>Ga0181520_10000589_pt1 | contig 79312 bp, 67 predicted proteins | sample PEATcosm2014_Bin_29_FD_132451 | JGI IMG/M metagenome (GOLD analysis project Ga0181520, IMG submission 132451) | Peatland microbial communities from MTU Mesocosm Facility, Houghton, MI, USA - PEATcosm2014_Bin02_30_metaG | ecosystem: Environmental > Terrestrial > Soil > Wetlands > Peat | place... | reverse complement strand
GCCGTGGCCGTTGTCAGCCGGTTGAGGGTGTCGTAGGTGAAGGTCCAGGTTCCCATGATCGGCCCGTTGGCGCTGTTGTCAGTATAAGTGAGCAGGTTGCCGACGGGGTCGTAGGCGGGGACGGGGACGGTGTAGCTGTAGAGCCTCTAGCAATCCCTATGTAATTTTGCAGGAGGCTCTATAGACCAACTTACTTGCCTAACTGTCGCACAAAGAAATCGGCCATCAAGTGATTGGCTTCGATGGCTTCGGGCAGATCGGAGTCATACCAGAAGCCGTGCCAGAGCGCATCGTAGACCACCAGGCGCGCATCGACGCCGGCGTTCAGAAAGGCGCGATGCAGGTTGATCGTGCCGCTGAGTAGAAGATCGCGGCCGCTCGTGACAAAGAGCGTTGGCGGCAGGCCGCGCAGGTCGGAGTAGATGGGCGAGAGGATTGGGTCTCTGGGATCGGTCGAGCCCACATAGTCGGGATCGTGCGGATGGCGGGCGGGCGGATCGAGATGCCCGGCGAGGCCGTGCAGCGTGAAGAGCGCAATCGAGTCGCCCTCGTGGGCGAAGTCGCCCATGCCGCTGAAGATGCCAAGCGCGGCGGGCATCGGCAGTTTCAGTTGCTTCAGCTTGGCGGCCACCTCGCCGGTCAGGATTGCCCCGGCGGAGGTGCCGTAGATCACGATGTGCTCCGGCTTGTAGGACTTCAGCAGCTCCTTGTAGACGGCCACTGAATCGTCGACTGCGGCGGGGAAGGGATGCTCGGGAGCGAGCCGGTAGAGCACTGCGACGACCTTGATCTTGGTGTAGCCGGCGAGAGGAATCGACTCGGTGAGGGAGCCTGAATCGAGCCGGAAGCCGCCGCCATGCAGATCGAGCAGCACCTTGTCGCGATTGGCCTCAGGCATTCCATCGGGGGTAACGATGCGCACTGGAACTCTGGCAATCTGGTCGATGAGTTGCTGATTGGGGCAGAGCTTGTTCCACTCGGCGGCGGCGCGCGCGGCCCAGAGGGCGACTCCGGCGCGGTCCTCGGCCAGCGTCGAAGCGGGAGCTTGATCCGGTAGAGGTTGGATCAGCTTCTTGCGCGCCTGGTCGCTGACGGTGGCCGGGATGGGCACAACCCGGGTGATGCGCGCGGTGCCGTGGGAGTCGATGTAGCTGGTGTCGCGGGTGGGCGCCTCGGCGGCGACGGTGGGTTGCGGACCAACGGCAGGCTGCGGCGGGAGGGCGGTTTGCGGTGCGGGCTGTTGCGCGGCCAGCGCGGCGGAGGCCAGCAGGAGCAGGAAGGCAGCGGTGTGGGGCATAGAAAGCATGGGACCGATCTCCTCTGATGAAAAGTCGATTCTAGTGCATTTTCGCTTCATACCTTCAAACCGAAAGCGCATCGTCCAGGGCAATCGCAATTGAAACTCGGGTTAGAAATGAAGGGTGCGGGCTTTAGCCACTGAAAGAAAGCTCTTGCGCTGAATGATTCTCGCTCTCAGGGTTCCATATAGTGCATCTTCGGTTCATGAACAAGCTCACACTCATGAAATCTTTTCCCTCGGGGGCTAAAGCCCGGCCTATCCTAGCGCATGACAGTACGGGCTGAAGCCCGTACCCTTCAAGGTCTCAAATGCGATTGCCCTGCCGCATCGTCGTTGTTTCCTTCACAGTTTTCACCGTCGGAAACGCAACCGGCCTATAATGAAGCATGGCGACGGTTCGGCAAACTATTCCGGCAATGCTTCCAGACGCGCCCCCGACTTCGGCGGGCAAGACGCCGGGGGACGCGCGCGATGCCGCTCAGCGAGCCATCGACCAGCAGGCCATCGACAGGCGCGTCGAGGCTCTGCTCAAGCTGGTCCACGCCAACCGCCCCAGCGAAGACATCTCACTGATCCGCAAAGCATGGGAGTTCTGCGTTCGCCACCATGAGGGGCAGATGCGCGCCTCGGGCGAGCCTTACATTGTTCATCCGCTGGAGGTGGCCGAGGTGCTGGCGGAGATGAAGATGGACGCGACCTCGATTGCAGCGGGGCTGTTGCACGACTCGGTTGAAGACACGCCGGCCACCAATGAGGAGATCGCGGCCGGCTTCGGCGACCAGGTGGCGCACATCGTCGAGGGCGTCACCAATATCGACAAGATCCAGTTTGCCAATCGCGAGGACCGCCAGGCGGAGAACGTGCGCAAGATGTTGCTGGCGATGGTCTCGGATGTGAGAGTGGTGCTGATCAAGCTGGCCGACCGGCTGCACAATATGCGGACCCTCGAACATTTGAGGCCGGAGCGCCAGGAGGCGATTGCGCGCGAGACGCTGGACATCTACGCGCCATTGGCGCACCGGCTGGGCATGGGCAAAGTGCGCGGCGAGCTGGAGGACCTGGCCTTCCGCTACACCGATCCGGTCAGCTACGAGCAGGTCTCGGCGGCTGTTGAAGTGCGGCGCGTCGAGGGTGAGCAGTTTCTGCGCAGCGTGGAAGACACTCTCGTCGAGCAACTTCGCGAGAACGGCATTCAGGCGCGCGTCGAGTGGCGCATCAAGCGCATCTTTTCGATCTACCAGAAGCAGCAGCGCTCCAAGGTCTCCTTCGATCAGGTTTATGATCTGCTGGCCATCCGCGTCATCACCCAGGATGTGGCCGCGTGCTATGCGGTCTTCGGAATGATCCACACGCTGTGGCGTCCGGTGCCGGGGCGCATCAAGGACTTTATTGCGATGCCCCGCGCCAACCGCTATCAGTCCTTGCACACCACTGTGATGAGCCAGGCAGGCCACCAGTTCGAGGTGCAGATTCGCACCGAGGAGATGCACCGCACCGCCGAGGAAGGCATCGCCGCGCATTGGAAGTACAAGGCCGGCGGAGCCGCGGTGACGGCCCGCGACGAGGAACGATTGAACTGGATCAGGCAACTGGTCGAGTGGCAAAAGGAGATGACCGACCCGAATGAATTCCTCTCCAGCCTGAAGATGGACCTCTATCCCGATGAGGTTTACACCTTCACGCCCAAGGGGAAGGTGGTGGTGATTCCCGCCGATGGCACGCCGGTGGATTTTGCATACACCGTTCATACCGAGGTTGGCCACACTTGTGTGGGCGCCAAGGTGAACGGCCGCATGGTTCCGCTGCGCAACAAGCTGCGCACCGGCGACATAGTCGAGATTGTCACGCAGAAGGATCACAAGCCGAGCCGCGATTGGCTGACTTTTGTGAAGAGTCCGCGTGCCCGCAACAAGATCAAGCACTGGCTCAACGAAGATCAGCGCCGCCGCGCCGTAGAGATCGGACGCAAATTGCTGGAGCGGGAGGCGCGCAAGTTCAAGGTGCCAATGAGCCTGATCGGCGACCAGGATTTGGGCCGGATCGCCAATGAATATGGGGTGGCCACGGCTTCCGATTTGCTGGCCACTCTGGGTCAGGGCAAGCACTCCGCCCGCCAGGTTCTCAGCAAGCTCTCTCCCAACGCCGCCAATCCGCCCGAGGCCGATGTTGTTACGGAGGCCAAGCCGGGCAACGTCGAGGCGGCGATGTCCGACGCGGTGCGCAAGCTGCACTTGACCGGCTCAGACTCGCTCCAGGTCGAAGGCCAGAACGACTTGCTCGTCTATCGCGCGCGCTGTTGCAATCCGATTCGCGGCGAGGAGATTGTCGGCTACGTCACGCGCGGCAAGGGCGTGGCCGTGCACGCGCGCGGATGTCCCAATGTGCAAAATCTGCTTTACGAGAGCGACCGTCGCATCAATGTCGAGTGGTCGCGCACGGTCAGCCCGGCAGGCAAGCCGCAGCGCTATCCGGTCAAGTTCACCGTCTCATGCGACGATCGCGCCGGAATGTTGAAGGAGCTGATCGCCGTGCTCTCCGACGATAACTCCAACATCAGCGGCGTGGATATTCGCAAGGATGAGAATGGCGAAGCGGTCGTCGAGCTGGTCGCCGAAGCCGAAGACGTGGGCCATCTCAACCGCATGGTGCTGGGCCTGCGCCGCGTTCCCGGCGTCCGCGCCGTGCAGAGAACGCAGAAGCTGTAAAAGCAGCTTTCAGCTATTAGCTGTTTCACGCGTGGTCGATGGGTACCCCACCCTCGTCGTACTGAACTCCACTCACGCATCCATAGCATTTCTCCATCGTCTCCGCGCGAAACCCTCTACAATCCATTCCATGACCTCCGCACTGCCCAGCTACGCTCAGGCCGCCGCGCAAGTCGCCGCTTACGCCGCGCAACTGCTCGACTCGCGGCCCGCCCACCAGGAGCGCGTGGAACTTGGCCGGCTCTCGGGGCGCATTCTCGCCGAGCCACTCGCGGCAGATCGCGATCAGCCGCCCTTCACGCGATCCACTCGCGACGGCTATGCCTGCCGCGCCGCTGAAGCATCGAAGCACAAGCCTCTGGCCGTCGTGGGAGCAGTGCGCGCCGGTCAGGCTCCCTCAGGTCCGCTGCCGCCCGGAAGCGTTTGGGAGATCATGACCGGCGCTCCGCTTCCTGCCGGAGCCGACGCCGTCTTGATGCTCGAACACATTGAGTCTGTACCCGGCAAAGCGTCGAGTGGCCAAAGAATACGCATGCTTTCCTCCCACTCTCTCAAACCCGGCGAGAATGTCGTGGCCCAGGGCGCGCAGGCTCTCGCGGGCGAGGTGCTGGTCACCCCCGGCGTAGCGCTGCACGCCGGACAGATCGCACTGGCCGCGGCCTTGGGTTCCTCCTCTCTGGAGGTTTTCAAACGCCCGCGCGTCGCGATTCTCGCCACTGGCGACGAGCTGGTTGCCGTCGATGCCGCGCCCGCACCCGCCCAGATTCGCAACTCCAATGCGCCGATGCTCGCCGCTCTGGTGGCTGCGGCGGGCGGCGAACCATGGCTACTGCCAACCGCCGCTGACAATGCCCGCTCACTCGACGAAGCTCTCGCACAGGTCGTTTCCGCCGATCTTCTGCTCATCTCCGGCGGCGTCTCGGCGGGCAAATTCGATCTTGTCGAGCCAGCTCTGGCCCGCATCAGCGCGCGTTTTCACTTCACTGGCGCGCGCATTCAGCCGGGCAAGCCAACCGTCTTTGGCGAACTGCCGCGCAAATCAAGCGTTGCGCTGCCGTTCTTCGGCCTTCCCGGCAATCCCCTCTCGTCGGCTGTCACCTTTCTGCTCTTCGCTGCCCCAGTGCTGGCCGCCTTGGGCGGAAGCCGAGAAACCTACCCGCGTTTTGCCCTGGCGCGTCTGGCCCCGCCCGCCGAACGTCGCGGCAAGCCGGGACTTACGCGCTTTCTGCCAGCGCTTTGCGACTTTGGCGCAACCGCCGGTCAGCCCCCGCAGGTCGACTTCGTTCCCTGGCACGGCTCCGGAGATCTGTCTGCCTTGGCCCGCTCCAACTGCTTTCTGGTTGTGCCGGAAGAGGCGCACAACATGGATGAGGGCGCGCTTGTCCAGATTTTATTGATGTGAGGACTACTATGAATGATCCTGATCCACCGCTGCTCTCGCACTACGACTCATCCGGCCAAGCCGCGATGGTTGATGTCAGCGCCAAGCCGCTCACCCGCCGCACTGCCGCGGCATCAGCCTTTGTTGAGCTCTCCGTGGCCGTCCTCGCAGCCTTGCCCTCGAACCCCAAAGGCGATCCGCTCGAGATTGCCCGCATCGCCGGCATTCAGGCAGCCAAGCGCACCGCCGAGTTGATTCCGCTCTGCCATCCGCTGCCGCTCACGCACGTTGATCTCGTGGCGGAGATTGTTCCGGGCGGCGTGCACATCCGGGCCACAGCCGCCGCTGTCGGGCCTACCGGAGTCGAGATGGAAGCCCTCACCGCTGCCGCCGTTGCCGCGCTTACCGTCTATGACATGACCAAGGCGCTCGACAAATCCATCGTCATCCGCAACATTCAGCTCGAAGAAAAAACTGGCGGCAAGAGCGGCGAGTTCAAGCGTTCGGGAACCTCGGCATAAGTTTTTTCGTAATAGGCATTTACGGCAGTCAGGGCTACACAGGATGCGGAAAAACTCGGGATTTCTGGCAAAATTGGTGAGGATCCTTCCTCCGGGGCTGAAGCCCTCATTGATTCAATTGGCATTACACGGGGGTTAAAACCCCCACCTCCCTCCGGCGTGGATTATTCCTCAGCATTTACAGTCCTGACTGACAGTCGTGCTTTGACACAAAGTGGGAGTTACTCAGAGCTTCCCTCACGCAGTAGGAGAAGAATGAACGGAGAGAATATAATTCCTGCCGCTCCCATACCGTTGCAGCGGAAACTGACAGAGGCGGCGCTGATGTTCCTCTTCTTTTGGAGCAGTCAAGGCATGACCCTCCTGCACCTGCCGCGGCTTATCTTCTCTGCGGAGACGCTCAGCAGCCACGCCTGGATTGGCGCCTACGAAGGCCACATCTGGGAGCTGGCTTTTGCCCTCGCCTTCATCCGTTTTGCAGAAAAAGGGGCTTATTCAGACTGGGGCATCAATCTGAAGAACGCGGCGCTTTCCTGGCGAATCCTGTGGAAGTTCACCATCATTTTTGCCCTGATCACCGTGGCATGGACGGTGATTCCAACTTTGCAGAGCCACAAGATCAATCTCGGCAGCTTTGGGCCGCTGACTTGGATGAACGTGGCGGGCTGGCTCTCCTTCGAGTGGCTCTTTGTCGGCTTCGCGGAAGAGATCATGTTTCGGGGCGTGATTCAGACGACTCTTGCGCAAAGCTGGACAGGAGTCGCGCGGATTGGGCGGCTGGAGATTCCCGCCTCCGGCCTAGTGACCACCGTGCTCTTCTGCCTTGCCCACATCGATCCGCTTCACCCGCATATCAACTTTCCTCAGCAACTCTTCTGTTTTGGGCTGGGCATTTACTATAGCGTCGTCCGCCATCGCACCGGCAGCCTGCTCAATCCGATCCTTGCGCATAACCTGGGCGACGGAATGATTGTGACCGCTATCTACCTTCTTTACTGGAGGCTTCACTGATCGGCCATGGCAGCCGTCCATGGTATTTATGTGACGTATCCAGAACTAACGCAAATGGACTATGATTTTCATTCCGCCTGAAGGAGGCTTCATGTCGCGATCCACCCTCTTCGTCGCTTGTCTTGCTCTCACAGCTTTTGCCACAGCCGGCGCCCAGTCTGTCTCGGTTTACCAGACCACTCCGGACCTGCATGAAGCCCTCACCCAGAAGCCAGCGCTGCTTTTCATCGAAAACGCGCCGCCGAGCATGGTCCTACCCATCGTCACCGTGGACGATAGCCAGCAATTCCAGGTGATTGACGGCTTCGGCGCATCGCTTACCGACGCGGCCGCATGGCTCTTCGCCAAAAAGCTCACCCCCGCGCAGACCGACGCGACCTTCAAGACCCTCTTCAGCCGCGATGGCGGCATCGCAGTGAATTTTCTTCGCCAGCCCATCGGCTCATCGGATCTTGCGGTGACCTTCTACTCCTACGACGATCTCTGCCAGCAGACGGACAAGGCCTGCACCACCCCCGCTGGGGTCGCCGACCCCAACCTCGACCATTACTCGCTCGCCCACGACCAGCAGTACATTCTGCCGCTGCTCGATAAGGCGCTGGCCATCAATCCCGGCATTCACGTGATGCTCACTCCGTGGAGCCCGCCAGGCTGGATGAAGACCTCCGGCTCGATGCTGGGGTTGGACGCCGCAACCAAGAAGCCATCAAGCCTTCGTCCAGAGTTCTATCCGGCCTTTGCCCAATATCTCGTCAAGACCATTCAGGGCTACCAGGCCGCCGGCGTGCCCGTCTACGCATTCAGCGTCGAGAACGAACCGCTCAACGCGCCGGATGACTACAGCGGAATGTTGATGACGGCCACCGAGCAGACCACCTTTATCGCCAACAACCTTGGTCCGGCGCTCACTTCTGCCCAACTGAAGACCAAGCTCATGGCCTACGACCACAACTGGGACAAACCCGATTATCCGGAAACCGTTCTCAAGGACTCCAAGGCAGCCGCCTTTACCGCCGGAACCGCATGGCACCACTACGACGGAAACCCCGCCGTGATGACCAAGAACCACGAAGAGTTTCCGCAAAAGGATCAGTGGGTCACCGAGTCCAGCGGCGGCACATGGCAGCATGGCAATATCCTTGCCGAAGAAGCCTATGAGCTGATCGCCGTCACCCGCAACTGGTCCAAGAGCTACGTCCTCTGGGCGCTGGCCACCGACCAGAAATACGGCCCCTATGTGGGCGGATGCAAAATGTGCCGCGGGCTGGTCACCATCGATCTGACCGATCCGGCCAAGCCCGTCGTCAAGCCCGAGGCGGACTACTACGTGCTCGGCCATGCCAGCAAGTTCCTGCTGCCCGGCGCGGTGCGCATTGCCTCCGACGAGCCATCCGGAACCTCGTTGAAGGACGTGGCCTTTCGCAACCTCGATGGCACGATCGTGCTCTACGCTCTCAATGGTGGAACCGCCCGCCAGGACTTCCGCATCGCCTTCCACGGCAAGACAGTATCCGCTTCGATTCCTCCTGGCTCCGTCGCTACCTTCGTGTGGAAGTAGCCGGAAGACCTACTCGCGAATCTCAATCGCGCCCAGGTCTCAATCGAGATCTGGGCGTTTGTGTGCGGGGGGCATTTAACAGGGAACCTGTGTACAAGTCCGGCTATTTTCAACAGGCACGCTTGAGGATTATCCATTCGTATTCGAGCTATATGCGAGATCGATTCGATTTGAATAGACTTGGCTAACTGTGTCATGTTGGCGTAGAGTAGAGCCAAGAAAACGATGAATGAGCTGGCGAGAGCAGGAAGAAATCCAATGATGAGGCGCGCGGTGTGCATCTGCGTAGCGGCGCTTATGATAAGCGTGTGTGGGTGTTCCCGGCAGGATGTTCGCCATGCGCTGGACAAGCTGACGGCGCGCTCCGATCAGTCCGCGGAATCCTCGACGCCCGCTGTGGAGACCAAGGCCACAAAGCCCGTGATCCACGGAAAAAAAGCGGAGCCTGAACCCGAGCCAACCCAGCAGGAACTGGCCGAGTACCTGCGCGGCAAGCTGCTGGCGCTCAGTCCCAGTGACGGAGTCAACGACAATATTGAAGTCAGCTTCAATTCCGCAACCAGCGTATTGACGGTATTCCAACCTGACAACCATTGCGATCATTTTTTTAGCGCGCTGGACACCAACAACTTCTCGTGGGAGATCTTCGATCCCAGCGATGCGCATATTTCCCGCGAGGAGTTATTGCGGCTCACGGTCACATCGGTGAGCGGCAAAACGGCGCGCGCGTGCTTTGATAAGCAGGGCCAGCCCGAGGAAGGCACATCCACAAACCGGATGCGGCTGCTGTTTTCGCTGGCAAAATCGGAGCAGGTTCCCGGCTTCCAGGCCAAGATGGCCAAGGCAGTGAAGAAGCTGATTATCCTCTCTGGCGGCGCGGAAGAGAAAGAACTCTTTCCGGACGCCAAGGGCAAATCCGGCTCGGCAAAAAAGTAGTCCGCCCCCCGGGCGAACCGGAAGGCGGAGTGTGTATGGGAGGGGTTCTTTACTCGGTGGCTTTGGCTTCCGCAACCGCTTCGGCGGCGGGCGCTTCTTCCGTGGCTTCGGCCAGAACCTTGACCTTCACTTGAGCGGTGACTTCGCGGTGCAGCTTGATGGCCACACTGAAGTCGCCCACGGTCTTGAGAGGCTCTTCCAGGTGAATCTTGCGGCGATCAACCTCGAAGCCCTTGGCGTCGAGGGCGGCGGCGATGTCAGCCGAGGTGACGGAGCCGAAGAGATGGCCGGCGTCGCCTGACTTGCGGGTGAATTCGAGCTCGACCGGCGCGAGCTTGACGGCCAGTTCCTCGGCCAGCGCCTTCTCGGTGGCGAAGCGGCGGGCGGCGGCATTCTTCATCTGCTCGACGACGGCCTTGTTGGCCAGGGTAGCCTGCAGCGCCAGCTTGCGGGGCAGCAGAAAGTTGCGGGCGTAGCCGTCGGCGACTTTAACCAGATCGCCGCGGTGGCCTAGATTGATTACATCATCCTTCAGAATAACTTCCATGGGAAACTCTCCAATGGTACGGCCGCCGGCGTAGGTGTTCTTGTCCTTCTTGACAGGTACCCCAGTTACGACAGGCTGCACCGGTTCTAGAGCGGTTCTCCAATACATATGTCCTAACCATCCTTGTCGAAGGTGGCATTTTCTTGAGGAAAAAGCCACTCGGCGGTATGGTTTCGGTGTACTGCGATTGGAGAACCGCTGTTGTTCGGCATCCACAAAATTGCCTTCCAGCCTGATTCTGTGTATCCCACCCTAGCCGCAAAAACAAAAACGCGGCGAGGGTGGGGCACCCAATCTGGCGGAAGAGCAGCCGATGGTTAGTGCCGCGTGGCGAAGGGCAGCAGGGCGATATTCCGGGCCTGCTTGATGGCGCGGGTGAGGCGGCGCTGGTGCGTCGTGCAAACGCCGGTGAGCCGACGAGGCACGATCTTGCCGCGCTCGGCGACAAAGCCTTGCAGCAGCCGGACATCCCGGTAGGGGATCGCGTCGATCTTCTCGGTGCAGAACTTGCAGACCTTCTTGCGGCGGAAGAACTTGCCACGTCCGCCGGGACCGCCAGAGGGGCGTCCGCCAGGAGCGCCAGGTCCGCCAGCAGGCCGCCCGCCGGGCCGTCCACCACCGGAGCGGGGACCGGAGCCGTAGCTCGAACCAGAGCCGGAGGCTGGAGCCGAACCCGAATCCGGGCTAGTTGATTCCGAGCCGGATGCGGCTTGGAGTGAAACGGGCGCGCTTGTCTCGTGCGCCTTTGCTTGAGTCTCTTCAGACATATTGATTCCTCTTTACTCTCTTTTGAACAGTGGATAGCTTTCAGCTAAACAGCGGTCGGTTCAGCGGCTTCTGCCGCTACGGGAGCAAGCTCCGGCGCAGTCTCAGCAACCGCGGCAGGGGCAGCAACAGGAGCAGGCGGGGCGACTGGCGCCGGGACCGAGCTGCGGCGAACACCGCGCAGGGCTTTCACCTTGGCCAGACGCTTCTCTTCTTCGTCGATGCGCACAGTGATGAACTTGATCACCGGCTCGGTGACGCGCAGACGGCGCTCGAGTTCCAGCACCACCGCGCCGTTGGCTTCGATGGTCAGCAGAACGTAGTTGCCGTCGTTGAACTTGCGCACCATGTAGGCGAGCTTGCGCCGGCCCATCTTCTCGACCGTCTTGACCACTCCGCCACCCTTGGTGACGTTTTCCGAGAAGCCGGCGATCAGCTTGTCGATATCTTCTTCGGCCGCATCGGGCCGAACAATGAACATAACCTCATATACACGGGACATCCGGTTTCCTTTTCTGCTGGAATGCCGAAGTGCATCTCCGGTTTCCAGCCTTGCGCTCTGGTCTTGCCCGCCGCTTAAACGCCTTGGCGGCTTGGTTACTCCTCCGCCGGGCCGTTTCGCTCACGGCGGTTGAACTCGTTCATCGCGGCTGCCGGGCCTTCGGAGAGGATGCGCCGGGTAGCGGTTGCCACCTGATCCAGCACCTCGTCGAGCACCGTCAGGTCCTTCTGGCGCATGGGCGAGAGCAGGTAATCCCTGCCCGGACGCCTGCCGCCGGCCGAAATGGCCTCCGGTGGCAGATCCAATCCGACGCCGATGCGCAGCCGCAACCACTCCTGAGAACCCAAGGCGCCGGTTACGCTGCGAGCTCCGTTGTGGCCGGCTGGCGAACCGCGCTCCCTGATCTTGAAGCTACCCAGTGTGAGGTCCAATTCGTCGTGAATGACGAGCAGGTCTCGCGCTGGATCAGCCTCAAACTCCTCAACCAAAGCGGCGACTGCCAGCCCACTCAGGTTCATAAACGTCTCCGGCTTGGCTAAAACCACCTCGCGCCCAGCCATTCGGCAGGTTGCGGTAGCGGCCTTGCATCGCCGATTGCCAACCACAACGCCCTCTTGCTGGGCGATGCGGTCGATGGCCATGAACCCGGCGTTGTGCGGGGTCCACAGATACTCCACGCCGGGATTGCCCAGCCCCACCACCAGAAACGGTCTGGGGAAGGGACCGGAACGCACACCGGATTCTGCAGCCTCAGCCAAGGGTTACTTCTTCGCCTCGGGCTTCTTTGCCGCGGCTGCCGCTTCGGGCTTCTTGGCCGCATCTTCCGGCTTGCCGCCCTTCTTGGCAACCTCCGGCTCGGCTGCTGTCGCTGCCGCTGCTTCCGCCGCGGCTGCTGCCTCGACTTCGGCAGGAGTGGGCGCCTCTTCGCGAATGGTGACGACGTGAGCCACGGTCGCATCCTCGGGGTTGAGGTACTTGATCTTCTCCGAGTGGGGCAGGCCGCTGACACGCAGCACGCCGTGCAACTCCAGATGGCTGACATCCACATCAATGTGGCTGGGAATGTCGGATGGCAAGCACTCGATCTCGACCTCGCGCATGACGTGATCCAGAATGCCGCCGGCGGTTTTGACGCCAAGGGGAATTCCCAGCAGCTTGACGCGCACGCTGACTCGCAGGGCCTTGTCCATGGCAATGCGCTTCAGGTCGATGTGGATCAAGTTGTCGTTGATCGGCTCACGCTGCCAGTCGACGATCATCGCCTTGGCCGCTTTCTGGCCTGCGACTTCGACGTCGAAGATGGTGTTGTGGCCGGTTTCGGAGAAGAGAATCCGGGAGATCTGCTTGGGGTCCACCTCGACGGCCACTGGTTCGTGACCCGGACCATACAGCACAGCGGGAATCTTGCCCGCGAAACGCACGCGGCGGGCGGCATTCTTGTTGAACTTGCCCTCACGGGGCTTGGCTACGACGACTTCAGGCATTCGCTCTCTCGTTTCCTGGTATCGGGCACGGAAGTACAGCCTTTAGCTGCTAGCTTCTAGCTCCTAGTTTGTTCATGCCGCTAGAAACTGAATGGCTCCGCTCCCTTTGTGAAGCCAGTGGTCAGTGAACAGTGGTCAGTGGTCAGAAAAAAATGCCCGCTGATCACGGAAAACCAGTTGCTGACGACAGGCTGATGGTTAACGGTACTGATCACTGATCACTGATCACTGATCACTTAGGAGAACAGCGTACTCACGCTGGTCTCCATGTGAATGTTCTCGATGGCCGCTCCGAGCAAGCCGGCGATGGAGAGCACTTTGATCTTGGGCAACTTCTGCGCCGCCTCGCGCAACGGAATGGTGTTGGTGACGACCACCTGCTCCAGGCGCGATGCGGCAAGGCGGTCGATGGCCGGACCGGAAAGCACGGCGTGGCTGGCGGCGGCGTAAACCGAGGCTGCGCCCGCACTGTAAAGAGCATCGACGGTTTTGACGAGCGTGCCGGCGGTATCGATGATGTCATCGAGAATCAGGCAGGTTCTGCCTTTCACATCGCCGATGACGTGCATCACTTCAGTGACATTCATGTCGGTGCGGCGCTTGTCCACGATGGCCAGGGGCGCTCCGATCTTTTGCGCGAAGAAGCGGGCGCGCTCGACGCCGCCTGCATCGGGCGAAACCACTGTCAGATTGGGCAGCGCCAACTCGCGGAAGTAGCTCACGAGCACGGGGCTGGCGAAGAGATGATCGACGGGAATGTTGAAGAAGCCCTGAATTTGCGCAGCGTGCAGATCTACGAAGAGGCCACGATTGGCCCCGGCCGTGGTCAGCAGATCGGCGATGAGCCGGGCGCTGATGGCCACGCGCGGACGGTCCTTTCGATCCTGTCTGGCGTAGCCGTAGTAGGGCACCACCACCGTGATGCGAGCCGCCGAAGCCCTCTTGAGCGCATCAATCATGACCAATAGCTCGACCAGATGCTGATCAACCGGATAGCAGGTGGGCTGGACAACAAAAACATCCATCCCGCGCACATTCTCCAGCAATTGGAAGTAGACCTCGCCATCGGCAAAGCGCTGTAGCTTGGACTCGCCCACCGAGACGCCAATGTGGCGGCCGATCTCCTCAGCCAGCGGCTGATTGGCCGTGCCGCTGATGAGCTTGAATCGCTTGTCCTCGCTCAGATTGCGGCTCCGCTTGCGCTCGACGGTCGGTTTGACCTCCTTCGCCTTGGCGGCTTCGACGGCGGCTAACTGCGCGGCTTCCTTTGCCGCCGCTTGCCCACCGTCTTGATTCTTCTCTTCCGTCATCACTGTCCGTGCTTCCGCTTCCATCTTTCGAACTACCTCCAAGCTGGTTGGCTTTGGCTGTACTTGTGCAGTTGTCAGTGAACAGTGATCAGCAAATGCACTAGCTATTCCCTATTCCCTGATCCCTGTTCCCTGTTCTTTGGCTGGGCGACTAGGATTCGAACCTAGACAAATGCCTCCAAAGGGCATTGTCCTACCATTAGACGATCGCCCAACTTGCCGTTGCCGAGCTTCTCCCGCTCAACGGCGAGTGTCAACTTGCTCACGGCAGCAGCATCTCTCGCCAGTACTTGTCGCGCGGCAGGGTGCGAGTCAAAAGACTCTTCACGCCAGCCGTACGCAAACGCTCGTGCGCCGCTTCCGCATCTCCGCGGGTCTGGTACAACCCGTAGAGGGCTGAACCGGAGCCAGACAGCGAAGCATGAGAGGCTGCCTCCAGAGTGCCGGTACCAGATAAGATACGCTTGATTTCGCTCAGGGAAGGATGCTGGGGAAAGACGACGCGTTCAAAGTCGTTTTCGATCCAGTTCGTGATCCCGGTGCGGACAAGCGCGGACTCTATTGGTCCGGCCAGGTTCCCCTCATTGAGGAGAACACCGGAGGAGCCTGCTCCCTGCCGTCCTTCCGAGATCGATCCAGATTCCTCTGGGATCGCTCCGGCGAAGGCGCTGACATAGGCACGGCTCAACTTGTCTAGTCTATCTGTACTTGCCTCTGAGGTCAAACCCTCTTCAGCACAGAGGGCATCCCAATCGCGAAAGGCCTGCGGTGTGGAGACACCCACCTCGGGCGTAGCCACCACGCACCAGACGGGTTCAAAATCCGGCAGCGGCTCGACCAACTGCCCGCGATCACGCCCCAGAATCGCTCCACCTATCAGAAACAAAGGGACATCTGAGCCAACAAGGGCGGCGATTTTCAGTCGGCGAGCAGGCCATCCCGGCAGCTTGCTGACTTGCTGGCTCGCTATCCCCAACTCAACTTCCAGCCCCACCAGCGCGGCCACGGCATTTGCCGAGCCAGCGCCCAGCCCACCCTGCACCGGTAGGCACTTGTCGATATGTATCTCGACCTCAGCCGTAACCCCCAGCGCCTCCAGCGCCAGTGCGACCATCTTCCAGGCGGTGTTGCGCTCGTCGGACGGGACACGCACATCGTTGGAGGTCAGCCGCAAGGTTGTTGCGGCAGCCTGGCGAGCAGTAACCGTAACCAGATCATAGAGTTCCAGAGTCTGGTAAACAGTAGCCAGCCGATGAAAACCGGCCGGATTCGCCTCTGGGCGCGGCGCGCCAATGTACAGGCCAAGGTTGATCTTTGCGTGCGATCTAACGGCGGTAGGCATACCGTTTCATTGTAGAGCGCAGCCAGACCCTGAACTGATATTCTTGCCGCGTTATGAGTATGGAGATACGGGAGATACTGCTTGTCTTTGGCTGGGGCTGCGGAACTCATGATTTGGCTCCATTTATATTTCGACAGTCGATAGCGATGGAGCCGAAGCCTGAATGGAATCAGGATATTCAGCGGCATATGGAATCCCACGTGGAGAAGACACGTGGCTGTAGCGATTCTGCTCGTTGCGGCGGCAATCCTCAGCCTCCGGCCGGATCCGGATACACGGCATCGGGACTGGGTTCTTCCGGGCTGAACTTGATTGCATCGTCTTGAGCGTGCAGTGATTGAGAATGCCCAGACCGATTTGATCCGAAGCCAAACTTCAATCTAGTCACGGCAACGATCGTAACCATTACCTATTCGAGGTTTGATTGGTTACTATTGATTGATTGACTCGAAATGTGACGTGCGCCACAATCACGCAGAGGACGTAATGCTACACGACGTTCGAACGTCCCCTTTGTCCCGTGCTTGATTTGGGGCGGCTCGCCAACAAGAGCTTTCAGTTGAACTAGTGCAAGATAGCCTTTTTTGGGTTCGGCTGGGCAGACTGCAAGGATAGCCCTACTTCCCCTGGTTGAATGGATCATTCACAGACCACACGGAATTGAATGAATGACGGTGGAGAACCGTCTGTTTGCCGGAGGTAGACGTAACCGGAAGATCCCCTTCTAACCGGTCGTTGGTGATGACGACATCGGATTCGATGCCGCACTGTTCTCGTCGCCACTGTAACGTCACAGGCCGACAATTTGTGTGCGAATTTGTATTCCCCACGAGGCGGGGTCGCGCATCTATCAGTATGTGGATGCGCGAAGGCTCGTCCTTACTGGCGAATCGGTATTGCGAGCACGGTGTTTGCATGGAATCGTTCCTGTAATCGACCGGAAGCGGCGTAACCAGGCGATTGTTGTTTCATGTGCCAGTCATGGAAGCGTACTGCGAATTGCCCCGACGAAAGCCGTTCAGGCGTTCAAGATTGCCTGAGACAACGGGGAGTAAGCACGGTCATTGATCGACTTCGAACGAACTGTACAATTTCCCGAAAGGTGCCTTGTGAAACCACTTCTGCTTGTTTTGACAGTTATTCGGAATGCAGAGACACGGTCTTTAACGCGAATGGTTCTGGAGGGTGCAGGCCATCGATTGATCGAGTCGAGCGATTTTCCGCAAGCCGAGTCACTGCTTGCCAATGGGCTTGATCCCGACCACCTGCTGATTGATTCTGCATCGGCGGATACAACTGAAAAAGAGCAATACCTTAGATTCTTGCGCGACGCGCCGAAGGAAAAGGTCTGCCTCATCCTTGGAATGGCGGAGCAAGGCTTGCGCAAGGAAGCTTCCGATCTGGGAATCATGCATTTTTTGAGTATGCCTGCGACGCGCGGCGATCTCGAATCCATGATCGACCAGATGAATCATTTTCAATCTCCGGTGGTGATTGGGGGCACCGCTTGCCGCTCTGCAAAGTGCACTTCGCACAGAACAAGCGTCCCCGCAGAAGCACCGCGGGGACTGCATTTGGAAGAGCTGGGAGAGAACCGGTTTTTTCTGGCCGCCTCACCTAAAATGCTGGAGATTCATCGCCAGGTGAAGTTGCTTGCCGAGGTCGATGTCCCGGTGCTGATTCTGGGCGAGAGCGGCACGGGCAAGGAAGTGATAGCGCAGCTGATTCACAAGTATTCACGGCGGAACAAAGAGAAATTCCTGAAAGTGAATTGCGCGGCTTTGCCGTCGGAGCTGCTGGAGAGTGAACTCTTCGGCCATTGCCAGGGCGCCTTCACGGGAGCACTCAGGGATCGGCAGGGTAAGTTTGAACAGGCGAATCGCGGCACGCTACTGCTGGATGAGATCGGTGAAATCAGCGTACAGATGCAGGCCAAACTCCTTCACGTACTTCAGGACGGTGCGTTCACCCGTCTCGGCGCGCAGGATTCCACGAAGGTAGATGTTCGCATTCTTGCCGCCACGAATATCAAGATTGAGAGCGCGCTGCAAGAGAGGACCTTCCGTGAAGATCTGTATTACCGCCTCAATACATTCACCATCCATCTTCCACCGTTGCGCGAGCGGCGAGAGGAGATCCCCTGCCTGATTGAGGAGATCATTCGCCGCACACCGGGAGAATCCAAAAACTGCAAGGAATGCCGCTTCTGCACCCGGTTGATGGACGCAGCGGTTGTCTACGACTGGCGAGGGAATCTTCGAGAGCTGCGCAACTTTGTCACTCGCACCCTCGTCATGGGGGACACTGACAGCGCAATCCGTGAGCTGGAGACCAAGATAGCAGCGCCAAACCGCGCTGCTCATTTAGAGCGTTCCGGCAGCGCAGCATCTCACCGTGCTGCGCTTAGATCTCAGGTGCGTGATGCCAAAGATCGAACGGAAGTGCGGATGATACAAGATGCGCTTGAGTTATACGGTTGGAATCGCCGCCGGGCAGCGCAACATCTCAACATCAGTTATCGCGGGTTGCTTTACAAGATCCAGCAGCACCGGCTTACACCAAAGCTGCCAAAGGATCACAATGCGGCAATGCCGGCGAGCCATTCTGTTACGAGCGATGCCCTATAGCTATATATTGTGAGTCGCGCAGCGGGGCCGCTTCGGCGGGCCCGCCGCGTTGAGCTGCCTTATTGGTGGCGGAAACTCACAGATACGTCCCTCCATAACGTATACATCGCAGACAATTCCAGGAGTTGTTCGAATAAACTCCCGGGATAGTCGCGATATTGAAACTTCTTTGAGGACCAATGAATATTGCACTCATGGCTTGCAGACTGCTGAAGTGTATGCAAAGAAATTGTACGGAGTATGCAAATTCATGCAAACTGTGTGATGCTCGGGGAATATCTGAATCTTGCCTTTTCGGTCACCTTCGCAGAACCCCCAATAAATACAAAGTAGTTTGTAATTTGCCGCTCATCCGCACTTTGGCAATCATCGTGCAGTATACAGTGCGAGAACAGAAGCTGTTCAACGGAGATTCATGCCTTCAACCTTGGAACAAAGCCATCGCATCGATCCGGCCGAACTACCCGGCGAAGCTGTCATCTTTGGCCGCACCGCGGCGATGCGAGAGGTTCAGGCAACAATTGAACGTGTTCTAAATAACGACCTGCCAGTGCTCATTCGCGGGGAGAGCGGGACGGGCAAAGAAGTGACCGCAAAGTATCTGCATACTCGCTCTGACCGGCGCGATGCGCCCTTTGTCAAGGTCAATTGCGCAGCCGTTCCGGTAGGCTTGCTGGAAAGCGAGCTACTGGGGTACGAGAAAGGCTCCTTTAGCGGAGCAAGCGAGACCAGGCTGGGTTTGATTGAGATCGCTGAAGGCGGCACGCTTTTCCTTGACGAAATCGGTGACATGGACTGGGCGCTGCAAACCAAGTTACTTCATCTGTTGCAGGATGGTCGGTATGCTCGAATTGGAGGGCGCGAAGAGTTACAGGCAAACATTCGGGTCATCTGCTCCACTAATATTGACCTTGAAGCGGCCGTTGAATCCCGTGCCTTTCGACAGGACCTCTTCTATCGAATTGATGTAATTCGCATACAACTTGTGCCTCTTCGCGAACGGATAGAGGACATTCCCCAGCTCTGCGATTACTTCTTACAACGGCTAGCCAAGCGATACAGCAAGCCTACGCCGCAACTGACTTCAGCCGCCGTGAGCTTGTTGAAGCAATGGAATTGGCCGGGCAACCTGCGGGAGCTGGAAAGTTGGATGGAGCGGAACGTCATCCTCGGAGGTGAGGAAGCACTTACTGAGGAACTGAGCCGCCAGATGACGGTAGCAAACGCAATCAGCAGCCTGCAGCCCCGAATCGGCCACCTCCAAGAAGTGTCTCGTCATGCCGCGTCGGCGGCAGCTCGCGAAGTCATCCTCAAGGTTCTGCAAGCCAACCACTGGAACCGGCGAAAAACTGCCGAGGAACTCAACATCAGCTATCGGTCATTGCTGGACAAGTTGCAAGACGTGGCCGAACCGAGGCAGCGCAAAAGCCGTAGGGACTTACCTCCTAAAAGGTGAATGCTGGCAGCGATAAAACGCCGGGTGGGCCTTGTTCTGGCGAATTGAAGTTATTGCTCGGAACATACCTCCGAGGAAACACATTTGAAGTCTGAGTAATATAGGAAAAACATGGGCTGTAGCTCACAGGGCGAAGCTATATCTACCTGGCGACAAACTGAGAGAATTGCATACTCAAAGGAGAAAAAGCAATATGCTGACCTCGCCGGGCAATGATATCGGAATCAGCGCTGAATCTCCCTGGTGGGCGCTCTACACCCGTCACCAGCACGAGAAATCGGTGGCGGATATGCTGTCGGCCAAGGGCTTTGAGGTGTTTCTTCCACTCTATGAGTCCACGCGGCGGTGGAAGGACAGAAACAAGATTCTATCGCTCCCATTGTTTCCTTGTTACGTGTTTGTAAAGGGAGGCCTCGATCGCCGGTTGCAGGTTGTATCGACTCCTGGTGTCCACATGATTCTCTACTACGGGGAACGTGTCGCGATCATCCCGGAAGATGAGATTCAGGCTATCCGGAAGACAGTTGACGGTCCAATGCGGGTAGAACCGCATCCATTTCTTAAATGCGGCGAGCGTGTTCGAGTGACACGTGGAGCCATGGAAGGAGTTGAAGGGATTCTGGTTCGAAAGAAAAACCATTATAGGCTTGTTCTATCCGTGGCCATGCTGGCACAGTCGGTGGCTGTTGAGATTGACGCTTCCGATGTGGAACCGATGCCCCGGCCAGGCATGACGATAGAAGCGCAATCTGCTGGATCTGGGATCATTTCTGAAGCAATTCGACTAGATGATCGGCAAATTGCAATGGCTCAGTAGTAACTCAAGAGCAATATCTTTCGACCAAATGCAGAAAAGGCCGGGTTCGCCAGTGGGAGTCTTTATGAGAATCATCGACAATTACTCAATAGGAGGGCTTGTACTTCTTTTTGCCGGCATTCTTTCGGCGCAGGCGGTTACTCCCGCGCGCACTGATCACGGCTTGGTTGCAGCGACAGATTTATCCGCGCAACCTCTGACTCAGACTTATAGCGGGTCGAACGAAGATCGCTTCGTAATTGGTGAAGGCGATCTTCTTGCTATCAGTGTCTGGAAAGAACCGGAACTCTCGAGATCAATACCTGTGAGATCCGATGGGGAGATATCGTTGCCTCTGGTGGGCGAAGTAAAGGCGGCCGGCCTTACTCCCTTGCAGCTCGAGCAAGATATCGCTCGCAAGTTGCGGAACTACATTACCGAGCCGGAAGTAACAATTATTGTCGAGCAAATCAATAGTGAGAAGTTCAACATTCTCGGCCAGGTGGCGAAACCGGGATCCTATCCACTTATGCAGGCGACAACTGTTATGGATGCAATTGCGACTGCCGGAGGATTTCGAGATTTCGCGAAGCAAAAGAATGTTTACGTTCTTCGTCAGGCTCCGAGCGCGAAAGAGACTCGCATTGCCTTCAACTACAAGGAATATATCAAGGGCAAGAACGTCCAGCAAAACATAAAACTCGAACCTCACGACACCATAGTAGTACCTTGAAGGCGGATTATGCTAACCCGGCTCTCGCTAAGTGTTACGCTGCTAATCGCGATGCCAGTCTGGCCTCAGGCAGAGCCAAGTGCGACGGTTTCTTCCGATACAGACCTGCGAATGCGGACGCCAGCCACTGTGAGTGCTGAAACATATCCGACCATGGGCAGATCTGAGCAAAGGTCAGACTATTTTGCAACTGGACTAATTCTTAGCACCGCGTACGACAACAATGTAGTTGGCGGGGCTAATGCCAAGCCGGCAAGCGAAGTAAGTTACATAATCTGGCCGACAGTAACTCTCGACCGCGTGACTACGCGGCAGCATACAACGTTCACGTATAGTCCAGGTTTCACGTTCTACCAGCCAACTAGCGCACTCGATGAAGTGGATCAAGATGCATCGGTTGAATTCCAGTACCAGCCAAGTGCGTACGCGGAATTCATAGTCAGAGATTCCTTGCAAAAGAGCTCAAATGTATTCAACCAGCCCGATCCTCTCTCGGGAGTATCTTTGTCGGGATCAACGCAGTCGCCTCCGGAACAAGTCATTGCTCCGTTCGCGGAAAGAATTAGTAACACTACAGACATGGCGCTGAGCTACCAGTTCAATAGAAATCAAATGATTGGCGCCGGAGGAATTGCTTCCGAGCTAAATTACCCAAACTCGGCCGAGGCTTCCAACTTCTACAATTCCGACTCACGTGGAGGGTCCGCGTTCTACAGCAATCGCCGATCGAGTACTCAATATATAGGTGTGACTTACCAGTACTTGTGGACTCAAGCCAATCCCGTGGTCGCACAGACCAATCCGGCGAATCTCGGGATTAATACCAAAACGCAAAGCTATTATCCTTTTTACACGAACTATTTAAACCGAGCGCTTTCCGTATCCATGGCTGCTGGTCCCCAGTATTTCGATGTTGCTTCGTCCCTCTCACAACCAGTCCGATCCTGGACACCGGCAGCAATTGCGAGCATAGGCTGGCAAGGAAGCCGTACAGCCTGTTCGGCCAACTACATACGGACTGTCACAGGCGGTATCGGCGTGTCTGGAGCGTTCGAGTCGAACAATGCAAATACACTTGCCCGATGGCAGGTGACGCGGACCTGGATAGTTGGAACAGCCGTGAGTTATGCGGTAAACAAGAATGTATCTCCACTTCTCCCCACTTCAATTCCCGGTGGACACACAATTGCGGGATCCGTCACGCTTCAGCACCTAATAGGCAAGCACTACAGAGCGGAACTCGGGTATGCACATTTGCACCAGAGCTATAGCGGCATTGCAATTATAGCTGCAGATCCAGACAGTGATCGTGTGTATTTCTCTCTTTCCTATCAACTCACCAGGCCCCTGGGAAGGTAATCATGACAGAGTTCATCGAAGAAGAGAAGTCCGAAGGGATCGACTTACGTCGCTATCTTGACATAATCCGTCGACGCCATCTTCATTTCCTATTGCCGGTGTTCTTTGTCTGGCTAGTAGTCTGGGGGATAAGTTGGGTATTGCCGGCGCGTTACAAGTCGGGAACGCTGATTCTAGTCGAGCAGCCCACGATGCCGAAGGACTATGTCGTTCCGAATGTGAGCGATGATTTGCAAGGTAGACTGCAAAGCATAACACAGCAAATACTAAGTCGTACACGGCTACTTCTGATTATCGACAAGCTGCATCTTTATGACGAGAAACGCCATCCGATTTCAATCGACGATAAGGTCAATCTCATGCGCAAGGACATTAACATCGAGCTAGTGCATGATCCACAAAGAAATGAGATTACCGCGTTTCAGATTACATATTCAGCGCATGATCCCCATGTTGCCCAGCAGGTGACCAGTGAATTGACTAATCTGTTCATCAGCGACAATCTAGAAGTGCGCCAGCGAGAATCCGAAGAAGTCACCCAATTCATCGAGGGCCGGTTGGAAAACGCGCGAACGAGTCTCGCGGAGCAGGAAGCGCAAGTTCAAAAGTTTGAGCAAGTACACGGAGGCGAGTTGCCCTCTGATCAGGCTAGGAATCTGCAATCCCTGAGCGGGCTGCAAGCGCAGTTACAAAATGAGCAGGATGCTTTGAATAGCGCTAAGCAGCGGCGAGTTGTCACTCAGACACTGCTCGACCAATCCCGTACTCTTCATACAGCGCAGGGCTCGAACGGTGGTGCTCCGCCAGTTACATCGCCCATTGATCAGGAGCTTGATGGGTTAAAAACAAAGCTCGCCAGTCTTAGTCCCCGCTACACTGATCGTTATCCGGACGTCCAGATACTTAAGGATGAAATAGCCGCCGCGGAGAAACTGAAAAAGGAGCACCAAGGTGATTCGAAGTCGCAGGGAAATGACGGAAGCCAGTTAGATGGCGCATCGGCGCATGCGCCACTGAACTCTCCAACGCAGCAACTACAAACTCAGCTTCAGAGTGCGCAGGCAGAGATTGCGAGTCGCGAGGGAGAAGTGACGGGGTTACAAAGCAAGGTCAATGCATATCAGGCCCGCCTAAGCGCTGAAGCCACTGTCGAGCAGCAGCTGGCTTATCTAACTCGCGGGTACGATCAAGCAAAAGCCGAATATGACGATCTACTGAAGAAAAAGAATGAGTCAGAGATGGCCACAAGCATAGAGCAGTTGCAACAAGGGGAAAGGTTCAGTATCCTTGATCCTCCAAGTTTACCCACGAATCCAGATTCCCCCAACCGAGTAAAGATGTGCGTAATTGGATTGGGACTTGGCCTTGTGACCGGATTAATCGTAGTCTTTGGATTCGAATATGTGGATGACCGTCTACACAGTGATAGGGAGATTAAATCCCTACTGCCGGTGGAGGTAATCTCCGAAATCCCAGAGATATTGAGTCATTCGCAAGAACGCCGCAGCAAGATGAGAATGGTGCTGAGGTGGTCATTGGATGCGATGACTGTCAGTGCCATCGCCGTTGGTTCAGCATACAGCTATTTGCACCGCTAGGTTCCAGCTTGTCACTGGATCAGAGGTCAGTATGCCAGTAGCCGTCGAAGTGAGGAACAATGAGCCGAATATTTGACGCATTACAGAGATCGGAAGCAGAGCGATTGCCGGCGGAACTGTCGTCGTTGTCGGGAGCAGAAGACCTGCTGCAAATCGCCGAGCGTCGATATGTGTCGAAATGGGGTGCGGCCTCATCGTCTAGTTGGCCAGTTGAGTCTGAGCACGCAGATATCAATATGACCGTCGGGGCTCTGGAAGATGTTCCCATTGCCTCAGCGGTAGGTGCAGCAGCGTTGGGCGAACATAAGGCAGCCGGGAGCAAATTGGACATCTTCAGCCTCTTTCAGTCGCAGCAGATCACGCTGACTCCTGAAAGCCGACTTGTATGTCTAACGGACAAAGACGGCCCGGCAGCGGAGGCATTTCGTCTTCTTGCGGTGAGGCTACGACATCTCCGGCGGACCCGGCCGCTTCAAAGAATATTAGTTACGAGTACACTCCCCGAGGAAGGAAAGAGCCTGATAGCTGCAAATTTGGCTCATACCCTTGCCCGTCGCACCGAGCAAAGGGTCCTGCTGTTGGAGGGAGACATTCGGCGACCGTCCTTATCGAAGTTATTCGGGCTGGGTAACAATGCCGGTTTGTGCGAATGGCTCCAGGGTACACACGGATTGACAATGAGTATCCATCACCTGGAAGGCGCGGGATTGTGGATTCTTCCAGCGGGTAGTGCTCCGGGCAATCCTCAAGATCTGGTTGAATCAGCTAAGTTGTCATCATTGTTGGATCAATTGGTCTCGCATTTTGATTGGATTGTCATCGATTCCCCCCCGATGCTTCCTTTGGCCGATACGAGTATCTGGACTCAGTTGGCGGAGGGGATTCTTCTTGTCACGCGTCAAGGAGTTACACAGAAACGCCAATTGCAAAGAGGACTCGAGACCCTTGAGGTCAAAAAGCTGATTGGAGCCGTTGTGAACTGTTCGACCAGCACTGATCACAACAATTACTACTATCGCACAACCACTGTTCATCCTGAGACAGCCGGTTCGATTGACCCTATCTAAGGTCGTCTATGTATTGACTCGGGTTATATGAACAATAAATGATACTAATCCACTCTTGTCTCGCATGAAAAGTGCGCGGTTGGCGCCGATAAAGGCTGTGTCTCGCGAGTCGCGCAAGCGGCCAAGCGGCAACGATACTTTCGCAAAAGGAGCAAGTTATGACTCTGGCATTCATTGACAAGGCTTCAGGCGAATCCAGCCGTCTATTCGAGTCGGACTATGCGGGGAAGCGTGAGTTCCTCAGCGAAAATGCCGTCAAGCAGATGATCGCGATCGAGCGCAAGAGAACGGAACGGTCTAAGGAACCATTTCTGCTAATGTTGCTTGAGGCTGGCCATCTACAGGGCTCAGGGAATAACAGGTCCGCATTCGATAGCGTGGTCTCATCTCTGCTTACCAACACAAGGGAAACGGACATAGTTGGTTGGTACACAGACCGAACAACTGTTTGCGCAATATTCACAGGACTTGGGGAGAACGACCGAAACTCGATCCTAAGCACAATCCTGAGCAGGGTGAGCAGCACGTTGCGCGACCAATTGACATCTGACCAATTCGGTCAAGTCCGCATTTCGTTTCACTTTTATCCCGACGACTGGGACCACGAAGATTCAGGTAGGCCAAGCAACCCAGCCCTATATCCTGACCTGCTCCGGTTAAACAACGCGAAGCGGCCAATGTTAGTTGCCAAGCGTCTGATGGATATTGCGGGGAGTGCGTTAATGTTAATCTTAGGCGCGCCTTTTCTCGTAATTATCGCATTAGCGATCAAGTCCTCATCCAAGGGGCCAGTTCTCTTTAGACAATACCGGATCGGGCAGTTTGGCAAGAAGTTCACATTTCTCAAATTTCGGTCCATGCGATTCGGAAATGACCATAGCATACACAAAGAATATGTTACTTCACTGATAGCTAATCAAGGGGTTAGTCGGAAGACAAATCACACGGGCGAGGGGGTCTATAAGCTCACCAATGATAATCGAGTAACTGCTGTTGGCCGGTTCTTGCGAAGGACCAGCTTAGATGAATTCCCGCAGTTTCTAAATGTTTTAAAAGGAGATATGTCGCTCGTTGGGCCTCGTCCCCCAATCCCGTATGAGTTGGAGGCTTATCAAACCTGGCACCGTCGCCGGGTTTTGGACGTAAAACCAGGAATAACCGGTTTATGGCAGGTTACTGGTCGCAGCCGCGTCACATTTGACGAAATGGTTCGGTTAGATCTTAGATATGCGACGGCGTGGTCTCCGATGCTAGACTTCATAATTCTCATGCGAACACCTTTCGCCGTAATCAAGGGAGCTGGTGCGTACTAGGTTTGGGAATTCAGCTTTGCTATACAGATGAGTCAGCGCAAGAGCGCGCTCCACTCGAATATCACACACTCAACTTCCTAAACATTAACGAGCTAGAAGGCGGTAATACCATCGTGAACTTTGGCGTAATTGGTTATGGGTACTGGGGACCAAACGTAGTAAGGAACCTGATGGGTCAGGAAGAGGCTCGTGTCCTTGCGATAGCAGAGATGAGTCCAGCCGCTCGAAAACGCGCTCAGAACGCATACCCAGCAGTGAAAATAACCCCTGATGCCTCGGACATAATATCATCAACCGATATTGATGCCGTTGCGATTGTAACACCGGTCTGGACACACTACGAACTGGCCAAGGCTGCGCTAGAAAACGGTAAGCATGTATTCGTTGAGAAACCCTTTACCAGCACTGCCGCACAAGGCGAGGAACTGATAGACCTTGCCTCACGGAAAAATCTGAAGATCATGGTGGACCATACATTTCTGTTCACCGGGGCAGTGAAGAAAATCAATGAATTGATTACCGAGGGCGCGCTGGGAAAACTGTATTACTATGATTCAACACGAGTCAATTTAGGCTTATTGCAGCATGACGTCAACGTAATGTGGGATCTTGCGCCACACGATCTCTCCATTATGGATCACCTTATAAAGGAAGCCCCAGAAGCGATTGTAGCAACCGGCCAGAAACACCTAAACGGCCACGCTGATGTAGCTTATATGACGCTCTATTTCCCTGATAACGTCATCGCGCACATAAATGTCAACTGGCTCTCCCCGGTAAAGGTCAGAACTACACTCATTGGCGGCGAGAAGAAAATGCTGGTGTGGAACGATTTGGAAGCGGACGAAAAGGTGAAGGTGTACGACAAGGGCGTAAACATTACTAACTGCGAAGGCGTTTATGAAATGCTAGTGCACTATAGAACTGGCGATATGTGGGCGCCTCAATTAGAGCAGGTTGAAGCCCTTCGCCAGGAGTTGAGATATTTTGTGGATTGCGTTTCCAATGGACAAAGCCCATTCAATGATGGGGCCGCTGGTCTCAGGGTTGTCAAAATGCTCGAGGCAGCAAGTGAATCTTTGAGCAAGAAAGGCTCCATAGTCTATTTATGAATTCATACCAATGCATTTCAGAAGATGTGACATTAGGAAAAAATGTTCGTCTCTCACAATTCGTCAATCTGTACGGATGCGAGGTGGGGGATGAAACAAAGATCGGCGCCTTCGTGGAAATCCAGAAAAACGCCAGTATTGGGAGGCGCTGCAAAATATCGAGTCACTCGTTTATATGCGAGGGAGTTTGCATCGAGGATAACGTCTTCATTGGACACGGTGTTATGTTCATCAACGATACCTATCCTCGCGCCACGATCGCTGGTGGGCGCTTGCAAACTGAGGCTGACTGGAAAATCGAGAGAACGATCGTCAAGAATGGCGCATCCATCGGCTCGAATGCAACTATCTTGTGCAACACCAGCATTGGCGCGAACTCAATTGTAGGTGCGGGAAGCGTGGTCACCAAAAATGTTCCCCCCAACGCTGTAGTGGCTGGAAACCCAGCTAGAATTCTACGATATATCACAGAGAGTGTGGAGGGAAACAATGGGCACTAGTATTACAGCTTCAAGCGGAATTCCTTTCCTGGACTTAGTTGCTCCCCACGTAGAACTGGAGGAGGAACTGACCGAAGTATTTCGCCACGCCATTCGCTCGGCTGGATTCATTGGTGGTCCTGTGGTGGAGGAATTCGAGAAAGCTTTTGCGGCATTCTGCAGTACAAGTCACTCAATCGCCGTCAGCAGCGGCACAGACGCGTTGCGTTTCGCCATAATGGCTTGCGGGGTGCGACCGGGTGATGTCGTATTGACCGTTCCGCATACGTTTATTGCAACAGCCGAGGCGATCTCACAAGCCGGTGCTACGGCGGAGTTTGTCGACGTTGAAGAACGGACGTACAATATGTCCGTAGAAATGCTACAGAAGTATTTGGAGGAGATGTGCGTTCGCGACCAATCGGGCAGACTGATCAGTTTGCGGAGTGGACAGCCAGTAACCGCAGTAGTGCCCGTACATCTCTACGGCCAAATGGCTGATATGGATCTGATCCTGGAACTAGCAGCCCAATACGACCTAGCCGTAATTGAAGACGCCTGTCAGGCCCATGGAGCGGAGTACTACTCAAACAACTTGAACCGCTGGATGAAGGCCGGATCTATGGGGCGTGCCGCGGCGTTTAGTTTTTACCCAGGGAAAAACCTAGGAGCATGCGGTGAGGCCGGCGCAGTTACTACGAATTGCGCCCTCATAGCTGACAAGATTAAGGAGCTGCGCGATCACGGCCAGGCGAAGAAGTACTACCACAACGTGGAAGGCTACAATGGACGCCTAGACGCGATCCAAGCCGGTGTGCTGCTAACGAAGTTAGCACATCTAAAAGGCTGGAACACTCTGCGTCGCAATCGGGCCGCGGAATACAGCCGCCTTCTGGCTAAGAATGAGAACGTACTTACCCCATATGAACCTTCCTGGTCGCGGGCGGTTTATCACCTTTATGTGATTCGAACCTACGATCGTGACGGGATGATGAATCACCTCAAGGAGGCGGGAATTGGAACCGGGATCCACTATCCCGTTCCATTGCATTTGCAGAATGCATACGCCGCGCTGAAGTACAATCGAGGGGATTTTCCGGTAGCGGAATGTGTATCCTCTGAAATCATATCCTTGCCAATGTTCCCACAGTTAACTTCAGAACAGCAGGCCGTAGTAATCAAAGGTATTTTCCAATATACAGCAGGTAATCTCAGCAAGGAGCAGCAGGGGGATAATCGCTTGGCGACACTAGCTGAATTGACCGCCTAGGCGGTATGTGCACTTGACCGACTGGAGAAGGCGGGGAAGGCCTCACTTGGAGTATAGGCGGATGAAAACAGAAATACCGGAGTAACATATGCAGCAAAACGGCAATTGCATAAGGCGGATCTGGCGTTGGGCAAGTAATCAGATTGTTCAAAACGCGCCGAACGACAGCGCGCTCTGTGCATTCGACTGCAGAAAGAATCAATGTACTTCGGTGGAATGGGATATATGCGAAAGACGCATCAGCAACGCATCTGGCGAGCTGATGCCAGCCGTACCGGATGCAGACAAAAAGTGAATGAACGTACTCGAGAATATGATAAACCACCCAAACTATGTAATTATCACGCCGGCGCGGAACGAGGCTCAGTTCATTGAACTGACGCTGAAGTCCATAGTAGCGCAGACGATCTTGCCAATGAAGTGGGTGATAGTCAGCGACGGTTCAACGGACGGCACAGACGAGATTGTACTCAAGTACGTGGTAGGCAACCCTTGGATTGAGTTGGTGAGAATGCCGAAGCGGAAGGAGCGACATTTCGCCGGAAAAGTTCTTGCCTTCGATGCCGGCTATGCCAGAGTAAAGGATCTCAATCCTGACATAATAGGCAATCTTGACGCGGATGTGTCAATTGGCCCGGACCACTATGAGTATCTCCTGAGCAAGTATTCTGAAGATCAGACCTTAGGCGTATGGGGAGCTCCGTTTCGCGAAGGATCGCAACAGTATAATTATAGCTTCTCCAGTATTGAAAATGTCTGGGGAGGCTGTCAACTGTTTCGGCGGGAATGCTTTGAAGAGATCGGCGGGTATATTCCGGTTAAGGGAGGCTGCATCGACCACATTGCAGTAATTTCAGCAAGAATGAAAGGTTGGAAGACACGGACATTCACCGAAAGGGTGTGCATTCATCACCGATCTATGGGAACAGCTGACAAGGGTGTATTAAAAGCTAGATTCAGAATGGGCGCAAAGGACTATTCCGTCGGCAACCATCCAGTATGGGAGCTATTTAGATCGGTTTATCAGATGACGAAATCGCCTGTTGTTGTCGGCGGTCTGGCACTGGCCGCAGGGTATACGATGTCTCTGTTGCGAAAAACTGACATACCAATATCCAGAGATCTAGTCGCATTTAGCAGACGTGAACAGTTACAGCGCTTGCGAAAAGTATTTGCCAGGCCTTAGCGGCGGGCTATTGAGATTTATGCGGAGATTGTTCTGAGCAGGAGTATTCCCGACCCTGACTATTACTTGACACATTAACCCAAACTGGAGATCAAAGTATGTACATCGTTAACCGGAGCACACGATTCTTGAGGGGCCTTCTGCTAAGCTATGGCCCGCAATCGGTGAAAAGGCTCTTCTGGGATCAGGAGTATTCCAGCGGAAAGTGGAACTTTATTGACAATACGGTCGGTGACTGTGTGTATTCCGCTCTAGAAAAGTTTGCCAACAGGGGAAGTATCCTGGACTTGGGATGTGGCCCCGGCAACACAGCTACTGAGTTGGATTCAGCCACGTACAGCAGCTATGTTGGGGTAGATATTTCCGAAGAAGCTCTGGCCAAGGCGGCAAGGCGAAGCGAAGAGAGTGGCAGAAAGGATAAGAATCGCTTTGCACAAGCTGATCTTCTCCTCTACGAACCGGCTGAGCAGTATGATGTGGTTCTATTTCGTGAGTCGATGTATCACGTGCCTGTCGGCAAAATCAAACCCATATTAAAGAAATACTCCAGGTATCTGAAAGAAGATGGTGTATTTATCGTAAGAATGTACGCTGTCGCGGACGGAAAGCCCAAATATCGGCCGACGAAAATGCTGAATCTGATTGCAGAGACCTATGACGTTGTCGAAAGGTCGCAATACCGTGAATCCGGAGCAGCGGTGATAGTGTTTCGGCCTCGGCGCACCGAAGCGAAGGAATTATGCCGACTCGAGATTCAGCGGGCGCAGTGAATCTGCATATTGACATTGTTGAAACTAACTCCGCCCGCATAAGCGCGTGACCAATACAAGAGGTACTATGGATCACAAAAGCGTAGAGATCAGTGTCAAAGGGAAATGGTATCGCGTTCCTGCGCTGGATGTTCTCGGGAAAAGTATCGTTCGCAAGGGGAGTCTTCTCAAAATCGCTTACGTCAAGGATGAGCAATGGCTTGAAACGCCGGTCGAGGACCCCGCACTGTGCATCAAGGCGCTGAAGGAAGAGCACTCACGCGATCTCCACGCAGACATCTTCACATTTTGCCAAAAACTTCCGGCCACTCAACCGCAATACCCCTATCCTCTGGAATGGGAGAGTGTAGCTGCGATTCGCATCACCACATTCGACGAGTGGTGGAACTTGCTATCGCAAGAGACTCGCAAGAATGTTCGCAGAGCACAGAAGAGAGGCATTACTGTTCAGGTTAAGAAGCTAGACAGCGATTTACTTCAATCGCTGGTCGAGTTAAACAACGACTCGCCGGTGCGGCAAGGCAAAGTCTATACGCATTACGGAAAGACATTTAGTCAGGTCGTCAAGGATCAAGAAGATTTTCTTGAACACAGTGACTATATTTGCGCCTACCACGACACCGAACTAGTCGGAGTAGTGAAGCTAGTCTATCGAGGCAACATCGCTTCTATCCTCACTTTCCTACCAAAGGCTAGTCACAGCGACAAACGACCAGCTAATGCGCTAATGGCGAAAGTTGTTGAATTGTGCGCGCAGAAGAAGTTGCTATATGTGACGTTCGGGCTGTTCAATTACCAGAACAAGCGCGAAACCTCACTTCGCGAGTTCAAGACCCGGAATGGATTCACTGAAATCGCGATACCGAGGTACTATGTACCTTTGACTATGAAGGGCGCGCTTGCTGTAAGGCTCAAGCTCTATCATGGACTTATCGGTATTCTTCCTCATCGTGCAATTACACTTCTGATCAGCATTCGCGCCAAGGTATACAGTCTTAAGATGAGCCGGTGTAGCTCAATGATAGAGCAGCCGAATTGTAATCGACAGATGGGGCGTTTGAATCCCCCCGCCGGCTCCAACCTCTAAACACTGCATGAGAAACGGACGACTATCAAGAACACGCAATGATCAAACAATCAGCGATCAGATCCAAACGCCTGGTCTTGCCAACAAACTTACTTCAAAAGGTCGATTACCGTCATTTGTCAATCTATATCGAGGAATAATATGCCTGGAATTGTCGGGATTGTAACGAAGAGAAACCGCGAATTAGCGAAGCCAGAGCTAGCACGGATGGTGAACGCGATCCAGCATGAGCGTTTTTACGAGACCGGAACCTGGACGGATGAATCGTTAGGGGTATATGTCGGCTGGACCGCGCTGAAGGGCTCATTCTCCGCGGGAATGCCACTGCACAACAAAGCAGAAGATGTTACGCACATCTTCTCGGGAGAAGAGTACAGCGACCTTCAGATGAGCTACCAGGGTGGGTATCGCGAGAGTAACAACGGTTCGTGTGAAGCTGGATACCTGGTTCAGCTTTACGAAGACAATCCGAACTTTATTGTGAAGCTCAATGGAATGTTTCATGGACTGGTGGCGGACCGCGGACGTGGTACCGTCACTCTCTATAATGATCGCTATGGTATGCATAGGCTCTATTACTACGAAACGCCGGGCGCGTTCTATTTCTCGAGTGAGGCCAAAGCCATTCTCGCCGTCTCGGCTGAGAGCAGAACAGCAGACCCGAAGTCCCTAGGTGAGTTTGTTGCATTGAGCTGCGTTTTGGAAAACCGGAGTATTTTCAAAAGCATACATTTGCTGCCAGCCGCCTCAACTTGGACTTTCAGAAACTCCAAGTTGGACAGCAGGCATACTTACTTCAAACCGAGTGAATGGGAAGAACAGACCCCTCTATCTTCGGAATCCTATTACAGTCAGCTTCGTTCGGTACTTTCCGCAGCGCTTCCGCGATACTATTCCGGCCGCCAACAGATGGGAATTGCAATGACTGGAGGCCTTGACACGAGGGTCATTCTCGCATGTCATCCTTCCGCGCCTGGATCACTTCCCAGTTATACAATTGGAAGCGCTTATCGCGATTCGCGAGATGTGCGTATTGGACGAAAGATTGCGAGCGCCTGCCGGCAGCCTCATCAGGTGATACCGGTGGGAGATGACTTTCTCGCCGGCTTTCCCCGTTATGCCGAGCGGAGCATCTATCTAACCGAGGGAACAGTTGATGTCTATCGGGCGTCCGATTTGTATGTCAGTGAGAAGGTTCGAGAGATAGCACCTGCCAAGATAGTGGGAACCTACGGTAGCGAGATACTGCGACATGCCGTGATGTTCAAGCCAATGGAACCTCTGGCAGAGTTATTCAGTCCTGAGTTTCTGACGGACGTTCGGGCCGCAAGACGCACATACACAGAATTGCGGCAACATCACCCCGTGACCTTCGCGGCCTTTCAGCAGTCGCCGTGGTACCACCATGGAATCCTGGCACTCGAAAAGAGCCAACTGACAGTCCACTCTCCATTCATGGACAATGACTTCGTGCGAACAGTCTATCGCGCGCCCAAAGAGAGCGCGACAAATGGTGACGTGAGGCTCCGATTGATCGCGGATGGTAGCACCGCCCTGGGACGAATCCACTCAGATCGAGGTGTTGGTGGCAGCAACGGGCGCATCACCTCCTCGCTGGTAAGAGCATTTCAGGAGTTCACATTCAAGGCGGAGTACGCCTATGACTATGGGATGCCTCAGTCGGTAGCCAGGATTGATCATTATCTCTCCAAGTTGCACCTTGAGCGCCTATTTCTTGGACGCCATAAAATGCTCCATTTCAGAGTCTGGTATCGCGACCAATTGTCAGATTACGTGCGCCAGATACTGCTCGATCCTCTGACGCTGTCGCGTCCTTACTTGCAGAAGAACACTCTTGAAACTGCTGTCAGAGATCATCTCAACGGAACCAGAAATTATACGACGACTATTCATAAGCTGATTACCTTGGAACTGTTGCACAGGCAGTTTCTGGATTCCAAATGAGTGAAGCGGACAAAGTCACAACGTATCGGAAGCGGGAAGAGAGACAAATTGAACCCAGCGCTAGCCTCGATAATCTGCATGATTGGAATCGCTGGCCTTGTGTACCTGGATCGAGACAAAACATTACGAACCGGGAAGGCCTTATGGTTGCCGGTATTCTGGCTTTTGATCATCGGTTCAAGACCAGTATCCGTTTGGCTGGGAATGAGTTCGGCGACGACAAGCACGTCGCAAGCGGCTGAAGGCAGTCCGTTTGATGCTGCAATCTTCGGAACTCTGCTAGCCGTAGGGATCGTCGTTCTCCTAGGCAGAAAACAGCGGGTCAGCGGTTGTCTTAAAGCAAACTGGCCGTGTCTAATCTATTTTGGATATTGTCTTCTGAGCGTACTTTGGTCTGATTTTCCGGACCTGGCATTCAAGCGTTGGATCAAAGCCATTGGCGACTTAGTGATGGTCCTCATAATCGCTACTGATGCCGACCCAGAAGCGGCAGTTGGTAGTCTGATCTCTCGTGTAGGCATGATCCTGATGCCCGTGTCGATTCTTCTTATCAGGTATTATGAAAATCTCGGCCGCGGGTACGATCCCGATGGCGTTGTCATGAATACGGGCGTTACGACTAACAAAAATGAGCTCGGAGTGATAACTCTCGTTCTCTCGCTGGGAGCAGTATGGCGCCTCCTCAGTGTACTATTTGGCAAGCGGCAGCCCAACCGCTCACGAATGCTGTTGGTCAGAGGCACAATGGTCGCGTTCGGAGTTGCAGTTTTGGCAATGGCAGATTCAGCGACTTCAGTCGCCTGCTTTGTACTCGGAACGGTTCTGCTCCTAGCAACATATTCTCCGATGCTCAATCGGAGACCGCGGGCGGTGCACATTCTTGTTGTAATGATGTTGCTCTTGGGCGGACTTCTGAAGCTACTAGGAGGCCAAGAGGGTGTCGTGCATGCATTGGGTAGAAACTCGAATCTTACTGACCGCACGGCAATCTGGGCGGCTGTGCTCCCAGTGGCATCCAATCCCCTTCTCGGAGCTGGGTTCGAGAGTTTTTGGGTGGGACCTCGATTGGATAAAGTGTATAGTAATCTATCGAAATATATGCATATCAACGAGGCGCACAATGGCTACATTGAGGTTTACCTTAATCTCGGATGGATCGGTGTATTTCTCGTTGTGATGATTCTGATCAGTGGCTACAGGGGGGTGGTCTCCGCGTTCAAGCGGTATCCTGCATTTGCCGGTCTGATGCTTGCGTATGTGGCCGCGGCTGCGGTGTATAGCATCTCTGAGGCTGGCTTTAGAATGTTAGATCCGATGTGGATGTTTTTGCTGCTCGCCGTAGTCTGTTCGCACCGCATGGCCTCCAGTCGCGCCAGCGGAATTGTTAAGTCTGGCTTTGTACAAAAACAACGAGGCGCCCAAATGTTGACCAGTCAGGAAACTGCCTCGAGTGGCTAAAAGCGAAGAATTCAGATGTGTTGCAGATGCGAATCGACGGGCTATCAACGAACAAGAAGTATTTCCGATTTCTGTGATGGGGCGGTTTTGTCTTATGCGGTCGATCTCGTAATGGCAAAAAGAGGTCAATTGTGAACAGAAATTGGAGATTCATGATGATAGATTTCTCGGATGGAAGACCCGGATTCCCCCCTGGGATATGTCAGTGGTCGTTTGCGCTCACATCTCCCAGAGCATTTGAGAGGTAAATATGACGCGCAGAATCATCATTCTACTGCTATTACTTGGTACTTCCCTTCCCAACTTCGGACAACTATGGACAAATGTTCTTTCTTCTGGTCGCGCGATTGACTGGTCGAAGGCCGGGGTTCCCGGGGGCATACCTTCGGGAAGCGTCGCGTGGACGCAGTGCGGCACTACGATAGCCGCAGGCGCGACTGCTGCAACCATCAATGCGGCCATTAGCGGATGCCAGGCAAACCAGTATGTGCTTTTAGGCGCAGGCACTTTCAATCTATCAACCGGGATAGTCTTCAATGCCAAAAGCAATGTAGTACTCCGCGGAATGGGAGCGGATCAAACGCTCTTGGTATTTACAGGCAACAATTCTTGCCAAGGGCTATCCGCAGACGTCTGTTTCGAGAGTAAAGATACAAACTATTGGGGTTCGCCATCGAACCTCGCCAACTGGACGTCGGGATATGCTGTGACCGCGACTTCAATTGTTTTGAGCAGCAAGACCAACCTTGCAGTCGGCACACCGATTACACTTGATCAATTGGATGATACCTCTCTCTTACTCAATTCAGGGTGGACTCAAACTTCGGGAAATATATGGCAGGTGAGTGAGTCCACGATAACACCCAATTCTGTTGAATTCAATGGTGTATTCGGAAATCAAGTTGCATCAATCGCTGCAATCACCTCGGCGAATGAATGGTATTGGACTGGCGGTGTGCTGTATGTGTATAGCGCATCCAACCCCGTTAGTGCATTCACCGGCCCCGGAGTGGTAGCATCCACAGATAGTGGAGATATCTTCGTGTGCTATACGCCACAGTATGTGTGTTCAACAAACGGGGATAGTGGAGGAGCACCACGCCCTGGCCGCAGTCAACAACAAATAGTGACGGTGACAAGTATCAGCGGTTCCGGTCCTTATACCATCGGTATCACTCCCGGCCTCTATATGCCGAACTGGACAGCATCCAAGACGCCGCAGGCATGGTGGCCAACATCGCCGATCACTATGTCGGGTGTCGAAAACCTAAGCATTGATAACACATCGTCGGGAGCAATAGTAGGCGTCGGAATTTTCAATTGCTACGGTTGCTGGGTAAAAGGCATTCGCAGTATCGACCCTTCCCGATCCCACGTTCAAATACTTCAAAGCAACCACATCACGATACAGGATAGTTACTTCTATGCGACCGCGAATGCGACGGATATGAGTTATGGAGTAGAGACTATCCCAAGTAGCGACTCGCTCATTCAGAACAACATCTTTCAGCATATATCCGGCCCGGAAGTAAATACTGGGGCATGTTCCGGGTGTGTGTGGAGTTATAACTTCGACATTAACGAGATATACCTGGATAACACGTACACATGGCAACAACAAAGCGTCTATCCTCACGCTGTTGGAGATGACCACATACTAATCGAGGGTAATCAGGGCGCAGGTGTCTACAGCGACAATTTCCACGGGACTCACCAGTTTCAGACGATCTTTCGAAATGTCTATAACGGGTTTCAGCCAAATAATGGAACGGTCACAACAGGCAACACGATTCCAATGGTCTTAAATGCATTCTCAAGATTCTACAATATCATTGGCAATGTGCTCGGAAGCACGACGCTTCCCAACACAGTGTACGAAAACAGCGTAAGCGATGCTCACTCAGGTAACGCAGTGTATTCGATCGGCTTCGGCGATGAGGTGCCGAACGATGTCAATACTGCGCGTACACTGCTACGCTGGGGTAATTATACAGTTGTCGCGCAGTCCACCGATACGCCCGCAAACTCCGGAATTCGATTCGTCTCGAGCGAGGTTCCAAGTCTAATTGCCAATTTCAGCAATCTTTTGCCATTGACTCAATCGCTCCCGAAGTCACTCTATCTAAGTGCACAACCGGCTTGGTGGCCCAGCAGTAAGCCATGGCCTCCGATTGGACCAGATGTGACAGGAGGAAATCTGGCGGGGTACGCAGGTCATGCGTATACAATTCCAGCTGCCGATTGCTATGCCAATGTTATGGGCGGGCCTGCTAATGGGACTGGGAGTGTGCTGTCGTTTAACGCAGCGGCGTGCTATGGCGGGTCCCAACTAGGCGCTCCAGTAAATCTAAATGGAGTGATTACTCCCGTTACCCCTTAGTTAAGCTTGGAAAATAGAGGTCTTCTAATCTAGTTGTAGTTAACGACGTCCCATGCCATGAATTTGACGGGGAGCTCATAGGAAACCCGCAACGAAGCACTACTTTATCGCGCCTACTCGCGACACACCTTGGCAGTTGCTAACAACGAGCGCATCACGAGCAGAGTTCACCATAAATACACAAAACACGTCAGGTCTCTATATACCCATGACAAGGCAGCATGGTGTCATGTGTGGCAACCAGGAAAGGATACATTTTGAAAATTAGCGTATTTGGGCTGGGGTATGTCGGCGTAGTTTCAGCGGGATGTTTGGCAAACAATGGACATGAAGTCGTTGGTGTCGATCCGGTTGAGACCAAAGTAGAGATAATCAATAACGGTAGTTCTCCAATTATTGAAGCCGAGATCGGTGAGATCATTGCGAGGGCGGTCGAGTCTGGCCGGCTGCGCGCAACCGGAGATCCAGCGCTAGCAATACGAGAAACGGAGTTATCTTTCGTTTGCGTAGGTACGCCGAGTCAAGTGAACGGTAACCTTGATCTACGGTATATTCGTCGTATATGCGAGCAGATCGGCGAGGCGCTCAAAGATAAGACAGCTTACCATACCGTGGTCATTCGCAGTACAATCTTGCCGGGAACGATGCATGAGATCGTGATTCCGGTTCTTCAAGAGTTATCCGGGAAGAAAGCAGGGATTGGCTTTGGTGTTTGCCATAATCCCGAGTTTCTACGGGAAGGCTCCGCAGTAAGAGATTTCAATGCACCCCCAAAGACTGTAATTGGGGAGCTGAACGAAGCCAGCGGATCTCTGCTCGCCGAACTATATAAGAACCTCGATGCTCCACTGATTCGAACAAGCTTGGAAACCGCGGAAATGGTGAAGTATGTAGATAACTGCTGGCACGCTCTCAAAATCGGTTATGCAAACGAGATAGGCAACCTCAGCAAGGCTCTTGGTATCGATGCGCATGAAGTAATGAATATCTTTTGTCAGGATCACAAACTCAATATATCTTCCGCCTATCTAATGCCAGGATTTGCATTCGGCGGATCGTGTCTTCCAAAGGATCTTCGCGCCTTAGCCTATACGGCCAAGATGCACGATCTTGAACTTCCGATACTTAACTCAATCTTGCCTAGCAATGAATATCAGGTGGGACGTGGTCTCACGCTGATAACAGCAAAGGGGCATAAGCGAGTCGGAGTTCTCGGTTTCAGCTTCAAGGCTGGAACGGACGACTTGCGAGAGAGTCCAGTAATCGAAGTTATAGAACGTCTCTTGGGCAAGGGTTACGATCTACGTATCTATGACAAAAATGTGAACATGGCAACTCTGGTGGGTGCGAACCGGGACTTCATTCTAAACCGCATTCCACACATCTCCCGGCTCATGGTTGACCACGTAGATGCGATACTCGATCATGCGCAGACAATTGTGATTGGGAACAAGGACCCGGATTTTGACAAAGTGCCAAATCGGTTGCGCCACGATCAATCCATCGTGGACTTTGTACGCATAACAGATCGCAGGAGCGAGTATGGCAAGTACGACGGGATATGCTGGTGATAAACTTGAACTTGTAAGTGAGATACCAGCTGTGAAAACCGAGCTGTTTGAATCAATTGGCCGCTTGTCCAGTTGGCTCGAAAGAAACGATTACCGAGGTTATGATACATTCGACGGACTGAACGCGAAGATCATACGCTCTCTCACCTTCGAAAACACTTTCCTCCGCACGGTGTTGCAGCAAGGAGTTCGGCGCTTCCCGCTCAACACTCGTCCGCTACTAGGCATACAGAAGAGTCATTCAACTAAAGGCATGGGATTTCTTGCACGGGGTTTCATGCGTCTTCACGCATCTACCGGCGAGAAGAAATGGCAAGACAATGCCGAATACGCCTTGCAGTGGCTGCTTGCCCATCAGTCTATTGGGTACAGCGGGTCGTGCTGGGGGAATCACTTTGACTACCAGTCAAGGACCTTCTATCTTCCCAAAGGTGTTCCAACCGTCGTATGGACCGCACTCATCGGTCACGCGTTTCTCGATGGATACAGCCAATATAACAAGGAGCAATACCTGCAAACTGCCGTGAGCGCCTGCGAGCACATTCTGCGCGACCTGAATGCGATTCCTGATGGTCGAGGAGTATGTATTAGCTATATACCAGGATTGAGCAGTCAGGTACACAATGCGAATGTGCTAGGAGGAAGCTTGCTTGCCCGGACTTATGCGTACACGGGCCGTGAAAAGTATCAAGAGCTCGCACAGAAAGCTATGCAATACACCGCCCAGTATCAGCGTCCCGATGGATCATGGTGGTATGGGGAGAAGAACAATCTACACTGGGTAGACAACTTTCATACCGCGTACGTCCTGGATAGTTTCAAGTACTACTCTCAATACAGCGGCGACCATTCTTACGATTCGGCGACGCAGTACGGTTACAAGTATTGGAGAACTTCATTCTTTCTGCCGGACGGGACGCCGAAGTACTACAAGCAAAAAGTCCGCCCTCTCGATATCCAGTGCTGTTCGCAAGCCATCGATACGCTTGCATTCTTCTCAGACAGAGATTCGACAAGTCTGGAGCTTGCTATAAAGGTCGCCCGATGGACGATCAGAAATATGCAAGACCCAAGCGGCTATTTCTACTATCGCCGGTATGCTTCGTGGCTAGCAAATCGAACCCCCACGCTTCACTGGGGGCAAGCGACGATGCTGTGCGCGCTAAGCGGACTCTACAAACAGATCTCGACAAATGCGAGGATGCGGTGAAGAGAAGTATTCTGATCATAGTTGAAAACCTTCCAGTACCCTTCGACACTCGTGTGTGGAAGGAAGCGTTTGCGTTGCACCAGGCAAATTACGATGTAACGGTCTTATGTCCAAAAGGGAAGGGACACGATAAAGGATATGAACTACGTGAAGGGATACATATTTACCGTCATCCAATGCCCAAAGAAGGAAACAACCCGCTCGGATACATCTGGGAGTATGGGTGTGCCCTATTCTGGGAGATTATGTACTCGTGGTGGATATACTTTCGCCGAGGCTTTCAAGTCATACAGGGTTGCAACCCTCCTGATGATATCTTTCTAGTTGCATTACCGTATAAACTGTTCGGAATCAAATACATTTTCGATCATCATGATGTGAACCCGGAGTTGTATCTCTCGAAATACGGACGGAAAGACGTATTCTACAAAGCCCAACTCTTTTTAGAAAAGCTCACGTTTCGGTGCAGCGATGTGGTCATGTCGACCAACTCCAGTTACAGAGACATTGCGATAACCAGAGGGTATGTGCAACAGGAAGATGTTTTTGTGGTTCGTAATGGTCCCGATCTGAAGACATTCAAATTAGCTACTTCGAATTCATACTTGAAGTATGGCAAGCGTTACCTAATTGGATATGTAGGCGTGATGAGTTCTCAAGAAGGCCTGGACATCTTGCTGGATGTGGCTGAGCACATCAGACTGTTAGGACGCTGTGATATTCATTTTACTTGTGTTGGAGGCGGTCCGGGACTTGCTGGGCTTCAGGAGATGGTTCGACAAAGACATCTTGAGGATATCGTAAACTTTACAGGTAGGATATCGGATGCTGATTTAATCGAGATACTCTCCACTTCGGATATCTGTGTAAACCCGGACAGGCCATGCCGGATGAATGATATATCAACCATGATCAAGATCATGGAATACATGGCGCTTGGAAAGCCAATCGTGCAATTCGATCTCAAAGAAGGCAGGTTCAGCGCGCAGGAAGCGTCCCTATACTGCGACAATAAGAACCTCGTCGTCGATTTTGCAAACAAACTTCTCTGGCTGGTTGACCACCCAGTAGAGCGACAGAAGATGGGTGAGTTTGGTCGCCTACGGGTTCAGAATGAACTGGCGTGGGAATACTCGGTGGAAAGTCTTCTCGCTGCCTATGAAAGAGCCTACAGCAAGATGCGTGGCAAAAGAGCATTGCAGCCAGAGGTTGCGAGATCCTGAATATGAAACCACTAGTATCAGTACTGGTCCCAGCGCACAACGCCGAGAAGTGGATAGGCGACACACTTCGGTCTGCAATTTCACAAACCTGGGATAATCTAGAGATTATTGTTGTGGATGATGGTTCGAAGGATCGCACGCTGGAGGTCGCGAGTCAGTTTACCTCCCACGGCGTACGTATAGTCTCACAGGAGAATCATGGAGCATCCGCGGCCCGGAATCTTGCATTTAGCATGAGTCATGGAGACTATATTCAGTGGCTGGACGCCGACGATCTGCTCTCTCAAGACAAAATCGCCCGGCAAATGGCAGTAGCCGAGCAGATAGATGATAAAAAAACGTTGATCTCATGTAGTTGGGGTAGATTTCTACATCGCTATTACCGAGCCAAGTTTGTCCCGACTGCGTTATGGTGCGACCTGCTTCCCAAAGAATGGCTTCTAAGGAAGATGGGACAGAATCTCTATATGCAAACTGCCACCTGGCTAGTCAGCCGCGACTTAACCATAGCTGCGGCTCCGTGGGATACGAGATTGCTGGGTGATGACGACGGTGAGTACTTCTGCCGCGTTCTACTGGCTAGTGATAAAGTTCGATTTGTCCCCGATGCCAAGGTATACTATCGAACCTCCGGCTGCGGCAGTTTGAGTTATATAGGGGATTCAGATAGAAAGCGCGATGCGCAGTGGTTGTCAATGCAGCTGCATATTAAGTATCTCCAGTCGCTGGGAGATAGTGAAAGAACACGAGCCGTATGTGTGAAGTATTTGGAAAACTGGGGGGCTATCTTCTATACGGAAAGGCCTGACCTGTTCAAGCAAGCAAACGAGATGGCAAGTCATTTCGGGAGACAACTGGAAGCACCGCGTATGTCTTGGAAATATACTTGGATCGGGCGGCTTTTAGGCCTGCGAATCGCGTGGCGGACCCAAGGTCAATTGTCACGTCTCAAGTTGAACCTGCTAATGCATATTGATAAGATACTATATCGTCTTCACAATACAACACTCAACCTCGTTCGTCCCGGCCCGAGAACCGCGACTTGGATCTCATCAGACGCCCATCGATACTAATGACACGTTTTCGGATAGGCAAGCCCCATCTAACTGTTAGGCTGGAAAGAATCTTCGCACTCGAAGCAACACACTCGGTGCTGAGTTATTGAGGAAGGACAAACTTGCATCCATTCGATCAAGCCGGTCATTTTCAAGGTTTGCGCGACAACTCAGAAATGTCGAGGTTGGCAGTTCGTAGTGCTGGAATAACGATATCCGCTCAAGGCTGCGTGTTTGCAATCCAAATGCTCGGGACGATCATACTGGCAAGACTACTTACGCCAGCCGACTTTGGAATTGTAACCATGGTTACAACCTTTAGTCTTCTGTTCGCGAGCTACGGACTTGCTGGTCTCACAGATGCTATTCTCCAAACGGATAGCATTGATCATTCGTTGGCAAGTAATCTCTTTTGGATCAATCTTGCGGGAGGTGTTATCCTGGCCGCCGTGTTTGCGGCCTCCGGTTCGCTACTCTCTCGGTTTTACAATAATCCACAAATCACCGAAGTGGCGATTGGATTCTCGCTGGTAATCTTCTTCTCGATTGTTCCGGTCGTGCATTTAAGCCTTTTGAAGCGAGCGATGTGGTTTGGGGCAACATCGGGCAATGACATATTCGGACGCATAGCATACGTGGCGGCTGCTATATTCTGTGCTTGGCTCGGATGGGGATACTGGGCCCTAGTAGCAGGTGCCGTCATACAGGCGTTGTCTCAGTGCATTGGCGCATGGTTACTCTGCCGATGGTGTCCAAGCCTCCCCAAGCCGATGAAAAATACAGGCACGATGGTGCGATACGCGATGAATGTTTACGGAAGATTCAGCCTGAACTACGGTACAGGGAACGCTGACAATATATTGGTTGGATGGCGATTTGGCGCACCCGCCCTGGGGTATTACAAGAAAGCGTTCGATTTGTTTGTTCTTCCATCCTGTCAGTTACTCTCTCCAATTCTTGCGGTAGTGGTAACCGCTCTGAGCCGCAAGAATAAAGACAAGGAAGAATTCAAGCGATATTTCTTAAAGGCCTTATGCGTAGTTGCATTTGTTGGCATGGCGGCAAGCGCCTATTTCACTTTAATTGGTCGTGATCTGGTCCGCTTGCTTTTGGGGCCCACCTGGAAGGAATCGGGCAGAATCTTCACGTACTTCGCTCCTGGAATAGGTCTGATGCTGGTATATCAAACCACGGCATGGATTCACCTCTCTCTAGGGACAACGGCCCGCTGGTTACGATGGGCCGTGGTTGAGCTAACTGTTACTGGTATCCTATTCTTATTGGCAATGCGATGGGGGCCGGCTGGAATTGCGGGAGCCTGGACAGCATCATTTGTGTTTCTGATGGTTCCGGGCTTCTGGTATGCGGGGAAACCGATCCAGCTCCGGACCACAACTGTTATAGAGTCCATTTGGAGATATGCGGCATCTGCACTGATTGCTGGACTGCTGAGTGCACAAATTGTTGGGTATCTGAAGTGGCTCCCGCTGGCCGCAACCATCGGAATTGCTGGGGCAATTGCCAGGATCCTTATAAATTCCTTTCTGTTCACGTTACTGTATCTACTGGCTATTGCCGTCCTTTTCAAAGGTATCGAACCTATGCGGCAGATCGCAAGGCTTCTGCCAGATTTACTACCGACAATTTCATTTCGGCGGCAAGATCAAAGCGCGAGAGACTCAAAGCAACGCACAAACTTACAGACATCTAAGCTGACCGCACAAGAAGTCACATTCGAAGGCAAGTGATGAACCTAAGACCATGCGACACGCCACTAGAAAAAAACCGTCCAGTTGGTAATGCAAACAGCGTTGCCCGTCAGCGAACAACCACCGACTGTTCGGAATGCAACATCGATGTCACTTTACTGACCGGGGGCATAGATAAACATTATATGTATGGACTAAGCATGGCGCTTGCTGAGCGGGGTGTGAAGCTAAATGTGGCTGGCAACACAGAAATGGACGTACCGGAGCTACGTGCTCTATCCGGGCTAAAGGTTGTCAATCTATACGGGGACTCGCGACAAACGCTTACACTTGGAAGTAAGCTCCTCCGCTACCTCTCTGTCTATATTCGGCTCATTCGCTATACACTCACTGCTAGGTCTGGAATATTTCATATTTTATGGAATTATAAGTTCCAACTGTTTGATCGAACCCTGCTATTGCTCTATTACAAGTGTTTGGGTAAAAAGGTAGTATTCACCGCACATAACGTGAACGCAGCTGAAAGAGACAATTGCGAGTCAGTGCTTAATAAACTGTCGCTGTCAGTTCAATATCGCCTTGTTGATCACATATTTGTGCATACCGAGAAAATGAAAACCGAATTGGTCAGTGAGTATGGCGTAGCTCCCGGCAAGGTTAGCACTATCCCTTTTGGAATCTATAACTGCGTGCCAAACACTGTACTCACCACGGCGGAGGCCAAGAGTAGGTTGGGATTGAGCAGCTCCGAGAAAACGATCCTGTTCTTTGGTCGCATACTGCCTTATAAGGGCCTCGGATACCTGGTAGAGGCATTTCGACTACTGGCCAATCGTGACAATAGTTATCGGCTGATCATAGCCGGCGAGCCGAAAAAAGAATCTGCACAATATTGGGAAGAAATCCGGAAGACTATACAAAGGGAGCGCTTTGGCGAGCAAGTGATCCAGAAGATTAAATTCATATCGGATGATGACATTGAAGTCTACTTCAAAGCCGCAGACGCTTTGGTCTTGCCATACACCCTGATATTTCAGAGCGGTGTGCTCTTTATGGCCTATAGTTTTGGATTGCCCGTGATCGCAACGGACGTAGGATCGTTACGGGATTACATCATAGAAGGAGAGACCGGTTATATATGTCAGCCGTGCGATGCTCCTGACATCGCCAGCGCAATTGAAACATATTTCGAGAGTAATTTGTTCAAGACTCTTGACCAGAGGAGGTCGGAGATTATGTCGTCGTCGCGCGCGTGTAACTCCTGGGATACTGTGAGTATTAAGATATGTGGTGTATACGCGCAGCTACTGACACACGGTAAAGCCGCTATGTATCAGCCAGCTCGTTAGCAAGACCGGAGTAAAGAGTTGCGTTGGTCGGCAATCAGTGCAACTCGGTCGTCGTTCACAGCCCCTTCAACATTCTGGTACTTATTGACATTTCCTCTGTGCCTTGGGTAGGCCATGTTGGCGTCGCAACAGTACTATCCATGCCAAGATGGCGTTACGAATCAACTGTCAACGGTTAACCGCAACTCGGTAGAAAGGTGAGTTATGAACACGACCTTACTAATGCCCCCGCAGTCTCAGAATCAATCAATCGAAGCCTCAGTCAAACCGAGGATCAACAAAGTGATCGATGATCTCATTGCATCGCTGCCTAACCGTGACCTGCTTACCAGTGGTCAACGACGCGGTATTATCGCCCGATATGCTGCGGTCCTTGAAGGGAATTTCATCTACTGGATGACAGCGACACTGCTCTCTGTTCAATCGGAGGCCGCGCGGCCGATCCTCCTGGAGAACCTCTATGAGGAAGTACGCGACGCCCATCCTGCGATGCTGCGCAGATTTGCAATAGCAGCCCGTGCGTTCCCAAACGATTTAGATGCACTTGCAGTGAACAAAGAGCTAACAGATGTTCGCCTGTTTCTGGGCCAGCTTTCGGCGGTGCAATCGCTTGCCACGATGGCATTCTTTGAAGGGTTCATCCAGAAGTTTATGGCCTACTTGGCTGACCTAGCGGTTGCACAAGGTTCCGTTGAGATGGAGTATACCGACGTGCATGGTGTGTGCGACATCGCACATACCGATGGACTCTTCCGCGCCCTCGCGACAGAACAGGAAATTAATCCGCTTGATCCGGCTAAGGACGTCTTGGAAGGCGTTTATCTACTTCGCAACTTAATCGACCGGATCATGTTTAGCCGGGACGAAGCGCTTTCGGACTAATTGTAACCGGAGGCACGAAAATGGAGACTCAGAGCACAATGAATCCTGCATTGCTGGAGCAGGCCAGGTACTTTACGGTCCGTGATGCGCATCTCTATACTGTGCTGCATCAAGTTGCCAGTCCGATAGCTCGCGTTTTGCTTGTCGGACCATTTGCTTCTGAGCGCCACTTCTCATACCATACATGGGTTCGTTGGGCACGATATCTAGCAGCAAGGAAGATTGAAGTGCTTCGCTACGATTATCGCGGCATCGGCGAAAGCACGGGAACTTTCGAAGACATGGGATTCGAAACTTGGAGCGAGGACGTTCAGCTCCTTGCCGAATGGTTTAAAAAACGGTCGCCCAATGTTCCGCTTATGCTTCATGGGTTAGAGATCGGCGCCATACTAGCAGCGCAAAGCTTTCAAATGGGCGTGGGTGACGCGCTATTGCTGTGGTCTCCGGCTGCTAGCGCAAATCAGGCGCTACGTTCAAGCCTCCTGCGCTGGGCAAGACTAGAGCAACTGTTCGAGTCTCCGGAAAATCGGAGGTCTGCCTCAGACTATATCCGGCAACTAGAGCAAGGCTCGGTCATCGAAGTGCAGGGGTATCAATGGTCGAGCCGCCTTTGGCGCGACTCATCACACTGTCATCTCCCCGATAACATCGGAGATGGCGGCGCATTGTGCAAAGTCAACAACAAGCCTGTTAGAAGTATAAGGTTTGGCAAGGATCCGTCCTCTGTAGCCATGCCGTATGCCAGGTACGATGAAGTTAAAGAACTTGGCGGGCTCTATTCGCTGAGTTTCGACTGGATCACCGAGGCTTTGAAAGAATCGACTGGAGGACACAATGAAAGAAGCGATTAAAAGCCGCGAGTTGATTGTGCTGGACGGCGTGGACGTTATCATCCGGGGAACTTATCACAAGATTTGTGAGCAGAATCCAGGCCTACAGTCAAATGGAGTCACGAAGGATCGCATTGGGGTGCTGTTCTTGAACGGATTTATGGCGACAAGAGCATCGAATGGCGACGCAGCTGTCTATTGGGCAGACTCATTCGCGAAGCTCGGTTATCCGTCCTTTCGACTCGATTTGCCGGGATACGGAGATTCTGATGAAAATCCTCCACTCGAATGGCTAAACTTTATTAACCTGGGAGGCTATGCGACCATTGCATCCGCTAAAATGCGGGAACTCGTAACTCGGTATAACTTAGCTGGAGTGATCATAGCGGGACATTGCGCAGGCGCAGTATCTGCAATCTACGCTGCGGCTGCTGGCAGGGAGTGCAAAGGGTTAGTTTTGTTAGACCCATATTTTCACTTCCAGAAGACAGTCAGGTCGAAGATTCGCCGGAGGCTGAATCTCTGGACATGGCAAAGCCGGGTTGGCGGATTCTTGAGCAGCATTTACAACGTACTCAAAGAGATTCGTCTTGCATTGCGTAGGAACACCGCTCCGGAGAATGCCAATGTGCCCCTCCTTCGTTGCTGGAAAGAACTGGCATCTTCAGGGCTGCCAATCCTAATTCTCAAAGCGCCCGTGCGGAAGACTCCCGGAATGAAACCGAGAATTGGGGAGTTTGATTATCTTGGATACGCGCTGAGATTGGCAGGCCGCATGAGTCGAGTAGTCGTCAAAGTAGCTGATGGCGCCGATCACTCGTTTGCGAATCGGTTGGGTAGAGATGCAGTTCGGGTTCATGCAGAACAGTGGCTAGGCGAGTACTTCCCGATTGGAAGCTGGAAAGAGGAGGGCGCAATAGCCTTGTATCCCGAACGTCCCAATAAAATCGGCATGAAAATTGCGAGTTGCGTTTGAAGGCAAATATGCCCAGAGGAAAGGTGAAAACCAACGCCAATGACTGTGCGATCTGAAATTGTTGAGCAATTTACTCAAGTTGCGCTGGAACAAGATATACGACTTGCGCCGCTAAATGACAACCTTGAACTCCTGGAATCGGGACTCGATTCTTTGTGCTTCGCTGTTGTTGTTGCCCGGCTTGAGGCCTCGCTCGGAGTGGATCCATTCAGTTCCGCCGAAGATACTCGCTTTCCCGTGACCTTTGGCGATTTTGTGAGATTCTATGAGAATGCCTCAGAATAGCTATACATCATCTCTGTGCGACACGCTGACCGCCAAGGGAGATTTGTCCGATTCCTTTGTCGCCGATGCGGGAGCGCGAGTGGCAATGCTTGATCTGATCACAGGATCTGCTATTTATGGCAGGGGCGATGAACTGCGTGGACTTTCGGTTCTGATCAAAACATCGGACCAGTTCACAGCGGCCCTGATGCTTTGCGAGCTAGACGGAATAGCGCGCCGCATGGTTCTTTACCCCCCTGATATGCCTATTAAGTATCTTCCGTCCGTGATCGATTTGGCGGAGGTAGATGCAATAGTGTCGGACGAGGCAGCTTTTGGTAGAGAGTATCCTCGCGTTCGACATTTCGTGCCATGCGGCCGGGAGATCGTGCTCCAGGAATATGATCGGGGGTTGCAGTACCAAACGGAATGGATTCTACTTACATCTGGAACGAGCGGACCGCCCAAGCTGGTTGTCCACACATTCTCAAGCCTGACTGGCGCGATAGAATACGGCCGCAATCCGGATGGCCGGACGGTGTGGAGCACGTTCTACGACATTCGCCGTTACGGCGGTCTTCAGATATTTCTTCGCGCAGTACTTACCGGGAGTTCGTTAGTGTTATCGAGCCCATGGGAGTCAACGGCGGAGTTCCTGGCTCGGGCCGGCGAACACAAAGTCACACATATCTCCGGTACGCCTTCACATTGGCGTCGAGCTTTGATGAGTCCGACCGCTAACCTGATCGATCCAGGTCATATTCGCTTATCCGGAGAAATTGCCGATCACGCAATCCTGAGCCATCTCAGGTCCTTTTACCCGCACGCCAGGATTGCCCATGCTTTCGCTTCGACAGAGGCGGGAGTGGCATTTGAGGTAACTGATAATGTTGCGGGCTTCCCAGCCGCATTGATAAGTAATACTCCCAATATTGAGATGAGAATTGAGAATAGTTCGTTGTGGATTCGCTCAGCCCGCAGTGCCAGCCGCTATCTTGGCGATGAATCCAGCAATACCCTCAGAAACGCGGAAGGCTTTGTGGATACAGGCGATCTGCTCGAGTTGCGAGATGGGCGATACTACTTTGTCGGACGGCGGGATGGAGTTATCAATGTAGGAGGTCTGAAGGTTCACCCCGAGGAAGTCGAGGCGGTTATCAATCGACACCCGCGGGTCGAAATGTCTCTCGTTCGGAAAAAGAAGAATCCAATAGTAGGTGCGCTTGTTGTCGCCGACGTAGTACTGAAGACTGCATCACAGGCTGACCATTACGATCTTCGCGAACTGCAGCTCGATATTTTGCGGTTCTGCCGTGACGCACTCTCTTCTTACAAGGTCCCAGCCGCAGTTCACATTGTGCCTTCACTGGCGATCTCGGAATCAGGAAAGCTTGTGCGCCATTATGCGTAATGTGATTGTCACCGGCGGGAGCCGAGGATTAGGCTTGAGTATTGCACGACGGCTAGCCGGAGCAGGGTACCGCGCAATAGTTATTGCGCGCAAGCTAAACAGCGATCTAGAAGCAGCAATGCAGGAAGCGGAACTCGCGAGCCCCGGATCATTCCACTTTGTTCCCTTCGATCTTGCTGAAGTTGCAGAAATATCCAAACTGGTAAAACAACTTCGGAAGGATTTCGGCGCGATCTATGGACTCGTGAATAATGCAGGAATCAGCTTTGAAGGCGTTCTTGCCATAATGCCCACTTCGCAGATCGAACAGCTTCTGCGAGTAAACACACTTTCCCCAATGGTGCTCACCAAATATGTTGTACGTTCGATGATGGCTGATGGGGGAGGCCGAATCGTAAATATGGCGTCAGTCACTGCGTTCACAGGCTATAGCGGCCTCTCCGTCTACGGTGCAACGAAAGCGTCGATTATTGGGTTGTCCCGGTCTCTGGCGCGTGAGGTCGGCCGAATGGGAGTGAATGTAAACTCGGTTGCACCAGGCTTTGTCGATACCGACATGACTCACAGTCTCAAAGCTGAACAGCGCCAGAAAATAGAACGCCGCAGCGCCCTTCGACGGCTTGCCGATAAAGATGACATAGCCGACGCGGTTGAGTTTCTTCTGAGTGATAAGGCGAAAAACATAACTGGGACGGTACTAACCGTCGATGCGGGAAATACAGCTTGAGACAGACAGAGACAACAGCTCCGCTCCTGGTCAACTCCGCCGCAAACGCGTGGATGCGCGCGCTCGAACTATCCGCGGCCATTCCCCGCAATCGCGATCGAGTAATGGGGACAGTGATTCACGAGATGGCCGCGCGATCTAGCAACGCCCCGGCCCTTCTATCAGACCGCGAGTGCATGACTTACAGAGAGCTGTCCGAACGAGCGAGTCAATATGCACGCTGGGCGCTCGATCAAGGCCTCTCCAAAGGCGAAACCGTTTGTCTGTTGATGACGAATCGGCCGGAATACTTCGCCGTGTGGCTTGGCATCACGAGTGTAGGTGGGGTGGTTGGGCTGCTCAATACAAATCTTGTCGGGCCGTCGTTGGCTCATTGTATAAGTACCGTCCGGCCTAAACACTTGATCGTGGCTGGAGATCTAGTGCATTCACTGATCACCGCTCTGCCTAGCCTTACTGAGCGGCCAGAGATATGGACCCATGGAATCCACCACGAGCTATTCCGGAGGATTGACCTTGAACTGAATCAACAATCGTGTCAGGCTCTGGGGCGCGATGAGCGACGGTCAACGACCATCGAAGATCGTGCGCTTTACATATTCACTTCGGGCACCACTGGGCTGCCGAAAGCCGTCAACATCAGCCATGCGCGAGTGCTGCAGTGGAGCTATTGGTTCGCCGGCATGATGGATGCACAACCGGAAGACCGAATGTATAACTGCCTGCCGATGTACCACAGTGTCGGTGGTGTGCAGGTACCGGGTGCCACTCTCGTTGCTGGAGGCGCCGTGGTCATTCGTGAAAAGTTCTCCTCCAGCCAGTTCTGGGACGATGTGATCCGCTGGGATTGTACAATCTTTCAATATATTGGCGAGCTTTGCCGCTACTTGGTCCACGCACATCCTGGATCGAACGAGATACACCATCGAATCAGAATGGCCTGCGGCAATGGACTGGCGCCGGAAGTTTGGGATGAATTCAAAAGACGATTTAACATTCCCCGGATTCTGGAATTCTATGCTGCCACTGAAGGCGGCGTCTCCTTGTTCAATGTCGAAGGCGAGCCTGGAGCAATTGGACGAATACCGCCCTACTTAGCACATAGATTCTCTCCTGCGTTGGTGCGGTTTGACGTCGATAAGGGCGAGCCGGTTCGCAATGAACAGGGATACTGTATTCGGTGTGCTCCAAACGAACCTGGTGAAGCACTCGCCAAGGTCCTGGACGATATGTCAAATCTGGGCAGCCGGTTCGAGGGTTACACAGACAAGCAGGCATCCGAAAAGAGACTTCTACGCAACGTCTTCGAGCAAGGAGACAAATGGGTTCGCACCGGCGACTTGATGAAGAGGAACGAAAAGGGATTCTACTTCTTTGTTGACCGCATCGGGGATACGTTTCGATGGAAAGGCGAGAATGTTGCAACCTCTGAGGTATCGGAAGCAATCAGCGCATTTCCAGGAGTCAAGCACGTCAACGTCTATGGAGTGGCAATTCCTGCCACTGAAGGACGGGTGGGCATGGCTGCACTCGTCGCCGAGAATGAGATTAATACGCGCGACTTTCGGGAATATATGATGGCTCGTCTTCCAGCCTATGCACGACCCGTATTTCTGCGAGTCCGGAATGAGGTCGAAGTCACAGGTACTTTCAAATACTCTAAGACTGAGCTGGCGCGCCAGGGATATGATCCAGCCGGAACTACGGATGTAATCTACTTTGATAACCCGGAATTGCAGGCATTTACGCCGCTCAGCCTAGCGCTGTACAACCGCATTCAGGACGGGCAGATTCGCCTCTGACTTTCGCGCGGAGAAAGGCCATAGATGGTCATTGATGAAATCCGGCATGATTTCGCAACGTTGCAGGACAAGATGAACTGTGGCCAGATAGTTCCTGATGTTACTGCGGAAGAAATTCGAAGCCACCTCGCATCGCACTATGACTTCAGCAAAAAGATGGAGCTTGAGGAGGTCATCACAGACGTTGAGAAGATGCTGAGTACGTGGCAAGTGCAGGTCACGCATCCCCGCTACTTTGGTCTCTCCAATCCAAGCGTAACTCTGGCGTCCGTCATTGCGGATACACTGGTCGCCATGTACAACCCGCAACTCGCCAATTGGCGAACTTCTCCTGCGTCGAATGAAATTGAACGGCACACTCTTGGCTGGCTCACCAAAAAGTTCGGCCTGCCTGCTGAAAGTATGGCAACATTCACTAGTGGCGGATCAGAAGCCAATCTATCGGCAGTTATAGTCGCTCTAACTCGCGCCTTCCCTGAGTACGGCGAAGACGGGCTCCGACATCTGAATGTCGTACCCACAATTTACCTGACAGAAGAGGCCCACCATGGCTACAACAAAATAGCACACATGACCGGTATCGGCAGGAGGGCGCTACGTACGGTGGCAACCGACCGCGATCTGAAGATGGATCTCAAGGATCTCAAAAGGCTAGTTGCCGAGGATCGAAAAAACGGTTTTGCGCCATTCATGGTAATTGGCACAGCCGGGACCACGGCAGCCGGCGTAATCGATCCCTTGGCAGAAATCGGACGCTACTGTCAGGAGTCCGATCTTTGGTTTCACGCTGATGCCGCATGGGGCGGCGCGGCCATTGTCTCACCGTCCCTCCGGCATCATCTGACTGGAATCGAGACCGCGGATTCAATCACGTGCGACGCCCATAAGTGGTTCTCTGTTCCCATGGGGTGCGGGATGTTTTTTTGCAGGCATCGCGAGATGGTTGCGCAGGCGTTCCGCTCAGACGTTACGTATATGACTGGGAAGCAAAGTGGTCCTGTCTTTGATCCGTTATCAAATTCCGTGCAGTGGTCCCGCCGCTTTATCGGTCTCAAGCTTTTTCTTTCGCTTGCGCATTCTGGAGAGTCGGGCTTGGTTGAAATGATCGAGAACCAGGCGCGCATGGGGAGCATCTTGCGAGAATCGCTGCTTGCCACCGGATGGCGCATCCTCAACAGTACGCCGTTCCCGCTAGTCTGCTTCACTCGCGATGAACTCGTCATTGGTAAGTTTCTGGCGTCGCTCCGGGAGCGTCAGATTGCATGGATGTCAGAAGCGCAGATTAATGGTATCCCCGTCGTGCGCGCCTGCATTACTAGTTACAGAACTACTGAAAGCGATATCCGTTGGGTGGTTAGTGAGATGAATCGCATCGCTTCTCAAGATGACCAGCAAAACACCCTCCAGACGGAGCACGACTACGCACGGATGAGCCTATGAAGCGAGAAACGATAGCTGTCCACTGCGGTTATGATGTTGATCCAACAACTAAGTCCGTGGCCGTACCTATTTATCAAACTGTCTCCTATGCGTTTGACAGTGCTGACCATGCCGCGGCGTTGTTCAATCTCGAAGCAGAGGGATTTCGCTACACTCGGATAAGTAATCCGACTACGGCAGTGCTGGAGCGGCGTGTTGCCGCTCTGGAAGGAGGCTTGGAGGCTCTGTGCGTTGCCAGCGGGCAGGCTGCGGTATCTTATGCCGTTTCGAATGTAACTGCCATAGGGAAGAACATCGTCTCGGTTCCACAGCTCTATGGAACCACGCATACACTCTTCGCGCACCTTTTGCCAAGCCAAGGGGTTATGGTCCGGTTTGCAGAGTCTGATCGCCCGGAAGCCATAGAAAAGCAGATCGATGACAATACATGCGGGGTCTTCTGTGAGAGTGTCGGCAATCCAGCGGGCAATATCTGCGACCTCGAGGAGCTCGCTCGAGTAGCCCACAAACATGGCGTTCCGCTGATCGTCGACAACACAGTTGCTTCGCCTATTCTGCTCCGGCCAATCGAATACGGCGCAGACATTGTTGTGCATTCACTCACAAAGTTTCTTGGTGGGCACGGCACAACGCTCGGCGGAGCCATAGTGGATAGTGGCAACTTTCCCTGGAAGGATCATGCTTCTCGATTCCCAATGTTTAGCCAGCCGGATCCTTCGTATCATGATTTGGTCTATACGGATCACTTCGGTAAAGCCGCATATATTGGGCGCTGCCGCAGCCTCTACCAGCGGACCACTGGGGCTGTCCTTTCGCCTCTGAGCGCATTTTTACTCCTGCAGGGCATTGAAACGGTCGCCCTGCGGATTGATCGTCATGTCGAGAATGCACAAGGTGTTGCTGGGTTCCTTCGCGGCAACTCCAGAGTTGTTTGGGTCAATTATGCTGGATTTCCCGAGAGTCCCTATTACTCATTAGCTGAAAAATATCTGGAGGGGCGTCCATGCTCTCTAATAACCTTCGGTATCAAGGGAGGCTTCCCGGCCGCAGTTAGATTCTACGATGCTCTCAAACTCGTAACTCGACTCGTCAATCTCGGCGATGCAAAGTCACTGGCATGTCACCCGGCTTCGACTACTCATCGACAGATGTCGGATGAGGAGCAGCGCAAAGCCGGCGTCACGCCGGAGATGATCCGGCTCAGCATCGGAATTGAACACATCGATGATATAGTCGCCGACCTGGATCAGGCGCTCAGCGCAACCATTTAGAACAATTCAATGCTGACATACAGAGAATACCGTTGTCGACGGAGGCTCGCCGATGCCCGTTTGTATCAACTCAAATGAATTCATTGACGACAGATGGACAGGCGCTAAGTGGCCTTACATCAAGCCGGCTAAGTTGGCCCATGCACGGTCGAACCGGAGCATTAGCATCGGTCTGGTCAATAATATGCCGGATGGAGCGCTCGCAGCGGCGGAGCGGCAGTTTCTTTCGCTTCTTGACTCTGCCTCAGGCAGCCTTGATGTTCGCGTGTCGTTTTATTCCTTACATGGAATTCCGCGCGGCGAGTCCGGAGTTCGCTATATCAATAACTTCTACTCGAGTACTGATAATCTCTGGAATACGCATCTCGACGGGCTCATCGTAACAGGCAGAGAGCCCCTGGCGTCGAATCTGGCTGATGAACCATACTGGAACAGTTTCACAAGAGTTCTGGAATGGGCACGCTATAACACTTACTCGGCAGTCTGGTCTTGTCTGGCCGCGCATGCTGCGATTCTTCACATGAACGGCATTCGCCGAGTAAAGAGTCCCTGCAAACACTCCGGTGTCTTCGAGTGCATGCGCGTTGCAGAGCACCCTTTGACGGCACGGGCGCCACGGCTCTTGAAGTTGCCGCATTCTCGCTGGAACGGCATAGGTGAAGACGCGTTAGTGAACAGTGGATACAGTGTACTCACGAGTACGGCGGATATAGGCGTTGATACATTCATCAAGCAAGAACGAAGCCTCTTTGTCTTCTTCCAAGGTCATCCAGAATATGAATCGGATACCCTGCTGCTCGAGTACCGCAGAGACGTTGGACGTTACCTCAGAGGAGAAACGGATGCTTATCCATTGATACCGAATGGATACTTTGATCAAAAGACCGCGGCGGAATTGACTGTACTTCAGAAAAGGGCTATTTCGCACAAGCGTGCAGATTTGCTGGAGGAAGTTACAGCAGCCTTGGGAAAGTCCAGCATCGAGAACACTTGGCATTCAGCGGCGATATGCATCTACAGAAACTGGCTGGAGTATATATGCGCACAGAAACAACAGTTGAAGAGCCGATCCCTATCCTACCAAAGTTCGCTGGATGCAGTGTGCCTGCCCCAGTAACTCAGCTCTTAATCAACAATCGCTGGGTCCCAAGTGAATCTGGCGAGACATTCGCGACGATCAATCCCTCTACAGGCGAGAAACTCTGCGAGGTTGCCTCAGCCGATGCTGCCGACGTGGATAAGGCTGTTCAGGCAGCGCGCGCTGCGTTCGATCAGGGACCGTGGCAGAAGATGAACGCCTCGGAGCGTGGACGGCTGCTCTATCGTCTCGCCGAATTGATCGAAGAGAATGCCGACGAACTGGCCAGGATAGAATCACTCGACAATGGTAAGCCGTTTTTCGTGGCAAAGGCAGTGGATGTCGCCAAGACTGTCGCATGTTATCGTTATTTCGCTGGATGGGCCGACAAAATTCAGGGTAAGACTATTCCCATTGACGGTGACTTCTTCTGCTACACACGGCATGAACCCATCGGCGTGATCGGGCAGATCATTCCCTGGAACTATCCGATGCTGATGCAGGCGTGGAAGCTTGCTCCCGCACTGACGACCGGGAATACTGTGGTAATGAAACCGGCCGAACAAACACCTCTCTCTGCGATGCGCATTGGAGAATTAATTTTAGAAGCTGGCTTTCCGGAGGGTGTTGTGAACTTGCTGCCCGGATTCGGCTCCACAGCAGGTGCTGCAATCGCCCGTCATATGGACGTGGACAAGGTGGCCTTTACGGGTTCCACAGAGGTCGGGCGGCTGATCATGGAAGACGCAGCCAAATCAAATCTCAAACGAGTTACATTGGAATTGGGCGGAAAGAGCCCGAATATCATCTTTGAAGACACTGATCTTGACGAGGCGGTAGAGGGTGCACACCGAGGGATATTCTCGAATCAGGGTCAAATCTGCTGTGCGGGATCAAGAGTGTTTGTCGAAGAAAGGATATATGACAAGTTTGTCGACAAGAGCATTGCCCGCGCTCGCAGCCGGATCGTTGGCGACCCTTTCGATCCCAGGACGGATCAGGGTCCACAAGTTGACCAAGCGCAGTTCGACCGAGTAATGAGTTACATCGAATCCGGGGAGAAAGAAGGCGCCAGGCTTGCCTGCGGAGGCAACCGAATCGGGAACCGCGGCTACTTCATCGAACCCACTGTCTTCGCCGATGTTCACGATGAGATGAAGATCGCCAAGGAAGAAATCTTCGGGCCTGTGATGAGCGTCATTCCGTTCAAGAATCTGGAAGAAGTTATCTTGCGGGCAAACCGCACGATCTATGGATTGGCGGCTGGGGTTTGGACCCGCGATATCAAGAAAGCTCATGCCATCGCAGATAGTGTGCGTGCGGGCACCGTATGGGTAAACTGCTACAACATCCTGGATACTCGAGCTCCGTTTGGCGGCTTCAAACAATCCGGGACTGGCCGTGAACTAGGTGAGTACGGATTACAGCAGTACACAGAAGTGAAAACAGTAATTATTAGACTCTGATGGATTGCAGTGTAAGATACCGAGTGTAAAAAAGCGTTTACACCGTTATTGTACCTGCCCATATCGGAGGGATATGAGCAGGTACAATAGGGGTACACACCTTGTTAAGGAATTGTTGCGGCGAACATATTGGATGGAATGCTCTGATCCCCGGAAGAATCGACACTTTCCACGATGTAGTCGTAGGACGAACCGGCACTGACTGTGCTATCCACGTATGCTGTTTGAGTCTCGACCGAAGAATTCAACAGTTTATACGAGGAGCCTCCAGTTGGTGACCGGTACACGTTATATCCTGCTACCAGATCGGTAGACTCACTGGGAGCATCCCAAGTCAGATTGACCGTATAGGAAACCGCCTCCCCTGTACCAGTCAGTGCGATGACAGCCGTACCGTTGGTTGATGAATTGCTAGTGACAGTCAGCTGTCCCGTCGCCGCGCCCGCAACGGTCGGATCGAAGACCACACTCAAGGTCACTGCCTGGCCCGAACTTAGTGTTTTCGGAAAAGTGGCTTCCGAAACCGTGAAGCCTGTCCCTGTCAGTGTTACCGCGCTGACGGTAACAGCTCCCGTGCCTGTTGAGGTCAAGGTTAAGGTCTGTGTAGATGGCGAGTTCACATTTACGTCGCCAAAGGCCATGTTAGTCGCGTTGATACTGAGCGTTGAAGTGGCCGCATTGATTGCTAACGTCACTGTTTGAGTTAAGGTGGCGTAGTCGGTCGTATCAGTGGGCGTGAAGGTAGCGGACAATACCTGCGATCCGACGGCCAAGATAGTCCCAGCCGCCGGTGAATATGTGAATGTTCCCGCGACCGTTGACGAGGCATCAAGCTGCGTGCTGCTCAATGCTGTTCCGTAAGTGATCGCCACAGGCGTTGCCCAGGTGATCACTGGCGTCGCCACACTTACCGTGAGTGAAATCGTGCTTGTTGTTGTTGCATAATCGGAGGTGTCGGTTGGCGTGAAGGTTGCCGTAATAATATGGCTTCCCGCCGTCAAGATTGTCCCCGCGACCGGCGAATAGCTGAATGTTCCAGCGACCGTTGACGAGGCATCAAGCTGCGTGCCGCTCAACGCTGTTCCGTAACTGATCGCTGTGGGCGTTGCCCAGGTGATCGTTGGTACTACACCATTCACCGTGAGTGAAACCGTGCTTGTGGCCGATGAGTAATCAGTTGAGTCGGTTGGTGTGAAGGTTGCCGTAATAATATGGCTTCCTGCCGTCAAGACAGTCCCAGCCGCCGGTGAATATGTGAATGTTCCAGCGACCGTTGACGAGGCATCAAGCTGCGTGCCGCTCAACGCTGTTCCGTAACTGATCGCTGTGGGCGTAGGCCAAGAGACCGCTGGTGTGGCCTTATTCACCAGCTGGGAGATAGCGCCAGAAGTGGCGGCGCTGTAGCTGCTGTTCCCGGCCCAACTCGCAGTGATGGCGTGAGAGCCTGCGCACAACAAGCTCGTTGTGAGCGCCGCACTCGTTCCACTGATTGTGCCGGTACCGATGGAAGCACCGCTATCATAGAACGTCACAGAGCCTGTAGGGCCGCTGGAGATTGTAGCGGTGAAGATTACCGCACTGCCATAGGTGGATGACGAGCTTGAAGTAGCTACGCTCAGTGCTGGTACAGCCGCATTCAACTGCAAAGCAAAACTCTTGGCAATTCCGCCTGCACTTGCCGTCAGGGTTGTTGCTTGCGCGGTCCCGCATGCCGACACAGCCGCTGTAAAGCTTGCACTGGTTGCACCGGACGGTACAGTTACGGTGGCTGGCAGCGTCACTGCCGTGTTGCTGCTCGACAGGCTAACGCTTGTTCCGCCGCTTCCCGCCGCGGCACTTAACGTCACCGTGCAGGCGTCCGTTCCCGACCCAGTCATTGAGCTGCTGGTGCACGTGAACGCGCTGAGCTGCGTTGCTGTTTGCACACCGGTGCCGCTCAGGCTGACTGTAGCCGTAGTTCCGTTGATTCCATTGTTGTTGCTGGTGACGGTCAACTGACCCGTCACTGCTCCTGCTGAGCTTGGATCGAACTGCACGCTCAGCGTTGCTGCCTGACCTGGATTCAGTGTGACAGGAAAAGATGACGTTGACGCCGTAAAGCCTGTTCCTGTCAAAGTTGGCGCATTGATGGTTAAAGGCAAATTGCCTGTGGAACTCAGTGTCAAGGTTTGCGTTGAAGGCGTGTTCACAGTTACATTGCCAAATGCCACTGAAGTTGCATTGATGGTCAGGATACGTGTGGCTGCGAGCAATTGAAGAGTAAAGCTCTTGGAAACGCTCGCCGCGCTTGCCGTAAGTGTAACTGCCTGCGCAGTCTGATTCCACCAATCCACTATGGCAGTGAATCCTGCGCTGCTTGCGCCGGCCGCCACAGTTACTGTGGCCGGTAGTGTAACCGCGGTGTTGCTGCTAGTGAGACTGACACTCAACCCGCCGCTCGATGCAGCCGAAGTTAGAGTTACCGTGCAGGCTTCCTCAACCCATCCTGTGGTGGAGGCGGGAGTGCACGTGATTGCGCTTAAAGCCGGTGTAGTTGCACTGTAGAGAAGATGGGGAACGATGCAGGATAGGATCAATAAAAGTCCAGTACGACAAAGGATGAGTAGCCAGATTTGTGTGCGCCGGCTCTCGCGCTGCTGATCATTTTGTAAACGACGGTTGCGTTGAAACTTCTTGGAAAGTGTTAAATTCGATTCGGGTCGGAGACGAACGGGGTTTTTGCACATGGGATTCACCTCTGCAAACGCAATCCCGCACCACAGCTTCTTCTGCCGGTAAATGCTCGTGGCGAATGTTTTGCTAGGTGGATATTCTGCGCATTTTTATATATTCGATGTGATAGTGAACACTATTACTATGTGATAGGAAACACTGTCCGAAAGTGATACATATCACGATGCGCCAATAGTATCATACTTCTTGAAATTAATGGAAATTACACCTAGTAAGCAGCTTAGTTATAAGATGTTAGTCAAATATCAAGCTTCGTTGAAGCCTTTCTCTTGCAAAGTATAAGTCGCTGTTTCTAAGCAATCATTCCAAGCCGATAGTTGAGGAAGTAATTCAAAGACGTGTGATCCACAACACGCCGAAGTCGCGCTCCAAGCCACCTGAATGAGCCTGGGCTGCTAAGGAATATTCACGGAGAAGACGTTAGACGGAGCGCTTTCGGCCCCAGAGGAACTGACACTTTCTACTATGTAATCGTAAGATGCTCCGTCCTGAACTGTGCTATCCACATATGCTGGTTTTGTATCGACTGCAGAATTCAATAGTTGATACGAAGCGCCGCTACTCGGTGATCTATATACGTTGTATCCTTCTATCGCTTCGGTAGAATCACTGGGAGCATCCCAGCTCAGGCTGACAGAATAGCCCGTCAGCTCGCCGGTGCCGCTCAGGCCGATCACCACCGTGCTGTTGGTCGATGAGTTGCTGGTAATGGTCAACTGACCTGTCTCCGCTCCAGCCGCGGTCGGGTCGAAAACCACATCCAGCGTCGCCGCCTTGCCCGGATTCAGAGTGATCGGAAAGGTGACTCCTGAGATCGAAAAGCCCGTTCCCTTCAGTGTCGGCGCGCTGATAGTTACAGCAGCTGTGCCCGATGACGTCAAGGTCACGGATTGTGTTGCTGGCGATTTCACGAGTACATCGCCGAACGCTATCGTGGTTGCGTTGATGCTCAGCGTTGGTACTGCAACATTCAGTTGTAATGTGAAAGTCTTGGAGATGCTGCCCGCACTCGCCGTCAGAGTTGCCTTCTGTGCAGTCGTCACCGCCGCTGCCGTCGCTGTGAACTCGGCGCTGGTTGCCTTGGCCGACACCGTCACGCTCGTCGGCACCTTGACAGAAGTACTGCTGCTGGCGAGACTCACACTCATTCCGCCGCTCGCAGCCGCTTCGTCCAATGTCACCGTGCAGGTATCTGTGCCCGATCCCGATATCGAATCACCGGTGCAGGTCAGGTTGCTCAGCACTGCGGGCGACGAGGTCGACGTACCGGTGCCGCTCAGTCCAATCTCCACAGTGCCGTTGGTTGAAAAGTCGCTGGTGATAGTTATCTGACCCGTTATAGCGCCCGCTGTAGTGGGGACGAACGCAACGGTCAAGCTATAACTCTCGCCCGCGGCTACAGTGGCAGGGAGAACACTTTGACCACTTACGGAAAAATAGTGACCAGTTACGTTTAACTGGGTTATCTCTACCGCAGCCGGACCTTGATTCAGCAGAGAGACCTTAGTTGTGACTTTCTCGCCGACAGACACCGCGCTGAAGGTGACGTTGCTGAGCGACGGAACAAGGGTTCCCTTATCGCTGCTACCACTGGAATTTGTTCCGCTCGACGAATTCGATCCGCAGCCAGACAGGACCACTAGAAGGCAGCAGGCCCATGGAAAAAGCTGAGCTATGCTCCAGTGGCTAATCAGCTGGGATTGGGTGCGCTTCAGTTCGCGCTCTAAATTTGGCCGCGTATGGCAATCGCCAAAAAACCCACCCTGAGCTGCAAACCAACTCCCCGCTAACGCAGGATGGATGACGATTTGTCTGGTATCGATTACCGAAAGCTGTACTGGCATTGCCGAATATCCTGACTGGGGATTTGACCGAAATTTCATCGCCTGCGGTGTAATTCCCGCCTATTCATACTGATTTCAATCCTGTTTCTCTTCCGTTGTCGATTCCGCCTTTTGTGCCCATACACAGTGCGGAACAATCAGACACTGTTTCGAGCCGTTGCGGTTTGACATCCGCGGCGGCTTTCCTGTTTCTGGCCATCGTGCAAAGATATACACCCGGCGGTTAGCAATTCATTTGCCAACTAAACAACTTTCCGCGCGAAATATCCATCCAATTCAAAAGGTTCAACTTATGTGAGTGCAGGCGCGCCGGACGAGAGTAGACCCGAACCTTTTGGAGGTTTTGAGCGGGTAATTTTTACGTCAGCGGGTGTTTTCTACTCGCGCCTCGCCAAAATCCATCTGGCTGTGAGCAAAAACCAGGCAACGCAACTTGGGATTGAACGGCCTGAAAGAAAGCTTTGGGGATCACACAGAAACCGCCAGAGATGAATAGCTCAATGGATCTCCACCGATTGAAGTTTCCTAAGTCATCCGTGTATAGTACGAAGGCCGTTCATCCGCCGACTGCTTGTAGGCGCAGTGCGGTTTAGATAGTATTTTTCCGTATCTGCTGCATCCAAATTGTATTGGAGTCTCTAAAGGGATTGATCCGAAGAGCGATGCCGTAGCGGTCAAGACCGTTCTAAGTTCTTTATTTTCAGTCATTGGTGCCGAAGAAGGGACTCGAACCCCCACACCCTTGCGAGTACGTGGACCTGAACCACGCGCGTCTGCCAATTCCGCCACTTCGGCACTAGACACAAGTTCAGCATAATGCTGAACCGGCAGCATCTCTGAGTCTCGCAAATGCGGGGCTGCGTGTCAAATTCCCTGCTCCAAATCAAGCCTGACCAGACCGGTGCGGACCCAGCGCCCTGCTTCTACTCCTCGTGCACCTCATCTTCCAGGCTGTCCAGGGCAGATAGCGCCTCCTCCGGCACATCCCATTGGCGCAAAATCTTGTAAATCACGCCGGTCGAGAAGCCCGCCCCCACCAGTCGCCGCATCACCCGCGCGGTCTCCTTCTCGTTCTCCGGCTTGCGCAGCCGCTTGCGTTCCAGATGCTCGCGTGCCAGGGCCTCCTCGTTCGTCGTGCCATAGCGAGCCTCCAGCGTCTCGGCAATCAGCGTCTCGTGAATGCCCTTTTGCTTCAAATCCTGCTTCACCCGGCGGACACCCAACTTTTCATTCTCTTGGCGCAGACGGGCGTAGGTCTCGGCAAAGGCCGCATCGTCCAGGTAGCCGTGCTCGTGCAGACGTGCCAAAGCCGCTGCAACAGCCGCCTCGCCCCGCTCTCCTGGCTCGACGCGCCTCTGCATCAGTCGCCGCAGATCGGCCTCCGAGCGCATCTGCCGGCTAAGCGAATTCACGCCGTATTCGTACAGCCCAGCCTCATTCAGAAAGGCGCGCGGCTTGGCGGATTTGCGTGGGAAGGGCAGCTTATATCTCCTAGTTTCTAGCCTCGAGCTCTTGCCATGAGGCTGGGTTGCGGTTGTTGGTCCGCCTCTGACGATCAAATCTCCACCATGCTGTCATCCTGAGCGAAGCATAGCGGAGTCGAAGGACCTGCGGTTAACTATTCTAACTGCCAAAATCCTTCCATGTATTTCATGTTCGTCGCGAGATCGGGAATGCCGGAATCGAATTCTCTCACGCCGATCAGTTATCGACTAGTTGGCTCGATTGGCGCGGCAGGACGCCACATCTCAACAAACTTTGGTTCATCAAATAGCCGCAGAGGGTCCTCTGACCGCCATGTCGTTATATTCCTTCCCCATCACCGCCCCGCCCAAAGATGCTGATTTCGGCCTCGGATGCGGAACGAAGAGATGCAGAAATTTCGTTGTCTACAAAATCTTCCGGACGAGCATCGATGTGGGCCGCTAGTCAAAACGATTTCATTTTGTGCGATTAGTTAATGCAGGTTCCGGAAGCATACTCAGAACACGCGAGAACTCCGCAATCCTAACCCAATAAATGATCCATAAGATCAGGTAAGCAATAGCGGCTAAAAAGCCCAGAAGAGGAACAATGCTACAGGCTGCGCATACACACATCGCAATACCGATCGATTGTCCAGGCAACGGTTCAATGCCCGGCGCATTGCGTCTTCTGAATTCATTCTCTAGCGACTTAGCCATACCGATAACGACCATGAAGTGCCAGACCAGATTGACGAGTGGCACAACCAGTAGCCAAAGCATTTCGGGTGAAAAACTCCTTGAACTAGGCGCGCATTTTTCGAGTGCACGTTGCAGTGTCAGGATGTAGAAGATTAGAGGCAGGAGAAAGAATAGTCCGAAGACCATTATGAGCACGGCAATGTGCCATGGTTGAATCAGTTCACCCATCGTTGAATCCTCCAAATGCGAGTGCAGTGGACTGGCGGTGAGTATAAACCTCCAAAACGAGAATCTGCAATGGCGAGTGGTATTTTTAATACGCCGGGTACCTCAGGTCTTGATTATCGGACCTGAGGTTCCGGCAACTGATCACTGGTTACTATCTGCTAAAGCTCACAAACTTGCGCCCGGCGTAGAGCCGAAAGCCTTCCTTCGGATCGGCCACTACTTGCAATGGCATGGGCCGTTGCAGCGCGGGGTTCTCACTCGAAGGGACGGAAAGCAAATCATGCGCGCCCACGTCGGTAATGACAAACTTGCCCTCGACAAAACCCGCTCCATAGACGCCCGCCCCCAGTTTCTTGCCACCCACAGTGATGGGAACTTCGGCGATGAAGTAAGCCTGGTACTTGGCCGCCACGGCCGTCGAGTACCCTGTGGTGTCAACCAGAGTTGCCAGCACATAGTAGCCGTCGGCGAACTTCACGCCGCCCGAGTTGCGTACTTGCGTTACAGCCGGCTGTCCACGATAATAGACGCTTGCCGGCAGCAGCTTTTGCATATCTTCTGATTTCAGCACAGTTGCACCCTGCGCCCGAATCAATCCCGTCGCCATCATCGTCACGGCCATAGCGCCGACCGCCGCCATTTTCACAATTCGCATTGAGTAACCTCCTAGTTCCCTCTGTGTGCCGAAGTATAACTCACCATGGATGCGGTTGGCTTCAGTTTTCCGTTGCCAGCACGTCATAGTAGTAGTTGATTGAGACGCGCTTGAGCGGCGAGGGAAGCTTGGGCAAAGGCACGGTATGCTCAAGGGTCGAATTTCCATTCATCGTAATCTTGCCCAGCAGGACGACCTTCTTGTCGGTCAATTCGAGATAAACAGGAACCAGCATTTTGAAGCCTGACGGTACCCCCGATTGCGACAGCTTGAAGTGCAGGCTTGTCCCATCGCCGTTGGGCGTAGTCTGGCTCTCAAAGTGATAATTCGGCAGATCCATTCCATACACATATTGGTTAAAGAACCAATCCATGCGATGATTCCCATCCAAATCCATCGTCGGACTCATGTGCTTTTCGACCACAGACTTGAAGTCCTCAGTGGTGGCGGCTTGCATTCGATAACTCTCCGCTAAGTCACGCATCGTCGCCTTGAATCGTTCGTCCCCCTCTTTGGATGTCCACATCATCATGCGGATCATGTGCAGGATGTAAGCGCCTTTGGGATAGACCAGATCCTGATAGATATTCCATCCCGTCTTCTCGTTGCTCAACCGGAATCCCATCGTGACCGGACCGACATCGATGGGACGAAAGCCCATGGAATTCTTTTCTGTGATCAGTTTCCGCTGTTGCTTCCAGAATTCGAGGAAGACATCCATCTGCTGCGTGGCCTGGAGATAGATCGTGGCCGACTCATTGGCAAAGCCCTCGCTCATCCATTGGTCGCGATAGCTGCGAAAGCCTACCGTCTGTCCCCACCACTGGTGCGCCACCTCATGCGGCGTGACGACCTTCCAATACAAGTCGTACCAATTACTGCCAAGAAGGAAGTGTCGCTGCGTATCGTCGAAGAAGCCGCAGACTGGCAGATAGACCAGCATCGGCCAGCTTTGCCCGTAGTTGCAGGCATACTGCTGGGTCAGAAAAACGTGCGAGAAAGGCAATGGACCAAAGTAGTTGGTATAAACCTGCGCATCGGCTTCGCCCTGACTTAGTTCCACCGGCAGCATCGAGGTTGTGCTCAATGTGCCAACTACTCCTCCGGCGAGACGCGCAAAAGTATCCGGCGGCGTGGTGTTGGCATAGGCATTGACCGTCAACTCACCTCCCTGCGGATAGCTGATTTTGGCTTCCTTGCTTTTGAAATTTCCCAGCGAAAAACCTACCACCGCCAACGGCGCAACCGTCTTCCATTCGCTCGTTGTGATCTTGCCTTCGGTCTTCTCGCTTACTTTGTCTCCGGTGGCAATCAGTTGTAGATCTTTGGGAACATGAAAAAGCATATGATAACTCGCGTAGTCGCCCAATCCGCTTGATGCATTGGGATACCAGCTTTCGCGCGCGGTAGGGTAGTAGTTCGCTCCACCCTCGTTGATGACCACGTCCTTGCCGCCGTATGCGATGCGAATCGTCGCCGTCTCGCCCTTCCGCAGCGGTGAAGCCAGTATCACGCCCAAATCGGCGTCTTCGTCCTTCTTCTCCTGTACAAAATCCAGCGGTTCGCCCTTATCGGTCTCGACGCGGCTCACGCGCAGCGTGGGAAAAAGGTCCAACGGCATCACCGCCACACCCTCCTGCTCGGCCACCAAATGAACCGTTGCCAGACCGGTGAGGAATCCGTTTTTCTCAATGGAAATATCAAGGTTCTCATTGTCAATGCGGCAGCTTTCGTTGCCCTCGTTTCTCTTGCCGCCGTCGCGCTCCGCGTCTGTTGCCGTGAGAAAGGCGCTCAGGTAAGTCGCGCCATAATCGCTCCAGCGCAGCAGAGAAATCTCCTCCGGCACAACCTCGGGCGCACCGTGCGGGTCCACGCGAAAAATCAGATGCGCATTTTTGTTGCCTCGGATCGCCGCCAGAAAAAATCCTCCCGGCGCCGGGCTCAGCACATCCTCCAGCAGCCGCAGGTCCAGGTTCTCCTTCAGCTTGAGTCGCGCAAAGAGCCGAAACTCCATCGCCGCTGTGATGCGGCTCTCCTTCAAATCATCCTTGCCTGCGGAGCCTTTGCGCAACTCGGTCATGCTTCCGTCGGTAAAGCGCAGAACCGCCTCGTTGAAGTCTTCGTCAAACTCCTCGCTCTTGTTCAGGATGGCCAGATTGTGCCGTTCCTCAACGGTGGGCGGTGTCAGATGGATATGCCCCTCGCCCTTGAATACCGCACCCGTCACCTTGCCGTTGACCGCGCCGTAAAAGGCGAAGCTGCCGTGGCGGAAGGTGAAGGTGGCTGCATCCCGGCGCAGCACCAGATTAGCGACGGTAAAAGCTTCGCCGCTGGGAAACAAATTACGCAACTGCTGATAGGTAGCGTTGGCGTTGGAAAGACGCTGCGCACGCAAGAATCCCATGCAATTTGTGAATAAAAAGATAGCGAGCAAGAATAATGTACGGTTACGAAGCGGCAAAGCGGTGTCTCCTTCCAGACATTCCCTTGCGCACCACTATAGACGATGAGCCGGATAAGAGTCGCCAACTCAGTTGCCCGAATTTATCTCGACTTTCCTTGAAGGGCCGCGCGGTGCGACAATCATCGCGTCGGGACTTATGCGCTCGGCAAGAATACTTCCCCACAGGAGAGAAACCCCATGAAGCGTCTTTTCGTCTGTACGAGCCTGCTGTTCGCCGCCGCCACCCTCTTAGCCCAGCATGACCCGGCTGCCAGCCCAGCGGCCACCGAGTCGGTCACCATCGCCAGCAAAACCATCACCATCAGCTACAGCTCGCCTGCCGTTAAAGGCCGAGCCGGCAAACTCTTCGGCAAGGATGGACGCATCGGCCAGGACCCCACCTATCCTGTCTGGCGCGCTGGAGCCAATGCCGCTACGAAACTCCACACCGAAGCCAACCTCACTCTCGGCGGCCTAGCCGTGCCCAAGGGCGACTACTCGCTTTATGTCGATCTCTCGGACCCCGCGAACTGGGTCCTGATCGTCAACAAGCAAACCGGCCAGTGGGGAACCGTTTACGACAAAGCACAGGATCTGGGACGGGTGAAGATGGATATGGAGAAGCCTCCGGCACTGGCAGAGAACCTGAAATACATACTCAAAGATCTGGGCGGCAACACCGGCAAACTCCAACTGGTCTGGGAAAACCTCTGCGGATCGGTTCCGATTACCGTGAAGTAATTGCACCGCCGGGCGTTCCTGTCATAACTAGCCGGCGCCGCCAGAAACTGAACGCAACGCACACTGGCTCAGTAGCCTCTCGTCCCGATACTTCCGCGTATGCCTGCGCTTGCGCGGAAGTGTAAATCATGAGCGAGAAACTCGATCCTGAGAGCTGCGAAAATGCGCTGACTTCGACGCATCTTAGGCCATAGCCTCGCGGCTCATGGTTTCGAACTTCAACTGGTTCGTCTTGCGGTCCACGTCGATGCGCACGTGTGCGCCATGCAGCACTTCGCCTGAGAGAATCTTGATCGCCAGCGGATCTTGAATCATCCGCTGCAAGGCGCGTTTTAGCGGGCGCGCGCCGTATGCTGCGTCGGAGCCAGCCGCCAGAATCAGTTGCCGCGTGGGTTCGGTTAGCTCCAGCGAAATTTGCCGGTCTTCAAGCAGTTTGCTCAACTCATTCAAACGCAGGTCGAGAATCTTCGCCATCTGCGCCGCGCCCAGCGGACGGAAGATCACCATGTCGTCCACGCGATTTAAAAACTCCGGACGGAAATGCTCGCGCAGCACACGCATCACGCTCTCGCGCGCCATGTCGAAATCGTGCTCGCTCTTGAGCGCATCGGTAATCAGCAGGTTCGCTCCCAAATTGGAAGTCATGATCAGCACGGTGTTTTTGAAATCAACTGTGCGGCCCTTGGCGTCGGTCAGACGGCCGTCGTCCATCACCTGCAACAAAATGTTGAAGACATCCGGATGAGCCTTCTCGATCTCGTCGAAAAGAACCACCGCATACGGCCTGCGCCGAATCGACTCTGTTAATTGTCCGCCTTCGTCATAGCCCACATAGCCCGGTGGCGCGCCAATCAGCCTGGCCACGGCGTGCTTTTCCATGTACTCGCTCATGTCGATGCGCACCATCGCCTGCTCGTCGTCGAACATGAATTCAGCCAGCGCGCGCGCCGTCTCCGTCTTGCCCACGCCGGTCGGCCCAAGAAAGATGAAGCTGCCGATCGGCCGCCGAGGATCACTCAATCCCGCGCGCGAGCGGCGAATCGCATTGGCGACAATGGTCAGCGCCGCATCCTGCCCTATCACGCGTTCGCGCAGCCGCGTTTCCATTTCGACTAACTTGCTAACTTCGCCTTCCAGCATCCGCGAGACAGGGATCCCCGTCCACTTGCTGACGATTGCGGCAATGTCTTCTTCATCGACCTCTTCCTTCAACAAGCGCGCGACAGCGCTGTCTTTCGCTCCGTCTTGCGCGGCATTGAGCTTCTTCAGTTCGGCTTCGAGCTTAGGCAGCTCGCCATACTGAATCTGCGCGGCGCGGTCGAGCACGCCCTTGCGCGTCTGCTCTTCGGCCTCGAAGCGCAGCGCCTCGATCTTCTTCTTCAAGTCGCTGACGTGGCTGATCGCATCGCGCTCATGCGTCCAGCGCGCGCGCAAAGCGGTAATCTTTTCCTTGAGCGCGCCCAGCTCGCGCTCGACTTCCGTGCGCCGTTCCACGCTATTCGCATCGGTCTCGCGTTTTAGCGCGGCCCGTTCGATCTCGAGCGAAGTAGCCTCGCGCTCCAGTTGGTCAATCTCCGTCGGCACCGAGCCGATCTGAATCGCCAGCGAAGCCGCCGCCTCATCCACTAAGTCAATCGCTTTGTCCGGCAGAAATCTGTCGCTGATATAGCGATGCGACAAGGTCGCCGCGGCCACAATCGCCGAGTCCTTGATGCGCACGTTGTGATGCGCCTCGTAGCGCTCCTTCAAGCCGCGCAGAATCGCAATCGTATCCTCGACATTCGGCTCGCCAACGTAGACAATCTGGAAGCGCCTCTCCAGCGCCGCGTCCTTCTCGATGTATTTGCGGTACTCATTCAATGTCGTCGCGCCAATCGCCCGCAGTTCGCCGCGCGCCAGGGCCGGCTTGAGCATATTGCTGGCGTCGATGGCGCCCTCAGCCGCACCCGCGCCAACCAACGTGTGCAGCTCGTCGATGAAGAGCACAATCTCGCCATTCGATTCTTCGATTTCTTTCAAGACCGCCTTGAGCCGGTCCTCGAACTCGCCGCGATACTTTGCGCCGGCCAGCATCGAGCCCAGATCGAGCGAGATGACGCGCTTGTCCTTGAGGCTTTCGGGCACGTCGCCGGATACGATGCGCCTCGCCAGCCCTTCGACAATCGCCGTCTTGCCCACCCCAGGCTCGCCAATCAGCACCGGATTATTCTTCGTCCGTCGGCTCAGCACCTGCACCACGCGCCGAATCTCCTCGTCGCGCCCAATCACCGGGTCCAACTTGCCGCGTCGCGCCAGCTCCGTCAAATCCTTCGCATATTTCTCCAGCGCCTGAAACTTTCCTTCGGGATTTTGATCCGTCACCCGCTGCGTCCCGCGCACGGCAGTCAGCGCCTTGAGTATCGCTTCATGCGTCGCGCCCACACCTGTCAGCGCGCCGCCGGCTGCATCGCCTTTTTGATGCGCCGCGCCCAGCAGCAAATGTTCCGTCGAAACGTACTCGTCCTTGAAATTCGCCGCCTCGCGAAAGGCCTGATCTAAAACCTTCTGCAACGCCGCGCTAACCCCCGGCTGCGAAGCCGCGCCAGCCACGCGAGGCAGTTTCTCCTCGATCTGGTGCAGCTCATGCTCCAGCCGTTCCGTGGGCACGCCGATCTTTTCCAGCACCGCGGGAATCACGCCCTCGCGATCCTCAATCAGCGCCAGCAGCAGATGCACCGGCTGCAACTCAGGGTTGCCAAGCTCGGTAGCCCGCGCCTGCGCCTGCTCCATCGCCTGCTGCGACTTGACGGTCAGTTTCTCCCTACGAATAGCCATTTCTTCTCCAGTGGACAGTGGTCAGTGGTCAGAAATCAGTTCAAACTACAACGAAATCCGTGTTGCTGAGATTAAGCTCTTTCCTTTCCGATTATGAGTCTAAAGAGGACAGTGTGGTTTCTTGAATTTATAGTAGATTCTGTAGTAATGCCGTTTGAAGGGCTTGAGAAAATACCGCCAACGTACAGATAGACTCATTCCTTTATGAACATTCACGATACTTAGTATCGGTAAATTGAAGTATGTGAGCTTAATCGACTTGCTCAAATCGGCAACGACTACTTCCAGTGAGTAAGAGAGGCGTTCGAGTGACCATGACAATTTGTCTCTCTCGAATATTCGGTTGAAATTGAATCTTGGACAAAGAGACCCACCGGGTGGAATGATGTGTTCATCCCACAATGTTTGATGGTCCGTATAGTGCCATCTTCCCCCGTCCAGTCCGCAATAGAGCTTCACATCTATAACTAAGAGTGGCTGACTTCCGAGGTTTTTAATTTCAAAATAGCTTTCAGGATTATATTTCTCCTCGTTTTTCCAGTGAAATTCAAGATTTACCACAGGCTGAATCATTGCTCTTGTTTGACGTGCAATAGCTTTCGCCATCCACCAAGTCAACAAAACATTCAATCCTGTGACGACACCTAGAATGACCGTAACATGACTTGCGCCATTTGCGTTCAGCCAATCCCAAACGTGATTCAAGTTGTTTAAGACATTGTTCATACTGTGTTTCTCTTTTCCATGTTTGTGAGCAGAATTACCACCGGAAACCTTGTCTACGCCCTTTACAAACCAACAACCCGCAACGCCGGCAGCCCCTCAAAATCCTTGATGTTCGTCGTCAAAAGAGCATAATCATTTTCAATGGCCTGCGCGGCGATCCAGAGATCGTTGACGCGCGTTCTCGGCGACCGGCCCGACTGCTTCAGGAAAGCGGCCAGCATTCCGAAAGCGTTGGCCGTTTGTGCCGTCACATCGAGAACGGGCATCTCTTCGAATGTGCGCAAGGCTCTCCTGCGATGCATCCGGATCGCAAGGTCGCCTGCCGACTCGACGCCAAAGCTCAGTTCTCCCAGAGAAATCGCCGAGATGAAGACCTGGTCTTCCCCAGCGGCCTCCGACGCTGCCTCTTCGGTGATCTGCTCTCCAGCCAGCCCAATCCATATGGAGGTGTCGAAGATTACTCCCATGGATCGTGAACCTCTTGGTCAAAATCTCCACGACTGTCTCTTAGCCAGGATTCACCCTGGGCTGGCGTCAGCAATCCTTTGATCCGGGCGATGGCTTGCGCGGCGGTCATCGTACGCCGGGCGGGCACAATATGGGCGATCTCGGTGCGATTCCGCATCACGCTGACCGTTTCACCCATGAGAATTCGTTCCAACACCGCGCTGGTGTTGCGCGCCAGATCGGAAGCGCTAATCGTTTGCATCTTCAACCCTCATTGCAGAAAGATGTACCGCTACATACGAATACATACTATTCGCATTTTCGGCAAAATGAAAGGGCTGACCGACCAATGCATTTCTCAGGCGAGAGGGAGCTGAAGCTCCCTCTCGGTTCTTGTCCCTTGGTCCCTTGTCCCTTGGTCCCAAGTCCCAACTCCCTGCCGTTACGCCGCCACGTTGATCTGAATCTGCTTCGGCTGGGCCTCGGGCTTCTTCTTCAGTTCCAGCTTCAACACTCCCGCATTGTAACTGGCCGCGACAGACTCCGTATCGACCGTCGAGGGCAGCGTGAAGGCGCGATAGAAGCTGCCGTAGCGCCGCTCGATGCGATGGAAGTTCTGCTCCTTCTCCTCAGCCTCGAACTTGCGCTCGCCCTTGACGGTCAGCGTGTGATTCTCCACACGCACATCCAGGTCCTTCTGATCGATGCCCGGCACTTCCAGCTTGAGCATCACCTTCTGCGCATCCTCATAGATGTCCACCGCCGGCACAAAGCTGGCCGCCGCCACCGGATCGTCCTCTTCGTTCATGTTGCGGAAGAGCGAGTTGACGCGATTCTGCAAAGCTACAACTTCCCGATAAGGGTCCCAACGAGTGATTGCCATGATACTTACCTCCTGATGTCTCTGGATTGGCCTGGAATCTTAGTCCAAGCCGCTCACTTAATCTGATACAAGTATAACACACATGATTCATAAAATATGCGCATGTTGCGCTCATATTATTACAAATCTTATTCTGTTTATTTTCAATAATTTATAGAAAACGTGGCAAAAATTGAACGGAAGCGATGCCTTTTCGGGGCAAAACCCTGCTGAATTAGTGTGCCTTTACGTGAGGTTCGAAGCCTCTACGGCCCTCCGAATCTGCCCTTCCAGTACCAGTCCATCCCCTGCTTCACTGAAAAAGCAGAAAATTCTCTCAGTTCCGAGTCTCTGCTCTATACTGATCCCGTCCTGAAAATCTAAAATTTCTGTTTCGGAGAAAGTGAGTCCTGCGCCATGCGTAAAGTTCTCGTTGCGTTGTTATTTGTTCTCCCGATCGGCCTCTGCCATGCTCAATCCGCGCCCGCAAGGCCCGCCGAACCGACAGCCATCGGCGTCGTTTACCGACTCGACCCAGCCACTCAAGAGCTGAAGCGGCTTCCAGACGAAGAGTGGAAAGAGAGTCAAGGGGCAAGGAACCCGGGTGATCTTTATGTTGTAGTAACGGGGGGCCAGTCCACCTTTCGTATCAAGGCCGGTGACAAGATCGAGTTTGTCTTCAATACCGGAAGTCCAGAGAAGGTTTCGCTTTACGGTTTCATACAGAAAAAAAGCGAGCGCAGGTTTGAATTCCAGAAACAACCTTCAACCTGGAAAATGGAAGTAGCCATCGTGAAAGGGCTTACCATTGATGTAAGCAAGTTCGGCGAGTCTTCCTATAAGTTGGTTCCCGCGTCTCCGCTTGCTCCCGGCGAGTACGCAATCATCATTGCCGGCAATTTATACTCCTTCGGCGTCGATCAATAAGCACTGAACGCATTCCGTCCCATCCTTGCCGCATTTGTTCGCCGCATGGATGGGAAGCCAGGAATCCGTTCTACGCCCGCTTCCTGTCGCCCACAATCTACAATCAAGACAAATGCATCTTCCCCTCTTCATCGACTGGCACTGGCTCTGGCTCACGGTGGCGGCCTTTCTGGCTGGCCTGCTGAATGCTGTGGCCGGTGGCGGCTCGTTTCTCTCCTTTCCAGCGATGATGAGCATGAAGATTCTGCCGGTGCAGGCCAACGCCACCAATACGGTAGCAGTCTGGCCGGGTCAGCTCACCTCGGTCGCGGCCTATCGCGACGATATTCGCAAGAACCTGCGCCTGGCTCTGCTGATGGGCCTCTCCGGCCTGATCGGCGGCACGGCCGGCGCGCTGGTGCTGCTGAACACGCCGCAGATGACTTTCCTGCATATGGTGCCTTGGCTGCTGCTCTCAGCCGCCTCAATCTTCGCTGTCAGCGGTCCCATCTCGCGCTGGCTAGAAAAACGCAAATTGGAGAAGCGCAAGATCGCTGCCGGCGGCGCGATTCCCCCGCCGCGCCTGCTGCCGGTTTGTCTTGCGATTGTCGCAGTCTGTTTTTACATCGGCTACTTCGGCGCGGGCGCGGGCTTTTTGATTATCACGCTGCTCTCGCTCTTCGGCTTTCAGGATATGCACGAGATCAACGCACTCAAAGTAGCCGCCACCACTCCGGCCAATGGTATCGCCTGCGTTATTTTTATCTTTGGCGGCCAGGTGATCTGGCGCTACTGCCTGCTGGCGATGGTGGCCTGCGCCATCGGCGGCTACGCCTCGGCCCGACTGGCCCGCCGCATTCCCCAAGCCTTTTTGCGCGGCCTGGTGGTCTGCATCGGCCTCTTCATGGCCGCGTGGTTCTTCTACAGCTAACAGTTGAAGACCTGCGGCGCATGAAACTCGGCGGTCAGCTGTAAGCTGTAATTATGACCCACGAAGGCATCCGCATTGCCCCAAAGGAACCGGAGAGCGATGAAGATCGACCGCTGGCGCGCATCATGGTCACTCCTGAGAAGGTGCGGGTGCTCGTCACCGAGGGCAAGGGCATGGAGATCGATTGGGTGGACGGCCACCACAGCGCTTGGAGCTTTGCCTGGCTGCGCGAGGCCTGTCCCTGCGCCACCTGCATCGAGGAGCGCAAGCTGGATGGCCGCAAAGCCGGCCAGCCCAAGCCCAAGCCCGCTGCCGTGCTGCCCATGTACACGCCGCCCGCCAAGCCCTTGAGCGCCCACGCCGTCGGCCGCTATGCCATTCAATTCAATTGGCAAGACGGCCACTCCGGCGGCATCTACTCGTGGGAGTATCTGCGCCGCGCCTGCCAGTGCCGCGAGTGTACCTTTGCCGCCGAAGAGCCCGCCGGTACGCCGAATTAGCCGCATTTCTGTCTGATCGGTTACACTGGCTTTTCCGTTCAGATCGTGAGGTTTCCGTGCGCAAGATTGCCGCTTTCCTTCTAGCGTTTCTACTTTTTCCCTTGGCAGCGTTTGCTCTTTCAGAAGTCGAAGCCATTCATGCCGATCGGCTTCCGCAGGAAACTGCTGTTCTGGCCGCGCTCGATGACACTCGCCAGCTTGAGCCGTACTGCTATTCCTACACCCCTGACTGGAAGTATTCGATTGCCAAAGCGGATGTGGTAGCGCGTCTCGGAAAAGACCTGAGTTCTCTCAACCTTGCCCTGAAGGATCACCCCGACAACGCCGAACTGCTTCTGTTGACTGGCCTGGTGGCGCGCTTCGCCTACAACCTGGATGCTCCAGGCAGTTATGAAGCCGCACTGAAAGTGCTGGGCCAGACACAAAAGCTAGCCCCTTCCGACATACGTGCCCCCTGGTTCCGTGCCACGCTGCTCTGCCAGACAGCCAAACCTACCACAGGTGCTGAACAGATGCTGGACATCGAGAGCAGCCACGCTTGGGACCAATTGCCGGCTGCTTTCTGGGACGATTACATGGAGTGCGCCACGGTTGCCGATATGCCGGTCCACTTTCTACGTGCCCTCGACCACTCAGAGAAGTTACACGCGCCCAGTTTAGAGGCACGTGACGTAATTGCTGACGCCACACGCAAGCGCTTCGACCCCTTCGATCCGAAGAAAGAGTATGAACCCAAGAAAGTTTGGCAGGCCGTGAAGGTTGGCGACGATCCTCAGTTCACCAGCACCACCTGTGGGGCGCGCTTGCGGGCGCGCGGCGACTGGCATATTGACCGTCTGGAGGTCACCAACGGCTCCTGCGTAGCCCAATTCAGAACTGGACCTTACAAGGCCACTGTCAATAAACGGACTCCCAATGTATTGCTGCTCGTCCAGCAGCCCAAGGAAAATGAATCGCTGCAAGAGTATTCCAAGAAATTTTTGAAAAGTGGAACATTTGAGCCGTACTCGCCCGCCAACTGCCCCGCTGCTACGTGCATCGCGCTGAAAGGCATACAGCCGGAAAGTTATAAAGAGGACGGGGGCGGCCGCAGCCGAATCGTCATCTTCGAGCGCGATCAGCCGGAGTTTCCAGGGCTGATCTTCGAGACTCCCCAGACGTTGCCCAAATCCGACGACAAAACGGGCGTACAAGCCTACCACCCCGGCCAAATCCAGCAGCGTATGCCCGGAAAGCTCTACTACCTCGTCTTGGTGGACACGGCAACATCGATCGAAGAGCCGGCCATGAAAGACTTCGACTTCTTTCTCAAAAACCTGACCGTGGAGTAAATTTGCACACCATCCTGACGAATTTTCACCCTCTAGCGGCCGTTAAACCCATTCCGCGAATCGTCGGGTTTTGTCCAGTTTTCGCCTGAATAGATGTATTTCCCCTCAGTTATCCACAGGACAGGCGACGCTCAGGAAAAATGGAACCAAATTAGGCACCTGTTATCCACGCATTTTTTTGTTGCGGAGGTAGTTCGCGTCTGCTTATCCACGCAAACTCTTGGCATAATCCTAGCAAGAGCGGTTTCTCGGGGTACTGTTCCAAGAGCCGAGTTTGGGGAGGGCGCCCGCGTTCTAAGGCTCAGGTTCCGAGCCTCGCTTAAGCCCTGCGGGAGCACTGAAGAGTGACCAGCTATAGCCGCCAGGACGTAATGCGCATCTTGCAGATCGGCTCTCGCCAGTTGCAGGGGTGGGAGCGAGCGGGACTCGTTGCCCAACTGCAAAGCTACAGCTTCCAGGACCTTGGGCAGTTACGGATCTTGCGCGCGCTGCGCGAGGAAGCGGTTTCGGTGGCCTCGATCCGGCACTCGATTGTGGCCATGAAGGCAGTGGCGGGGATGAAGAACCCGCTGATGGAGGCGAGCCTGGTGAGAACCGGGACACGGCTGGCTTTCCGTCACCACGGAGCGATGGTGGACCCGATTCGCCGCCAGTTGCTCTTCGACTTCGAGCGCCTGGAACAAATCGCCCAGGGCTGCGGGCAATCGGCGGTCTCCGAGCCGCTGCTGCTGCGCAAGCCCGGCGTGAGCGACCCGCACGGCGTGCAGGATCTGTTCTTAGAGGCTGTGCGGGCCGAAGAGGCCGGCGAGAAGATTCGCGCCATCCAGATTTATCAGCAGATCATGGAGCGCGATCCGCGCTTTGCGCCGGCCTGGATCAACCTGGGCACGATTCACTTTCATCTGCGCGAGTATGGCTGGGCCGAGGAGCTTTACCGCCATGCCACCGAGATTGATCCAGAGTATGTGCTGGCCTTCTTCGATCTGGGCAACGTGCTGGACGAGTTGCAGCGGCTGGATGAGTCGATTGCCGCCTACGGGCGAGCGGTCGAGCTCTCTCCTGGCTACGCCGACGCCCACTACAACCTGGCGCTAGCTCATGAGCGCAAAGGCGAGGTGCGTCCGGCGCTGCGCCACTGGCAGGCTTACGTGAGGCTGGACAAGGAAGGTCCCTGGGCCGATCACGCGCGCGGGCAGATTCGCAAGCTGCTCGACCGCGAGAAGCTGGCCATTGCCTGGCGCGCGGAGAGCTTTCTTCCCCCACGCAAAGGCACGGCTGCGTTGGAGCTGGTGAGCGCCGAGACTCAGGCCGGTTCATAGGCCCTCGACGACGCGTTGGCCATACCGAAGTAAGGCACAACGAGCCGGAAGCAGCCACTGAAGGCTGGGGATTCGGTGTACTACAATTGGGAAGCCACAGTTGCCGCGCTGGATTTTCTTGTGAGGGCACTACTCAGCATCTGGTACAGGTGAGCCTGTTCAGGCTATTCAAATTCGCGCATACAAAACCACGATTGATGCAATAAATATGGGTATTTTTTCACTTTTTGCGGAGTTCCTCACCCCTCTCCGCTGAATTAATCTGCAAAATCTTTACGTCAAAATATATATTTTAGGGGGGGAGGGGGGGGTACCCCTGGTACAGACCGGGGACATGCCTGACAGATTGAACCGGGGACATGCCTGACACTGCACAAGTCCATGG
>Ga0181520_10000587_pt1 | contig 79502 bp, 68 predicted proteins | sample PEATcosm2014_Bin_29_FD_132451 | JGI IMG/M metagenome (GOLD analysis project Ga0181520, IMG submission 132451) | Peatland microbial communities from MTU Mesocosm Facility, Houghton, MI, USA - PEATcosm2014_Bin02_30_metaG | ecosystem: Environmental > Terrestrial > Soil > Wetlands > Peat | place... | reverse complement strand
GCTCGCCGCCAAGCAGAAGATCTCCGGCTTCGGCCACCGCGTTTACAAAACTGAAGACCCCCGCGCCACTCACCTGCGCAAGATGAGCGAAAAGCTCGGCAAGGACGCCGGCATCCCCAAGTGGTACGAGATGTCCCGCGCCATTGAGCTACACATCAACTCCGACAAGAAGCTCAACGCCAATGTGGACTTCTACTCGGCCTCCACCTACGCCACGCTGGGCATCGACATCGACCTCTACACGCCCATCTTCGCCATCAGCCGCATCGCCGGCTGGGCAGCCCATGTCATCGAGCAGCTCGACGACAACCGCCTCATCCGCCCCCGCGCCGAGTACATCGGACCGCCCCACCCCGCCCCTTACATTCCCATGGACGAGCGCGGATAACGCATCAGCACCGGCAATATCCCAGTGCGGGAATGCTCAAATCGCGGTATCATGGAGTTGATATGGCTCACTCCGTAATCATCACGACCCCGATGCCGACTTGGGAAGAGACTGTAGAGCTTTACGGCCTCTCCAAGGCTGACCAGAAGTTTGTGGCGAGTCTTTTTGACAAAAAAACGCCCCGACGGTCAACTTCCTACGCCTTCAAGAGACCAACTGTGTCTCTTGATACGCCAAAGAACGTGACAAAGAAGTCATCCAGTATGGCAAGGAAGCCAAAGAGCCGTGCGCGCAAAGCCGCTTGAACTCACAAACAAAACTGTATTTCTTAACATCCCATACGATGGCCGGTTTGGACGCCTTTATCTTGCCTATATATCGGGTCTGATCCACATTGGTCTCACGCCGCGCGCAACCATTGAGATTCCCGGCGGTCAGAACCGGTTAAACAAGATTCTCGATCTGATTCGTAGTTGCCGTTATTCGATTCACGATCTCTCCAGAGTCGAGTTGGATCGGACTCCGCCCGCAACACCGCGCTTCAATATGCCATTTGAGCTTGGCCTTGCCGTTGCCTCCGCCAAACTCGATTCTTCTCCTCATGACTGGTTTGTCTTCGAGACGGTACACCGTCGCGTGTCAAAATCGCTCAGTGACCTGAGCGGATCAGATCCCCATATCCATCAGGGAACCGTCGAAGGAGTCATGCGCGAGCTTGGCAATGCCTTTGAACCGCCCGAGCACGAACGTAACTCCGTTACAAAAATGATGAAAACCTATGCGGAGGTTTCGCTTCGTGTGAATAAGATCAAGATGGAAACTGGAGCGCAAAGTCTCTTCGAGGCGCGTGTCTTCCGGTTGCTTTGCACAACCGCCATGAAGGCCCGCCAGCTCTCACTCGTATAAGCGTATGAAAATCCGCTTCCATCCATCCTGCCTCACCCCCGCCGAGCCCTCCAAAGCAGACATTGCTCCGCTTACCAAGCCCGCCCGGTTCTCATAGAACAACACGGAGAGAGTATCCACTCCGCTTTATCTCCCCTCGGTCAACGTCGACAGCACCTTCAAATCCACTCGCTCCGTCCAGCCGACGCTCTTCCAAAAACTCTGCGCTGCCGCGTTTTCCGCGAAGACAAACAGATGGCACTTCTCGATTCCGCATTGACGCAGCCCGCGCAAACAACTCCGCACAATCTCTGAGCCGACTTTGCGCCGGCGGTACGGCTCCGCGATGGCCAGATGATGGAGATAACCCCGCCGCCCATCGTGTCCGCAGAGCGCCGCGCCCGCAAGACGCGCTCCTTCCCATGCGGTTTGGCTTAGTCCCGCATTCCGGATTAGGAATTGTGCAATAGCTTCTTTCTCATCGGCTGTGGAAAGCCCAACTCCCTCGCTCTCTCGCCACAGCGCATACACAGCTTCGTAATCATCGAGGGTCATCGCGCGAATCTCGATCATCTTACCCCCGCCGCGCCTTCCACAGCAGATAAAGCCCCCAAGCCGAAACCGTGCAATTGTCCCCAATCACGCCGCTCAGCATCATCTCCTCGAACTCCGCCACGGTCACCGAACGCACCGCCAGGTCATGCTCTTCCGCGTCCGGCTCACGCACGCCCTCGGTCAGACCGGTGGCCAGATACACGTGCTGCCTCTGCCGAGTGAAGCCGTAGGCAATCCACAGATCGCCCAGGTGCGTCATCTCCGCGGCCTCCAGGCCGGTCTCCTCGCGCAGTTCGCCCCGCGCCAGCTCCTCCGGGTTCTCGACCTCCATCTCCCATCCGCCCTGCGGCAACTCCAGCGCGCGCTCCTGAATTGTGTAGCGAAACTGCTCCACCAGCCACACCCGCCCCCGGTCGAGCGGCAGAATAATCGCCGAGTCGTGCTTCTCCACCACGCCGTAGATGCCCCGCACTCCATTCGAGCGCAGAATCACATCCTCCCGCACCCGCATCCAGTGGTTGCGATAGACCTCGCGGCTGGCTACAGTCGTGATCGTGGGGCTGGCAGCCGCCGGAACCGTATTCATGAGCTTCTCCTTTTCCCTCATCGCATCTATCCTACGCTACCCCCATTTCAGCACCCCTATGTTGGGAGTCGATGAATTCATTCCGATTCCACGTGCCGGAAGTGGAACCCGATTCTATTACTTCCCGCGTATCCTGCGTCGAATCCTGCTCTTCCGCGTCAAATAATCAGGAAACAGCAGCAGGTTTGATAACTCAAAGCCTTCTGCCAGCGTGGCCGGGAAATGATCCGGCCCAATTTATTCCTTGGATCAACATCACGAGGTGTGGTATTCTATTGATCTCTGTGAGGATGCGCGCCACTCTGCCCCATACATGAGCTGCGGCTCGCGGGCGACCCAGGCGAAACCTGATGCGCAGTCATCCTGTTCCGAGCAATCACCCCGATACCGCACTTTTTGCGGATGAACGCGGCTTCGTGTCCGCAAGCGCATGATTCTATAAGATTTCCGGTCGGAAATCTTTTATTTTTATGCGCCTTTGACCCCCTATGCGCTGTATGCAAAACAGCGCTGAATCTGCCTTGCAGTAGAGAGTAGGAATCTTTTGGCCATTGATGAAAAGTTCGAACCCAGTCATGAGCACGACCACGACCACGATCACGATGTGGACACCATCATTGAAGTAGGCAAGGAAAAAGGTTATCTCACCTACGGCGACGTCAACGAAATGTTGCCCGACGAGATGGCCACTTCCCCAGACGATCTTGACGATCTAATCACTACCATCGGCACTCAGGGCATCGACCTGCTCGACGGCCCCAAATTCGGTTCCGACAAAGACTTCGAGCTGGAGGAGGGCGAGGATGTCGAACTCGACCTGACCCCCGGCACGATGGAAAAGACCAACGACCCGGTGCGTATGTATCTGCGCGAGATGGGCACCGTGCCGCTGCTCACCCGCGAGGGCGAAGTCGAAATCGCCAAGCGCATCGAGCGCGGACAGATGCGCGTCCTCAAAGCCATCTCCCGCTCCCCAATTGTGATTCGCGAGATCGCCGCCCTCGGCGAGGATCTCAAACGCGGCGTCCGCAACATCAAGGAAGTCGTCATCTTCGACGACGAAGAGCTGACCGAAGAAGTGGTGGTGGCGCGCGTCAAAGCCACCGTCGTCCGCATCGACACACTCGTCAAGCATCAGAAAAGAGTCGCCCAGCTTGAAGAGAAGCTGGAGGCCCTCGGTTCCAAGGCACGCGCCTCCTTAATCCGCCACAACCGCTGGCTCATCGCCCGCGAAAAAGTCCTCGTCTCTCGCATCGTGCGCGAGCTCAAGTACACCGCCCTCGAACGCAAGCGCCTGCTCGACAAGGTCAACAAGACCGTCGATACCATGCGCACCCTCGAGCGCCAAATCCGCTCTCTTGAGCAAAAGCACGAGGCCTCGAAGAGCGAGGAGTTGAAGAAGGAGTATCGCCGCCAGCAGAAAAACTGCAAAGCCGATCTCGAAAAGATCGAGGCTGAAGCCGGCGTGCTCATCGCCGAACTCAAGCGCACCCAGCGCGAGATGATTCAGGGCGACATGGACGCCGAACAGGCCAAGAGGGAACTGATCGAAGCCAATCTGCGCCTTGTTGTCTCCATCGCCAAAAAGTACACCAATCGCGGCCTCCAGTTCCTCGACCTCATTCAGGAGGGCAACATCGGCCTTATGAAGGCCGTCGATAAATTCGAGTATCGCCGCGGCTACAAATTCTCCACCTACGCCACCTGGTGGATTCGTCAGGCCATCACCCGCGCCATCGCCGATCAGGCCCGCACCATCCGCATCCCCGTGCACATGATCGAGACCATCAACAAGCTCATCCGAACCAGCCGCCAGCTTGTCCAGGAACTTGGCCGCGAGCCGTCCAGCGAGGAGATTGCCAAGCGCATGGACATTCCCGTCGCCAAGGTCCGCAAGGTGCTCAAGATCGCGCAGGAGCCCATCTCGCTCGAAACCCCCATCGGCGAAGAGGAAGACTCGCACCTCGGCGACTTCATCGAAGACCGAGGCGCTGTCTCGCCCTCCGAGGCCGTCATCAGCGTCAACCTCAAGGAGTACACCTCGCAGGTTCTGCGCACCCTCACTCCGCGCGAGGAGCGCGTCATCAAGATGCGATTCGGCCTCGAAGACGGCTCCGAACACACTCTCGAAGAGGTTGGCCAGAGCTTCCAGGTCACCCGCGAGCGCATCCGCCAGATCGAAGCCAAAGCCTTGCGCAAGCTCCGCCATCCCAGCCGCAGCCGCAAGCTGAAGGCCTTTGTCGACGGCGTCAAGGAAATGTAGTTTCGCGCGGTAGCTCCGGGCTTCAACCCGGACATCCAGCCCTTAACCCAAAAAGCTCATGGCCGCAATCCGTCAGGGTTGCGGCTTTCTTCTTATCCAGACTTGCTCGAGCAGTTTGTCTGTTGGTGAAGAGTTCATTCCGATTGCTTGGACAGTGCCAAACCGATCTGACAACTGAGAGCTGAACGTTAGGATTTCGCGAAGGCAGCGGCTTCGCTCTCCAACTGCGCATCCCAGTTTTTGGGGTGGTAGATACAGCAAGGCTCGGGCGCAAGCGGGTTGCCGGTGAGCGCGTAGGCGCGGGCGCGCGATCCGCCGCAAATCTCCTTGTACTCGCAGGCGCCGCACTTGCCTTCCAGCTTACTGGTATCGCGCAGGGATTTGAAGATGGGCGCGTTGCGGTAGATCTCGGCGAGCGGAGTCTGGCGAATGTTGCCGGCATGAATGGGCAGAAAGCCGCTTGGGTAGACGTTGCCGGTGTGCGAGACAAAGAGGAAGCCCTTGCCGTCGTTGACGCGGCGCGTGGCCCAATTGGCGGTGCGAGTTTGCGCGTCGCTGGCGGGCACGCTGTGGCCGTGGCCGATTTTGCGCTCCTCTAAATTGTGTTGCAGCAGGTAGCGGCGATAGTGCATCGCTTCCGTGGTCTTGATCTGGAAGTTGACGCGATGGGATAGCTCGTAGATTTTTGCGAAGATCTGCTCGAACTCATCGCCCGTGAGCAGGTCGTCGAGCTGGCCGCGGCCTACGGGAACCAGAAAAAATACATTCCACATGACGATGGCCATGCGCTCGAAGAGGGCGCAGAGGTTGTCGAGATCGGCTGCGTTGTGGCGGCTGAGAGTGGAGTGGACCTGGATGGGAATGCCGGCCTCATTGGCCCACTGGATGGCCTGAATGGTGCGCGCATACGCGCCGGGCAGGCCGCGAAAGGCGTCATGAATCTCAGGGGCCGAGCCGTCGAGCGAGATGCCGAGGCGAACGAGTCCTGCTTCCTTCATTTTGAAGATGGCTTCGCGGGTGAGCAGCGGCGTAGCGCTGGGAGTAACGGCAACGTGAACGCCCTTATCGGCGGCGTAGCGAATGAGATCGAAGAGGTCGGCGCGCTTCAGCGGGTCGCCGCCGGTGAAGACGAAGATAGGCACACCCAGCGCGGCGATCTGATCGATGAGGGCGCGGCCTTCGGTGTTGGTCAGCTCGTCAGGATGGGCGATGGGCTGGGCGGCGGCGCGGCAGTGCTTGCAGGCCAGATCGCAGGATTGCGTGATCTCCCATATGGCGAGGAAGGGCGCCTCATCGAAGTTCAAGTGGCCGCGGTCGGGGATGCTGTGCATCGGCTGCATGGAGCCTCCGGAGGAATCGCGGCGCGGATGTGGCCGGGGAGTGAACTTACTTTCGTAATTACAGGAAGCTAAGACGCCGCCGATAAGGTGATTTTCCCTCGCGCGAGGTGAGCACCATGAAGGCTTGCGGCAGAGCTCCGTGAATGCGAAAGGCAGAGCGCAACGATCCGGCTCCAGAAGATCAGCTTCGGCGGGGGCTTGCTGTGATTTAGATCACTTAATCTGGCTTTTTTGGCAGGCAAAGTCTTCACAGACAGATGATATTCCCGAAATAGAAGTTGAACTTCCTTTTTTATTCAGGGATGTCATGGAAGCTGTTCCTTTGTTTGCTTATGCTTCGAGTTCGGCACACTGGACGCAGGAAAATCGGTATCCCCGCTGGCCCCTTCACAAATCGGTCGGCAAGATGATGGCAAATCTCTCATGATCTGCCCCAGGGTCTGTTAACAGACCCTAGTTCAGGAGAATCAAATGATCGCCGCTCTTAAGCCAGGTTGGAGCAAACCCTCGACCATCCTCTTTGCCGCCGAGATTCCCGTCGACGAAAAGGCATTTTCCTTCGCGCTTGCGCAAGCCGTTGAGTTTGGCGCAAGGCTGATTCTCTTTCACTCCTATGACACGCTGATGGTGACCGAGTCAGAGAACTCAGGCGTTCGCTACTACGACGCGGCAGCGGCAGCGCATCTGGAGTTGCAGCATCTGGAGCCGCTGGCGGCGCGTGTGCGAGAGGCGGGCGTGAACTGCGAGACGGTGTTGCGCTCGGGTCAGCCCGCCGAGCAGATACTCGGATTCACGAGCGAGCGGGAGGTGGACCGCATCGTGATGGGCACACACGCGCCGGGGCCGATCGGCAAGCTGCTTGTAGGTTCGGTGGCCGAGGCGGTCTTGCGCAGCGCCAGAGTGCCGGTGTGCATCATCGGCCCGGAGGTGGTTAGCGGCAGGTATCACAACTTCACCACGCGGACGATTCTCTGCGGAGTCAGCCTGCATGACTCGAGCTCAATGGTGGTGGGCTTTGCCGCGGAGCTTGCGGCGGAGCAGGGCGCGCGGCTGATCCTGCAACACATGATCCGACCCCAGGAGCGGCAAGAGCTTCTCGCCGGGCGGTCAATCGATCAGATTGAAACCGAGATGCTCGCGCTGGTTCCCGAGGAGCTGAAGGCGAACTTTGTCGTGCAGTCGATTGTGGTCTCCGGGGACCCGGCCGAGGAGCTGCTTTATTGGAGCAGCGCGGAGCAGGCCGACCTGATCGTTCTGGGAGCGCAGGGAGCATCGGCCTTTGCCGCCGTCACCTGCCAGGGAGTGGTCTACAAGATGCTGGCCCACGCGCCCTGCCCGGTGATGACGCTCTCGCCTGTGGTGCTCGAGTCCGGTAGCGCGGCAGACAGCGCGCAGAATGAACAGACTCAGCACAAGAGAGAGGTCTTTCTGGCCGGAGTGTTTTAGAAATGATAAGCGACGTGAATGCTAACGCTGCGCGGAGGCTAATGCGCGCTGGAATCTTCCCGGCTCACCGAGTATACTGACGGCAAGGCGGCGGGCGCTTGCCCAGCCGGCCGGAAGCGAGGTGCGTCTTCCGCAGGGACTCCGGTTCACTGACGTTCGACGTTCCGCCTTCGGAGACCAACCGTTGGCGCGCGGTGGCTCGTGTGCTGCGAAGTCCCGTGGACGCTGTCAGTTGCGCCCTTCTTCCCTCCTCATGTGTTCTCTGCGGCCTGCCTCTGCCGCATCTATCTGCCGTGCCTATCTGTGAAGTCTGCTGGACGGAGTTTCCCGTGACCATCGGGACGCTGTGCGCTCGCTGCGGCGACTCTCTCGATGCGCCGATGATCGCGGGTCCGTCGCTCACCGGGCTGTGCCGCGCTTGTAGGATGGCTCCGCCGCTCTTTGAACGGGCCGTGGCTTATGGGCCGTATCAGGATCGGATGAAGGCGGCGATCCACGCCCTCAAATATGACCGGCTGCATGGGGCGGCGCGCCGGCTGGGACAAATGCTGGCCGAGGCGATTGCGCAACTGGCCGATGAAGCGCCCGATGAGATGCTGGTGATTCCGGTGCCGCTGCATCGCTCCAAGTATGCCGAGCGCGGCTTCAATCAGGCTCGCTCACTGGCGTTTCATGCGCTGAATGCGCTGCGCAAATCGCATCCATCTTGGCGGCTAACGCTGGCCGCGAGTACGCTGATGCGGCTGCGCGCCACCGAGAGTCAGGCCGGCCTGACACGGCGCCAGCGGCGGCTGAATGTGCGCGGAGCGTTTTCAGTCTCCGATTCCAGCGCGGTGCAGATGAAGCACGTGCTCGTGATCGACGACATCTACACCACCGGCGCAACGGCCCGCGCCGCAGCACAGGCGCTCAGAGAAGCCGGCGCGGCTTCGGTGTGGGTGGCAACGCTGGCGCGAGCAGGCTATCTGCGCGATGGCCGCCGAGTTGCCTCTTCCCGTTATGACGGCGCGGAGAATCATTCAGTTATTGCCGGCGACGAGCCGACAGTCAATTCGCAAGCAGCAAGCATTTTTTCATCGCACGAGCAACCATCTTTTTGACGAGGGGAGAAAGGATGTCGCTGGGAAAAGCCATGATTCACGCGCGCAAGCAAAAATCGATCGCGAGGGCCGCGGCCATTGCGGGCGAGCCGTCGACGATTCACTCCGCGCACATATTGCAGATGCCGGTGCTGGTGCTGAATGCATCGTATGAGCCGATCAACATTTGCGGCGCGCGGCGGGCATTGGTTCTGGTGCTCAAGGGCGTCGCGCGCACCGAGGAGGAGCACGGGCTGACGCTGCACGCGCAACGCAGCCGCATCGCCATGCCCTCGGTGATCCGGCTGCTGGAGTACCGGCGCATCCCCTATCAGACACGCGCCCTCTCGCGCAAAAATATACTGCTGCGCGACCGCAACACCTGCCAGTACTGCGGCGAGGCACTGCCTCCGAGCGAGCTCACGCTGGACCATGTAATCCCTCGCTCACGCGGCGGCAGCTCGACGTGGGAAAATCTGGTTGCCTGCTGCCACTCATGCAATCGCCAAAAAGGCAACCGGATGCTGCATGAGATTGACGATATGATTTTGCTGCGCGAGCCGCGGCCTTTCTCGCTGCACACCAGCAGGCAGATCATGCGTATGCTGGGGCGCGGAGATGACCGCTGGAGAAAGTATCTGTTCTATTGAGGGAACAGGGAGTAGGGAACAGGGAACAGCAGGGGCAGCACGAATCAATGGAAGAAAGGCGTGACTGAGAATTACAACCGGTTTGTGAAAGTCGAATACGTCAAGCTTACGGCCAAACAAAAGGAATTATTCAACTTTCAGAAGATCGCGGCCACGCTTGCCGATTTCGGATATAACTGCATCAAATTAGCCGACGATTGGCAAGGGGCAGATTTTCTTGCTTACCACATCAATGGCAAGACAACATTGAAGGTGCAATTAAAGTCGAGAGTGACAATCGACAAAAAGTACAGCAGTAAAGATATCTGGATTGCTTTTCCATACAAAGCTGCGACTGGCCACGGGAAAAGGGAATGGTATCTCATAGAGCATGACAAACTTGTTAAGAAAGTTGGGGTATGCACCAAGTGGCTTGCAAGTCCTTCGTGGAAAAATACGACACCTAACTCAAAACGTGAATTCGGCTCGTATTCATCTACGAATATCAATGAAAAACTGCTGGCAAGTCTTGAGGAAAACAAACTCGGAGAGGTCTACGGTCCTCTTTTCATTGACGATGAGAAAGCTACTGAGCCAGACGCATTGGATTGATACGAAAATACAAAGGCAAAAGCAACCACAGGTCCTTCGGCTCCGCTACGCTTCGCTCAGGATGACAGTATTTTGGTAGTTCATTCTTATTCTCAAGAAAACAGAATCCGCTCATACGGCAGCGCTGACCCTCATGCGTGTTCACGGTGGCGTTCGACGTACTCACGCAAGGCGGAATTCATGCGGGTTTGGTAGCCGTTGCCTTGACGTTGGAACCAGTCAATGACATCAGCATCCACGCGCAGCGAGAGAGGGCGCTTGATGGGCCGGTAGAACGCGCCGCGCACGGCCTTGCTCCAATCGGTGATGGGGGGCATCTCGGAGGTGTCGATCTCGCTCTCCGGCATCACAGCCAAGGCATCGAGTTCCGCCCGTAACGCAGGCGTCAGCGGCTCCGGATTACCTCTCTTCATAGTCTCGCCTCTCATGGGTTTCCGCTCGTCTTGCACTAATAATTCGCCCGGCGCCAAATTCATTCTCGGGCCATGTATGATCGACATAAAGAACAACAATTCCATCCACGCTTGGTGAACCGAGAGTCCTCCAACGATCTTCGTTCGGATACGGATCAGGAACCGAGATGCAAAAAGGATCGCCCAAGGCGCGCTCGGCGAGTTCAAAGCTAACCTTATGCTTGGCAAGGTTAGTCTTCGCCTTCTCAGGATCCCAAGTCCAGCGCAATCCGGCTCTCCGTATATATATTATAGTATATACAGTATAACATTCTGTCAACTGGCATGAAGCCTACCTTATGTGGAGTTGGATGGACGCTGGGTCTTGCTTCCAACTCATCACTTTATTGTTGCGGAAGTACACGATGGAATTTCCATATTTGAAAGTATCTACAGAGAATTCCGTCGGTGTTCCCTGAGCGATCAGCACTTCGTCTTTGCTTGAGTCAACCGAGAAATATTTTGTGTCCGGATCAACAGGAGATTGCGGCCATAGCTTGACTCGAATTGGAGATGTGACTGGATCGATGCGCCAGCCGGCAACGGCGTTGTCTTTGAGATAGAGCTCCGAGTTGCCGTAGACGAGTTTATCCGGCGTAGATGACGTAGGGGTTCCTCTGAGAGCAAGAACTTCGTCGCGCGTGGAGCCGACGGTGATGTAAGGCTTGAGCTTGATTGTCTCGGAAGGAACTTGGTGAGATGCGGCGCGCTGATTCTGCGACTTTATTCCCGCATGAGATGCGAATTGAGCAGGGGCATCGGCCTCCGGCGTGGAGCTTCGCGGATCCAGTTTCTTCAACTCCTGCGCCAGTTCCTCCAGAAAAACTCTCCTTCGTTCGCTTGGTGTTTGCCCGATCGCCGAATGGCCGGGGCGCAAAGCCGTCCAAAGAGAACCGCCCGTAATCAGCACGAAGAGAACAGCGGCTATTGTTGCTAAAAGTCTAACCTTGCGGTAGACAGAATATATCTTTTTCCATATCGACATAACCTTTTGATAGCGGGCTTTGAACTCTTGCCAACCCCCCTGAGGAGTAGCAGCAGTTGGAATTGCGACCGGCGCGGAAGGTGTAGTGGAAGTTGTGGAAGGGGCGGGCGCGGCATTGCTGCCCAATGCAGCCTGAGCATCGGAGATTGCGTTCGGCAACGTCAAAACGGCGCCCATATTGGAGGAGAGATAGACCGGCCGCTGCGCGTGAGCGCGGTCTGTAGAGGTCAAGGTTAGAAACTCGAAGGCGGTATTGATGTCTTTCAACTTGGCATCCACAGCATCTTTTGACTTGGGATCGTCCTGGAAGTTCTCCGGCTGCCATGCTTTGGCAAGCAAGCGATAGGAGCTTCTGATTTCATTCTCCAGCGCATCCATTCCCAAGCCGAGAACATGAAGCGCCTCGCAGCGAGGACACAATGCTCTACTCTCATCAGTCAGTTGGCCGCACGAACAGTGAACCATATAGCTCTAACCCTCGCACTTCTCAGTTTTGGGAGACGAGCCAATTATAAAGGAGACGTGGCGAAGGAACGATCTCCGCGCGCAAGAAAAGAATCCGACGTATAGCGAATACCGAACCGATGTCATTTACGGAGCATTACTATCTGGTGCTGTTGGGCGCGGGGTATGCTGGGTGCGAAGCGGCGATGGCTTCTGCGGCTTGATTCCATTCTGAGAAGCGGTCGGCGCGGATGTATCGGCCACCGGTGTTGAGCTTGGAGAAACCAGATTCTTCAAGCCCTGCATCAGTGCTTCAAAATAACCAGACTTTGGCTCCTCATTTGACTTCTTTGCAGCATTGATCTGCGGCTCCGCATTTGCCATCGGAGCAGCCAGTGGACGTGAGTTATTGATTTGAGTATCTCGATAGATCGCGAACAATTGAGGCTGGATGAGAGTAATGATCGACCCTGCAAAAATCAGCACAAAGAGAAGAGTAGTGAACTTGAAAAGTAATCCGCTGCGCTTATTAACAGGAGCGGTAGATTCACTGGGAGCGGGAGGTTGGACCTGAGCGGAGATTGCGGTTGGCGTGGATGCATCGGTAATGCTTGAGGAAAGATAGACCGGCCGCTGCGCATCGGCGCGATCAGTGGAAGTTAAAGTGAGAAACTCGAAGGCGGTCTCGATATCCTTCAGCTTGGTTTCCGCAGCCTCTTTCAACTTTGGTTCGTCCTTGAAGTTCTCCGGCTGCCAGGCCTTGGCGAGAAGACGATGGGCGCCTCTGACTTCATTTTCCAGCGCATCCTTTCCCAAACCGAGGACGTGAAGCGCCTCGCAACGCATACAATGTGTATGTTTTTCGTCTGTTGTCTGGCCGCACGGACAGTAAACCATAGAGCGCTACCCCGACTTCTCTGCTTTGGGAGATGAATCCATTATAGCGGAAAAACGAAAGTGACTCGGAGGGATGAGATCCACGCGCAAGAAAAAGAACCGTAGAATAGCTAATACGGGACTGATGTCATTTTCGGAACAATACGATGTGGTGGTGGTGGGCGCGGGACACGCCGGCTGCGAGGCGGCAATGGCGACTGCGCGCATGGGGATGAAGACCGCTCTGATCACGATGAATCTGGACCTGATTGCGCAGATGAGCTGCAATCCGGCGATTGGCGGCGTGGCCAAGGGGCACCTGGTGCGCGAGGTGGATGCGCTAGGCGGCGTGATGGGCGAGGTGGCCGACGCGGTGGGAATTCAGTTCCGGCTGCTTAATGCCTCGCGTGGCCCGGCAGTGTGGAGTCCGCGGGCGCAGTGCGATAAGCAGTTATATCGCGTGAAGATGCGCGAGGTGTTGGAGTCGCAGCCGGGGCTGCATATTCGTCAGGCTGAGGTCGTCGATCTGGTGATGGACGACAGTGAAAAGAAGCGGCGCGTCCTCGGCCTCAAACTGCGCGATGGGCGGCAGATGCTGGCTGGAGCCACGATTATTACCACCGGCACGTTTTTGAATGGGCTGATTCACTGCGGCGAAGAGCAATATCCAGCCGGACGAAGCGGAGAGCCGGCAAGTGTGCTGCTGGGCGAGGCGTTGCGCGCTCTGGGTTTGCGGACCTGCCGCCTGAAGACCGGGACGCCGCCTAGGCTTGATGGGCGAACGATCCGCTGGGATGCCTTCGAGGAGCAGGCCGGCGACGCGGAACCGACGCCCTTCAGCTTCCGGACTAAAAAAATTATTCAGCCACAGATCAGTTGCCACATCGCATTTACAACGCCGGAGACGCTCAGGATTATTCGCGAGAATGCGCATCGCTCGGCAATGTATTCCGGGCGGATTGAAGGCATCGGGCCGCGTTATTGCCCGTCGATTGAAGACAAGATCGTCAAATTTCCCGACAAGACGCAGCACCAGTTTTTTCTGGAGCCGGAGGGGCTGCACACGCACGAGGTCTACATCAACGGAATGTCCACCTCGCTGCCGATGGAGGTGCAGTGGCAGATTGTGCATTCGATTCCCGGCCTTGATAAGGCGGAGATGCTCAGGCCCGGCTACGCGATTGAATACGACAGCATCGACGCAACCGAGTTGGACCGGACGCTGCGCGTGAAGAGCATGGAGGGGTTGTATCTGGCGGGGCAGATCAACGGGACGAGCGGCTACGAAGAGGCCGCCTGCCAGGGGATTATGGCGGGCATTAACGCCGCGCTGTGGCTGAAGAATGAACCGGCCTTCACGATGGACCGCAGCGAAGGTTACACCGGCGTTCTGATTGACGATCTTATTTCAAAGGGAACGAATGAACCGTACCGGATGTTCACTTCACGGGCCGAGTTCCGGCTGCATCTGCGCATAGATAATGCCGATCGGAGGCTGACTCCGCATGGGCGTAGGCTGGGGCTGATCGATGACGCGGCATGGGCGGAGTACGAACGCAAGCAGGAGAGAATGGCGCGGCTGGCGCAACTGCTCATAACGGCCAAAGCAACGCCGGAGGGACTGCGTGACGCGGGTCTGGGCGAGCTGACCGCGACGGCGGGATCGACCTGGGCGCAACTGCTGAAGCGGCCTGAGGTGGGGATTGAGGCGGTGCTTGGCGCGATGCGCGCGGAAGTTGCAGCCGAACCGATGTTGGCGGAGATGATTCACTTGCCCGATCAAACTCCCGAAGCGCGAGCGGCGCTGCGCAATGAGGCGCGAGCGGTGGAGACGGAGATCAAGTTTGCCGGTTACATCGAGCAGCAGAAGAAATCGATTGCAAAGCTAAAGGCGGCCGAGGCAGTTGCGATTCCTGAGTGGCTTGATTACAGCGCCATCAGCGGGCTTTCGCGAGAGATGCGCGAGAAGCTGGAGCGGATTCGCCCCGCAACGATTGGGCAGGCCAGCCGCATTCCCGGCGTGACTCCGGCGGCGCTGGGGCTGGTTCATGTGTCGATTCGCCTACAGGGAGATATGCGGCAACGAGTATGCTCTTCCTAACTCGCGTGATCTTGAGTCATCTCATGGAGATGAAATTGCTCGACAAGATTTTCCAGTGAGTGCGCGGTGCCCAGCAGTTCTCCGGCTGCGGTAACGACGACGCCCGCGCCGCTGGCGCTTTCTTTTGTGCTCAGCGCCACCTGATGCATGGTGTCGCTGACGGCGTTGGCGGCGGAGGCCTCGCGCTGCGCGGCCTGCGCGATCTGCGCCATGCGTCCGTCCACTTCAATAACCAGAGCGGCGATGCGTTCAAAGGTGCTGCCCAGTCCAGAGACTGCCTCCGCGCCCTTTGCAGCATCGGCGCAAGCGGCCATGATGTCCGTGGAAGCCAATCCAGTCTCTTGCTCGATGCCGCTGATCAGCTCCGCCACCTGCTTGGTGGCCTGCGCGGTTCTCTCGGCGAGGCGGCGCACTTCGCCTGCGACCACAGCAAAGCCGCGTCCATGCTCGCCAGCGCGCGCGGCTTCAATCGAGGCATTGAGGGCCAGCAGATTAGTACCGGCGGCAATCTCTTCGATCACTCCCACAATGGAGCCGATCTGCCTGGTTCGCTCGCTAAGCGTTGCGATGCGGCCCGCGCTCTGCTGCGTATCCTGAGAGAGCTTCTCAATGAGCGTGACCGTCGAGGTGACCTGTTCGTTGCCGCCGCGAGCGGCATCGGCAGCGGCGCGCGTATGTTCGTTTACCTCGCTGGTGCGGATGGATGTGCCGGCGATATCCTCTGACAGTTGAGCGATTGCCGTTGCGGCCTGCTCGGCGCTCTGGCATTGCTCGGCCATGCTGGCCACGCCGCTGTTGGAGATATTGCGAATCTCGGCTGACTTGGCGGTTGTGGCTGCCGAGCCGTCGCGTACCTGGAGCATGGCCTGGCGCAGGCGCTGAACAAACTGATTGAAGCCGGCTGCCAGCGCGCCGATTTCGTCGTTGCGATCGATTTCGATGCTCGTATTCAGGTCGGCGCTGGCTAGCCGTTCGGTCAGGTAAAGCACCGGGCGCAGAACCATGCGGCCCAACAGCACAAATTGCAGCACAACGATTACGCCCACCAACACTGTAGCTGCGGCGGCCAGCATTCCGGCGATCCGCAGCAGGCGTGCCGTCACATCCGAACTCGGATAAGCGGTCAGCACGGAGTAGCCCCAGGCGGGATAAACCTCCTCATGCATCACCCAGCCCGCGGGATGCGCGCGCATCTGCTCCAGCTTTTCGCTGGAGATATGCTTGCCGTGAAAGACGACCGCTCCCGATGGCTTGATCAGCGCCACAAAGCCATGATCCAGAATGCGCGCGTCTTCAATCAGCTTGCCCAGCGAGGCAATCGAGTCCAGCCGGAAGCCGGTGTACCATGCGCCGGCCATCTTGCCGTCGCCATCCATCATGGGCACATAACTAGTGGTGTAGGAAGCGCCGAGTATGTCCACCACGCCGTTGAAAGATTGGCCACGAGAGAGAGCCGCAAAGGCCTTGCCATTGATATCAAGCACCGTGCCTACGGCACGAGAGCCGTCCGGCTTGAGCACATTCGTGGTCACGCGGGTAAAGTTCGTCCCATCCCAGACAAAGAATGTGGCCGTGCCGCCGGCCAGTTCCTTCACGTGGTCGACGAGACCGAAGTTCATCACCATCGATTCGCTGCCGAGATGAAGATCAGGAACCGTCTTTCCGGCGACAGTAGCAGTTCCCTTGAGCGAAGGCGCTCCCTTCAAACGGCTCTGGTCCACAAGGATTCGCATGGCGCTCTCGACCTGCGCGCGCGAGAGCTGGTCGATGGTGGCCAGACGGCTGATCGCCTCATCCGACTGGAGCGAGGATTCCTGCACCGCCTCCGCTTCAACCCGCGACGAAACGATGCGCCATGCAATGACTGCAAAGACCAGACAGGTGACGAAGACCGCCAAAAGTGTGGAAACAATTACGCGAAGGCCAAGTGAAGAGCGATTCATCCGAGACGGCTACCTTTCTGGCATACGCTCGGCCTTACACGCAGGCGTCGCGCATTGAGAGGACTCTGATGGGATTATCGGCGGCAGGCGGCGGCGCATGAGGAGTGAGATTAAATAAAAAATGAAAAAATCGGCGACAATTCCGCGAGGAGCACATTCCCACTGGTATCGGAATCTCTTGAAACCTCAATACTGCTAAACTTGCAGGAGATGATTCTCCCGTTTGTCCGCGATATCTTTGCGGAGCTGGAGCAGGCTTCGGGATTTGAGCGCGTACGAAGGCATCTGAGCCTTGGTGCGGGGCGGAGGCGTGTCTCTGGACTGACGGCGACGGCTCGTGCCGTGTATCTGCCGCTGATGGCGCGCGCTGCGCGGCAACCGGTAATCGTTGTAGTTGCGGACAACAAAGCCGCCGAAGCGCTGGAGCCGATTCTGCGCGCGGGCTGCGAGTTGACGGGCGCGGTAAACCCAGGCGCCGTGGTGCGGCTGCCGGCTCATGATGTGCTTCCCTTTGAAAATCTCTCTCCTCATCCCGATGTGCAGGAGCAGCGCGCGACCGCGTTGTGGAAACTGGCTACCGGAGCGGTGTCGATACTGATTGCTCCAGTGGAGGCAGCGGCGCTGAAACTCTTTGATCGCGATTATTACGCAGGCCTCGCAGTGATGCTGCGGCGCAGCGAAGAGTTGGATGTAGAGATGCTGACCGCGCACCTTGTTAGCGTCGGCTATACGCAGATGGATCTTGTAGAAATGCCCGGGCAGTTTACGCGGCGCGGAGGAATCCTGGATGTATATTCGCCGGAGACCGACCGGCCGGTGCGCGTTGAATTTTTCGGCGACGAGATAGAGACAATTCGCAAATTCGACCCTGAGACGCAGCGCTCGCAGTCGGCTCTCGACGAAGCGCAGTTATTGCCGCTGACGGAAACGCCGGTAACGGAGCGGCTGCTTGCTGCGGTGCATGGACGACTGAGCCGTCAGAGAGTGGCGGCGGAGGATATAGAGTTAGCGGATGAATTAGTCGCTGCCGGTGGAGTAAGTGTTTTTCCGGGTTGGGAGTTTTTCTCGGTGGTGGCCGGAGCGGATAAGTCGCTGCTGACTCTGCTGCCTAAGTGCGCGCTGTTTATTGAAGAGCCGGCAATGGTGCGCAATCAGATTGATCGCTGGTGGAATAAGGTCGAGCAGCGGCATGAACGCTCTGCGATGGGTTCGCTGATAACTCCGGAAGATATCTATCTGCGCCCCGAGTTACTACAAGCGCAGTTAGAGTCGCACATGGGTCTGGATCTGGATCAGTTAGGCGTTGTGGACGTGCTGGACGAAGATAGAACGCTGGGAGAAATTGAGTTGAGCACGCGGCCCACGCTGCGTTTTCATGGGTCGATTCCGGCGTTTACCGAGCAATTGCGCGCGCTGATGGCGGTGGAAACGCGCATTGTGCTGGCCGCGCCGCATCATAGCGATGTCGAAAGGCTTGCAACAGTCCTGCGCGAGTATCAGATCCCTTATCGTCTCGGCAGCCGCAGTCCGCGCCCCGGAGAGACAGTGCTGGATGAAGCGAGTTATCTGGCGGGCGACCTGCGTGTGCCGGTGATTGTGCGTTCGCCGGTTGCGGTCGGAGTTAGTTTCCTTGACTCGAATGTGATTTTATTCGGAGCGAATGACTTATCGGACGATGCCGATGTGGTGGCGCGCCCGGAGCCGAAACGATCAAAGACAGCTGCTTTTGTCTCTGATTTTCGAGACCTTACTATCGGCGATTATGTCGTTCATGTGGATCATGGGATTGCGCAGTACCAGGGCTTGAAGGAGATTGCGCAAGATGGATTCTCTGTTGAATTCATGATTTTGGAGTTTGCCGACGCTGCCCGGTTATATGTTCCTCTAACCCGATTGGACTTGATTCAGAAGTATCGCTCGACGGATGCTGGGCCTGCGCCCGTGCTAAACAAGCTGGGATCGCAACAGTGGGCCAAAACAAAATCAAGGGTCCGCATGGCCATGCAGGAGATGACCGGCGAGTTATTGAAGTTATACGCTGAGCGAACTACCGCTCAGGGAACATCCTTCTCAAAAGATAATGAGTTTCAACGTGAGTTTGAAGGCTCATTTGATTATAGTGAGACCGATGACCAGTTATCGGCGATCCGAGCCATTAAGTATGACATGGAATCGACGCGTCCTATGGATCGCCTCTTGTGCGGCGATGTTGGCTACGGCAAGACGGAAGTTGCAATGCGGGCGACTTTCAAAGCTGTTCAGGATGGCAAGCAGGTTGCGGTTTTGACGCCGACAACAATTCTATGTTTTCAGCATTATGAAACATTCAAAAAACGATTTGCGCAATTTCCTATTAATATCGAAATGATTTCGCGATTCCGAACCGCAAAAGAACAAAAGGATATTGTTGAGCGTGTCGAGTCGGGGAAGGTGGATATTCTTATCGGCACACACCGGCTGCTCTCCAAAGACATCAAGTTTCAGGATTTAGGCCTGCTGGTGGTTGATGAGGAGCAGCGCTTTGGCGTGCGGCACAAGGAGAGGCTGAAGCAGATGCGCAAGGAGATCGATGTGCTGGCGATGAGCGCAACGCCGATTCCGCGCACACTGCATATGTCGCTGGTGGGCCTGCGCGATATGAGCGTAATCGAGACGCCGCCCAAAGATCGTATGGCGATTCAGACGGTGGTGGCTAAGTTCGATGAGAAGATCATTCGCTCGGCAGTCGAGGTTGAGTTAGAGCGCGGCGGGCAGGTTTACTTTGTGCATAACCGCGTGGAATCGATTTATGAGATAGCTTCACGGATTCAGGAGTTAGTTCCGGCGGCGCGAGTTTGCGTGGGGCACGGGCAGATGCGCGAGGCGGAACTGGAGCGCGTGATGCTGGCCTTCATGCGGCATGAATTCGATGTGTTGGTGGCGACGACCATTATTGAGAACGGATTGGATATTCCGCTCGCGAATACCATGTTGATCAATCGCGCCGACCGGCATGGGTTAAGCGAGTTATATCAACTTAGAGGGCGCGTGGGCCGCTCCAACCGGCGCGCTTATGCTTATCTGTTGATTCAGCCGGAGAAGGAGTTAACGGAGATTGCGCGCAGACGCCTAGCAGCGCTGAAGGAATTCAGCGACCTCGGCGCGGGCTTCAAGATTGCTGCGCTGGACCTGGAACTGCGCGGCGCGGGCAATATGCTGGGAGGCGAACAGAGCGGACACATCGAAGCCGTCGGATTTGAGTTATACACCTCGATGCTCGAGGCCGCGGTGAGAGAGATGAAGGGCGAGTCGAGCGAAGAGCGGCCCGCGACACAACTGAATCTTGGCATTGCGCTGCGCATCGATGAGAGTTATGTGCCGGAAGAGAATCAACGGTTGCGGCTTTACAAAAAGATTGCAGGCGCAGCGAGTGAGGCGGGAGTCGCCGAGGTGCGCGCCGAACTGGAAGATAGATATGGCGCGCCGCCGGATGCTACAGTTTATTTGCTGGAAGCTTCGCTGATCCGGCTTGAGTGCGAGCGGATTGGCATTGCGCAAATCGACCGCAAGCGCGCCGAGCTTCAGATTCGCTTTACGGAGAATGCGGCGATTGATACTAGCCAGTTAATGCGACTGGTCGCGAAGAATGCAAAACGCGGCGCGCAGTTCACGCCGCAGGGTCTATTGAAGTATCCTTTGGCTAACACGCGGAGTGATGAAGTTTTGCTCGAGATTCACGCATTGCTTGAAAACCTGGCGCCCGCGACGGTAAGTGTCTGACGGTTTTCCCCAACCGATGAAAAGAGGTGCGATGAAAAAGATTCATGCGTTGTTTGCAACAGGAGTTGTGATGACTGCTTCGATCAATGTCCACGCTGCGGGAGAGAATTGGAAGCAGCAGTTCGAGAAGGCCTCGGATGAGTTCTTTGATCAGGTGTATTTTCACTATTCACCAACGAATGGGACTCAGGTAGGCTATCACCAATACGATGCGCAACTGGAGGATTACTCGCGCAAGAATATCAACGCAGAGATTGCAGCGCTGAAGCAATTCGAGAAACGCATCGAAGCAATTCATCCCGATGATGCTGCGTCGGATTTTGTTCCGCGAAGCGACCGCGAGATTGTGTTGTCGAATATTCGCTCCGAGTTATTAACTCTGGAAGTGATTCGTCCGTGGGAGAAGAATGCCGATAACTATTCGAGCATCTGCGCAAATGGAGCCTTCACGCTGGTGGAGCGCAAGTTTGCCTCGCCGGAAGAGAGGCTGCGCTCGCTGATAGCGCGCGAAAAACAGATGCCGGTACTGCTGAATGAGGCGCGCGTGAATCTGGAGAATCCGCCTCGTGTTTTTACCGAGATTGCCATTGAGCAGTTGCCGGGGATCGTGAGTTTCTTTGAGCATGATGTTCCGATGGCCTTTGAGGATGCCAGAGACCCAGAGCTCAAAACTCAGTTTGTGCAGAGCAATGCGGCGGTTATCGCTGCGCTGAATAATTATCTAGTCTGGCTAAAGACAGAGCTATTGCCTAAGTCAAATGGCGATTTTCGCATTGGCGCGGAGGCATTCTCGAAAAAACTTCAGTTTGACGAGATGGTGGATTTACCGCTGGATAAGCTGCTGGAAATTGGATGGGCCGACCTGCGCAAGAATCAGGCGCACTTTAAGGAGATCGCGAAGGAGTTGGAGCCTAACAAAGAGCCGAGCGCGGTACTGGAAGAGTTAGGCGAGAATCATCCCGCGCCCGATCAATTATTGAATAGCTTTCGCGCTACCTTCGACGGGTTGATCAGTTTTACTCGCGCGCATCAAATAGTTACCATCCCATCGGATGTGCGCCCGATTGTAGAAGAGACGCCGGCGTTTATGCGGGCGACGACCTTTGCCAGCATGGACACGCCGGGGCCGTTTGAGAAGTACGCGACAGAGGCTTACTTTAATGTAACTTTGCCTGACCCATCGATGACTCCCGCTCAGGTTGAGGGCTATATGCATTCGTTCAATGTCGGCACGGTGATTTCAACGGCGGTGCATGAGGCATATCCGGGACATTACATACAATTTCTTTGGCTGCCGCAAGCGCCGAGCCGGGTGCGAAAGTTGCTGGGCGCGAATACCGACATAGAAGGATGGGCGCATTATTGCGAGCAGATGATGCTCGATGAGGGTTATGGGCAACCGGGCGCTGGAGCCAGGAACGAGCGCGAGGCAAAGTTTCTCAGGCTGGGACAATTGCAGGATGCGCTGCTGAGAAATGCGCGATTTATCGTTGGCATCCAAATGCACAGCGGCAAAATGAGCTTTGATGAGGCTGTGGATTTCTTCCAGAAGGAAGGTTATCAGCCGAAGGAGACGGCGATGGTCGAAACGAAGCGCGGGGCCGGCGACCCGACTTATCTCTATTACACGCTGGGCAAGTTGGAAATAATGAAGCTGCGCGAGGATATGAAGAAGAAGCAGGGCGCGGCGTTTTCGCTGGAGAAGTTTCATGATGAGTTCTTGAAGCAGGGATTTCCGCCGATCAAAATTGTGCGCGAGACGATGTTAGGTGATGGTTCTCCGGCGCTGTAATTGTTGCGTTTATTAGTTTGATTGAGACGAGGGAGGCGAGATGAGCAAGCGAGTACGGAAGGCGGTTTTTCCGGCGGGTGGTTTGGGCACACGGTTTTTGCCGGCGACGAAGGTGATTCCCAAAGAGATGCTGGCGCTGGTGGATAAGCCCATCATCCAGTACGGCGTGGAAGAGGCAATCGCGTCGGGGATCGAGCACATTATTATCGTGACCGGCCGCGGCAAAGGCTCGATGGAGGATCACTTCGATCATAGCTTCGAATTGAATGCGACGCTGGAGCGCAAAGGAAAGCATGAGTTGTTGGCGGTCTCGCGCGGCGTGTCGTCGCTGGCGCGCATCAGCTATGTGCGGCAGAAGGAGCCGCTCGGACTCGGCCATGCTGTGCTATGCGCCAAGGAACTGGTGGGCGATGAACCTTTTGCCGTCTTACTTCCTGACGACGTAGTTGACGCCGAGGTTCCTTGCCTCAAACAAATGATCGACGTCTTCGATGAGCGAGGCGGATCGGTGCTAGGTACAATGACCATCGAAGGGCCAAGCATCAGCGCGTATGGCGTGCTTGCTGGAGCGCCCGAGGCAGGTAATTTGCGTATCTTTAATTGCACCGGAATGGTGGAGAAACCGAAGTTTGCCGACGCGCCCTCGAAGCAAGCTATCGTTGGCCGGTACGTGCTAACACCGCGAGTCTTCGAGTTACTGGAGAAGACAACTCCCGGCGCTGGCGGCGAGATACAACTTACCGACGGCATTCTGGCGCTTCTCAAGGAAGAGAAGGTTTACGGTTATAACTTCGAGGGAAAGCGATATGACGCCGGCGATAAGTTGGGAATGTTAGAGGCGACGGTTGAATTTGCGCTGAAACGCGCCGATCTTGGGCCGCAGTTTCGCGAATACCTGAAAGCGTTGACGCTATAAGTTAGCGAGTCATCAAGTTAGAGAGTTAGCGCCAACTTGCCGACTCGCTTTTCTTACGCCTTCCACTTGATGTTACAACCGATGGAAGGTTGTTGTTCTTTCGGCACGGGCTTGTCGGCGAGCACTAAGTCGATGGCTGCGCGAAGATATTCTCCGGTGACGGCGATACCGTTACCGGGGCGGCTTGCGTCGAATTGTCCCCGATAGACCAAACGAAGATTGGCGTCGAAGAGAAAGAAGTCCGGCGTGCAGGCAGCCTTATAGGCATGAGCCACGGCCTGCGATTCGTCATAGAGATAAGGGAAGACAAAGCCGCAGCTTTCAGCCTGCAGCTTGAGTCCGGCGGGCGAGTCGGCTGGATGCGTGGTTACGTCGTTGCTGCTGATGGCTGCAATGGCGAGGTTCTTGCCGGCATAATCCTTGCCCAGCGCTGCGAGACCCTTCTCGATGTGTTTGACGTAAGGGCAGTGAGCGCAGATGAAGATCACCAGCAGGGCCTTCTGACCGCGAATGCCGTCACGGCTGAGGGTTTTGCCGGTAACAACTTCGGTGAGAGTGAAGTCGGGAGCAATGGTGCCCAGTTCGAGCATGGTGGATTCAGTAAGTGACATGATCTTCTCCGGGTTTGAGTTAGTAAGTCAACGAGTCAGTTCGTTGTACCATTTGATGGATTTTCGTCTTGCATCCTACCGTCACCCTACTGTTAACCAGATAATTACCTGCAAGGTTTTGAAAATAAAATAGGGGGGTAGGGGGGGTACCCTTCGTTGTGTTGCGAACTGCCCTCTCGAGGAGGATAGCCCAATCTCAGTGTATCAGGCTGCCGGAAATAATCTGCAAAGAACTTGCCTCTTCGACGCAGATCACCGCGCGCGTGGATGCTGATGTTCTGGAGTGGCTCAAGTCGCAGCGCAAGGGCTATCAATCGCGCATCAACGCGATTCTGCGGCAGGAGATACGCGGGCGGATGCGGCGAAATAACCATTATCAGGTGGGGTCAACTGAGATTGATGAGGTCAATTTGCTATAATATAGCAGGAAGTAGCAAATCTTGCTCCCGTAAGAGTGGAGGCGCAATCATGCCAGATGTTCAAAAAGTCAGCATTGCTTTGACCGGCGAGCAGATAGTTGCTCTCAAAGCCGCCGTCGAAACCGGCGAATACGCCACCACCAGCGAGATTGTGCGCGAGGCAATCCGGGACTGGCAGTTCAAGCGCGAGTTGCGCCAGGAGGATTTGAAGCGCCTGCGCCAGCTTTGGGACGAAGGCAAGAAGAGCGGCACGGCCACGCCTGTTGATTTCCAAGCCGCGCGGCGCGAGGCACGGCAGCGATTGACGACCGGCACTGTGGATCAAGCACTTGCGAGTTGATCTCATCTGGACCCCGCAAGCACGGGAAGATTTGGTCGAGATTTATACATATATCGGTTGCGACAATCCTGCCGCAGCCGAACGCGTATTCAACGCGCTCGAAACCAAGGTGGAACTGCTCGGCGAATTCCCGCGGCTTGGCGTGAGGCGTCCTGAGATTCGGCCCTCCACGCGTATGCTCGTCGAAGGCGCGTACCTTATCCTTTACGAGACGCATCCCGATAGCGATAAGGGCAACATTGACGAAGTGGAGATCGTACGAATCGTGGACGGACGACGGAATCTGAAAAATCTATTTTGAGTTGGATCGCATTTCAGGCCCGAAAATCCGGACCTGGGAAACCAACTGATCACTGTTCACTGCGAATGTGATCAGTCAGTAATTCAAAGCAGAACAACCGCAGATCCTTCGACTCACCACCCCCGAACTGAAAGACGTTCGTGGGCTCGTTCGTTCAGGATGAACGGTGTTTAGAAATGCTTCATTTCGCAGCGCCCCTACGGGGCGCGTGATCGTACTGCACAGCATCTCAGGACTGCGCTGCGCTTGTCCTGGGCTATTATCCTTTCCTCCCTCCGGGAGGAGATAGAACCCGTTCATCATTGGACGTAACTCGACGGCGCGAGTTGGTTCGCTCAGGATGACAGCGTTGTGCTACTACGAACATCTGATGCAGGACACTAATCGATCTTGATCTTCCTCAACAGGCGGAAGTCGCTGAGCATTTTTCCGGTGCCGAGGACGACCGAGGCCAGCGGATCGTCGGCGACGGAGACGGGCAGGCCGGTCTCCTCGCGGATGCGCTTGTCGAGATTCTTGAGCAGCGCGCCGCCGCCGGTGAGGACGATGCCGCGGTAACTGATGTCCGCCGAAAGCTCCGGTGGGGTGCGCTCCAACGCCACGCGAATGGCGTTCATGATGACGGCGATGCACTCACCCAGCGCCTCGCGAATCTCGCTGTCGTCCACGGTGATGCTTTTTGGAACGCCTTCGATCAGGTTGCGCCCCTTGATCTCCATCGACAGCGTCTTCTCCAGCGGAAAGGCCGAGCCAATATCAATCTTGATCTGCTCGGCTGTGCGTTCGCCGATCAGCAGGTTGTATTTGCGCTTGAGGTAGTTGGTGATGGCCTCGTCCATTTGATTGCCGGCCATGCGCACCGAGCGCGAATAGACAATGCCGGAGAGCGAGATGACGGCGATGTCTGTGGTGCCGCCGCCGATGTCCACAACCATGTTGCCACCCGCTTCAGTGATGGGCAGACCGGCGCCGATGGCCGCCACCATGGCCTGCTCGACGAGATAGACTTCGCTGGCTTTGGCGCGGTAAGCCGAGTCCTCGACGGCGCGCTTCTCCACCTGCGTAATCTCCGAAGGCACACCGATGACGATGCGCGGATGCACCAGCATCTTGCGGTTGTGCGCCTTCTGGATGAAGTAGTTCAACATCTTTTCCGTGACTTTGAAGTCGGCGATGACGCCGTCCTTCATGGGCTTGATGGCCACAATGTTGCCGGGGGTGCGGCCCAGCATATCCTTGGCCTCTTTGCCCACGGCCTCCACCTCGCCGGTGTTCTTGTTGATGGCGACAATGGAAGGCTCGTTGACAACGATGCCCTTGCCGGCGGCGTAGACCAGCGTGTTGGCAGTGCCCAGATCGATGGCCAGATCGCTGGAAAACATACTGAAGAGAGAGCGCAGGCCGTGTGTACGCGTAGAGCGCGATGGATAATTATTCAATGACATGGGAAGATCGATTGTACCTCACGCCTATTGTACGGGAAGCGGGCCGAGGCCGTCGGAAAGGCGCTAGTCTTGGCAAAAAAGGCGGTTCCAATACGGTAAACATCCGGGTAAATCAGAATTGTTCGCTTATCTCCGCAACCGGGTGCGCAATCCGCCCAGGCCGGAGTGAGTGAGGATGCAACTCGAACTCTGGTCGCAGTGGTAATGAATGGTCACGGGAAAGTCCTGCCATCTGGAGTCAGCCGCTGAAGCTGCTGCCCGGTCCATGTAAAATACTTTTCCGCCGCGCGTTTCTATCACTCCGCGAGAGAGGTCAAAATCGACGATGACATCATCGCCCTCGACGGTAAAGGGCAAGAGCGACATTGCAGTTTTCTTCTTGTGAGCGGCAGAGGCAGGCAAAGAGAGTACAGCGCCAGCCTTCGATTCCCCGTGTGGTTTCAGCCATCCGCTTTGCTCGGCAATGGAAGGAAAGTCCGGCGTAAAACTCCACGAAGAGACTTTTTCGTAGGCCTTCTTCGCGCAGGGAAGTTCGCCTTGAGCATTGATGGCGGTGACTTGTCCATCCGGCCCGATTTGATTGCTGAAGATATCTTTGCCTTGCTCACGCGCGGCTTCCGTTGCATCCAGGCGCGCAAAATCAATTGCCGGAGCCGGCTGGTTCGCCGAGTCGTTCGCCGCAGCCGTCGTTTCTGCTGCCGGAGCCGGCGCATTGCGAGCATCAAATTTCAACAGAATATTTTTGGAACATAAGACAAATCCCTCGGCATCCTGCGCGTGAATTTCAATCGCCAGCGGGCGCGGCGATTTGGCTACCGCAATCGCAAAGCCGGCTACACGATCGGAGGTGTCCGGCTCAATCGTCAGGCGATACATCAGTTTCTTGTCCCATTCGACCAGCAGTTTGCCCTTCAATCCGACAGCGGGCGAAGTGGCAGTTCCCAAATCGTACCGGCCTTCGGTGTTGCCCGTAAACAAAAGGATCGCCGAGTTGACAAGAATAAAGATGATGACGAGGCCCACTCCGGCCAGGTAATAGACCCGGTTCGGATTCTCTTTGGAGAATGCTTTCGAGAGGGATGAGCGCAAACTCGGAGCTGCAACGACGGTCGGCGCAATCACCGCTGGCGCAGCTGCACTGAGTGGCCAGATATGCTCTGTCTCCGGGGCTGCGGCAGCGGACGATGGCAACTCCGGCATTAACGGCGCGCTGATGGGCGAAGGCAGTTCTACCGCACGAGGCTTCTCAGCCAAAGTGACCGAAGGTGATTCGAGGATGCGGTAGGTGGTGACAGGCAGGACAATCTCTTCTGCCTTCTCACCGCCTTGTTCCGTCCGGTCTGCGTCGGTGATTTTGTCGCCAAATTGCGGCTCATCAATCACTTTTTTCTTGCGGTTGGGAAATCTCGGATCCTCATACATGATCTTGCGCACCCTTCGTCTTTTGGTCCATCTAGGGCCTGTTAACACTACTGGGAAGGCGGCGACGGAAGCCGGTTTTCCCCAGTTCTAGAAGCGAGGAGCGAACTGTGGTCGATCACTGGAGTGACGAGCGACAACGAAATGGGGAAAACCAGCCCCGTCCCTTCGGGTTGCGGCGGAAATTCGGCCATACTTCGTTGTCGCCCTTGTGCTTGGAACAACCAAACCCGGCGGACTCCGCCTCGTCTGACCGGATTTCCGCTCGCAACGCCATCCACCCCAGTAGTGTTAACAGGCCCTAACTCTACTTCGGGAACCAACAACATTGAAGCACACATTTCCTTCCGTGAACACCCCAAAGTGCTGCGCGGAATCATCGGCCTCACGGAGGAGATGAAGCTGGCCCCATTCAAGTTGCATCTAATTCACAGGTTTGGAGATAGATAGGAAGGTCGGCCATGATCATCGGCGTTCCCAGGGAGATCAAGGACAGCGAGGCCCGCGTGGGAGTTACCCCGGCTGGCGTGAAGGCGCTCGCCGAGGCCGGTCACACGGTGCTGGCGGAGAGCGGGGCCGGCGCGCAATCGGGCTTTCAGGACAGTGAATATGAGAGTGCCGGCGCGGAGATTCTGAGCGATGCGGAGGCCGTCTGGGGCAAGGCCGAGATGATCGTCAAAGTCAAAGAGCCGTTGCCGGCGGAGTACGCATTTTTTCGCGAAGGTCTGGTGCTCTTTACGTTCCTGCATCTGGCGCCGCTGCGCGAGCTGACCGGCGCGCTGCTCGAATCGAAGGTGATCGGCATTGCGTATGAGACAGTGCGCGACCGTGAAGGCGCGCTGCCGCTGCTGACTCCGATGAGCGAAGTGGCGGGGCGAATGAGCGTACAGGTGGGAGCTGCGTGCCTTGAAAATGAGCGCGGCGGCCGGGGGATTTTGCTGGGCGGCGTCCCCGGCGTGCTGCCGGCGAACGTGACCATCCTCGGCGGCGGGGTGGTGGGCACTAATGCGGCGCGAATTGCACTGGGCATGGGAGCGAAGGTGACGATTGTGGATGTGAATCTGAACCGTCTGCGTGAGCTGGACAACATCTTTGGCGGGCGGCTCTCGACGCTCGCCTCGAACAGCTACAACCTAGCTCAGGCAACGCGCGAAGCGGATCTCGTGATCGGCGGTGTGCTGATCCCCGGTGCTACAGCGCCCCGGATCGTGACTCGCGCGATGGTGGCGGAGATGAAAAAAGGCGCGGTGATCGTAGATGTAGCGATCGATCAAGGAGGATGCGTGGAGACGGCGCGGCCAACTTCGCACTCCAATCCGAGTTATCTGGTGGATGGCGTGGTGCATTATTGCGTGACGAATATGCCGGGGGCTGTGCCGCATACTTCAACTCTGGCGCTGACCAACGCGACCTTTCCGTATCTGCTGCGCATCGCGAATCTGGGCGCGCGGGAGGCGTTGCGCCAGGATGCGGACCTCGCCGAGGGACTGAATACCTGGCTGGGTAAACTCACCTATCGCGGCGTTGCCCAGAGCCAGCAGCGGGAGTGGACGGCGACGGCAAGCGTGGTGAGTTAGCGCTCACCTTGAAAGCACACTTCCGGACGCTGCCGGGGCTGAATCGCCGTCCTTGCCGTTTTCATCCATCTTGCCGAAGAACATCTTGCCGCTGGCGGTTTGCAGCACGCTGGTGACGGAGATATCGACCGATCTGCCGATCATCTTGCGGGCGTGATCGACAACTACCATCGTGCCGTCGTCCAGATATCCGACGCCCTGGTTGAACTCCTTGCCCTCCTTGAGGATGAGGACGCTCATTTTTTCTCCGGGCAATACCACTGGGCGCAGCGCGTTGGCGAGATCGTTGATGTTGAGCACTTCAACTTGATGCAGGTGAGCGACCTTGTTCAGATTGAAGTCATTGGTGACGACCTTGGCCTCCCACTTCTTGGCCAGCTCCAGCAGCTTCAAATCCACCTCACGAATGGAGGGGAAGTCGTCATCGACAATCTGCACCTGTATAGCGGTGTTGGATTGCATCCGTTGCAGCATATCCAGGCCGCGCCGGCCCCTCTGCCGCTTTGAGCTGTCGGTGGAGTCGGCCACAGTTTGTAGCTCCCTCAGCACGAACTCCGGCACCACCATGATGCCGTCGATGAAGCCGGCCTCAGCGATGTCGGCGATGCGTCCGTCAATGATGACGCTGGTGTCCAGCACTTTGGCGGTGCGGTGCGAGGGGCGGTCGCCGCTGAAGATGGCTCCCAGCGCCGTTGTACTGAGCAGGTCGCCCTTGCTGGCTCCCACCAGCAGGCCAACATATGTCATCAGCAGCAGAACAAATATCTGTAGAACTGCGGAGGTGGGGCCGGGCAGCAGCGCGCTTCGCATCACCATGCAGAACAACGCAGCGCCAAAGATGCCCAGGATGCTGCCGGCGACGGCGCCGATCAGCCGTTTCAAGCTGAGCGCCCTCACCCGCAGCTCGAAGACGATGACCGCGCCTGCCGCGACCGCGCCTGCCGCCGCGCTCACCCAACCATCGTTCAGGCCGAGGGGATGAAGGAAGTAACAGACTCCGGCCAGCAAGGCCACGAACAACAAACGAAGAATGATGAGATCCATAACAATGCCAACTCCTGCTTGAGCTGAGGCACACACCTCTGCCTGATTACAATTGGCGAATGCCGATTGCCGCAGGAAATCGTCGAGCGGATTATGTTGCCGCGGATAGGCACTCCGCGGCCTCAGTCAAGGCAGGTTACGACTCTCTGCGGGCAATCATTGCTCCCCTGGCGATCGCTTCTTAAGAAGCTCGCGCCAGCTCCACCACGGGAGCGAGACGCACAGAACCCTTGCGGGGGCCGCGTTTGCGTGCGCTCATTACTTTGATGCGCTCCAGCAGCTCAAGGGATGAGCAATTCTTTTTGGCCAGCAGGGCGTCGGCGGCGTGCAGCTCGCCGGCCATCCTCTGCGGGTCGCCCAGCACGATCATCGGCACGTGGGAGGCGATCTGCTTCAGCCGCTCCACCATCTGACAACCGTTCATCTGGGGCAGGCTATAGTCGGCCAGCACCAGGTCGACGGTGCTCTCGGAAAAGACGCCGATGGCCTCTTGCGCGCTGGCGGCGGAGAGCACCCGGTAGCCGTTGGTGGTCAGCATGAACTTGAGCACGGAAAGCTCTTGCTCGTTATCTTCGACACAGAGAATAATCTTTTTGGGGCGCATGGTCTGGGAATCGACTCCTTGGATCAGATTTGTTGCTTTTGGGCACACCTCACCCGCACCCGCTCTAGTGGCGGGAAGCAGATGCTTTGCATCTTGGATCGGCTGATCGCGAGTGAGCCAGCCATCCTATGCAGTTCGTACTGCCGAGTGCCTTGGCTGCAGCGCGCTGCCTTGAGGGGCGCGGGGTTTCTGCAAGCGGCAAACGTGCAATTCGCTGCACAGGCGGCTGTCTTCGCTCATGGTCAATGATTGAATGATGCCAGGGAAAAAGTCCGGCATTGGAGCCGGCGAAAATTCTTCAACGAGGCCAAGAGTACGACGGATTGTGTCGGATGAATAGGGAGAAATTAAAGCGAAGCTTTGTTTGAAAATTCGATGACTTCCGGTGGAAAACGGTTAGATTTAACACATATCAAGAGTTGCAATGATGAAAACCTGTTGAAAGAATGTGCAATTCAACAGGAAAAGCCGTCCGTTTGCTGCAACTATAGTGCGGTCTGCGGAGCACTGAACGGCAACCCTCGAATAATTAGATTCTCCCCACCCACTTTGAAGTGTGCGCAAGTGAAGATCGCAGGGAACCTTTCCACGCCTTGATCCGTACCCCTTCTACAGTATGGAACAAAATTACAGTTGGGCGTGGATTGAGGCGCAGACAAAAGAATCCATGGAAGCGTGGAATGGATGCGCGCTGCGCTTTCTTCCCTCGATTCCACGTTACACACTGAAGCAACAGCGCGCGCATGAACAAGCCTACGATCAGGGCTTGCGCGCCGTTGAACGCGAAACGCAAAGAGTGTTGCTCAATCGCGCCGAACGAGATTCAGTGCGGCGACGCATGGCGGCGCTCATTCCGCGCTTTGCGGCCAATGCGCTTGATTTCGACAGCGAAACCATCGACCTGCTCACTCAGTGCTTCTTTCCTGTGGGCAGAGAGTTCGCGCACAAGGCGCGCGCCTTCGACCCTAACCTTGCTTCTGCCGATCTGATTCAGGCCTGCCGCAATGCATGGATTGCCTGCGGAATGCAGTCGCTGCTTGGCCGGACCATGGAACTGACTCCAGCGATTCTAGCCTACAGCCTGCTCTATCCGTATAGCGACAACTATCTGGATAATCTTGCCGTGACAGATACGGAAAAGCGCAGCTTCAACGAGCGCTTCCGACAGCGCTTGCGCGGCCAGCGGATCGATGCGTGCAACTCGCATGAGGCGGCGGTTTGGGCGATGGTGCAAATGATCGAAGGTCAGTATCCGCGCCCGCGCTATCCGCAGGTCTATGACAGCCTTTTGGCTATTCATCAGGCCCAGGAGCAGAGCATTGCGCAGCTCAACCACGGCGAAGGACTCGATCACTCCAGCGATGAGGATGAGCTGCTGCGCATCACTTGCGCCAAGGGCGGAAGCTCGGTGCTCGCCGATGCCTGCATTGCGCAGCCGTGGCTCACCCCGGAGGAATGCAGTTTCTCGTTCGAGTGGGGTGTGCTGCTGCAATTAGGCGACGATTTGCAGGATGTGCGTGAGGATATGGAGCGCGGATCGCTCACACTTTTTACCCGCGCCGTCCGGCAGGGCAAGCCGCTGGATGGCCTTGTGCGGCAGTTGCTCCACTTCAGCGATCAAGTTGCCATCCGCATGGACAACCTTGCGAATGGAAGTTCAAAACTCAAAGATCTGCTGCGCATGAGCTGGCGTTCGCTGATCCTGATGGCTGTGGCCGATGCGCAGCCCTTCTGTTCCCCGGCATTTCTGGCCGAGCTTGAGCCATCTTCCGCGTTTCGTTTCGATTTTTTGCGCTCACGCCATCAGAAACTTGCCGGTCATGAAGCTCGTTATGCGTCGCTCTTCGACACGTTCATCGAGGACGATCCTATCGGTCAGTCTGAAGCGTCTTCGCTCTGTAAGGAGTTACCCTTTCACGATCTATCACCCATCTCCGAACTCCGCACACTGAGCGGCTCATTCGCATGATAGAAGCAGGAAGACAAATCTCGGCGCTGAACTCAATTTAATCAGGGCCGCACCTCAATATAGGAGGCGCGGCCCTGATGATTATAGATAGAAATAATTCGACCTCTAAATATGATTCAACTCAAGCGCGTTAAAGCTCGACCATCGGCCTGGGCTGGCGAGTGTTGGCGCGGTCCAGAAAGAGCCTCATGCGCAACGCCTCGGCCCGCTCGATGGCCACCAGCCGCATCTGTCTGCGGATGTGGTCGCCGTCAACCAGAAAGGCAACCTGCGCTTCATCAAACTCGGCGTCTTTTTCCAGGCGCGCAATGCGTTCTTCAACGGTGCGACGAAAGCGGGGGCTGATCTCGAAATCTTCGCCGGTAGCGCAATTGGTCATCATAGTGGACTCCTTAGCGTTTATTTACCTTCGCCCCCGAAATACTTCTTGATCGGGCTAAAGTATTTTCGATCTGTGCCGATATTAGGAAATTATCGTGAATCGCGCCAGATTACGGGTAACGAGTCTTAGGTAATTGATTGTATTGATACGAGACACTATCAGAGATTACTTAGTATTTTTTGCTCAGAAACCCGGCAAATGTTACCAAACTTCAAAGATTACCGGTTCCTTGCGCCCAAAAATCGAGTGCTTCAGAAACCGCTCATCGTCGCGCTGGGGAAAATCGTTGCGAAAATGCGCGCCGCGGCTCTCCGTGCGGGCAAGCGCGGAGGCGAGAATGGCGTGCGCAACGCGGCTCATGGCCTGCGCTTCGGCCAGACGGCGACTGGATTTCCCCTGCGCGGCCAGTTCATCAAACGCGGCGGCGCAACGCTCTTGTGCGCTGAGAGCCTGACGCAGTGTGCTCTCCTCGCGCAGCAATCCTGCATTAGCCCACATCGAGGTTTGCAGCTCTGCGATGATCTCTTCCAGCCTCTTCGCTACCATTGCGGAGAGCGGCGCAAGCGGCTCAGCATCCGCAACAGAATCCCGCACGTGCGGCCAGCACTCGTCGAGCATCGACTGTGCCGCGCGCGCGCCGAAGACCAGCCCTTCGAGCAGCGAGTTCGAGGCCAGCCGGTTGGCTCCGTGAACGCCGGTGCAGGCCGCTTCTCCGGCGGCGTAGAGGCCGCGCACTGTGGTGCGTCCGAAGAGGTCCGTCCGGATGCCGCCCATCAGGTAATGCGCCGCCGGACGAACGGGAATGAGGTCGCGGCTGAGGTCGAGCGAGTATCGCGCCAGCACCGCGCTGATGCCGGGAAAGCGGTGATGCAGGTCGATGCCTTTCACATCACGCATATCGAGATGCACCAATCGCGGCTCACCTGTGGTTGCAGAAATCCTACCCTCAGATGCAATGGCGCGTGCAACAACATCGCGTGGAGCAAGTTCGGCCAGCGGATGATAGCGCTCCATGAAGCGCTCACCGCGATCATTGCGCAGGATTGCGCCTTCACCGCGCAACGCCTCGGAGAGCAGGAAGCGCGGCGCTCCGGGAATCGAGAGCGCGGTTGGATGGAACTGGTAAAACTCCATATCCGCAAGCTCCGCGCCGGATTGAGCGGCCAGTGCGATGCCGTCACCGGTGGCCACTGCCGGGTTGGTGGTGTCGCTGTAGACCTGCCCCGCGCCGCCGGCTGCAATGAGCACTGCGCGGGCACTGACACGCTGCTGAACGCGTGGACGGCGGTCGCAGCCGAGCAAGTCGGCGGCAATCACGCGGCCATCCGCAACGACCAGGCCGGTGACAGTGGTCCACTCGGCAAACTGAATGCGCTTGTGGACGCGGGCAAAGGCCGCCAGTGAGCGGCTGATCTCGGCGCCAGTGGCGTCGCCGTTGGCGTGCAGAATGCGCGGCAGCGAATGCGCGCCTTCGCGGGTGCGTTGCAGTTGGCCGGCCTCCGTATCGAAGGCCGCGCCCCACTCGATCAGTTCGGCCACGCGCACCGGACCCTCGGCCACCAGCGCCTCGGCCGCGGGACGATAGACCAGCCCATCGCCGGCGTTGACCGTGTCGGCCAGATGCAGCGCAATGTCCTCATCGCCCTCCATCGCCACGGCGATCCCGCCCTGCGCATAGTGAGTGTTCGACTCGGCGACCGACTCCTTGGTGACGACGAGAACCTCGCCGTGACGAGCCAGCTCAACCGCCGCCCGCAACCCCGCTACGCCCGCTCCTATCACCAAAAAGTCGACCTGGGACGCGTCTGCCATCAATCTTCAAGGCTATCATTGTGTAGTCCGGCAGAGAGAATCAGCAGCATAGCTTCGCTTGAATCGACAGTAATTCGTTGCACGATTTTCCCCGTTGCGGTGTTTCATAGAACATTTGCTTTTGAAATTAGGAGGGTAAGTTGATCGAAAGTTCCGCTTTTATTAAGAAAAGGTTTTTTTGCTTCGTTCATCCTCTGTTTTTCATTCTTTACTGTTCTTTTTGGCGCTAGTCTTGCAGCTGCACAGGAAACGGCAGAGGCGAAGCCAATAATCAGTGACGAGCCGCTCACAGTTGAACAGCTTGCCGTCTATAAAGCTATGCTCGCAAGTTGGTTTGAAGGCGAAAAAATCTCTGGAAATCTAGCAGTCCAAACGGAACCTCTTGACATTAAAGATGACTATTGGTCTATGTCTTGCTTTAAAGGGCTTCTACTCGAAAAGATCTCGCCTAACATCGTCCACCGTTTCAGTGCTGGCGATCTTGACAGGCTTGGATCAGGAACATTGCGTCTTGTCGATCCAGAAGCTCAAGCGAAGGTTATCGACGAACATGATCCAGGAAAGGTTATCGGCAATGGCAAAGCGGTCGATGATGCTGTCGAGGAGGGCTTCTCAAATGGACTGCTAACAGTGAGCGAAATCCGTTTTGATAAAACTCATACGCACGCATTAGTTCAATTCAGTTTTCGATGTGGAATGCTTTGCGGCAACGCCACTCCAATGCTGATGGAAAAGAGGAACTGTGTGTGGAGACTAAAAGCCATGTGCGGCGGCTACGTTTCGTAAGTGACGCGTTTCTTGAAGGAAGAAGGAACAATAACCAGCCGGGTGCCCCATGTCCCTCGTATTTGGGGACATGGGAATCCAACGCCAACTTGCTAACCACGCTGACTTTCTGACTCACAACCCTGTTTGCACATAATTACCGCCCTCCGGCAAACAATAGAAACATGAACAACGGCCAAATCCCCGGGCTTTTCCTATTCCCTGGTCCCTAGTCCCTGCCGGGGTCCCCAGCGACAGGTCTTCGTCGCTGGGGTGGCTAGTCCCTGCTTTTCGGGTACCCCCCACCCCTCTATTTTCCGTGAAACTGTGAAGATATTTCGGATACCCATAGTTCGCTTTTGAGACATGGGAGACGATATCGGATCGCTTCATAAATCAAATCTGCTAAAGTTAGTGGTAGTCCTCCAGCTCAAATCCCCTCGGCAAAAGGGCTTTGCGCAAATCATCGGGGGGCTTTGAAGCCATCCTGATGCCTCACGACCTGCCCAAAGCCTACGACCCCACAGCGATCGAAGATCACTGGGCCGAATACTGGGTCCGCGAGAAGCTCTTCGCGCAACCCACGCCCGAACCGGCTTTTGCGAGCAACGCGAACGCCCGCTCCGGCGGCGAACCGTTTACCATCCTGCTGCCGCCGCCCAATGTGACTGGCAGGCTGCACATGGGCCATATGCTCAACCAGACGGAGATGGACATTCTCTCCCGCTGGCGGCGCATGAGCGGAAGGCGAGCGCTTTGGCTGCCAGGTACCGACCACGCCGGTATCGCCACACAGATGATGGTCGAGCGCCAACTGGCCACTGAAAATACCACCCGCCAGCAACTCGGCCGCGAAAAATTCATCGAGCGCGTCTGGGAGTGGAAGCGGCAAACCGGCGGCGCGATCCTCGATCAGATGAAGCGCCTCGGCGCATCAGTCGATTGGCAGCGCGAATACTTCACCATGGACGAGAACTTATCCGTCGCTGTGCGCGAGGCATTCGTCCGCTTGCATGAGCAAGGTCTGATCTATCGCGGCGCATATATTGTGAACTGGTGTCCGCGCTGTCAGACCGCCATCAGCGACCTTGAAGTCGTTCACGAGGAGCAAAAGGGCCACTTATGGGAGATACGTTACCCAGTTATAGGTGACAACGGTAAAGAGACCGGCGAGTTTCTAAGTGTCGCAACCACGCGCCCGGAGACGATGCTCGGCGACGTAGCTGTTGCCATTCACCCTGAAGACAAACGCTATCTGCATCTGCACGGCAAGAAACTGCGCCTGCCTTTAGTGGGCCGCGCGATCCCTGTCATTCTCGATGAGTGGGTCAGCCGCGAATTCGGCACCGGCGCGGTCAAAGTAACTCCGGCTCACGACCCCAACGACTTTGCCCTCGGCGAGCGCCATCATCTGCCCTCGATCAACGTGATGGACGACCAGGGTAAGATCAATGCCGAAGGCGGCGTCTATGCGGGACTCGACCGCTATCAGGCGCGCAAAAAAATCGTAGCTGACCTGGAAGCGTTGGAGTTATTGGCCGGCATCAAAGACCACATTAATAATGTGGGCCACTGCGACCGCTGCAAAACAGTCGTCGAACCGCGCCTCAGTACCCAATGGTTTATCAAGATTCAGCCGCTCGCCGACAAGGCCATCGCAGCCGTCAAGCAAGGCTACATCAAGTTCACGCCGGAGCAATACGAGAAGACTTACTCCAACTGGATGGAGAACATCCACGACTGGTGCATCTCGCGCCAGCTCTGGTGGGGCCATCGCATTCCCGCATGGCATTGCTCGGAGTGCCGCAAGATTACTGTCGCTCGCGTCGACCCCACCGCCTGCGCTCACTGCGGATCGGCAAAGCTGACGCAGGAAACCGACGTTCTCGACACCTGGTTCTCGTCTGGGCTGCTGCCCGTCTCCGTCTTCGGCTGGCCGAATTTTGGCAATTCCAACACTTCGGGTGCCCCTGGTCCCTCGCACTTGGGGACCAGGGAAAATCGAGCCGACACAGCCCTGAGCGATCTTCGAGATTTTGCCGCATTCTATCCGACGAGTTTATTAGTTACCGGCTTTGACATTCTCTTCTTCTGGGTCGCGCGCATGATCATGTTCGGCTGCTGGTTCGCCGGAGATGTGCCGATGCCCGATGGCTCCAAGCGCTCGCTTGCGGACTCAGTTCCATTCCGCGAGGTCTACATTCACGCATTGGTGCGCGACGCCAATCGCGAAAAGATGTCCAAGACCAAGGGCAACGTCGTTGATCCCATCGAAATCGTCAAGCAATACGGGACCGACGCGGTCCGCTTCACGCTGGCCTCGATGGCCTCGCCCGGAACCGACATCGCCTTCAACGTCGCCCGCACTGAGGGCTATCGCGCCTTCGCCAACAAAATCTGGAATGCCGCTCGCTTCCTCTTCATGAATGTGGATCGCGCTGCGGAGATCGGAATCACAGTCGATCCTGCCGCGCTGGGCGGAATGCCGGCGGTTGCAGACGACGCCCCGCTCGAAGCTCGATTTGTTACTGCGGAACTGTGTTCGACCACTTACTTAGTCAACCAAGCACTTGAAGACTACCGTTACGATGACGCAGCCAACCTAATCTATCAATTTATTTGGGGCAACTTTTGCGACATATATCTGGAGATAGTTAAGCTGCGGCTGGATTTTTCTGAAACGACAGATAAAGAACAAACTAAGTCTGCTCTCACTACGTTGGTTTCTGTCTTTGAGGCATCATTACGCCTCCTCTCGCCCTTTATGCCTTTTATCACTGAGGAGATATGGCACACGATCTATGAAGAAAGCGATTTACCATATAAGTCGATTGCGCTGACAAATTATCCGCGAGCCACTAAGAACCAATGGAATCGGCAAGCGTTGAGTCAAATGGAAAATTTGATGGATTTGGTTTCAACTACGCGCGCGCTCCGAAAGGAGATCGGTATTGAAGAGAAATCTATAACTCCGATCGAGTTACGAATTAATCGTAATCTTCGGGAAGTTATCGAAGAAAACCGGGATATAATCGAGCGATTAGCCCGACTAAGCGAAGTGCGCTTTGTGCAAGAGATTACTTCCGGACTGACGATGCGTTCAACGCCTGACTTTGATGTTGCTGTAATTTACGAGCGCACTATCGACGTTCCCGCCGAACGCGAGCGACTTACAAAGGAAATTGCGAAGTACGAAAAGGGTTTGATTTCAGCCGAGCGCCAGTTAGGCAATGAAAGTTTTCTGGCCAAAGCTCCGGCGAATGTGGTAGAAGGACTCAGGAAACAAGAGGCCGAAACGCGGCTTCTACTCGAAAAAGCCCGCGAGGCGCTGAAAAATCTGAACGGGGGTGATTAGTTATGTCCTGCGAATGTGCTCAATGCCGGCAGCATTTTCGGACGCTGGGTTTCACATACGGCGTTCCAGAAGAATCCGAAATTCAAAACGCCTATCAAGAGTTATCCAGGCAATGGGATCCCGCTCTCTGTCAGGATTACCCCAGTATGCGCGCGGAGGCTGAAGAGCATCTCAAGCATATCCAAATTGCCTACAAGCAACTACAGGAGCATAACGGGGCCGCGGTGACGGCGCCAGTGGAGGTCGCTCCCCCAAGTCGAGTTTCTGAACAGAGTGCGGAGCTAACTCCTGAAAAGCCCGCGGCGGAGGCGCCAACCCTCTCGTTGGGCGGCGCGCCCGGCACCCAGACCGGGCCGCATTTCACTCAGGAAGTTGAAGAAATTGTCTCGCAACATATAGGCAAGCTCGGCACTGCCCTTGCGATTGTCGATCTGACCGGCAGTAACAGATACTCCCAATTTCTTTTGCTCGCTCAACTTGGACTGATGGCGCGAGACGGGCGCAATATCGTCTCTCTGCTCTGGTATAAGGACATGGGAGAAATCCGCCTGATTGACAAGCAAAGCAAATCCGGTATGTGGCAAAGCCTCACCGGAGGATCCTCAAGCCAGTCCAAGTATGTGCTGGAGATTTATCGTAACAATGGAATGCTGTTTCTCTCAATTGCCGGTCAGGTGAATGACAACGTCAAGAAGATCATCTATGACTTTCTTCTGAACCGGAAACTTCAAGCGCAACCCTGAACCGCGATTAGGAATTATGGACTGGAAGAGCAGCAGCATTGAGGCTTTGCTGGAGCGGGCGCTGATTGAAGATCAGGCCGTCGGCGACACGACGACCAACCTCACCATTGACCCAGGCCTGCGCGCCACAGGCTCGATTCTTGCGCGCCAGGAAATGGTGGTCTGCGGGCTGGGCGCAGTGCCGCGCTTTTTGGAGATATACTCGCAACTTGACCGTCGCGCTTCCGCACAGACACGCTTTGAAGTCGTCAGTCATCCCGAGATATTTGACGGCGTGCGCGTACACGATGGCCAGGTGCTGGCCGTCATTCGTCACAACGCGCGCGCGCTGCTCAGTTGCGAGCGCGTGATACTGAATCTGATGCAGCACCTGAGCGGCATAGCCACGCTGACGCGGCAGTTTGTGGATGCCATTGATGGGACAGGCGCGCGCATCCTGGACACGCGCAAGACGGTTCCCGGACTGCGAACGCTGGAAAAATACGCCGTGCTCTGCGGCGGCGGAACGAATCATAGACTCGATCTGGCCAGCGGCATTCTCATTAAGAATAATCACATCTCGCTCGGCGGCGGCCTGCCAACGGTTCTCAAGCAGGCGTTGGCGCATCGTGAACCCGGCCAGCGTGTGCAGGTGGAGGCACGCTCGGCGCAAGAGTTGGAAGAGGCGCTCGACAACGGGGCTGAAGCAATTCTGCTCGACAACATGACACCTGCTGAAGTGAAGCAATCGGTGGAGCGGATCAGACAGGCGCAAGCTGATAACCACATCCCCATCGAGGCTTCGGGCGGCATGGTACTCGAAAACATCCGCTCCTACGCCGAGACCGGCGTGGACTTTATCAGCGTAGGAGCGCTGACTCACTCCGCCAAAGCCGCTGACATCTCCATGCGCATCTGCGCGGAGACGGAGTAACGGTGCGCGGAACAAAACTCGACGCGCGCAAAGCGAGGCTCGACCTATTTGACCTTGCGGCCCTTGACTCAGCGCTCGCCGCAACCGTCTTCGCAGGCAAGCTGCATTTTTCTCCTGTCACCGATTCCACCAACTCCGATGCGATGAACGCAGCGCGCAATGCCGCCCCGCACGGCTCGGTCTATTTTTCCGATGAGCAACTGGCCGGTCGCGGACGAGGCGATCACGCATGGGAGTCCGTTGCCGGCGATGGGCTTTACGCGAGCGTGCTGCTGCGCCCGCGGATTCCTGCCCTTCGTCTACCGCTGCTTCCGCTGGCCGTGGGATTGGCCGCAGCTGAGGCCATTCGCGCGGTTGCGGGATTGACCGTTGATTTGCGCTGGCCCAACGACTTGCTGATTGGCCCGCGCAAAGTTGGCGGCATTCTGGTCGAGTCGAAAATCTCCGGCGGCGCGGTGGCTTTTGCCGTAGTGGGAGTGGGAATCAATGTGCATCAGCAGAGCTTCGCTCCAAATTTGTCAACACCTGCAACTTCGCTGGAGTTGGAATCGAGTAATAGAATTTCGCGTCAAGATTTGCTCGCCGCCCTGCTAAAATCTCTGGAGCGCGAGACGCTGGCTCTGGCCGATCCGAAGGCTGGCGTTGCGATACCCGCGCGAGTCGAGCAGGCATCAACTTGGATTCGCAGGCGTCGCGTCGAAGTGCATGGACCGCAGGCTTGCACAGGCGAGACAGCCGGACTGGATGAATATGGTTTCCTGTTGGTGCGCACTGATTCAGGAATCGTAACCGTGCAGACCGGCGGCATTCGCAGTATCCCACTCTAGCCGCAAAAACAAAGACGCGGCGAGGGTGGGGCACCCACAATTTGTGGAGATGGATAGTAAGACAATGTTATTAGCAATCGATGTCGGCAACACAAATACGGTGTTGGGGCTGTACAAGCTCGACGGAGCTAAGCCCGAGCTGGCCGCGCACTGGCGCGTCTCGACGCACCGCTTGCAGACCGCCGACAAGTACGGCGTGCTCTTCGTCAATCTCTTCGAGATGAATGGCATGAAGCCGAGCCAGGTCGCGCACATCATTATCTCATCAGTGGTGCCGCCGGTAGAGGGAACACTGCGCGAGGTCTGCAAGAGCTACTTCCACACCGAGCCGCTCTTCGTTGAGCCGGGAATCAAGACCGGAATGCCGGTACTGGTGGAAAATCCCGCCGAGCTTGGCGCGGACCGTTTGGTCAACGCCATCGCGGCCTTTGAGCGCTACGGCGGCCCGTGCGTGATTGTGGACTTCGGCACGGCGACTACTTTTGATGTTGTTTCTGCCAAGGGCGAGTACCTGGGCGGTTGCATCGCGCCCGGTCTCGGCCTCAGCGCCGAGGCGCTTTTTTCGCGCGCCGCGCGGCTCACTCGCGTGGAGATCAAACGGCCCGCCAAAGTCATCGGCACCAACACCGTCACGCACCTGCAAAGCGGGCTTTACTTCGGCTACATCGGACTGGTGGACGGCATCTTGGAGCGCATTGTCGCGGAGTTGGGAGCCAAGCCTCGGGTTATCGCCACCGGCGGGCTGGCGCGGCTGATCGCCGAGGATTCGCGCTTCATCTCCGAGATCGACGATATGCTCACCCTCGACGGCCTGCTGATTCTCTTCGAGCGCAACCGCACCGTCAAGCCGCGCGGCAAAGCGCACTGAGAGTCTGAGGCGCAGCCGTGCTGAATTACTTCAACTACTTCACCGAGATCGAAGACCGCTTTCAGCAGCGGCGCGGAGCGCTGCTACTGCTCTCGACGCTCGACTGGGCGCTGATCGAGACGTGGCGCGAGGCGGGGATTCCGCTCGAAGCGGTGCTACGGGGCATCGACGCGGCCTTCGACAAGTATGAAGCGCGGCAGAAGCGCGCACGGATGCGGCGCATCAACGGGCTGGCTTGGTGCGCGCAGGCGGTGATGGTTGCAGCCGAAGAGCTGCGCGAAGCCTCTGCTGGGACAGCTTCCGCCGATGCCGCCGCCACGCGTGAATCGGGCTTTGAGCAGGAGCGCGTCGCCGCTCATCTTGAAGCCGCTGCTGTCGCACTGGATGCTGCGACTGTAGCTCCCGAAGCTTGCGCCGCGACCGCCGCTCGCCTGCGTGAACTGGCTGCTGCGTACGACGGCGTCACACAGCTTCAAGACCTTGAGGAACTCGAACGCACGCTCACCGTTCTCGAAGAGAAACTTTTTGCTGCGCTGACCGCGGCGGCGCCCGAGGAGTTGCTGGTTGGCTTGAAGGCGCACGCGGCGCGAGAACTTGCGCCTTATCGCAGCCGCATGGGAGTGGTGCAACTGCGCCAGGTGGAACGGCAGTTTGTGCAGAAGCAACTGTTGGTGCATTACAACCTTCCGAGACTCAGCCTTTTTTATATGAGCCAGCAATGACGCCGAGAAAACAAATCACGTTGCAGCGAAGGGCCAAACAGGCCGCGAAGAAGCGTTCCGCCGCGCGTAAATCGACCGGGAAGCCTGCCTCCGAGAATAAAAGCCGCGCTGATACTCTCGGTGTAACGCGAGAGTCGAAACCACTGCCTCCTTCCAAATCGCACGCGGTCGAAATCGAGAAGCCGGTATACGGCGGCGCGTTCCTGGCGCGCATCGAGGGCGAGGCCGTTTTTGTACCACTCGCGTTGCCCGGAGAACAGGTGCTCGCGCGCATTACGCAGAGCAAGCCGGGATACGCAACAGCCGAGGCCGAGCAAATCATCCGTCCAGCGCCGGAGCGCATCGCGCCCGCCTGCCCGCATTATGGCGTTTGCGGCGGCTGCCACTATCAACACTCGGGCTACGCAACCCAGCTCGCCTTCAAGCAGGCTATTCTGCACGAAACTCTGGAGCGCGGCGGCGTGGCTGTGCCCGATGAGATTTCCGTGCTCTCAGGTGAACCTTGGGCTTATCGCAACCGCATCCGGCTGGCCTTTGATGCGGCGGGTAATCCAGGCTATCGTGGCCGACATTCGCACTCGGTGATTCCAATGCGCGAGTGCCCCATCGCCGCGCCGTTGCTGGTTGAGGCTGCGCAGGCCTTTGCGGATGTTGCGCGCGGATTTGCATCAGCGCTGCGGCCAATTGAGATTGCGCTCTTCTGCGATGCGGACGAGACCGTGCTGCTGTCCACCATCTTCACTGCAAGCCTAGCCAGGATTCGCTTCGATCAGTTGGCGCAAGCCTTTCACGACCGCATTTCCGCGATGATTGGCGCGGAGCTGGTGATCGAGGGACGCGACGGCAAACAGCCGCGCACACTCGCGCAGTGGGGTGCAAGCTCACTCGACTATCGCGCCGCCGGCTTCGATTATCGCGTGGATCACGGCGCGTTTTTTCAGGTCAATCGCTGGCTGGTCGATGCGCTAGTCGAGCGAGTGACTGCAGGCCATCAAGGCAAGCTCGCCTGGGATTTGTTTGCCGGCGTTGGTTTGTTTGTTCGACGGCTTGCGGCGAAGTTTGAGCGGGTCGTCGCCGTCGAGTCGGCTCCAACGGCCACGTCCGCGCTGGAGGCAAATCTTCGCGGCACGACGGGCATGGCCGTCAAGGCGGAGACGCTGGTCTTCCTTCGCGGCGGCCGCGCGGGTGTGCGGCCTGACTTGATTGTTCCAGACTTGATAGTTATTGACCCGCCGCGCACCGGCCTCGGCGCCGAGACTTGCGCGCTGCTCGGCGAGATCGCCGCGCCCGCTGTCGTATGCGTCTCCTGCGACCCGGCGACGCTTGCCCGCGACCTGCGCGCGCTCATCGCTTCCGGCTACAAAATTCAATCCATCACTCTCGCCGACCTCTTTCCCCAGACCTTTCACCTGGAAACAGTGGTCCAGTTGCGCCGCGCCTGATAGGCTTGAGGGCCAGAACAACTTTCAGGCGCGATGCAATCCGAATCTCCCATCTCCGGGCAAGTCAACGGCGCTGCCTCCGCGCCGGATCCCGCGCCGCTTTTTCTCGCGGCCTGCCTCTTTGCCTCTGGAATTGCCGTTGCGCGATGGCTCTATCTGCGGCCCAGCCTGATGCTAATTGCGTTGGCAATGATAGCTGTGCTGTGCGGCGTGGCGGCTCTGCGCGCCCAGCGCATCGTGTGGCTACCGCTCGGTATTCTATGGCTGCTGCTGGGAGCGTGGTGCGCGCAGATGGAACCGCATCCCGCGTCCGCGCCTGCTCTGGCTGCGCTTTCAGACGGACTGCTGCGCACCGTCGAAGGCGTGGTTGTCGATGTTGGCCCTGTGCGCAATGAGACTGAACAGAATCTGGACCACAACCAGCAAGACGAGCCTGCCGCCACGCAAAGCCAGCCTGTCGCCACGCAGAACCCTTCGCAGCGAATCGATCTGCGCCTCTCCAGTATGGAGGTCGTTACCGATGCGGAGGACGATCAGCAACCGGTGCAAGGCGGCGTGCGGCTGACCGTTCGCTGGCCGCTGGATACAGCCAACAAGCAGCTCTTCCAGTGCGGTGAGCGTGTTCGCGCCGTCGTCCGTCTTCTGCCGCCTGAGGTCTATCGCGATCCCGGCGTCTGGAGCCGCGCCGACCTTCTCCTTGATCAGGGCATCACCTCCACGGCTACGGTCAGCATCGACCGCGTCGGACGCATCGGCGCGGCTCCCGGCCATTATCTCGCCTGCCGTCTTAGCGGCTTGCAACGCTCCACCAGCGCCCGCCTGCTATTGCTGCCCGCATTGATGCGCAGCCTGCCCGCGCCGTTGCGGCTCTCCGATGACGACGCCATCATGCTGGCAGCGATGGTCACCGGCGACCGCACCTTTCTTACTCACTCGCTGCGCGTGGGCTTTGAGCGCACCGGCTCCTTTCATATGCTAGTGGTCTCCGGCTTTCATCTTGCGATTGTCGCAGGCTGTATCTTCTGGGTTGCGCGCCGCCTGCGCCTGCCTCGCGTTCCGGCCACCTTCGCCACCATCGTTGCCTCATTCGCCTACGCGCTCTTCACCGGCTTCGCCACGCCCGTCGAGAGATCGCTCTGGATGGTCACTCTCTACCTGCTGGGCCGCTTGCTCTACCGCGAACGCAATGCGCTGAACACTATCGGCTTTGCCGCTCTCTGCCTGCTGGCCTTCAGCCCGCGCAGTCTCTTTGAGTCCAGCTTCCAGATGACGCTGCTGGCGGTGGTGGCCATCGGCGGCATCGCCGCGCCGCTGCTGCAAGGCACGGTTCATCCATATCTGACGGCCACGCGCGACCTGCGCCTCATCGCTCTCGACGTTAAGCTGCCTCCGCGACTTGCGCAATTTCGCGTGATGCTCCGCATGATGGCCGCGAAAATCAAGAACGCTATGGGAGGCCGATTTGCCGGCAGCATCGCTTGGCGCTTTTTTCCCTGGACGGTGCGCAGCCTGATTCGCTGCATCGAGCTGCTGATCGTCTCCTGCGTTGTCGAGTTGGCAATGGCTTTGCCGATGGCGCTCTACTTTCATCGCATCACTGTCTTCGCACTGCCCGTGAATATCTTTATTTTGCCGCTGCTGCTCGTGTTGATGCCCGCCGCGCTCATCACCTTACTGGCTCTGATGATCTGGCCTCACGCCGCCGCACTCCCCGCAATGTTTGTCGCCGTCTTTCTTCACATCGGCATTGGACTGGTGCGCCTCTTCGGTTCGATGGCGCTGGGCGACTTCCGCATTCCCGCGCCGTTGCTTTGGCAATCGATCGTCTTCTGCGCTCTGCTCGGAGCGGCGATGTTGCTGGCTCGCAGGTCTCTCTTCACGTCAGCGCATTGGCCTCGCCGCGCCGCATGGGCCGCATTGATTCTGTCGGCATTGGTCGCCGTCGCGCCGCGCCCCGTCGATCACCCGCGCAATGCATTGTTGATGGAGGCCATCGACGTTGGCCAGGGCGACTCTCTCTTGCTGATTACGCCCGACGGCAAGACGCTGCTCGTCGATGGCGGCGGACACGGCGGCGGGCCGCATCAGGCTCCGCAGGATTACGACATCGGCGAAGAGGTCGTCTCCGAGGTTCTTTGGTCGCGCGGCATTCGCCGGCTCGATGCGGTTGCTCTCACCCACGCGCACTCCGACCACATGGGCGGCTTGCCCGCCGTACTGCGCAACTTCCACCCGACGGAGCTTTGGGTGGGCAACAACCCCCGCTTCGGAGCTTACAACGATCTCCTGGATGAGGCCGCAGCGCTGCGTGTGCAGATTCATTTCCTGCACGCCGGCGACGCTTTCCCCTTCGGCGCAACTCAAGTCAATGTACTCGCGCCCATGCTCGGCTATCAGCCCGGCGCGGAGCCTACCAACAACGACTCGATGGTGATGCGCGTAGCCTACGGCGCGACTTCAGTAATGCTCGAGGGCGATGCCGAAGCGCCCATCGAGCATGAGATGCTGGCCGAGCAAGGTCTCCAGAGCACGCTGCTCAAGGTCGGCCATCACGGCAGCCTTACCTCCACGCGGCCTGAGTTTCTCTCTCGCGTTGCTCCGCAGTGGGCCGTGATCTCCTGCGGCCTGCGCAATCGCTATGGCCATCCGCGCGTGGAAGTGCTGAAGGCTCTCGAAGCGGCCAACGTCCGCACCTTCTCGACCGACATCAATGGCGCTTCCTGCTTCCAACTCGACGGAAAAACTGTCATTCCCGATCTCGAATGTGGTTGGCGGCCTTACTGATTTTGAACAGCACTCTCAATTCCATGCTATCGGTTGCCCTCCGGTAGGCCTATAATTCCTGCGAGAAGAGTTTAGATCGCTCGATGTCGCGAACGAGCATCCGCCACCGTGGAGGCTACTATGTTGAAGCCATTCTTGTTTATTACTGCTGTCATGATCGTTGCGATTACCGTTTTGTTTACACCGGCAACCATTTCGCAGTCAGCCGCACCTGCGCCTGCCGCCGGCCAAACCAATCCGATTACCAAGCCAACCGAAAAAAGTCAGGCGCGGGCCAAAGAGATTTATTCCGTGGACTGCGCACTATGCCATGGCGACAATGGAAATGGCAAGACCGATCTGGCCCGGGATATGCAACTCAAGCTGGATGACTGGAGCGATCCGGCGGCGCTTGCCAACAAGGCGGACGGCGCGCTCTTCAACACTATTCGCAACGGCAGCGACAAGATGCCTCCCGAGGCCGAAGGCCGCGCCAAGAACGACGAGGTATGGAATCTCATCCTCTACATTCGCGGTTTGTCCAAACCTCAGCCGGCCAAATAATCAAACTACCGCGCCCGATTGCTTTTTGGCTGCATCGCTCAGTTCTTCGATGAGTTCCGCGAGTTCCTGCCGCTTGCGGAAGCTCATTTCGAGGAATTTAATATCGACGGTGCTTTTGTCGCGCACATTCGTAGTGACGCCGGCCAGCAGGAAGGGCAGGCCGCGCATCTGAAAATCCACTTCGACGCGAATGTGTATCCCCGCATAGAAGGCTCCGGCAGCCAGAAAGCTGCAACCCTGCAGGCTCAAGCCCACAATCGCACCATTTTGGATGGAGCTGTCTTTGAGGATGTGAAGAACAGCAGGCCAAGCGTCTTCCTCTTTTTCCAGCGCCACCTTTGGACGTTGGTCATCGGACTTTTCGGCACGCTCAGGCGTGGGATGAATCGGAGTTGGAGGTTCCTGGGGCGTTGGTTTGATCGCAAGAGCCGGAGCGGTCCTGGGCTTGTACATCCAGGTCTCGGGAACCTCCACATCCAGCGCATTGTCTCCCTTGCGGGCGGCCTCGATGACAGCGGCTTGCACCTCCTGGGTAGTGCTCGCATCGGCCAGCCCCGTCAGCAGGCCGGCAAGCTGATTCTTTGACCGCGAGTTGGCGTGGAAGAAGCGAATGCCGATCAGATTTGCCGGGGTCAGCCACTGCGTTGTGCCCACCATGCGCACCACCATCCCAAGGATGGGCAGCACCACCTCGACGTGTGCAAGATTGCCGGGAAGAAACCGGCTGTGGGTGCGAACGCAGCAGCCGCTCAGGCTGACATCAATGATCTGGCAGGGATATTTTTCGCCCTGGTAATTGAGGCAGCCTCCGGGAACATTGATTTCGAAGCGTTCATCGGCACGGCGGTCCCGATAGCGCGAATCTCTCGTTCTCTCTTGTGCCTGTTCGCTCATAACCGATATCGCCGTCCTCGACACGGTACAACCCGCAGAAGGACATTTGTCCGCCCATCTCCCTCGACTGCTTCCCAGGAGCGCGTGTTACTCAGGTTGCGCGTTGCCGGGCGAGCCTATAGCGGCGCCAGCTTGACCCAAGCGGATGAGCGGTTAACGAGGATGGCCGCACGATCCCTCTGTATCCGTTCATCGGCTTGCGGATGGGCAGCATGAATCCCGGTCTAGATAAATTGGTTTTTTTGAATTACTGCGGCTGAAAAGCCAGAAGCAACTATGATCTCCATTTACCATCTATCAGACAGGGTATACTCTTTGAACTGCTTCATTACTTCCTTGGTAATATTGCCGACTCTTCCATCGCCAACATAGTTGCCATCTATTTTTGTTATAGGCAATATCTCTTTGTTGCTCCCGGAAAGAAAGACTTCTTTCGCTGCCAGTAATTGTTTGACCGGGAAGTCGGCCATTTCAACCGGCACGTCCAATTTCAGAATCTCCAGTAACACTCCTCGTGTGATCCCCGATAGAACATTCGACCTGGGAGTCAGAAGCTTTCCATCGATCAAAGCGAAGATATTACTGCTTGAACCTTCGAATACTTGTTCGTCGCTGCAATAAACAGCTTCGATAGCTTCCGTCTTTTGGGCTACTTGAGCTTGCTTTACTCCTTCAATGTAGTTATTGGATTTGGCTTCCGGAGCGTAGCGTGTATGTTTATCCATTATTATTCCTGCTCCATTTTCATAATAATCTTGAGGGAAGAAGTGACGGGGATCGACAACTATCGCTATGGTCGCTTCTTTTGGCGGTGGGAGCAATGAGTCCGAAACTCCTCCCGATACCACGATTTTTATTTGTTTCTCTACACAATCTTTATTGGCATCGAGTGTTTGCATGACCCATCCGCTGATTGCTTCCTCACTCCAAGGCATTGAAAGACCTATTAAATGTGCCGAGTGAAAAAGTCTATAGATATGTCTTGAAAGCATAAAAGGCCTTTGAGAAGGATAAGTAATCAAGAAGTCGAACACTGCATATCCTCTTGTAAAGCCCAGATCGCGCACCGATACCTTCAGATCTTTCTCTTGAACAAACTTGCCGTTCAGAAAGTGGATTGGCTCATTCATGGGTAAAATATTACCATTTTTATCGGATGGCTAATATGTATAACACTCCAGGTATTTCCCGATAGAAGGCATGGCTTATCGGATGCCCCAGGTCCGGATTTTCGGACCTGGAGCTGATTCACAATTTATGTGCGCGGAACAAAGCCAATGGCGATCTGCCCACCCAATGCAGCTATGCGTTCAACTGCTCCTGCAACTTGTTGAGCGTGCGATGCAGATCCTTGTCGGCGCGACGCTGCTCGTCGATCTTGGCGATCGAGTGCATTACCGTGGTGTGGTGCTTGTTGCCGAACTGGCGGCCGATCTCCGGCAAGCTCGCTTCAGTCATCTGCTTGGCAAGGTACATGGCGATCTGGCGCGGCACCACGACATTGCGCGAGTTGTTCTTCTGCTTGAGGTCAACAATTCTCATGCCGAAGTTCTCGCTGACGGCGCGCTGAATCGACTCGATGGTGATCTTGCGCACCTGCATATCGATGAACTGCTTGAGGCACTGCTGCGTGGAAGCCAGCGTGATCTCCATGCGGTTCATCTGGCACCATGCGATCAGCCGCGTCATCGCACCCTCCAACTCGCGCACGTTGGTGCGAACATTGGAGGCGACAAACATTGCCACATCAGTGGGCAGGGTCACACGCTCGTCTTCGGCCTTCTTTTGCAAAATGGCAACCTTGGTCTCTAGATCGGGCGGCTGAATGTCGGCGATCAGCCCCCACTCGAAGCGCGAGCGCAAACGGTCCTCGATCTCCGCCAGTTCCTTGGGCGGACGGTCGCTGGCAATGACGATCTGCTTCATGCTCTCGTGCAGCGCGTTGAAGGTGTGAAAGAACTCCTCCTGCGTGCGCTCCTTCTGAGCGATGAACTGAATGTCATCGACGAGCAGCACATCGACGGTGCGGAAGCGGTCGCGGAAGCTGGTCATGCGGTCGTTGCGCAGCGAGGTGATCATCTCGTTGGTGAATTTTTCCGCGGAGACATAGCAAATACTCGACGAGGGCTGGCGGCGCTTCACTTCGTGCCCGATGGCGTGCATCAGGTGCGTCTTACCCATGCCGACGCCGCCATAGAGGAAGAGGGGATTGTAAGCCTTCGAGGGGCGCTCGGCGACAGCCAGCGCTGCGGCGCGGGCAAACTGGTTGCCGTTGCCGATGACAAAAGCGTCGAAGGTGTAGCGCGGATTGAGCTGCGCGGCGGTCGACCAGTCAAATCGTGCCTGCTCGGGTGCGCGCGCGTGAGTCTGCGGCGGCGCAGTGGGCGCATGCGCGGGAACCGGCGCAAAGCCGCCATCTCTGCGCACCGGCGGCACCGATGGGTCCTCTTCGGCAGTGACAAAGCAGACATCGTCCAGCTCCAGCCCTTGCTGCTCGATGGCCTCCTGAATCAGGTCGCCGTATTTGTCGCCGAGATTCTGAAACTGCGTCGAGGGCACACGCACATAGAGCGTGCGGTTGACAACATGGCTGTAGCGGCTGGGTTTGAACCAGGTCTCGAAGGACTGGCGGATGACCTTCATCTCCAGTGCCGCGAGAATTTGCATCCAGGGATTAATTGCCGTCGCCGGCGAAACTGCAAATGCCATCGTACTGAATCCTTGCTTGCGTGATCTGTGAACTGCCGTAACAGTTCATCAGTCTGGTTTTGGCAACAAGCTTTCCCCGGCGTAAAGCGCATAGCTTTTCGTCCGTGTCCTGCTTACCGTGTGCCTGATTGCCGCTTTTCGGCCCCCGGCGCAAATTTGGGAACCTTGGATAAAAACTTGTTCTGTGAGACGCTGGGAAACTTACTAGAACGGTCCCAAGATTAGCACATTTCGAGTCGTTGTAATCCATCTTTCACAAAACTTTTTTTGCGCCGCCTTCAGTTGCACTATAGATGGTGAAAGTGGCCGCAAAAGTTACCTGAGTTACTCCTGGAAGGCGTCTGACGCAGCTTGAACTGTGAAGATTCGTACTCATCCGCAGCCATTTCCGCGGACCATGCACGGACAAATAAACTACCACATTCGCCAAATTTTTCGCATGAAATTTATTGTAGTGAAAACGGTTGCGTGACGCAGCGCTGGATTCCTGAGCCAACATACGATACACTAAATACTTGCCGTCAATGGCGAAGAATTTCATTCAGAAATCAGGAGCGCAATTTCATGCCCAAGCGCACATTTCAACCCAATCGCCGCAAGCGCGTTAAGACTCACGGCTTTCGCGCGCGGATGAAGACCAAAGCCGGCGCCGCCGTGCTCAGCCGCCGCCGCGCCATTGGCCGTAAACGCGTCTCCGTCAGCGCCGGCTTCCGCGACTAGTCGCCGCCAGCCATTCTGTTTGAGCCGGAATATGGCGAGCCTCGCCAGAGTTCCGGCTGGAACGCCTTCCGGCAACGCCATGAACACCCCTCCCAAGCCTGCTCAACGCCAATCGCTTGCCGGTTCGCGTCTCAGCAAGCACGCCGACTATCAACGCGCATACGCCGCCAGCCGCAAGCGCCAGTCCGCATCGATGAGTTGGTTTCTGGCTCCGCAGCCGCTTGCGACTCCCGGCCCCGCTTCTCCTGGCATTATGCCGCTGTCCGGCCCGCGCGTCGGCCTCACGGCGGGCAAGGTGATCGGCAAGGCTCATGAGCGCAACCGCATCAAGCGCCGCATGAGAGAGGCGTTGCGCCGCCATGTCGAGTTGCTGCCCACGGGCTGCGATCTGATCCTTCATCCTCGCCGCGCGGTGCTGACGATGGATTTCACGAAACTTGAAGCCGAGATTGTGCGTATTCTTCATCAGGCAACAACCGAGGCGGCGCGCATGAGGAAGCCTCGACTTTGAAAGGGCGCGTCTTTAGCCGTGCCGCTGACGCTCCTGGAAATGAAGGGTACGGGCTTTAGCCCGTACATCATATGCAATCTTAAGGGCGGGCTTTAGCCCCTGAGGGAAGTTTTCATAAGCAAATCTCAGCCTTCAAAATTGTTTTCACAGGTTCTATGACCCGCATTCTGCTCGCCATTCTCGATCTCTATCGCCGCTGGCTATCGCCCGTGCTGCACGCGCTCTCACCCGGCGGCGGCTGCAAATTTCTGCCCACCTGCTCGGAGTACGCCTCCATTGCGATTGCTACGCACGGCCCTCTGCGCGGCATGATTCTTGCCGCATGGAGGCTTTTGCGCTGCCATCCCTTTACGCGCGGCGGCCTGGATCCGGTTCCGCCCCGGCAATTTCCCGGCGTAGATTCACACAGCATTCCCCACGAACCGTTACCATAGAAAGAGCGGCGCATGAATCGCGCAAAAGAACTTCGGATGTAGACGATGTTTTGAAAGGGCACGACTGGTAGGTCGGGGTTCTTAACCCCGACAATCAATGCAACAAATCAACATGGGCTTTAGCCCCTGAGGGAATCTCGGATCGCAATCATTACGGATTCAATTCTTTCCCCAAACGAACAGGACGTATACCTTGGCAGAATTCAGCAATCCTAATCTTCAATCGCAAGGCTCCGGCGGCGGCAGCGGCAACGATATGCGTAGTATGTGGGTCTTCCTCGTACTGATGATGGTCGTCGTCTTCGGCTTCGACTACTTCAAGCCCAAGCAGCCGCCCCCGCCTCCACCTGCCGCGCAATCGCAGAGCCAGTCGCCGAACCAGCCGCAGCCTTTGCTTCCGGCCGCTTCCGCACAGCCGGAGACAGCCTCCGCACCGGTCATCGCAGCCACGCCCACCATTGCCGCCACACTCGAAACCACCACCACCGTCGAGAATGACAACTACCGCATCGTCTTCACCAATCGCGGAGCCGAGGTGAAGAGCTGGGTACTCAAAAAATACTTTGACACCGCCGGCAAGCCCCTCGATATGGTGCAGCCGCAGACCTCGGCCTACTTCGGCTATCCGCTCGCGCTCTTCACTTACGAGCCTGCGCTCAACGATGTGTTGAACAAGGCTGCGCTTTATCAGGTGACGGCAAGCGGAGAGCAGCCCACCACGACTGGCCACGTCGATGTCCCAGCCACCGATGCCCTCACCTTCCACTACGCCGCCAACGGCCTGGATGTGGTCAAGACCGTCCGCTTCGACGCGAGCTATGTAATCACCGTCGAGGCGCGAGTCACGCGCAATGGCGTGCCGGTCCGCGCGCTTGTCGAGTGGCCCGCCGGACTCGGCGACATGGAGGAGTTCCTTCCCTCTTCGACGACGCGCGGTGCGGTGCGCACCTCGGCGCTGTCCACCTTCGCATGGTCCCTCGATGGCAAGCAGGATTCGACGGCCGTCGCTAAAGTCAGTAACGATGCCACACTTGATCTTCCCTACTCATACGCGGCCATCGCCGATCTCTACTTCACCGCGGCCTTTCTGCCCGATGCGCCCGAGCGCGCCACCACCGTAACGCTGCACAACACCATCGACCTGCCGCAAGATCTGAGCGATCCCAACAGCAAGAAGACGCCGGCTCATGTACTCGGGTTGGCAATGGGCGACGTAAGTGGCACAACCCGACTGCGCCTCTATGCCGGACCCAAGGCGATGGATATTGTTTCCTCCATTCATGCCATCGGAGCCGACGGCAAGCCCACCGGGCAATCGCTGGAACCGCTGATTCAGTTTGGCTGGCTCACGATCATCGCCAAGCCGCTTTATTTGGCTCTGCGCTTCATGGTCGAGCACGGCGTCAACAGTTGGGGATGGTCGATCATTCTCTTCACCGCGCTCTTCACGCTTCTTATGCTGCCCACGCGCTTCATGATGCTCAAGTCGTCGCTCAAGATGATGCGCATCCAGCCCAAGGTGGACGCTATCAAGCAGCGCTATGCAAATCTCAAGGCCACCGACCCCAAGCGCGCCAACATGAACAACGAGATGATGGAGCTGTATAAGGTCGAGGGCGTGAATATGTACGGCAGTTGTCTGCCGATGCTGATTCAGATGCCGCTCTTCTTTGCCTACTTCCGCCTGCTGCAAAATACCGTCGAACTGCGGCAGGCGCATTGGTTCTGGCTCACCGATCTCTCCTCGCCTGACCCGCTGCACATTCTTCCCATCCTCATCATCGTCGGTATGTTTCTTACCCAGTACATCACGCCTTCGCCGGGGATGGACAAATCCCAGCAACGGATGATAGCCATCATGATGCCCGTGATGTTTGGCTTCATGCTCTGGAACTACGCTTCCGGGCTATCGCTCTACTGGGGCACCAGCAACATCATCAACCTGGCCATGCAGATTGGCATCAATCAATCTCACATTGGCAGGGAGATGAAAGCGATCGCCGACAAACGCGCGGCCAAAAAGGCCGGCGTCAATCCCAAGACCATCAACGGCGGTTCGATCCAGAAACGGCGTTAGCAAGCATGAAAACAAACCTCGGATTTCCCATCCTTCGCGTATTTTGCGAATGATGGGAAACCGCGAATCCCAACCTGCCGCACTGACTCGCAATACCTTATGCAATCACCCTCGACTGAAGCGCAATCACGGCACGAGCAACAACCAAACTCCTGGGCTTTCATACTATCCACTGCCAGCCGTTCCCTCACCATTGTCCACTGATCACTGACCAGCCCACCCCGCGCGGCATCCAAGCGGCAGAATCCTTCTGTCTTAATCAGGAACTTTCCGCACGTCCAACTTCTCTTCACTTTTTCCCCGAAAGTAACTTACACTATCCCCAACTACCTCAGCACTTTGTGCTGAGAGGAAGGCGCGTCGCAAGAATGAGACTCATGTCAGCTTTAAGTTTTTCTAAGAATCTCCGATTAGAGAAAACAAAGACGGTTATCCGGGGAAAGGAGGCCGGTCGAGTCCATGAAAAACTCATCTTGCGCATTCGTTTCCGGCCTCCTGGCTTTAGCTTTGGCCTCCACTCCCGCTCTTGCGGCCACTGCGACGGCCTTCTTCACGGTCACAGCGACGATCGTCTCCTCCTGCGATCTCGCCACTCCAACTTCGGTCTCGGGAAGCTACAACTCGGCGGCGAAAAGTGCAGCCGCCAATCTCTCCGTCACCTGTGATCATCCCACCGCATACAACGTTAGCGTCAGCGCAGGAACAGCGGCCAGCACGACTCCAAGCCTTACCGTTGCTGCATCCGCGTCGTCGAACGGCACATCCTCGCAAAGTTCCACGCGCACGGCCAGCGGTAGTCGGACGACCGCGACCGAAGCCATGCTCCGATCCGGCAATGGCAGCCCACTGCCGAGCGGCCTAATGAGCCAGATTGCTGAGGCGCTGCCAAACCTGCCAGCCGAACACCCCGATTCTGTGACAGTGACCGTTACATACTAGCCAGGATGACCGATAGTGCATCGCAAAGAGATACCAATGAACTATTACAGTTCTGTAACCTGCCTGTAATCATACGATTCCAGTTAGATTCATCGCGAGCGAGGCTGGCACGTGCCTCCCGCCCATCCCAACTCAGCCTTTCGCGCGTCCTAAAGGTAATCCCACGTAACACTTAATAGGTAATCTTTTGTTGCACTACCAGTGCATGAATAGGTGCCAAAATCGGCGAATTTGCTATTGCAAAAGATTAAGGAGCGTTAATATCCAGATAGTTTCTTAATTATGCTGTTCCAGGAGTCGACTCAATGAAGTACACCTCTGCACTACACTCCGCAGCCCGCGCCACCCTTCTGGGATTCCTGGCGCTGGGCTTGACTACAACCTCGGCATTTGCCGCTACCGCAACCACCACCTTCAATGTTACGGCTACTATTGCAAACATCTGCTCGGTCACTGCCACCAACTTGGCATTCGGTACCGTGCCCGCAACAGGAGCTCAAAATACTTCGACCATCACCGTCACCTGCACCCCAGGCGATTCGTATAGCGTTGCTCTTACCGCTGGTGATAGCGGAGCTGAGGGCGCTCGTTATATGAAAGGCACCGGCGCACACCAACTGCCCTATGCGCTGACTGAAACTTCTTACTCGGGCGCCAACTGGGGTACGACTGCTGGCGCAGTAGCCGGTACCGGTAACGGGGCCGCTCAACCCCTCACCGTCTACGGCACGATTACTGCGGCGCAGGCACTCGCAGCGCCGGTGGACGCCACCTACAGCGATACGATCACCGTCAACGTCACCTACTAACCGAGAGCCGCTTTTTCGATAGGACCCTCATGATCGCATGGAATTCATCTCGACAAATGGCGGCGGCCAAAGCGTTCGCCGCCATTTTCTTTATCCTGATCGCCGCGGCGGTTGCCGGCGCGCAGGCCTTGTCGGTAATTCCCGTGACCATCCATCTCGCAGCCGGCCAGAAGACAACCAGTCTGACCATTACCAATCAAGGAACCGCTGAAACCGCCGTCCAGATACGCGCCTACGCCTGGAGCCAGAAGAGCGACAACGGCGACATCCAACTGAACCCCACCAACATGGTGGTGCTCAGTCCTCCAATTGCCCGGATCGCTCCCAAGTCCAGCCAGGTCGTACGCCTCATCCTGCGCATGACGCCGGAGAGGCAAGAAGTAACATACCGCATTCTTATTGATCAAGTTCCGCCTCCAGCCCAGGCGGGTGTTATAAGCGTTGTGCTGCGTCTTTCCATCCCCATCTTTGCGCCGCCTCCCATCCGCTCTTTTTCTGATCTCCAGTTTCATCTCGAGCGCGACGCCGACCATATCTATCTTGTGGCGAACAATGCCGGCAATCTCCATGATGTAGTCCGCGACATCGCTCTGACGACCGGCGATAGGCGGAAGCTCGAACCGGAGTCCGGCGGCGCTACGCCATACATACTTTCCGGCGCCACCCGGCGTTGGCGCTTCGTCCTGAAGGAACCCCTGCCTCCGCAAACTGATACTTTGCGGTTGACAGCCAAGGCGGATGCCGGCGCCATCGATGAGCAGGTCCGCTTTGTCGTTGCGCGATGATTTTGCCCATATCGTGACTCGCTGGCTCCTCTATACAGGAGTCCTCTTTCTCGCGCCTGTGCTCATCCCATCAATGGCCTTTGCCGCCGCAACAACAGCCGATACAACGGCCGATTCTGCCGCCGCCGACTCAGCAGCTGCCGATTCAACCGCGGATTCCACTGCGGAGGTTGCAGCCGCCATGGCAGCCTATGACGAAAACAACATCGAGAGGCTGCTGCTGGATGTGCAGATCAACGGCTATCCCACCGGCAAAATCGGCGAATTCACTCTGCGCAACGGAAAGTTGATGGCAACAGTGCAGGAACTGCATGATCTCGGCCTTCGCCTTCCCGCCGCGCTGCTCGCCAATCCGAATGCACTGGTCGGGTTGCCGGATATTCCCGGCGTCAACTACACCCTCGATCTGAAAAAACAGGTTGTGCGCATCACGGCCATCGACAGCGCGCTGATTCCCACATTGCTGCTGCCTGAAGGAATCGGCGAAGCAAAGGGTGAGCGCGTCATCGAGAGCGGTACCGGCTTGACGCTCAACTACGACATCACCGGCACATACTCCAGCGGCCTGACCAGCGCCACCGGCTCGTTTGATATGCGCGCCTTCACGCCCAAAGGCATCTTCAGTTCCGATTGGCTCGCATACGGCGGCGCGGTAACCACCGCCTCCGGCGCCAACACCGCGATTCGCCTTGATTCCGCCTACACCTTCGCCGACGTCAATTCGCTGCGGCGTTATAGCGTCGGCGACTACATCACCAGCGGCCTCAGTTGGACGCGTCCCGTTCACATGGAAGGCGTGCAGATACGCAAGGATTTCACCACGCGCCCCGACCTCATCACCTTTCCGCTGCCTTCGGTCGCCGGCTCGGCCGCCGTCCCCTCCACCGTCACAGTGCTGACCAACGGCAACCAGACCGTCTCCAGTGAGGTCTCGGCAGGCCCCTTCGAAATTCCCGAGCTTCCCGTGATCTCCGGGGCGGGCACCATCACAGTCTCGGTCACCAATGCGATGGGACAGCAGGTCTCCGTGAGCAAACCGTTTTACGCCAGCTCCACGCTGCTCAAGCCGGGATTCCAAATCTACTCCGCGCAAGCCGGCCCAGTGCGCCGCAACTGGGGAGTCTACAGCAACGATTACGGAAAGATGGCTGGCGCCGCCATCTATCGCCGCGGTCTCACCCGGCTCTTCACCGTCGAGAGCAGCGTGGAAGGCACATCCGGCGCAATGGCTGGCGGCGCGGGCGGCGTCTTGCAGATCGGCCATCTGGGTACAGTCAACTTCGCCGCCGCGGCCAGCAACGGCTCCGCCGGGGGCACTGGCGCGCAGTATTCCCTGGGGGCACAGCGCATAGGCCGCATCTTCAGCCTCGGAGCTTCAGCCATCCTCGCCAACCGCAACTATCAGGACATTGCGGCAATGAACGGAACCGGCGTTCCACGCAAGCAGATCAGCGCCTTCGCCGGCCTCAGTTCCAAGCATTACGGCTCCATCACCGGAGCCTATGCGGGGCTTGATCAGGATGCCAGCAACATCACCATTCCGCCAAACTCCGCGCCTATACCGGCCCAGCATTCCCATATCGTCTCCGCCAACTATTCGCGCCAGATTCATCGCGCATCCTTCTACGCCACTTACTTCAACAGCTACCTGAACCCCGGCGCCAATAGCGGCATACAGGCCGGCGTCACCATCGCGCTCGGCAGGCGCAACACGGTCAGCGCCAGCGGTTCGTCGAATTCATCGAGCGGCTCGCCATCGCAATATATCGGACAAGCGCAGGTGCAGCAATCGGCGCCGCAGCCCGGAGATTGGGGCTATCTCGCTTCTGTCTCTGCGGCAGGAGACGTAAGCCACGAATTCGCGCAAGGGCAATACAAATCGCACGAAGGCCTCTTTACCGCCGGAGTAGACCTGGACGCCGGAGTGACAACTCTGCGAGGAGAAGCCCTGGCGGCAATCTCCTTCGTCGATAAGCACTTCTTCCCCTCCAACTGGGTCTACGACAGCTTCGCCGTTGTGGATACCGGCTCTGTTCCGCACGTTCATGTTTTGCAGGAGAACCGCCCCGTGGGCCGCACCAACTCCTCCGGCCTCCTGCTGGTGGCCGATATGCGCTCCTTCGAGCAGAACCATCTCCGCATTGATCCCAACGATATTCCGCCGGATGCCACACTGATCAACGACGCGCGCGTCTTTCGTCCTCAAGACCGCTCCGGCGTAATTATCCGTTACCCCATCAAGTTCAACCGCGCCGCATTGCTGCAACTCGTCGATGCCGCAGGCACGGCCATTCCGCTCGGCAGTACAGCTACACTGAAGGCTACCGGAACCGTCTTCCCCATCGGCTATGACGGCGACGTCTACATCGAAGGACTCGACTCTCACAACGAACTGAGCGTCGAGAGAGCGGACGGTAAACATTGCTCGCTCGCCTTCGACTACACGCCCTTGCCCGGAGACATTCCCTCCATCGGACCGCTGCTCTGTCAGGAGAAAAAGCCATGATGCGAAGGCTCACGTTGGCGGTACTGCTTCTTTTGCTGCTCGGTTGCGCACGGCAAGCGGCGGCACAGGCTTGCACATTTCACGTCACAGCTATGGCCTTCGGGACTTACACGGGCGGGGGAGCTGCTCTGGATGGCAACGCTACAGGATCGTGGACTGGAAACTGCTCCGGTTCCTGGACTATTCCCCTCGGCCCTGGCCTTGGGGCCGGAGGATCCGAGACCAACCGTTTCATGACAGGCCCAGGAGGCGCCGAGATAGAATACGGGGTCTTCCAAGTTCCCTATACAACCTATTGGGGCAACACGACAGGCACTGAGAAAACGGGAGATACCTACACGCCTGTCACCTTTTATGGCCAGATCGTTGCGGGGCAGTATCCAACGCCGGGCAATTATACTGACACGCTCTCCACAGCCACTCAAAGCTTTAACGTCAGCGTAACAGTTCTCGGCGCCTGCGCGATCTCCGCATCGAATCTTTCCTTCGGCGCGTACACGAAAGGGCTGATCGACTCCACATCAACCATCTCCGTCACCTGCACCAGCTCCACCACATACAACGTCGGCCTCAATGTCGGTACCGCCAATGGAGCAACCGTGACCACCCGCAAGATGACCGGCCCTGGCGGCTATGTGCTCAGTTATTCGCTCTGCCAGAACTCCAACTGTTCCATCAACTGGGGCAATACCGTCGGCACAGATACGGAGACTGGAACGGGTAATGGCACGCTCCAGACTCTCACCGTCTATGGCCAGCTACATGCGAATCAAAATGTCGCGGCAGGCACCTACACCGACACCATTACCGCGACCATCACCTATTGACTCGCGCAGCCCTCAGCTCTCCTGCACCTTCACCACCAGGCTGGTGAGCTTTGTCTCTTTGGCCACCAGCATCTGATGCGCCAGGCCCGCAGGAACGTGCGCCACATCGCCCGCCCGCAGCTCCTGCCTTGCCCCGCCCTCAATCGCCGTGCCGCGAATCTCTCCCGGCCCGATACTTGTGCTGCCGACAATCTTGCCGCCCGTAATGAGCGTCGTGCAGCCATCGAGTATGTAAAAAAGATCGGCGAAGTTCTCATGGATTTCCGCCTCGCCGTCGGCACAGCGGCAGGAGAGAATCGCGCTATGACGCGGAAACTTCTGCAGCGTCTCGCCCGCCGAGCCGCCTTTTTGCTCGGCTAGTTTGTGAAGCGGCGCGGCCCGCTCCAGCAGCGCTGCGGCGGTCCAGTGATCCATCGGCAATCTTTCATTCGAATTTGTATCGGTCATGTTTTTTAGTGTAACTCCATTCTGCCAATCCACTGCCGGATGCGGGTGCCCCAGGAACGGAGTCCCCACGGCCGAAGACCTTACATATGGGAACCTCGGATTCCTCGAACGAACCCGACCGCACTGTCTACTGCTTACTGTTGACGAACGGCTTCAGGCACGCGCGCCAGCGGATCAGCTTCTCTTCCCGCGTTATGCGCGCGCTGGCAGGGCTGGTCGAGTCCAGCACACGATACGGAATCGGTCGAAGGCCGGCAAGCAGCGGCAGCGTATTGCGCCGAAAGAGCATCTCAGCAGGATGGCCGTTGAAGCAGATCAATTCAATCCGTGGATGTTTGCCGAGAAAGAATCTTAAATCGTTTGGCTCAATCGATTCCTTGCGAATCTTTGCATCGCTGCTTCCCTCGCGCTGGGCGGCACGGCACACATCCCACAGCGCGATGCCGCTCGCGCGCAGCCGCTCCAGCCGCTCCTCATAAGGCAGCTCCGGCAAAGCGCCGATCAGTTGGCCCATGATCCACCAAAAACAATTCCTCGGATGAGCGTAGTATTCGCCCATTTCCAGCGACTTCACGCTGGGCAGCGTTCCCAGAATCAGCACGCGAGCATTCGCGGAGGCAACCGCTTCGAAGCTAACGCATTTCATCGGCAGCATTTCACCTCCAGAAGCTCGGATCGGTTGCATGGATCTTGACTGACGAACAATAATTATGGGCCAATCATTGCACAAAATTACTCTTCCCCAGCGCACAATCAAAGCATGACCACCAACCAACACTCCGGGCTTTTTTACTGACAACTGAGAACTGAGAACTGACAACGGACAACTGTCCCCACCCCCTACCCCCCCTATTTATTTTCAAAACCTTGTAGGTAATTAAATAAGCAACACCATAAAACAAGGAATCAAGATTTAATAAACTCATAATCAATAGTTTCCGCGGACTCATTCCCTGTGTAAAACAGTGTGGAAAAAAACAGCAAGGTAAGCATCTTGCCGCCGACAAATTGCCCCATGGACCGCGACAGACCAACCGCCAAGCATATCACTATATGAAACCATGAACTCCATTATGGATGACTGCGGTCCAAATTGTGTGCTATTTTGATTGTGAGTCAACACTCAAGCAGTTCTGCAAGCATCGGCTTCGTTTCTTCCCCAGGAATTTTTCGCAACTGATATTCTTCTCTGTGGACGACTCTAGGAATCGAGCCTGTTTTTCGGAGCAAGTTCTGCTTTCATTTTGCATTGGAAGCCGCTTTCAATCGCTCGATTCCTCTGCTTGAAACACTCATGTGTGGTGGTATTGTTCCCAGCATAGTTTTTTCTTCTCACTCTGTGTGACTTTCAGCACAGCGCGCACATCCAATAATTGCCAACCAGGCAAGGGAAGCAAGAATGGCGCAGATTTTCGACCGAAGTTCCAATGCCTTAGCCCGCGCAAGTTTAGTGTTTACGGGGCTGATCGTCATTGCACTTGGGGTCACTCTGGATATGTTGCAACGGTCGCCGTGGGTGACGCGCCAGGGCCAGCGTCCTGATCAGCCGGTTCCCTTCAGCCACAAGCATCACGTGCAAGGCCTCGGGATACAGTGCCAATACTGTCACGTCTCAGTGGAGAACTCCAGCTACGCCGGCATTCCGCCGACCAAGACCTGCATGAACTGCCATGCGCAGATATGGACCAACGCGCAACTGCTGGAGCCGGTGCGCCAGAGCTGGGCCACCGGCCAATCGCTCGCCTGGATCAAAGTCCATGATCTTCCTGATTACGTCTACTTCAACCACGAAATCCATGTGAGCAAGGGCATCGGATGCGCCAGTTGTCACGGGCGCGTCGACCAGATGCCGCTGATGTACGCCGAGAACACCCTCCAGATGGAGTGGTGCCTGGATTGCCATCGCAACCCGGCCAAGAATCTCCGCCCCACTAGCGAGATCTACAACATGGCATGGCAGAAGCCGTCGAGCGACCACCCGGTTTGGTGCTCGGTGGGGAATGAGCAACGGGGAGTGCCTACGGCGCAGAGTGTGAACTGTGTAATGCAAGACCCGGCGAAGCCAGGGGCTGCGGTCCCTGTTGCTTCGCTCGCGCTTCCGCCTCCGGGCGAGGTTGAGACGGTTATGCAGCCGTCGAATGGCACGATGGCTACGGCTATTTATTCCGGCGGTGGCTTGCTGAACGCGCCGGACTACGAAAAATTTACCAGCCAGGATCAGTTAGGACATTTTCTTGTGGCGAATTACAAGATTCGCACGCCGAACGAACTCTCCAGTTGCGAGGTCTGCCACCGATGAGCAAAGAGAAGATGAAAGAACACGCGGACAAGATCGGTGTGCAGGCGGGGCTGGAACCTGGCTTTGTAACAGGGCACGACTTCAGTCGTGCCGTAAGCGATACCCAATCGACGCGGGCTTTAGCCCCTGAGGGCGGTTCTTCAACCTCGGAGCCAATGACATTGGTCCAGATTCGCCAGCAGTTGAAGGGACAAAAGGGCAAGCGCTATTGGCGGTCGGTCGATGAATTGGCAAATACGCCTGAGTTTCAGGCGGCTGTTGAGCGCGAGTTTCCCGGCTCGCCTCATGCGTGGGGCGATGATGTATCGCGGCGCGGCTTCCTTAAATTCATGGGAGCTTCGGCGGCGCTGGCCGGATTAGCCGGCTGCACCAAGCAGCCCGACGAACCGATTTATCCGTACGTCAAAGCGCCGGAAGATTTGATTCTCGGCAAGCCGATGTATTTTGCCACCGCGCATCCGTTTGTGACCGGCGCAGTGCCGTTGCTGGTTAAGAGCGATCAATTCAGGCCGATCAAGATTGACGGCAACCCGGAGCATCCATATAACCAGGGTTCCTCGGACCCGTTTACGCAGGCCACGCTGCTGGACCTCTATGATCCTGATCGTTCGCAGCACGTGACCTATCGCGGCGAGAATCGCGAGTGGGCAGAGTTTGCCGTCGAGTTTCGCAATAAAGTAATCGCCAGCAAAGACGGCACGGGGATTTATTTTCTCAGCGAGACGATTACTTCGCCGACGCTGGCGCGGCAGTGGAAAGAAGTACAGTCGAAGTATCCGAAGGCGACGCTGGTGCAGTACGACCCGGCGATTGCGGGGACGGCGCTCGAACACGGAGTTTCGACGCAGTATTCGCTGATCGATGCCGATGTCATAGTTTCGCTTGACGCGGATTTTCTTTCGGGTGCGGTGTTTCCGGGTTTCCATAAGTTAGTCCGCGAATATGCGGAACGGCGGAAGGATCCGGAGAAACTGAACCGGTTGTACGCGATTGAGAGCACGCCGACGACCACGGGTCTCAAGGCAGAGCATCGGCTTGGATTACGGGCAAGTGAGATTCCCGTCTTCGCCGCTGAGTTAGCCAGGGCCGTTGGAGTTAGCGGCATTGAAGCTCCGAGTTATGCATGGTCCGACGAACAGAAGATGTTCTTGGCGGCGCTGGCCAAAGATTTGAGAGCGCATGCGGGCAAGAGCGCGGTGATTCCGGGCATCTATCACGAATCGGTCTCTGGCCTTGCCGATGCGATCAACAATGCCTTGGGCAACCTGGGCAAATCCATTATTTTTACCGAGTCCATGAATCCACTTCCGCGAACTAAGCTGGACACCCGCTTGGAAGCATTGGTTGCGGATTTGGATACTGGGAAAGTGGATTGGCTTGTGATTCTGAATGCCAATCCGGTTTATTCCGCACCTGCGAATTTGGAATTTGCCACTATGCTTGAAAAGGCGAAGATGACTGCGCACCTCGGTTCGCATCTGGATGAGACCGGACAGAATGCGCAGTGGCATATTCCGGCGGCGCACTTTTTGGAGTCATGGTCGGATGCGCGGGCTTATGACGGTACAGTCTCGATCGTGCAGCCGATGATCGATCCGCTCTATGGCGGCAAGACGGCGCATCATTTCTTCCAGGCATTGCTCGATGAGCCGGGATTGAGTCCGTACGAGGCAGTGCGCGAGACATGGAAGCCAACTATCAAAGGCGACTTTGAGACGGGCTGGCGCAAGGCGCTGCATCAGGGGTGGATCGACGCGACGGCATTCGACAAGATCGGCCTGAAAACAGATTTAACAGGTTTTCGAACAGAGGTTGATGCACCGTCGCCGAAGGATTCGCTAGAAATTATCTTCCGGCCCGATCCGAATATCTATGATGGCCGCTGGTCAAACGTAGGTTGGCTGCAGGAACTGCCTAAGCCAGTTACGAGTTTGAGTTGGGATAATGCGGCGATTATCTCTGGTGCAACTCTCACTAAGTACGGCCTCGAAGAAGACGACATCGTCGAGTTATCGGTGAATGGTCGCAAAGTGAAAGCGCCGGTGATTGTCGCGCCGGGGCATCCGGATAACTCAGTTACGGTTCATCTGGGTTATGGGCGCTCGTTTGCGGGGCGTGTCGGCTCAGGCGCAGGTTTCAACGCTTATCTGATTCGCACCTCGGATGCGCCGTTTTACACCGTTGGTTCGATGAAGAAGGTCGAAGGCAAGTGGGGAGTGGCAATTACCAAGAGCCACTATCAGGACCACAGACCGAAGCTCTTCAGCGGCACGGGCAACGGCAATAACTCGCTCGAAGGCAACGAGGCAATCAACGAGCGCGGCATCATTCGCTATGCGACGCTCGACGAGTACAAAGCGAATCCCGGCTTTGCCAACGAGGGCGAGACGCACACGACGACCGACAAAAACAACACGCTCTTTCCCAACTGGGAGTACAAAGATAACGCGTGGGGAATGTCGATCGACATGAATAGTTGTACGGGATGCAATGCCTGCATCGTGAGCTGTTACGCGGAAAATAATATCGCCGTTGTCGGCAAGCAGCAGGTGAGGATCGGTCGCAATATGCAGTGGCTGCGCATCGATACTTACTTTGAGGGCGACTTGGCCGCGCCGCGCGCGCACTTCCAGCCGATGGCTTGCCAGCACTGCGAAAACGCGCCCTGCGAGCAGGTCTGTCCGGTGGGAGCGACGGTGCATACGCCCGAAGGTTTGAATGCGATGGTCTATAACCGCTGCGTGGGAACGCGCTACTGCTCGAATAACTGCCCCTATAAGGTGCGCCGCTATAACTTCCTGCTCTATTCGGATTTTGAGACGGAGAGCCTGAAGCTGATGCGCAACCCGGACGTGACGGTGCGCTCGCGCGGCGTGATGGAAAAATGCAGCTACTGTTTGCAGCGCATCTCAGCGGCGAAGATCGAGGCCGACAAGGAGAACCGTCCGGTGCGCGACGGCGAAGTTGTGACCGCCTGCCAACAGGCTTGCCCAGCACAGGCAATTACTTTCGGCAACATCAACGACAAGCAGAGCAAGGTGGCGAAGCTACAAGCCGACGAGCGCAGTTATCAGGTGCTCGCCGACCAGAATACGCGACCGCGGACAAAGTATGTGGCCGCGGTGTTGAATCCGAATCGAGAACTTGAAGCAATGCCGGCGGAGCACGAGCCAGTGAAGTAGTAAATTAGCGGAGCGCGGATGGCAGTCGAATTGAAAGACAAACCCGAAGAGCGGATCGACGCCGCGACTGGCGAATATAAGGTCATTGCGCCAGGTCAGAGCTTCATCTCGGTTACGGAAAAGATCACGCGTATCGTACTCACGCCGACGACGCCGCTGGGTTGGTTCGCCATCTTCGGAGTTGGCGGTGCGCTAGCCACCATGCTGCTAGTTGCATTGACGTGGCTTTTTTTAGTCGGCGTCGGCATCTGGGCGATCACGCAGCCGGTGGCCTGGGGCTTTGCGATTATCAACTTCGTCTGGTGGATCGGCATCGGCCACGCAGGCACATTGATCTCTGCAATTCTGCTGCTCTTCAAGCAGGGCTGGCGCAATTCAATTAACCGCTTTGCCGAGGCGATGACAATCTTCGCCGTGGTCTGCGCGGGGCTGTTTCCGCTGATTCACATTGGCCGTCCGTGGCTGGGTTACTGGCTGCTTCCGATACCGCTCACGATGGGCGTGTGGCCGCAATTTCGCTCACCTCTATTGTGGGATGTATTTGCTGTTTCAACTTACGCAATCATCTCGATTGTCTTTTGGTATATCGGCATGGTTCCCGATTTTGGCACCATGCGCGATCGCGCACAGACGAAGCTGGCGCAGTATGCATACGGCATCGCATCGCTGGGATGGCGCGGATCGGTGCGCCACTGGGCGCGCTACGAAACAGCTTCGCTGCTGCTGGCTGGATTGGCGACGCCGCTGGTGCTCTCGGTGCATACAGTCATCAGTTTTGATTTCGCCGTGGCCGTGCTGCCCGGTTGGCATACGACCATTTTTCCGCCGTACTTTGTTGCAGGCGCAATTTACTCCGGCTTCGCGATGGTGTTGACGCTGGCGATTCCGCTGCGCAAGTTCTATCACCTGGAGGGTCTGGTCACTGAGCGCCACATCGACAACATGGGCAAGGTGATGCTGGCGACAGGCTTCATTGTAGCCTACGGCTACGGGATGGAAGTTTTCATGGCGTGGTACTCGGCCTCGCACTGGGAGGCCTTCATGATGTGGAACCGAATGTTCGGGCCAATGGGATGGGCTTATTGGGTACTTGTCACTTGCAACCTGGCGATTCCGCTGACTACTTTGTGGTCGAGGAAACTGCGCACCAATATGACCTATATGTTCCTCCTATCTCTGGTTGTGAATACGGGAATGTGGTTTGAGCGCTTTGTTATTGTCGTGACGAGTCTCTATCGTGACTTTCTGCCGTCGTCATGGGGAACTTATCGCGCGACTAAGTGGGATTACATGACTTATGTAGGTACGCTGGGATTATTCACGGCATTATTCCTGCTGTTTGTACGTTTTCTGCCCATGATACCCATGTCCGAAATTCGCACCATGCTGCCGGGAGCAAAGATAACTCCCAGAAAAGCTACGGAGGCTGGCAACTGATGGCTCCATGCGAAGGAATCTACGGCCTGCTGGCCGAATTCGAGACCCCCGGCGATCTGATCCGCGCGGCTCAACAGGCGCGCGAAGATGGCTGGCGGCGCATGGATTGCTTTACGCCTTATCCGGTGGAAGAGGCGGCAGAGGCTATCGGCTTTCATCGCAACAAGGTGCCGCTGATTACGCTGATCGGCGGATTGATGGGATTGACAGCGATGTTTCTGCTGGAGGTGTGGATTTCAGTACTGGCCTATCCATTGAATATCGCTGGGCGGCCGTTATATTCATGGCCGGCTTTTATTGTGCCCGCTTATGAATGGACGATTTTGTGGGCAGGACTATCGGCGGCCTTCGGAATGCTGGCGCTCAATGGATTGCCGGAGCTATATCATCCACTCTTCAACGCGCCTAACTTCCGCGAAGGCGCTACGACGGATAAGTTTTTTCTATGTTTGGAAGCGTTGGACCCGAAGTTCGACTTAGTGGAAGCGAAGAAGTATTTGTTGACCTTTGAACCGGTCTCAGTGGTGGAGGTGAATTACTGATGTTCGATTGCCGCCACAATTCGATTGGCCGCGTTACTGCCCGCGTTGGCATGGCAGCACTGCTGCTCGTCGCCGGTTGTCGCCAGGATATGCAGGACCAGCCGAAGGTTCGCTCGCAGCGCGGCTCAGAGGTCTTTGCCGATCATCGCGGCGCGCGCCCGCAGGTTGCGAATACCGTGGCGCGCGGCCAGCTACATGAAGACAGTTACTTTTATACCGGAGTTGTTCAGGCCGCCGACGGCTATCGAGAAGAGAAGAACGAAGTGCCCTTTCCGGTTACGCTCGATGTGTTGAAGCGCGGGCAAGAGCGATTCAATATTTATTGTTCGCCATGCCACTCGCGCGTGGGCAACGGGCTGGGAGAGATTGTGCAGCGCGGCTATAAGCCCGCCGCGAACTTTCACGATCAGGTGCGGTTGTCGCAGCCCATCTCGCATTACTTTTACGTGATGACACACGGCTACGGAGCGATGCCGGATTACTCGGCGCAACTCGCGCCGGAGGATCGCTGGGCAGTGGCGGTTTACATTCGCGCATTGCAATTGAGTCAGACGGCGAAAGTGGAAGATGTTCCTGCGGGAGTTCCAGTACGAAGCCTGAAGGAGATTGCGCGAGACAAGCAATTGCCGGAACGCTTTGCCGAGCCGTGGGCGCTGCCCGCGACGGCTGTTCAAGCGCTTCCAAATGATGCGAAGCAAAACAATCCGGCGCTGGCTCCAACCGGACCTGCTGATACGAAGATTACGATTCCACAAAGTAAACCGGCTCCTGCGGCCGTGAAGTAAGGACTGAGAAATGGCTCACGAGATGCACGCCAAAACACTTCCCGCGAATTTAAGCGCGCCTGAGTTTGTCAGCGGCTGGCAAAGTCGCGCGTTGGCCGTTGGATTGGTCTTCTCGGTCATTGCCGCGGGCTTGGCTGTCGCCGACAAGTCCATCGATCACGTGCTGCGCGGATGGCTGCTCGGCCTTATGCTTACCTTTGGATTTGCGGTGGGCGGGCTGGCGCTGCTGATGGTGCAGTACTGTTCGGGCGGCAAGTGGGGCTTGCTGCTGCGCCGACCTCTGGAAGCGATGAGCCGCACACTGCCGCTGGTGTTTTTGTATTGGATAGTGATTGCGTTCTCGATGAAAAAACTCTACCTCTGGACGAGTCCGGCAATGGTGGACGATGGAGTGAGGCGCGGACTGATCAGCGCGAGTCAACTGGAAGTTATCCAGCACGCGATCCGCTTCAAGGAACCCATGCTCAACCCATTCGCGTTTATTTGGGTGAGCCTGCTTTGCTTCGCGATCTGGGGTTTTTATACATGGCGGCTCAACGCGCTCGGCCTCAAGCGCGATGCGGAGACGCTGTCTGCGACGCCGAAATGGATCAAGCGATTGGAAAACATCAGCGGTCCGGGAATTGTCGTCTACGCGATTACCATGACCGCCGCAGTTATCTATTGGGTGATGTCGCTTGATCCGACGTGGTACTCGTCGGTTTACGGGCTGTTGTTTTTGGTCGGGCAGGCCTACGGCGCGCTGGCGTTTTCCATTATCATCGTCATTTCGCTCTCCAAAGGCGAGCCGTTCAAGACGATTCTGCGTCAGATCGAACAGCATGATTTGGGCAAGTTCACCTTCGCATTTGTAATGCTGAACATTTACCTTGCCTTCGGGCAGTTTCTCATCATCTGGTCGGGAAATCTGCCGGAAGAGATTCCCTGGTATCTTGATCGCTTCCAGGGCGGCTGGGGCGTGATTATTACGCTCGATTTCATCTTCCATTGGTTGATTCCGTTTACTCTTCTGCTCTCGCGCGACCTCAAGCGCAACAAGAAAAGATTAGTGAGAGTATGCCAATGGATGGTCTTTGCGCGCGCATTTGATCTCTTCTGGCTGATTGAGCCGAACTTCAAAGATGCGGCGCGCAACCTGCATTTCAGTTGGGGAATTCTCGAATACGCTGCCGTGCCGGTGGCGATGGTTGCATTCTGGATAGCCTATTTCTGCGTGCAGTTGAAGATGCGTCCGCTGGTGCAGATTAACGATCCGCACCTGGCAGAGATATTGGAGGTCGATCATGTCAACGCATAATTCGGGGCATAATTCCGGCCATGAGCCGGAGAAGATCGATGCTTCCAAAGGCTTCGAGCAGAGTGATGTCCGCATCTCGGGGATCTTGAAATTTCTTCTTGGGTTGGGCATTTTCGCTATGTTGACGGCAGGGATTGCTTATGAACTTGGAAAGTTTCTCGACGCTCACATAAAGAAAGAGGATGGGCCACCGAGTCGATGGGCGCAGCCCGTGGATGTAAGGCCGCTGGGCGATATGCCATCGAGCGCAGCGATGCAGAAACAGATGGCTGAAAGCACACTGAGCTTTCCTCTGCCGAGAGTGCAGACCGACGATGGTAATCAGGATGTAGCCGACCTGCACACACGCGAGGATTTGCTGCTGGAGAATTACAGTTGGTTTGGTCAGTCTCAGGATCAAAGTCAAGGCAAGGTTAGGATTCCTATCGAGCGCGCAATGGAGTTGCTTGCCCAGCGCGGCTTGCCGGTGGCGCTGCTGGTTGAGCAGGAGCCGCTGATGACCGGAGATAAGCAGCCGGCAATAACTATTCCACTGACCAGTGGATTTGCGCGCACTGGCTATGAACTGGATCAGGCAGCGGCTATTGCGCATGGCCGCGCGAATGAAAGCAAGTAGAAAGCAATGAAATGAGAAGCACAATCACAATTCGGAAGAACGCGAGCGGCGCAGCTATTGCGATTGCGCTGACTTCTTTACTCGTCCCGCTGCTCACGGCGCAAGTCTCCAGCTATGGCGACAAACAGATGGGACCGGCCAATGACAAGCCGCCGTCGATCCTGAACAAAGTCGGGATCGCGCAGCGGCTGAATGAGCAATTGCCGCTCGCGGTCACCTTCACTGACGACAGCGGCAAGCAAGTGCAACTTGCGAGCTACTTCGGCAAGAAGTCGGCAATTCTTGCATTGGTCTACTATCAGTGCCCCATGCTCTGCTCCGAGGAGTTGAACGGACTGACGAGCGCCTTGCAGATGGTAAACTTCGTCCCCGGCAAGGACTTCAATGTGATTGTTGTCAGCATCGATCCGACCGAAGGAACAGAGTTGGCTGCGGCGAAGAAACGCATCTACCTTAGGCGTTACGGCCATCCGGAGACCGCCGTGGGATGGCACTTCATGACCGGCACGCAAGACAATATTGACGCGCTGACCAAAGCAGTGGGCTTTGGCTACGTAAGGATTCCAGGGCCGGATGGAAAGCTGACGCAGTTCGCGCACGCCAGCGCCATTCAAATTGTTACGCCGGAGGGCAAGCTCGCGCAGTATTACATGGGCGTTGAATATTCGCCCAAGGATTTGCGGCTGGGATTGGTTGAAGCCTCGGCCAATCGCATCGGCTCGCCGGTGGACAACATTCTGACTTACTGCTACCACTACGATCCGCAGACCAATAAACACTCTTTGATCGTGGCTCGCGTAGTGCAACTGGGCGGGCTATTGACGGTGTTTTCCCTGGGCGGATTCATGCTGGTAATGTTCCGCCGAGATGCGAGGAAAGATGAGTCGCCGGAGAAAGACAAACAGGTGAACGGATAAAGCATGAACCATATCAGTCCAGTAATCTGGCAGTTTCTCGTCAAGTGGGTGACGAACTTCGCGCTCTTTCCGCCGGAGGCGTCGAAGATTGCGCCGCAGATGGATGCGCTGTTTTTCTTCATGGTGCTGGTGAGTCTGATCGGACTGACGATTGTAGTGCTACTGGTTATCGCGTTTTCGATTCTTTATAGCAAGAAGCGCCACCCGGTGGCCGTGCAGATTGAAGGCTCGACGCTGCTGGAAGCTACATGGACGATTATCCCGCTCGGTTTGTTTTTGGTTATGTTTGTCTGGGGCGCGCTGATTTATTTTCGCGTCTTCACGCCGCCGGCCAATGCTATGAACATCTATGTTGTCGGCAAGCAGTGGATGTGGAAGGCCGAGCATCCCGGCGGGCAGCACGAGATCAACGCGCTGCACGTGCCTACGGGTCAGGCTGTGCAGTTGACGCTGATCTCGCAGGATGTCTTTCACAGCTTTTCGATTCCAGCATTTCGCGTGAAGCGCGAGGCGATCCCAGGCCGCTATACGACCGTTTGGTTTGAGGCCACCACGCCCGGAACATATCATCTCTTTTGCACGCAATATTGCGGCACGAACCACTCGCAGATGACCGGCGACATTGTGGTGATGACGCCGGAGGATTTCCGCAAGTGGCTGGCCAGCTCCACCAGTGGAATGTCGCTCGCGCAAAATGGCGAGCGGTTGTTTGCAAGCCTGAGTTGCGCCGCCTGCCACAATGCGCGGCCCGATGCGCGCGGTCCGAATCTGGTCAATGTCTACGGCACGAAGCTGCAACTGACATCAGGCGGGAGTGTAACTGCGGACGACGCTTATCTGCGCGAGGCGATTCTGAATCCATCACAACATATCACTCAGGGCTACGCGCCGATTATGCCGACTTATCAAGGACAGGTCAGCGAGGAGGGCGTGATTTCGCTGCTTGAGTACATCAAGAATCTAAACTCTGACTACCGCATTCAGCAGACTACGACCACTACCGATATGCTGCCAGAGAACGAAGGCAAGACGCCGTCGGCCACGAACGCGCCCGTTTCGAAAGGAGGGTTGAAGCCATGAGCGACACCATCGTAAGTCTTCCCGACCAATCAACAGCGCGAATTCCGAAGGATAACTTCATCACGCGCGAAAATGGTCTGCTGAGTTGGCTGTTGACCAGCGATCATAAGCGGATTGCGATTCTCTATCTGATTTCGATCACCTTCTTTTTCTTTATCGGCGGAGCGCTTGCAGGATTAATTCGTTTGGAGTTACTAACTCCGCAATCCGATCTGATGGCCACCGACACTTATAACAAAGTCTTCACGATGCACGGCATCATCATGATCTTCTTCTTCCTGGTGCCGTCGGTGCCGGCCACGCTGGGAAACTTTTTTATCCCCATGATGATCGGGGCCAAAGATCTTGCGCTTCCAAAGATCAATTTGCTTAGCTGGTATCTCTACATGGCCGGCGGCATTCTGGCCATCATCACCATGGCGACCGGCGGCGTGGATACCGGCTGGACATTCACAACGCCGCTCTCCACGCATTACGTCAACACGAATGTTCTGACCACCGGCCTTGCTGTCTTCATTGCCGGATTCAGTTCGATTCTCACAGGATTGAACTTCATCGTCACCATTCACAAGATGCGCGCGCCGGGGATGACGTGGTTTCGGCTGCCGTTGTTTATCTGGGCGCACTACGCGGCTTCCATTCTGATGGTGTTGGCGACGCCTGTGGTGGCAATTGCGATTGTGCTAGTCGCTTTGGAGCGCACCATCGGCATCGGCGTCTTCGATCCCACCAAGGGCGGCGACCCGCTGCTCTTTCAACACCTCTTCTGGTTCTACTCGCACCCGGCCGTTTACATCATGATTCTGCCCGGCATGGGAGTTATTAACGAAGTTATCTCTACCTTCAGTCGCAAGCGCATCTTCGGCTATACAGCTGTGGCGTTTTCGTCGGTAGCTATAGCAGTCTTCGGCTTCTTCGTCTGGGCGCATCATATGTTCATCATGGGCATCTCGAATTACGCGGTGCTGGTCTTCTCGCTTCTGACGATGCTGGTCGCGGTGCCCTCGGCGATTAAGATTTTTAACTGGACCTTCACGCTATACAAAGGGTCGATTACATTTGAGACGCCGATGCTCTACGCTTTCGGATTCATGGGATTGTTCACTATCGGCGGGATGACCGGCGTCTTTCTGGGCGCGTCGGGAACTGACATTCACCTGACCGAGACGTACTTTATCGTGGCGCATTTTCACTTTGTCATGGTCGGCGGAATGCTGATGGCATTTCTCTCAGGCATTCACTTTTGGTGGCCGAAGATTACCGGGCGAATGTATCCGGAGAAACTCTCGCAACTGGCGGCGCTGATTACATTCATCGGCTTCAACCTGACCTTCTTCCCGCAGTTCATTCTCGGTGTGCTGGGAATGCCGCGGCGCTACGCATCCTATCCTCCGGAGTTTCAAGTTCTCAATGTCTTCTCGACCGCGGGCGCAACGATACTCGGCGTGGGATATCTGCTGCCGGTACTCTATCTGATCTGGTCGCTGAAGTACGGCGAGATTGCGGGCAATAACCCCTGGCAGGCGACCGGCCTCGAATGGCAGACGCAGTCGCCGCCGCTGACCGAGAACTTTGCCGTGATGCCGGTGATGGACCATGAAGCCTACGACTACGAGTGGCTGGCGAAACAGCAAGCGAAGGAGGTGACCAGTGCCGGATAACCTCGTTCACTCCGCGAAGACCGCTGATACCGAGCGCGCCTCACATATTGCCAGCGCGGAGCACCCGTCCTATCTGCGCCATCACTTCAACTCCACTGAGCAGCAGGCCGATACGACCAACTTCGCGATGTGGCTCTTTCTGCTGACCGAGGTGATGTTTTTCGGCGGCCTCTTCACGGCTTATTTGATCTATCGCAACTGGTATTATCCAGCCTTCGTTGCCGGCTCGCATCAGTTGAGTGTGATTTGGGGTACCACTAACACAGCGGTGCTGATCCTTTCCAGCTTCACGATGGCAATGGGCGTCTGGTGCGCGGAGACGCGGCGCCGTCGCGGGCTGGTGCTCGCGTTGTCGCTCACCTTCATACTTGGCCTGTGCTTTCTGGGCATCAAGACCATCGAGTACCGCGAGAAGATCGAGAAGCATCACGTTCCAGGATTTCACTACAGCTTGCAATCGTTCATCGATCCAGCCTCCGATCCGGAAGTCTTCAAGGAATATCATGACAAGCCGCTGGCGCTGGACATGGCGCGCCACACAGAGCTTTACTTCTCGCTCTACTTTTTGATGACCGGAATGCACGCGCTGCACATGATTATCGGCATCGGCATTCTCGGATTTATGATCTGGCGCGCGCGCGCTGGAGCGTACACAGCAGGCCACGTGACGTTTGTTGAGAACTTCGGCCTTTATTGGCACTTCGTGGACATTATCTGGATCTATCTGTTTGCGCTGCTGTATCTGATCAGCAGGCACTGACAGTGGACAGTTGAGGAATATGCGATGAACCAAGTGAATGAACACGCGCATCACATTGTCGGTCCAAAGGTTTATGTGGCCATCCTCTTCGCGTTGCTGGTTGGCACGGCGCTGACGGTTTGGGCTTCGTTCATCGATCTTGGACCTTGGAATCCGGTGATTGCGCTGGCCATTGCCACCAGCAAAGCCATTTTGGTGGTGCTGTTTTTCATGCACGTAAAATACAGCACGAAGTTGACCAAGCTGACCGTCATCTCCGGCATCTTCGTCTTTCTGGTTTTGATTTCAATGACGCTCGCGGATTACATGAGCCGCGCATGGGGAAATTGGTAGTCCGAGAGATTGCGGATTTCCATAGAGTGCTTTAGTTAGTAGCAGAATATACTCTGGTTCACGGTTGAAGAAATAATTATTGCAAACTGAGTACGCGAAGAATACTTCGGTAAAATCGCTCAAGCACCAATTAGAGAGATACTGCCCAACGAGAAAACTAGACTGGCTACATAATTTGCGCATCAAGCATTGATGGCCATGCCATCGACTGCTCCGTAGGCATCAAGCATTGACTCTGCCAGTGTGGGATGTGCGTGGATAATGAACATCAGCTCTTCGACCGTGCCTTCCAACTCCAGCACTGCGACGGCTTCGGCGATTAGTTCGGTAGCTTGCGGGCCGAGGATGTGAACGCCAAGAATTTCGCCGTACTTTTTATCGGCGACGATCTTCACAAAGCCATCATGATTACCTAAAATTGTTGCTTTAGAGTTGCCCGCGAAGGGAAATTTACCAACTTTTACCTCATAGCCTTTTTCTTTGGCCTGCGCTTCGGTGAGACCAACCGACCCGATCTGCGGCTCTGTGTAAGTGCAGGCGGGAATGCGGTCGCGGCGAATGGGACGGAAGTTGCGGCCTGCGATTTTCGCCGCTGCGATCATGCCGCTCATCGCGCCCACGTGGGCGAGTTGCGGCAATCCCGCAACGATGTCGCCGATAGCGAAGACGCCCAGCTCGGCGGTCTCCTGCGCCTCGTTAACTTTTATCTGCCCGCACTCTAACTCGATCTTCGTCTTCTCCAGGCCGATGTTAGTGGTTCGTCCCGCGCGGCCTACGGCGACAAGCACCTTCTCCGCTTCCTTCACTTGCGTCTTGCCGTTGGCATCAATAAAGGTGACGCTAACACCGGTTTCAGTTTTCTCGACTTTCTCGACCTTTGCGCCGGTGTTCACGTCGATGCCGCGCTTTTTGAAGAGACGCGTGATCTCTTTGGAGATTTCTTCGTCCTCAACGGAAACCACGCGCGGCAGAAACTCGACGATCGTCACTTCAATTCCGAAGCTGCGGAAGAGCGAAGCGAACTCCATGCCCACCGCGCCCGCGCCGATGACGACGAGCGATTTGGGAAGTTGCTCGATGGCGAGAATTTCGATGTTGGTGAGGATGCGGTCGTCGGGCGCGAGACCGGGAAGCATCTTGGCTTCGGAGCCTGTGGCTAGAATCACATTTTTCGAGAGGATACGCGAGACGGCATCTCCGCTCGCAACTTCGACAGTATGCACACCGGATTGCGCGGGACCGGCCAGGCGGCCAATACCTTCGATGCGCGTGACCTTATTTTTCTTCACCAGGAAGTCGAGGCCTTTGGTGTGCTTGGTGATGATGGCATCTTTGCGCTGGAGCACAGCGGCCCAGTTGAGCGTGGGCGCGGTGATGCCTTCGATGCCGAAGTCGGCGGCGTGCTGGAGGTGCTCCCAGATTTCAGCGTTGAAGAGCAGCGCCTTGGTGGGGATGCAGCCGACGTGCAGGCAGGTGCCGCCGAGCTTGCTGGACTGCTCGATCAAAGCGACCTTCAGGCCATACTGAGCTGCGCGAAAGGCCGCCGTGTAACCCGCCGGTCCGCCGCCGATGATCGCCGCGTCGTAGATTGATTCTGCTTTTGTCTCAGCCAAGGGAAGCTCCATCTCGGGCGTTGCGTCTGTTACGAACGCGTATTCCAACATTCAGTTTAATGTATGCGCCAGCGGACTGAGGCGGTTTTGCACCAGCTCAACTGCGACACACTGCGTCTCATGTTCGTTGCCAAAACCTGCGATCCAATGAACCTCCGGCTCGCGGCGGAACCAGGTGAGTTGTCGCTTGGCGTAGTTGCGATGACCTTGCTGGGCGGCTTCGATCGCAGCGTCAACACTCAGAGTCCCCGCCAGGATGGCAAGCGCTTGGCGATAGCCGAGAGAGTCGAGCGCCTTGACCGGGCCATAATGTTCCAACAGGCTGCGCGTCTCCTCGATGAGTCCCGCGGAAAACATTGACACGCAGCGCTGGTTGAGATGTTCATAGAGAGCCTGACGCGGCGGGTTGAGGCCGATGCGCAAGAGACAGAAGCCAGTGAGCGGGTCATGGGCTTTTTGCTGATCGCCGAGCATCTCCGAAAGAGGCTTGCGCGCGGCCAAACAGATTTCGATAGCGCGAATCAGCTTGACCGCGTCGTTGGAGTGAATACGTTCAGCAGAAACAGGATCAAGCCGATCAAGGAGTCGATGCAACCAAGTGTTACCGTGTTTCTTTTGGCTGCGCGCGAGGCGGGAGCGCAGCTGCTCATGGCGCTCCGGTCCGGCAAAGAGGCCTTCAGTGAGCGCGCGCAGGTAAAGTCCGGTGCCGCCGGTGACGATGGGCAAACGGCCTCGCGCTGCGATCTCGCGAAGAGCGGCCCGCGCCTGACGGCTGTACTCGCCCGCCGTGAAAGGCTGGTCAGGGTTTGTTACATCGATAAGATGATGCGGCAGGCGAGCGCGTTCCGCATCTATGGGCTTGGCCGTTCCCAGGTCCATGCCGCGATAGACGGCAACCGAGTCGCAACTGACGATCTCGCCGGAGAGGCGCTCACCCAGCGCAAGCGAGAGCGCTGTCTTGCCGCTGCCGGTTGGGCCGAGGAGCAGCACGGCCAACGGAAGAGTATTGGATGGCTCACTCACGGCCTCCACCATCCCGGCGGAAAGATCCATTTGGGATTGGTACGCAGCAGAGCAACGAGCAGGATCAGCGCGGCCACCAGCAGCAGGCCAAAGACTTGATTGCGGCGGTAGACTCGCAACTGCACAAGGCGCGCCGCCTTCTCGGCAACTTCCTGAAAGTAAGGTTTGATGCGCGTCTGTACCATGCTATGCCCCAGTATAGGTGAGCGGATGGCACTCAACGGAAATGGCAGACAATCCCTTCACAGTTTCACAGTTTCACGGAAAAAAGGGGGGGTAGGGGGTACACAGTGGTACGGACCGGGCGCATTCCTGACAGATTGGACCGGGGGCATGGTTGACACTGCACAAGCCCATGGGCGT
>Ga0181520_10000586_pt1 | contig 79574 bp, 67 predicted proteins | sample PEATcosm2014_Bin_29_FD_132451 | JGI IMG/M metagenome (GOLD analysis project Ga0181520, IMG submission 132451) | Peatland microbial communities from MTU Mesocosm Facility, Houghton, MI, USA - PEATcosm2014_Bin02_30_metaG | ecosystem: Environmental > Terrestrial > Soil > Wetlands > Peat | place... | reverse complement strand
TGTAATATTGGCTTATCTAGATTCAATATATTCTGAAATATTCAACAACGAAAATTAAATGTAAGATCGACGGTAAACCCCATCGATTTTTTTGTGCCGATATTAAGAATCGCTCAGTTCAGGATAATAACTCATCGGATAATATTTGACGAAACATTGATAATGTTTTAAAATCTACTCCAACTATGGGGCGTTGTCTAATGGTAGGACGATAGACTCTGGATCTATTTGTGAGGGTTCGACTCCTTCCGCCCCAGACACCGACGAACCACACCTGCAAGGGTGTGGTTCCTTCTTTTTTCAAGGCCCTATCGTCTAGCCTGGTCTAGGACACTGCCCTCTCACGGCAGTGACTCGGGTTCGAATCCCGATAGGGCTAATGACCCCGCTGCTTGCCGGATTTACACGGTGATCGCGGGGTTTTTTATCGGGCTGGAATTTACACGGAGAATCGGAGGATGATTAAATTTGGCAAGGGCTTTATATTCATTTATATTTCCAGCTATGATTAATACCTTAAGGCAAAAGTGCCTTAAAGGGAGGATGTCATGATGGGTAATGTAATAAAGAAGCAAGAGAAGTATCAAGAGATTTTATTAAAAAAATCAAATCAGGTGTTTTCAGAATGAAGACCTTGCCTAATAATTCTATGGAATTTCCTGATTGCTTTTTTTTAATAACTGGTTTTATAATTTAACAGGGAGAAGCTTTAAGAATGAGGGGCTATATTTATTTTATCATAGCTTTCTTTTATATTTCATGCGTTTTACCAATTGCGATAAGCATAACATTTTATTTACTAAATAAAAAGCAAAGTAATATTTTATTTCGAATATGTTCTTCAATTCATGGATTATTGGCAGCAATTTTATACATAGCAGCTGGTATTATTGAATCTGTCCTGGAAGAAATGGGTTTAACAATTCGTGACGGCAATTATTGTATTGTTTATCAAAGCTTACATATATATGAAATATTATTCATCTTACCTATTTTATCAATTGTTCTTTCTTTTTTTTGGTTTAAAGGAAATAAATACTTTCATTTTTTACATATATTAACTCTAATATTTCTAATAAATTATTTATTTCTGGGAGTATATATAATATCAGCGCTGTCCAAAGTGTGATTCATAATTGCAGGGAAAGGAGCTTGAAAGATGGAATACCTGCTTATGGCCGTCTTTCTTTTGATCTGGATAGGCGGGATTATAGTCCTTGTATTTTCATTTTATTTAAGTTACAGGACAAGGGACCGGATCTGGCAGAATCTTTCACTTTCATACCTGTTCCTGACAGTCGGGCTTTTGTTTTTATTAATCCAGGTTTATCTTAAATCCAGCATGCCTTTTGAACATTTATATCAAATGTACTGGTTCGGGCTGCATTCGGATGTATCTTTCCTTTTATGCCTCATATTCCCTGCCGCCTTCAACACTATACTCGAAGCGCCGTTCAGGAAAACTTTAAAACAGGATATTTTTCATTCTTCTGGCTGTTTTGTCAATTTATAAAATAAATCCATATCTGGTTAGAATTTATTACGGGCCGCTATCCTATTCTTTCTTTCTCCCCGATATGGATAACTATTTTCTTATCGCCGCCGTTTTTTACAATATTATTCTTTTTCTTTGTTTTTACGGGAAATTAAATAAAGAACAAAAGACAGCGTCTCTGGGCCTGTTTTTTATCATGCTGTTTTTTAATATTTATCACTATTTCATATTCTGGCAGTTGTTCCTTGAATCATTGAACCGTATTTTGGACTGGGTCAACCTGTTTTTTTATATCGCATGGAACTTTGTTTATTTCCCGTTATTTTTCAGGAGTATGAAGAATTTGCCTGACGATTTATTGGATATAAGCCTGGCTCCGGCTTTTACTAAAAAATACAATTTAACCGAAAGGGAAATAGAGATTACCGGAATGCTGATCCAGGGAAAATCCAACAGCTTTATAAGTGAAAAACTCTTCATTTCTATAAGGACCGTTAAAAACCATCAAAAAACCTCCGTAAAGAACCGCATTGAGCTGGCGTGCCTGATTAAAAACACATAGCGGTCCTGATAATTAAATTATTAAGCTTTTCATATATAATCAGTACCTTTTTCCTATTTCTTTTTTGAACATACATGTTTAAACTGTGAATAATATTTAACCGGGAGGTTTTGTTATGAAAAGATGTTTGAAATTATTTACAGTGTTTTTATTTTTAATGGTTCTTGTTTCTATACAGGCATTTTCCCTGGGCGGCAAAATACTGGATGTACCTATGAAAACCTATCCTTCGGTAAAAATTAAAGACGGGGAATTCCTCCATTACGGGATGTATTCAAGAGGGGAAAAATATGTTGATGTATATTATGTTACAATTAAGGAAAAAAACAGCAGCGGCGGTTTTTATTATCGGGTTTATGAAGACATCATTGCTGTTTCCGGCGGCAGGAAACTTCCCGGCCGATACACCGACTGGCCTGTATCGGTTTTGATCGACCCGGTCCTGGGGTCAACATTGGAATCGGAAGGAAATCTGAGCACGAACGAATTGAAGGATTTCGCCAGTTTCGGCGTAGGAGGGCTCATCTATTGGCACTATCAGTTATATCCGGGGCAGGGTATTGTAAAATATACTTCAAAATCAATGAAAGCAGATGAGATCATCACAAAAAATTACAGAATTAATGTTAAACCCGGTTTTCCTGCAATGGATGCTTTTTCGGAAGGGTTTATCATCAGCCGGTTTATCGATCCTCACAGTCCTGGAATTGTCTATTATGTCATACCGGATTTTATGAAGGAGCCCTTCCCGCTAACAGTCCGTTTCGCCGGTAAAGAGAATATAACGATAAAAGCCGGAAAATTCAATTCGCTTAAAATTGTTTTTACAATGGGAGATCCCTTCATAGGTAAATTAATGGAGCCTTTTATGAAAGATTCCAGTCTTTATGTCGATTCTGAAAGAAGAATCCCCATAGAATCTAAATTGAACTCTGGTGAAACAATACTTGAAGAGATTTCTAATGTCACCGTATTTCCGGCTGTTTATATACCCTGACATGCTGCTGTCAGGATATTTATGCTATAATTGATGATCTGTCATATCGGAGGCATAAAATGATTGAGAAACTCGCATATTCCCTCGGGATAAACAATGAAAATCCCAACATCGAACTGGCGCTGGAATTGATCAAAACAAAAGATATCAAGGGGATCGATGAAATTGCAGCGGGATTGAAAAACCCGAAGGAACAGATAGCTAACGATTGTATAAAAGTCCTTTATGAGATAGGCGAAAGGCAGCCCGGCCTTATTTCAAAATATGCCGGGGATTTTATAGGAGCGCTAAGTTCGAGAAATAACCGGATGGTCTGGGGAGCAATGACGGCTCTTTCAAAAATAGCTCATTTAAAGCCGCAGGAAATATTCGATAACCTCGATAAGGTGATAAAAGCATATAAAAACGGGAGCGTTATTACCGTGGATAACAGCATAGGCGTTTTTGCGGGAGTCGCCGCATCGGGGAAAGAATATGAGGAAATAATATTTCCTGTCATTATAGGGCATTTGAAGAATTGCAGGCCAAAAGAGGTCGGCCAGCATTCGGAAAGGGCTTTTGCATGTGTAAATGCTGAAAACGCGACGGTTTTCAGGAGTGTGCTGCTTGAAAGGCGGGATTCGTTAAGCGAACCCCAGAAAAAGCGCGTCGATAAGCTCCTCGATAAAATCAATAGACAATGGGAAGGCTGAAAAACAGGTTGTCTATCACAACCTTGTTTATCCCCTGGAAAGTAATTCCCGTCTGCCCTTCGCTTACCGGGAGGTCATTGTCGCTGTATACGGGAATATTATCGAACCATATCCCCATGTTTTTACCCTTTGTCCTTATTTCAATATTATAGAATGTGTCGGTAATTATCGGCATTGAAATTACCGGAGGCTTTACGGTTGCCGCTCCGTTCGAAACATATAGAAGGTAATAATTATTGGATGAATAATCCATCCGAAGGGCTATATAATTATTTTCATCCGTTTTTTTGATATATATATCGACTAAGTTTTTACTTTCGGAATCCTTATTAAGATTGCCGCAAAGGATATTGAAAAACAGGTCTATGACGCTGTCTTTTTCTTTAAGCATGATGCTTCCGCTGTCGCTTTTATTGACAAATGTGTTTAACTCTTTATTGAAGCCTATATTCTGGTATTCTATGGAAGAATAAAAATTGGTCCTTAAATTTGAGACGCTCAGATTCAGGCCCGGGAACCCTTTGGAAATTTCCTTGATCTTATCCATATATTCAGGCGTTATAAATTCGGTGATTTTTTCTATATTTTTGATCGGGCTTACATAAGATACAAGATATTCGGTAGCTGTCGGGGCGGTTTCCGCTGATGTCGCTATCCCGATAATCCGGCCTGATTTATTGAATACGGGGCCGCCGGAGCAGCCGTTTATAACGGACAGGTCGCAGGCATAGAGCTGAACATCGCTTAAATATCTGTTTTTCGTTTCCTTGTATTTTCCGATTATTCTCTTTGTTTCGACAATCCCGAAAGGATACCCTATAACCATTATAGAATCGTCTTTTTTAGGGGCGGTCTCTTCATATGTGAAATTATTCGTCTTTAAAGAATCATACGGCACATATTCATAGCTGTTGAACGAGTTGATAAATTCGATCGGATACAGGACAGCGACGTCATTCGCATGGTCCCTGTAGCAGGCTCTTAAAACGTAGGTTACATTTTGATAAACCATTTTTATTGTCGAAGAGGTTCCTACTACATGGTTCGCAGTGATTATAAACCCCTCTTTTGTTATAAATCCGCTTCCGACAACATTTTGATTTTTATAAATTGCGCTTACCTGGATTATATTATTTTTATTTGACTGGAAAACATGAGAAAATATTTTTTCATCGCTGCCTGCCGGAACAGCAGAGGCGGCAGCCGGATAAATAAAATTCGCGGCCGAGGCAATTACAAAGAAGGTTATTGAGGATAAAAATATTTTTTTCATGAATAAACCCCCCTGAATTATATTCAAGTATTATAATATAAAGTTTTATTTTAACAAGTAAGAGATGTTTTATTTTGCATAAAAACTTGCATCGGGGTCTTGAGATAAAGCATGTTTGAAATTATTATAAAGTTCAGAGGGGGATCATGTGAAATATTTCAGGCGGATCCCGGCAATTATAATCCTTATGTCGGCGGCCGCCGGTATGTTTGCCGGACAGATAACCGTGGCTTCAATAAGTGTCGTCAGCAATGCAAGGACCAGGGATTTTATAATCACACAGGAATTAGAGTTTGAAAAGGGGAAGACTTATGATCAGGATATATTTGAAGGGCTGATTTCAAATAGCGTTCAGAATCTTAAAAATTTAGGAATATTCGGCGATGTAAGCATAACTTATAAAAAAGCTTCTGACGATTCATCGGCGGATATAATTGTAACCGCGGGAGATAAATGGACGTTTTTCCCCATTCCGATTTACTATTATGATACCAGGATAGGTTCCAGCGTCATGATCAGCCTTATCGAGGGTAACTTAGCCGGTCTTAACCAGTCTCTTGAAATCGACTATAATTACGAATACATACCAAATCTCGAGGGGATAGATTTTCAATACAGCTACCCGAGAATATTAGGATCCTATTATAATACAAAAATCGCTTTTTCTTACGAGTCGTTTATAGATTCTGCTTATGACATGAATCAGAATGTTTTATACAAGTCATACTATTCGTCCTATAGTAATTATATAAGGCTGGATAGGAAGTTTTTTGCGGGGGGCAGCCAGTGGGTCGTTTTTATCGAATCGGGCATTCAATATGAGACAAATGTGGTTGTGATTAATAATGACAGCCAGGCTGTTCAAAACGGTTTGTCTTTCTACCCGGGTATCGGGGTTGAAGAAGGTGTGGTAAATTATGACCTGGGAACGATATGGGGAAATTTTTACAGGGCAAGGATAGACATCTCTCCTTTATCCCTGGGGGTCCAGACCGAACTCCGCGCCGATCAGTATTTCCGTTTCTGGGAAAAGAGCGGTATAGCGGTCCGGGCGGATTTTCAATCAAGTTCGCTTGATCAGATCCTACTCACTCCCGATGAAATCCGGGGTATAAGCCTGGGCCAGATTCGAGGCAACTACCTTTTATACGGGAATTTCGAATTCCGTCCCTACATATTCACATTAACATGGCCCGCTGTAATGGATTTTTATATCCCTTTATTTATCGATGCCGGGGACGGTATTTTATCTGGCCAGAATACGCAGGGCGAGGGGAGCTCTGCAAGCGCAACAGCCGGCTTAGGAATCCGTTTTTATCCCAGGGATTTCGGCTCTGCCGATTCATGTATCAGGCTTGATTTAGGAGTGATATTGCCGTATGTCCTGGCGGGGTATTCCTTTAACCAGTATTTTTATCTGGCTTTCAATTTCCAGGATGAATTCGATTAAACTCCCTGCAAGTCAGGCTATTTGCCGATGAATAAGCAGACCGATTTCGGGACGGATAAAAATTCGTTCTGATTATCGAGTGGTTTTTCCTTACCGTCTTCTATAAAATCTTCGCCGAATGGAAGGCTTGTATCTAATATTTTATGCCATTTCATGCCTTTCATGAGCCCTGGCAGCCGGCTGGTTACCGGTTTATCGTCGGAGTTGATAGCAAGATAAATAAAATATTCCCCGAGATCCGATTTTTCTTCGCTCCCGTCAAGTTCATAGCTTAAAAAGCGCAATTCCTGATTGTTCCAGTCCGGAGTTTTTAAATCCCAGTCATACCAGGCGCAATCGGGCTTATTGTTGCAGTTATTATCTAATCCTGTAAAAAACTTCTTCCTCTGCATGATCGTGTGATTTTTTCTGAATGATACGGCTTTTTTGAAAAATTCGATCATACCGCAATTGATTTCGGAGAGTTTCCAGTCGACCCAGCTGATGTTGTTATCCTGGCAGTATGCGTTATTATTTCCCTTCTGGGTCCTTAAAAATTCATCACCTGCCATGAACATGGGAGTTCCGAGTGAAAAGCATAAAAGTGAAATATAATTTTTAATTAATTTGTGGCGGAGTTTAATTACATCCTGGTCTGCCGTTTCCCCTTCGACCCCGCAATTCAGAGAGTTGTTATCGTTAGATCCGTCCCTGTTGCCGTCTAAGTTAGCTTCATTATGCTTAACTTTATATGAAACCAGGTCATTAATCGTAAAACCGTCATGGCATGTAATAAAATTAATGCTGTTGTAAGCAGACCTTCCGCTGTCGCCGTATAGGTCGGCCGAACCAGTGATACGCCTGGCTAAGTCTCCCGCAATCCCCCTGTCCCCTCTGATGAATTTTCTCGCAGAGTCCCGGAATTTGCCGTTCCATTCCGCCCAGTCTATAGGGAAATTGCCGGCCTGGTATGTGCTCATATCCCAGGGTTCGGCTATCAGCTTGACATGTGAGAGGACCGGGTCCTGGGATATAGCGTCGAAAAATGATGCCGATTTCTGGAACATGCCTGCTTCCCGGCCGAGAACGGATGCAAGGTCGAAGCGGAACCCGTCTATATGCATAACTTCGGCCCAGTACCGCAGCGAGTCCATTACAAGGCGGATTACAGGAGGGTTTGTGAGATTGACGGTATTTCCGCAGCCGGTTATGTTGATATAATGGCGCTTGGGAGCGGCTGTTTCACCCGTCAGGTAATAATAAGTCGGATTGTCGATTCCCCTGAAGGATATTGTCGGCCCTAATTCGTTGCCTTCGGCCGTATGATTGTATACTACATCTAAAATGATTTCTATCCCGGCCTTGTGGAGTTCCCTTACCATCGTCTTGAATTCCTGGACCTGGCATCCGGGGGTTTTCTGCGTACCGTAGCATATTTCAGGTGCAAAAAATCCCGATGTATTATAGCCCCAGTAATTTGTGAGTTTTTTATCAAAGAGAAAATCTTCCACATAAAATTCCTGGATCGGCAGAAATTCCACGGCGTTGATGCCAAGTGATTTCAGATACGGTATTTTTTCCGCAAAAGAAAGGTAAGTGCCCGGGTATTTTACTCCTGAAGAAGGGTGGGCGGTGAAACCCTTTACATGAGTTTCATATATGATGAGCTTGTCAAAAGGTATTTCAAGAAGTTCATCTCCATGCCAGTCGAATGCATCGTCCACAACTATGCATTTCGGAACTATTTCCGTGTCATCCCTGGCGTCGAATTCAAGGTCTTTCTTTATTGAATTCGGATTATATGCGAGGAGAAGGTTTTCTTTATTATTAAATTTGTGGGTAAATGCCTTTGCGTAAGGATCGATAAGAAGCTTGTTCGGATTAAACCGGAGGCCTGAATCGGGATCGTATTCCCCGGTAATCTTATATCCGTATAGCTGGCCTGTTTTAAGGCCATGGACGAAACAATGCCAGATGTTTTTTGTTTTTTCTTCCATGCATATTATATCTGTGGGCATTCCCGACGGTTTATCGAATAGCAGGAGATATACCTGCAGAGCGTATTCGGAATATATCGCGAAATTCACCCCGTCAGGCGAAAGGCTGGCTCCCATCGGGTAAAACATCCCCTTGGAAACCCTCTTTTTTGTATTATTTTCAAGCGTGTACATTTCATCCCCTCTCTGAAATCATGCATTAAATATAAAACAATACCTTAATTTCATCAAAATTTTTGAACGATCTCCGGATTTTTCAGCATTCTGCATTCCTTTGCCAATTTATGGAATAAATGATATAATCCCGTGGTCTGATTTTTATATAAGGAGGGGTATATGCCTACCGGGTACCCTACGAAAAACGAAAGACTCATCAAGTGGGTCGAAGAAGTTGAAGCTCTCTGCCTGCCGGACAGGGTTTACTGGTGCGACGGGAGCAGCCAAGAATATAATCTAATGGCAGAAACTCTTGTAAAGAACGGTACATTTATAAAATTAAACGATAAGAAGAAGCCTGGAAGTTATTATGCCAGGTCGGATGCGGGCGATGTTGCCAGGGTGGAGGACAGGACTTTTATCTGCTCGCGCAGCCAGAGCGACGCCGGCCCCACAAACAACTGGAAAGATCCCGCCGAGATGAAGAATATAATGCGCAGTCTTTATAAAGGATGCATGAAGGGAAGGACAATGTATATAATCCCCTTCAGCATGGGTCCGATTGGCTCAAAGATTTCACACATAGGGATAGAAATTACAGATTCAGCATACGTTGTCTGCAATATGCGCATAATGACAAGAATCGGTACAAAAGTCCTGGAAACGCTCGGGAACGGAGAGTTCGTGCCATGCCTTCACTCCGTTGGCAAGCCTTTACTGCCCGGTGAAAAAGATTCATACTGGCCTTGCAACCCTGACAATAAATATATTGTGCACTTTCCCGAGGAAAAGACAATCTGGTCCTACGGCTCCGGCTACGGCGGCAACGCGCTTCTCGGCAAAAAATGTTTTTCTCTGCGCATCGCCTCCGTTATGGCAAGGCAGGGCGGATGGCTGGCTGAACACATGCTTATTCTTGGAATAACGCCTCCGGACGGAGAAAAGAAATATATTGCCGCGGCATTTCCAAGCGCATGCGGCAAAACAAATCTTGCAATGATGATTCCTACTTTGCCGGGATGGAAAGTGGAATGTGTCGGAGACGATATAGCCTGGATGAAATTCGGAAAAGACGGGCGCCTCCATGCTATAAATCCCGAAGCGGGCTTCTTCGGAGTAGCGCCCGGGACATCGGTGCGGTCGAACCCCAATGCTATGCTCGCCCTGGCCAGTAATTCCATTTTCACTAATACTGCATTGACTCCTGACGGGGATGTCTGGTGGGAAGAGATGGACGATAGCAATCCCCAGAACCTTACAGACTGGAACGGAAATCCATGGACCCCGGCAGGCAATAAAAAGGCCGCTCACCCCAACGCAAGATTTACTTCCCCTGCGTCTCAGTGCCCTGTGATCGATCCGGAATGGGAAAATCCCGACGGTGTGCCGATTTCAGCTTTCCTCTTCGGGGGAAGAAGGTCATCAGTCGTTCCTCTTGTATATGAATCTTTTAACTGGAACCATGGGGTTTTTCTCGGTTCCATAATGGGCAGTGAAACAACAGCAGCAGCTTCCGGAGCAGTAGGGCAGTTCAGGAGGGATCCTTTTGCCATGCTTCCTTTCTGCGGCTATAACATGGGCGATTATTTCAAGCACTGGATAGATATCGGTAAAAAGACAGAAGCGTCGAAGCTTCCCAGGATTTATACAGTCAACTGGTTCAGGAAGAATAAAGACGGCAAGTGGCTCTGGCCCGGCTACGGTGAAAACAGCCGGGTGCTGAAATGGATTTATGAAAGGGTCTCGGGGGAGGGCAGCGCTGTGGAAACTCCTATCGGGTTCGTCCCTTCGGATAAAGCCCTCGATTTAGGCTCCCTGAAGCTTGATCCCGCTGATGTAAAAAATCTCCTGTCAATCGATACAGGCGAATGGAAAGATGAAATACCGGGAATAAGAGAGCATTACAAGCGCTTTGGAGACAGGCTTCCCGCCGAACTTAACCGGGAACTGGAGGCCCTTGAAAAGAGGCTCTCCAAATAAAAGCTTTCAATCCAGGGAATATACGACAAGGCCGTCCCTGAGCTTGGGTTCGAACCAGGTGGATTTGGGAGGCATCAGCCGGCTGGAGAGCGTGATAGTCATCAGGTCTCCGATTTCCACAGGATACAGAGAAAAAGCCGCATCAGCTTCACCAGCGTCGACCTTGCCGGTAAGGTAAGACTCGGCTTTGCCGCCCCCTGCAAAAATCAGATTTTCAGACGTCCTGGGATCATTTATCCCGAACACAGGGGCAAATATATATTTCTGAAGGATCGAAACATCCAGGGATTCCAGAACGTCATCGTTCATTAAATTGTCCCTGAGAGTCAGGTGGTACTTAACGCCGCCCATATATAACCCTATCGTTCCTTTTCTGCCGGGTGTAATAGAGTCCTGGCCCGTACTTATATTGAAGCTGTTTTCTATATCTTTGAGGAATTGCGCCGGATTGAAATCCTTTATACCCCTGATCAGCCTGTTGTAAGGCAGTATATTCAGCTGGGAAGCCGGAAAAATCACGGCCATAAAATAACCGGAAGCCGGGGTTTTCTCCTCCGGGTGAGTGATGCTTTCTTTCCAGGCGTTGAAAGCAGATGCCGCCCTGTGGTGGCCGTCGGCGATATAAAATGCTCCGGTATTCCTGAAATAGGATTCTATATTCTTAATTTCCTGCTTCTCAGTTATTACCCAGAGCTTGTTTTCTACCTGGTTCTCATCGATGAAATTATAGACAGGTATTTTTTCCATGATCGGCTTAACGATATTTATATAACCGTCAATTTCTATGCCGCGGTCGTCAAAAGCTAAAAAAACAGGGCCGGTGTCGGCTTTTACGGTCCTTATATGCATTGTCCTGTCGGTTTCCTTATCCTTTCTCGTGTTTTCATGCTTTTTTATCAGGTTGTTCTCATACTCCCCGCATGAAACCGCAGCATAAAGGCCGGTCTGTGTCTGATAATTCCAGGTCTGTGATAAAAGATAAAAGCAGTCGGTTAGGTCTTTAGTCATTATATTTTTATTTATAAAAGATTCAAAATTTTCCCTCGCTTTCGAATAAACAGCAGGCGAGTATTCATCATCGAGAGCGGGTATTTCGGCATCGGACCTCGTTACATGAAAAAAGGAATAGGGATTGTCTTTTACCGCGTTTCTTACCTCTTCCCTGGTTACAACGTCATATGGCGGAACATTAAGAAGAGTCGCGTATTTTTTGGCGGGCCGAATTCCCGGAAATGGCTTTACTGTCATTATATTTTCTCCGCAGCAGAATTCAAAGTAAAATAATATAATAAATCGGGATAATTTTCCACTTTTCATAAAAGGCTTTGTTCTCCGGATTAATATTTTTTTAAAAATTGCAGATAATATATATAGGGAGCGGTTCCGAAAACCGGCATTGATATTAACAAATAATGTTTTTAAAGTAATGAAACCGGCCAGTGGGTCTAGGGGAAAAACAGGAGTAAAAAGTGCGTGCTATATCCGTTTTATTTATTATATTTTTTTCGGGCTGCATATACGGCCTAGACCTTGATGAGGCAAGTTTTAATTTTGCCGAAAAATTATATCTTCAGAAAAAATATACAAATTCTCTCGCTGAGTTCAGCAATTTTATAGATAAGTTCCCGGATTCGGCATATTATAATAAGGCTCTTCTATATAAATCGAAGGTATATTTTATCCTGAAGGATTACATCCTGTCGTGTTCGGCATATAAGGCGCTGGAAAATAACGCTGCAAATGACAATGACAGGAAAACAGCTATTTTCGGGGAAGGGGAAAGCTATTACAGGATGAAAGACTGGTCGAATGCCGCCCTGACCTTCAAGGAATTTGCCTTGAAATATAAAAATTCTCCTGTGAGCCATGCCGCCCTGTATTATGCCGGCAGATCTTATGAAAATTTAAACAGGTATCCTGAAGCCCGCATTTTTTTCGAATGCCTTATATCGGCTTACCCTGAAAGCTCATATTACAGGGAGGCTTTAAAGGAATTGACCGGTGCCGTTGTAGTAACTAACGGCGTTGCAGAATTGACCAATGTTGTTATCTATTCTAATATTGAGAGTGTCCCGGCTGTCAATTTTTCTACAAACAGCGGCTCAGTGCAGCAGGGTGAAAGGGATAAAAAACAGCAGGAAGAGGTCCAGAGGTATATGGAACTGATTGAATTAAAAGAAAAGCTCCTTGATCTAAAGGAAAAGGCGATAAATGAGAAAAAGGATATCCTTTATGAGACTAATATTGTAACCAATACCGATGAAAACACTAATTGACAGGGGAAAAGGGATGAAATTTCCAGGTTCGCAGATAAAGGCATCGGCGCTAATGCTAATATTTTCTTTCAGCATGTCTTTTTCTGTGATGCAAAGCATCCAGGGAAAACTCTTATCATTTTACCTTGACGAGGACTCAGGTAATTTCTACCTGGAAAACCCGTCTCCCCCTTCTGAAGATCTGCGGATTCTCCTTTTCAAGGACAAGCCGCCGGCTTCATCGGTCATGCTCATTGTTAACGGCAGGCCCTGGAAAATCGGTGAGATCAGGAAGACTACCGATTTCATGGCGGAAAAGGCAGGGGATTCTTCACTGTCTTACAAATTCAGCATCAGCCTTGTTACTTTCAAAGTTAAATATTTTATCACCAATCTCGAGAATTTAAGCAATAACTCTATTGTCTGCTCGATCTACGCGAAAAACGAGGGACAGAACAATTCATCAGTCGGAGGGAAATTTCTTTTTGATACCGTTTACGGAGAAGATGCCGGAAAACCTGTCCTTTACTTATCCGACAGGGAAAAAATAGAATATGACAGGCTTTTTAATACCGAGAACCTTCCCCAGTTCGTTTTTTCCGGCGCTTACAATGCCGATCTCGCTACTTTCGGCAACGGGATCTTTATCTATCCGTATCTGAACTGGCAGAAACCGGAAAAGCTTATCATAGGAAACTGGAAAAAACTCAGTGATAACGAACTATCCTACCAGATCGATCCCCGGTCTCACTTCAGGTATTACATATATTCAAATCCAGATGCGGCAGTAGCTGCTTATTTTAATAATATCAATATCAGGCCGGGAGAAGAGGTCTTCTTCGGCACGGTTTTATCGGTTAATAAACTTTCCCATGTTTTTATTTCATTTGATCATAATGCCGCATCGAACAACTATTCTCCGGCGCTCCCAGAGGCCCCGGCTGTCCCCGGACTCCAGACAGGGAGCAAAATACCGCTTACGGATGAAAGGGATATACTGGAAAAACTCAGTGCGCTTGTCGACAGGCTGACGGGAACTGCCCCGGATTCATCCATTGGAAAAGGCATTGAAAAATCTGCCCCCGAATCGGCCTTTGGAGATCCTTTCAATTTTTCGAATGAAACATTTTATACGGTTTATACAAATTCATATTCAACGAACATGTATCCAAAAGAGGATGTTTCCAGGCTTGAACAGCAGTATAATGATAAAATTTCAAAGCTAAAGGATTATTATAACGGCCTTTTAAACACGAATGTTCCCGCCCCGGCAAATAAGAGTGCTTCTGTTGCCCGCGGAAGCAGGGATGCAAGGTCTAAAAAAATCGGCGATGTGGATAACTCTATTTCCGGCATAGATAAAAAGATCAGTGTGATTGAGGAGCTGCTTGAATTGAATCTTGACTTCGAGAGCATGCCGCCTGAAAAAATGAATGAAATCGAATCGAAAATCAGCAATCTTGAGAAGAAGCTTGACTGATTCTGCAATGGAGAGCATATTTTAAGATGATATTTAAATTTATACAAAATGGACTTATTTCAGCTTTTATCATAGCAATTTTCTCCTCCTTTAATCCGGTTTTCGCCCAGTCTAATGATAACTACGCGAAAGGCATACGGTATTATTCTGATAGTAAATTTCTTATGGCCATAGGAAGTTTTAAAAAAGCGATAGACGATGGCTATAAGGATCCGAAAGTTTATTTCCTGCTCGGCAATGCCTACGCTAATAATGAAGATTATGACAGGGCTTTAGAAGAGTATAATACAGCCCGGAGCCTGACTGGCGATGCTGTTTTCCAGTCGATTATAACCCATAATACCGGGTATGTATTTTTTCTGAAAAAAGATTATAAATCCTCCATTGAATATCTGGCGAAGGCTTATCAGATGAACACGAATCTTGTGCAGGCATTCTGGTTCAAGGGAATGGCCTATTACAGGCTCAAAGATAAGACCAACACGATCAATGAGTGGGAAGGGTATCTCGACAGGGCGCCGCAGGGCCCGCAGAGCGACAATATACGCAAGGCGCTTGCGATTTTAAAGTCCGGAACTTTCGATTTTGATAAGGATAAAATTTTCCCCTCGGAAAATCAGGCGGGGACGTCGAATAAAGCCCCGAATGTAGAACCCCTGGTCAACATAGAGGGTGTGCTGGATCAGATAAAGCCGGTGGATAAGGGGAAAGCCCCGGATACCCAGGTTGAAGAAATAGAAAAATAACAGGAGCGAATTATGCCGGTGAAAAAGGTTCAAAAGAGAACGAGAAGCACTGCAGCGTCTGCCAAAAAGCCTCAGAAAAAGAAAAATGAGAATAACAGGGCGCTGGTATGGGCATGCATAATTGGAATTGCCCTGATATGCGCCGGAACCGGCGGATATTTTGTGATGAAGAAGATAAGCCTTGAAAAGTACATAACATTGGCGCAAAAATATATAAACGACGAGTCATACCAGAGGGCTCTCGATAATCTCGATAAGGCTTTCATGGAAGACCCTAACGATCCCAGGATAGAACAGATGAGGCAGAGGGTTATAGCCCTCCAGAAAGGCTCGGAAAAAAACAATGAAAAGCCCAGCGTTGTCAATAATTATATTAATAAAAGCCCGGAACAGAATTCATCGATTGAAAGCGCGCCTGAAAAAAAACCTCCTAAAATGGCGGTACGCCCAATCGTAAATAATAATATAAAAGAAACGGTTTCTAAAGAAGACCAGGCTAAAGCTCATATAGAGAACGGTAAAAAATTCCTGGCTAACGGGTATTACAAGGAAGCTTCTGACGAATTTATGACCGCAGGCAGGCTCGACCCTTCGAACGCCGACGCTGACGCATACCAGGCCCTGACCGACTACAAAATGAACAATATCCAGGGCGCTATCGATAAGAGCAGGGATGCATTGAAAAAAGACCCCAATAACGGAGTGGCGCATTATACTAACGGCAAGATACTTTATGACAAACAGGTTTATGACGAGTCGCTCGAAGAATTCAAGGCGGCGGCTGCTGGAAATTACGACAGCGCCGATGCGCATTACCTTATGGGCGTCATCTACTATATGAAAAAAATGTACAGCCCCGCGCAGACTGAATTTCAGAAATGCATCTCCCTTGACGCCGATTATGCAAAAGCATATTTCAACCTCGGGCTCACATTTATGAAACTCGGGGATGATAACAGCGCACTCCGGACTTTCCAGGACGCCGTCAAGAAAAACCCCGGAGACGCCAAACCACTTATCAATATTGGGCAGATTTACTCTTTTCATAAAGATTACGGCACGGCTGTAAAATTCCTGGAAAAAAGCATCGAAGTCGACCCGAAGAACGACGGGGCTTATGTGAAACTCGGCGGAGTATATGAGGAATTAGGCCGGTTCAGGGATGCGATGGCGAGTTATAAAAAGGCCAACGACATCAATAAAGACAACATCCTTGCCGATTTCAATTACGGCAGGATGCTTGCGATGAATAAGGATTACGGAAATGCGCTGAAAGTTTATGCGGAGGTTATCGGCAAGGACAATACCTATTCGCCCGCGTATTTCAACATGGGAAACTGCTACCTCGAATTGAAACAGTATACTGAGGCTGAAAGCTCCTATAATAAAGCGCTCCAGCTCAGCCCTAATGACCCCGATATATATAAAAATCTCGGGTTCCTGTATCTTAAACAGGATAATTACGACACTGCCCTGAAAAATTTTAAAAAAACCCTGGACCTCGATCCGAAATCGGATACGGCGTACAAGGGGATGGGGGACGCCTATTCGAAGAGCGGGCTCTATGACGATGCGATAAGCGCATATAAAAGCTGTCTCGGGATCAACCCAACAGATTATGAAACGATGGCTGAACTCGGTAAGATATATTACAATAATAAGGATTATGATAACGCGGCGGCTACCCTCGATAAAGCTGCCAGGCTCAGGGATGACCCCGATACCGAGCTTCAGTTAGCGGAATCTTATATCAAGCTTACAAAAAATGACGATGCCAAGACAGTTCTTCAGGGGATAAAGAGTAAGTTCCCGGGTTATAAAAATATGTCAACTGTTGATAATTATTTGTCTCAATTATAAAATATATCGCGGTTGATTTTAGGGGATGCAATGAATGTTTGAAAGTTTAATAATCATTACCCTTATCCTGGTTGTTGCCAGCCTGGGTATACTTTATCTGTTCCAGAATCTGATAGGGCCGCACAAGCTTGATTCAGTCAAGGCGCTGCTCGAAGCCGGGAAATATGAGCAGGCTGTCAATACCCTGAATGCTTTGATGAAAAAGGACGACAGAAATCCTTTGGCCCATCTCTACCTCGCGGAGGCCTATTATTTTACCAATAACAATGAAATGGCCATGGTGGAATATAAGCAGGTGATAACAACAGGCCATTTTAACGGATCGTCCACGGAAAAAATAATCAGGAAAAGACTTGCCGATATATATTTAAAATTCGGCCAGCTCGAAGAGGCGCAGAAGGAATTCGTAATACTCTCAAAGATAGAACCGCATAATTTTGAATTTCTCTACCAGATCGGCAGCATATTCTATGACAGGGGGATGAAGGAACAGGCCCTGGCCTATCTGGACAAGGCCTTGAAATCCGGGAAGAGCTCTCCGGATGTTTTTTTTCTTGTCGGGAAAATTTATTATGAGATGAGCCGTACAAATGAATCCCTGAACGCTTTTACAAACTGTGTAAGACTGGATCCTAAAAACCCCGAAGCGCATTATTATATTGGAATTATTCTGAAAGCCATGAACACATATGGAAAAGCGGTCCAGGAGCTTGATATAGCCGAGCAGACAAAGGACAATCTTCTTAAGATTAAGGCTATTTACCAGAAAGGGATCTGCAAGCTTGAAGTCGGAGAACTGGAAGGGGCCAAGGCCGATTTTGAAAGGGCCCTGAAATATTCCAATGAAGAAAACAATACAACGATTGCCATTCATTATACTTTGGGAATGACATATGAAAAAGAGCGCCGTCTCGTTGAAGCTGTGGAGCAATGGGAAAAGGTAGCCCAGCTCAGGCCCAATTACCAGGATGTGCAGGCCAAGCTTGCCGAATATGAAGACTTAAGGGTTGATGATAAGCTCAAGGATCTCCTGACTTCTACCCCGACTACATTCGAGATCATCAGCCAGAATTTTTTAAAATCGATGGGCTATGAAACTCTCGAGAGTTCTATGATCGACGACGATCATCTCGAGATAGTTGGAATGGAAAGGAGCATGAAATTCCGCGATGTCAGAGGCGGTAAAGTGCTTATCAGGATTTCAAGGGATAATGATGATGTCAGCGAGGACCTGGTTGCCAAATTAGTAGAAAATCTCAAGCTTGTGCATGGCATAAGGGCTATTTATATTACAACGGGCAAATTTACCCCCCAGGCTGTGCGGTATTCGGAGAACAGGCCTGTGGACCTCTATGACAGGCAGAGGCTTACATCGATTTTTAAACAATCCGGAATATAAGGTTGAATTTATGAAGCGGGCTGCCGTAATAATATCTTTAGTGTTTTTAGCAATAGTAGTTTTTTTTACAATCCACCAGTTATTCCTGGGAAATCCCTTCCGGGATGAAATCCCCCCCGCGCTGACCCTGTCATTATTTTTGATAATCGGCGGTTTCTGTTCATTCTATGTGTTTTCTCATGCAAAATAAGGACGGTTTATAATATGAAGAAGATCCTGAGCTTTTTATTTGTTTCCGCATTTCTCCTGCTAACCCTGTCGCAGGCATTCCCCGATGACCAGAGCCCTCTAAAGATCGTTGTGGTCAAGCATGAATACAAGCTCTATGTTTATAAAGGGACCGACTTGGTAAAAGAATACCAGGTGGCTATCGGGAAAAACCCGGGAGACAAGGTCAGATTCGGAGATAAAAGAACGCCCGAAGGTAATTTTTACATTGTCCAGATACAGAAAGCCAGCAGCTGGACCCATGATTTCGGAGACGGAAAGGGAGAAATCAAAGGGGCTTACGGACCCTGGTTTTTAAGGCTTTATACCGGAAAAGATGCGACAAAAAGCGGGAAAAAATGGATCGGCATAGGCATACATGGAACGCATGATAATTCTTCAATCGGGACAATGGCCAGCGAGGGATGCATCCGCCTTCACAACAGCGATATCGAGGAGTTAAAAGACCTCGTCGCTGTAAAGACGCCCGTTGAAATACAGCCCTGATCCTATTGGATTACTCCGTCACTGAGTGAGCCTTTCGATATCCGCCCCAAGGTTCTTCAGCTTTTCTTCGAGCCTCTCGTATCCCCTGTCAAGGTGATATATCCTGAGTATTTCGCTCTTTCCGTTTGCACGGAGAGCTCCTATGACCAGGCCGGCCCCGGCTCGCAGGTCGGATGCCATAACCGACGCGCCCGATAAAACGGGAACACCCTTGATGACTGCGATTGCCCCGTCGACCTTGATATCGGCGCCCATTCTGCAAAGTTCCGCGGCATGCATGAATCTGTCGGGAAAAATCTTCTCTGTTATTATGCTGATGCCTTCGCTCACGCAAAGAAGAGCCATCAGCTGGGCCTGGAGGTCCGTCGGGAAAAACGGATAGGGCCTCGTATCCACTTCTACAGGTTTAATATTATTTCCGCGGGCGATTATATGATCATTGGAAAGTATCTCTATTTCGACCCCTGCCAAGGATAATACCTCGATCGGTTTTTCCAGATGGGAGGCATTTACTTTTTTCAGGTGTATCTCGCCGCCGGTAATGCCGGCCGCCGCTATAAAAGTCCCTGTTTCGATGCGGTCTGGGATAATTTCATGGGAAGTGCCATGAAGCTTTTCGACGCCCTCGATAACTATTGTCGTGGTCCCGGCGCCCCTTATTTTAGCGCCCATTCCCGTTAAAAAGTCGGCGAGGTTTTCAATTTCCGGTTCGCATGCCGCTCCCTCAATTACCGTTATTCCTTTGGCTAATACGGCGGCCGACATAACGTTTTCAGTGGCTCCTACGCTCGGACCGCTGTTTCCAAGTAAATTTATCTTTTTACCTGTAAGTTCTCCGGCCTCTGCCCAGATATAGCCATGTTCGATGCGCAGTTCTGCTCCGAGGCTTTTCATACCGGTTATATGCAGGTCTATCGGCCTGGGCCCGATGGCGCAGCCTCCCGGGAAAGATATCTTGGCCTTCTTCTTCCTTGCGAGAAGCGGCCCCATTACCGCTATGGAGGCCCTCATTTTCCTGCAGATATCATAAGGGGCTTCATAGGGGGCGGGGTCGGTTTCTTCGATAATGACGGAGCCGCCGCTGCCGCTTACCTTTTTCCCCAGGAGAGTAAGCAGTTCTTTCATAGTCGCGATATCCATCAGGTCGGGAACATTCTGCAGGGTAACCCTTTCGTCGGTCAGGATGGAAGCCGCCATGATTGGAAGAGATGCGTTTTTCGATCCGCTGATCGTTACTTCCCCGGAAAGCTTCTTCCTTCCATGGATAACATATTTATACATAACGGCCCCTCGCTTTTTAAATAAATCAGGATGTAAATTATAAAATAATAAGGGGAAAAAATACAATCTCTGCTGCGCCCGTTATTTTACTGAGTAAGCCATCCGGTGCAGATCAGGACAATAACCCCGATAAGGGCCTGAATCCATTACTTCCGGCTGGTACCATCCGGTCAACCCGGTAATAATAGCCGAGGCTATTAGTAATGGCAGGAATCTGTTTTTAAATGCCTTTAAAAATATCACCTTTTATTTGAAGCGTACTAAAATCATGTGATGAGCCCTATGAATTCCTCGACTACCGTGGGAACCAGGCCCGTGATGGCCAGTCCGGATTTGATCCGGTTCCTGATCATGGTTGAGGATATTTCCATCTCAGGGAAGGGGAAATATTCTATGAATGGAAATCTTTTTTTTACTTCTGCGGTTTTTACTCCGCCCCGGTCCGCTGCGCAGAACCTCACCAGCGAGGAAAGCTCGATGTAATCTTTCCATGAATCGAGGATAAGGGCCTGGTCCATCCCGATAATAATGCTCAGATCCCATTCAGGGTTCTCCGAAAGCAGGTATTTTACAGTGTCTATTGTATATGAAACATCATTTCTGATGATCTCCAGGTCGGAAACTGAAATATCATCCCTGTGATGCAGCCCAAACTGGCCGCTGTATTTCCTGACAAAACTGCCTATCTTATCATCGCCGGTATTCGATAGCCCGAGGGACGACAGCCCGAGGGACATGATCGAATCGCCGGCCAGGCCGGGGTTGATATCAAATACGGCAAGTTTTGTCATAAGGGATCTGACCGGTCCGCTCCAGCCTTCTTTTATTTTTTTATGAGACGGGACATGAGTAGGCATGTAAATCAGTTTTTGTATATCGAGATATTTTAAAGAAGATTCCCCGAGCTTGATATGGGCATTATGGGGGGGGTTGAAAGAGCCGCCTAAAATACCGACCCTGCGCCTCATATCTTATTCCCTGACCTGACCGTCCCCGTAAACAACCCACTTTTCTGTTGTAAGCCCTTCAAGACCCATCGGGCCCCTTACATGGATTTTCTGAGTCGATATGCCGACTTCGGCGCCCAGCCCGAATTCCCCGCCGTCGGTAAACCTTGTCGAGGCGTTGGCGTAGACTGCAGCGCTGTCCACCCTGTCCAGGAAAAGCTGGATATTGTCATAGCATTCGCTTACTATTGCGTCGGAATGATGAGAGCCGTAGCGGTTTATATGGTTTATTGCCTCTCCGACGCCATCGACCATCTTAACGGAGATTTTCAGATCGAGATATTCCGTGAACCAGTCTTCTTCCGTGGCGGGTTTTAACGCTTTGAACATTTGAAGGACTCCGGCATCTCCGACCACTTCAACTTCCTTATCGAGCAGGGCCTGGATCAGCGACTTTGCATGAGGGTACTTTTTATGTATAAGCAATGTTTCGGCGGCGTTGCAGACGGAAGGTTTCTGCACTTTGGCGTTTATTGTAATGTTTTCAGCCTTGACCTTATCCGCAATTTCATCGACGTAGATATGGCAAATGCCTTTATCATGCTTGATTACCGGAATTTTGGAATGTTCTTCAACGAACTTTATGAGCTTTTCTCCGCCTCTTGGAATGACCACATCTATGCAGTTGCTCTGCTTTAATAATTCGGCTGCGTGTTCGTAATCGGTTTTCTCAATGAACTGGACGGAATCCTCGGGAAAGTTGTTCTTCTTCATGGCGTCATGGATCAGCCCGACTATAGCGCAGTTTGTATGGATCGATTCCTTTCCTCCCCTGAGAATAACGGAATTGCCGGTCTTCAATGTCATGGCCGCGATATCGCTGGTAACATTCGGCCGGGATTCGTAAATTATTGCCACAACCCCTATAGGAATCCTGATCTTCATGATCTTGAGGCCGTTGGGCCTCTTGTTGATCCAGTTCCCGCTTCCGATCGGGTCAGGCTGGGCCGCTATATCCCTTATGGTTGTGACCATCGCTTCGATCCGTTTGTCATCGAGTTTCAGCCGGTCGAGAAAGGCTTTGCCTTTCTCGGCGTTAAGGGCGAAGACATCTTTTTTATTAGCTTCCAGTATCAAATCATGATTTTCGGACAATTCATCTGCGATACTGTTAAGCAGGGCGTTTTTTTCACCGGTGCCCCTGGAGGATATTTCATAAGATACAGCCCTTGCCTTTTGAGCGATTTCTTCAATATAAGACTTTTGAGCAGGCATTGAATTCTCCTGTTGTTATTGATTTTTAACCATTAAATATATTCTATAGCTTAAAAAGTATCAATTTTTTGCCCCCTGCTCTTTGACAATAGTAATTAATATCTCTAAAATGATATAATAGATATCTCTTTAAGAGGTCGTTATGGAAGCAGGCGCTCCCGATCCTAAAATTTACCGGGACATTCCAGGCTGGGTCTCATATGATGAAAGGCAGAAACTGGAGATTTCCAATGACCTGGGCATAATGGATAAAAACGAGCTCGCCGTTTTTCTGGCCATCGCGGAATACTCCGATAAATATAAAACCGCGTATATTCCATTGCAGGAATTTTACAAATATCTCTATGAATACGGTCTCCGGACCAACACCAACGCCCTGAAGGTAGAGGATAATATCGTATCACTGTTGAGAAAGGTTTATTATTATCTCCACAAGAAAAACTATTGCAGGTCTGACACGAAGGATAATAAGATTTCAGCGCTGATACTTTACGATCCTCAAACCCTCAAACCCGAGGAAGTTCAAAACCTGATCAATAAGCTTAAAGTCGAGTATACCCAGATAAAAAAGGATTCTGAAAAGCCCTTTTTAACCGGAGATTTCATACCCAAAACAGGCCTCTCAAGCAAGGTCCTGACGGTCGTATCGATACGTGAATTAAGCCAGCCGAAGATATCTGAACTTGTAAAGGGCCCCCCCATTGTCAAGATCCTTTTTCCCTCGAACAACGATATAATTTTATTGTCCGAAGACCTTCCTTTCCTGTCCGATATAGCATTCGACAAGCTAAGGAAGTACCTTTTAAGGAACAGGGATATGGCCATGCTCCTTCTGACGAAATTGAAACAGCAGTTCCAGAGCCTGGCAACGGTAAACAGGATGGATGTGATCATTAAATCCAATGTAGTCGATCCGAATTTATGGGCGGCCATGGCGACAGAAATAATAAATATGTCGATGACCAACGAAAAAAATTCGACAATATTCGAGGCGAGCGAGATCATCAAGTTCATGTCAATTATAAAGAGCGACGAGGAGCAGAAGAAAACCCATTCGGACAAATCACTTGAAGTGTTGCTTAAGATAATGGAAACTTATGCCGTCCTTTTCGGCAGGAAGCAGTTATTGGCTCTCAGGGAAAAGCATGCCTATTTGAGGCTTCATACTGAAAGGGATTATATCGATTTAATCACCGATTTTATAGCTAAATATTCCGTTTCCGAGAGTATTTATGAACCGCCGAGGATTATCGGGATAAAAGAAGGCGGGGAACAAAAATATATTTACCGGTCGCACATTTTGCCGCATTTCTTCGAAAAATTAGACAGCATTGCCTATGAACTGAAAAAGCAGCTCAGCGACAGGATGGACAGTGAAAAAGAGGCTTTTCTAAGAGATCCCCTGATAAGAAACCCCGATCTTTTCGATAAATACATAAGCGAAATATTTCATAAAAAAGACCCGATGATAGTTCAGCTTGTTGAAAACCCCAATTTGCTTTATTCCCTGATGAAATTTTACGGTAAAAACGACCCCGGCATAGCCTTGAGGATTGACAGGTTCTTTTATTCCCCGACAAGAGACGATGAAGTGCCGCATATGAAAAGCCTCGATGAAGTACTTCTTATCAGCTGGGAAAAAATATTGAAGGATGTAAGAAACAGGATGCCTTTTATTTACAGGATCCCTATCCTGGGCTTCATCCTGAAATTACTCAGCGGTTTCGGGAAATACATGGATAAGGCTGTTGAAAATCAGCTGTATGAAAAGAAGAATCAGCCTAAACTGTCACAGCTCCTGCCCGCCAGGAAGGCGAAAAAACAGAAAAAAGAAGAAGTTCAGAAAGCTGCGCCTAATCAGGAATTGAATAAAGAAAAGCAGAATGCGAAATTGATAAAAGAGCGCATGCTTTCGCTTCAGCAGAAGCTTATTGGCGACAGAAACATAGACGAGATGATAGCATATTATGAAAGCAAATGGAACCACAAGATCAACCAGGATGCGAGGCAGGAAAACATCAACATTATAAAGACCAAGGTTCAGCACAGGCTCGGGTTTATAAAACAGGTTACTGCGGATATTATAAAGCGTGAAACCAATGATATGATGAGAACGGAATTATCTTTTCAAAAAGTTACGGACACCGAATCTCTTAAGATGTATATTACCCTCTATATGATAAGGTATTATCTTTCGAAATAACCGGCCTTTTTATCCCAGGGTTTCAAGATCGCCTTTTATCATTTCGATAGTCTTGATCTGGGTTGATATTATAAGGTCTTTCTGGGGAAGCGTTGATTTTTCGAGTTGTGCAATTCTTTCTTCGGTTTGTTCTATCTTGTTAAGCAGGGCGATTTTAGAATCGTGAGACAGCTTGCCCGGGCCGCTTTCATTTTCAAGGGCCTTGATGGCAATGGCGGCCGACTTTCTGACATAATCGGGTTTTTCCAAATCTGTAATGACCTGTTTGAAATATTCTATAACAGCCCGTGTATGCTGATCTTCAGTGATTATGCCGTTCCGGAGGAATATCAAACCGACTGGTTCGGAAAAGCCGATAGAGGTTAAAGTATATTCCTGTTCCCGCAGGGCTATATCAAGCTTATTTTCTGTAATGAATCCCAGGGTTAATAGAACTTCACCAAATTTCATACCGCACCTCCGATTATCGTACACGATATATTCTCGGCCGGATTACGGCGTATCTCAAATTACCTGCCTGATAGCCTCGATTGTCCTTGTTATTTCTTCTTCGGTATTGAAGCATCCTATGCTTATTCTAACGCTTCCCTTCGGGAAAGTTCCTAAAAATTTGTGCATGTAGGGGGCGCACTGCAGTCCCGGCCTTACGGCAATGCCGAATTCCCCGTCAAGAATCATGGCGGCGTCGGAAGGAGGCATTTTATCAAATGTCAGGCTTAAAAGCCCCAGTCCTTCACCGGCGTTAGCGGATGTGTAAATTTTAATGCCGTTAAGGTCTTCCAGCCCTTCAAGGAGGATCATTCTGAGCCTGTTCTCTTCAGCCCTGATGTTATCCATTCCCCTGTCGAGAATAAACTGGATACCCTCTCCCAGGCCGACGATGCCGGGGAGGTTTTCAGTCCCGGCTTCTAATTTGTAAGGCAGCTCTTCGGGGTGGAATTCGTTTTCAGAATCGTATCCGCTTCCTCCGACCTTGAAAGGAGGCAGGTTGACCCTTTCGGAAATAACAAGCGATCCTGTTCCCATCGGCCCGTAAAGGGCTTTATGGCCCGTAACGGCAAGTATATCTATAAAACTTTCTCTCATATTGACTGGAATAAGGCCTGCGCTCTGAGCCGCGTCGAGGAGAAAATACGCGTCGGAATGTTCTCTTACGATCTTTCCGATAGTCAGAGCATCCTGAATCCATCCTGTGACGTTTGAAGCATGTGTAAGGGCGACAATTTTCGTTTTTTTTGTGATCATTCTCCTGATCTCGTCGGGATCGACCTGTTCGCCCCTCGGCAATGCGCGGGTAATCCTGACCCCGCGTTCTTTCGCCATGAGGTTCAGCGGCCTTGAAAGCGAATTGTGGTCAAGAACAGTGGTGACTGCCTCGTCTCCGGGCAAAAGTAGTCCCGAAATCGCCATATTCAGGGCTTCCGTTGCGTTCGATGTGAATATTACGCGCTCAGAGCCGGGGGCATGAAAAAAACCGGCTAATTCGCTCCTGACGGTTTCAACTGCCTGGGCTGCGCTCATAGCCATTTTGTGGCCTGAACGTCCCGGGTTCGCCCCTGATTTTCTGTAAAATTCATCCATCTTTTTGTAAACCCGTTCAGGTTTTGGAAAACTTGTGGCCGCGTTATCAAGGTAAATCATAAGCCAATACTCCCTTCTAAATTTTAGCTGCCCTCGATTGTTTTTTCAAGTTATTACTCTGCCTTATAGGAGTGAGCCCCTTTGGCCGGCAAAGGGTGCATAAGGTTTGATATTATTGCAGCCTTGCATTATCATAAAAATATGGACATATTTTTATCGCTTATAGTCTTCGGCATGGCTGTTTTTCTCTTTTTCATGACAAACAATAAGATCAAAAATATAAAGGGAAGCATTATCATTGAAGATTCTAAGAAAGAACTCGAGAGCCTCATAACAGAATTTAACGGGGCCGCAGCCCGTAATATCGAACTGCTTGAAACGCGAATCGCCGAACTTCAGGAATTGTTAAAAAAGGCGAACACCAAGATGATCACGATGGATGAAAGGATAGAGAGGATGAATAAGCCTATCGTCATCGAAAAAATAGTCGAAAAAAGGTCTGTTCAGCCGTCCTCAGCCTTCCATAAGGAAAAAAAGAAATTGATCCATGCTGAACCGGAAGCTTCAGATATACCGGCGGCGGCAGAAAAAAAACATCCTGAAGCAGAAAAAATGCCTGAGGAAATAATCCCGGCGGAAATAAAGCCTGAAAAGCCCTTTGTAACTCCCCTGAATGAAATGACCAGGAGCGAACAGATCAAATATTATCTTAAAACGGGCAAATCCAAAGAAGATCTCGTCAATATGGGCTTTATGGAAAATGAGGTCAACCTGCTTTCATTTTTGCTGAGAAAAGGAAGCTGATTTTTCCAATATCATTTTCTGCGCTGTAAAAACGCTCTTTCCCGATTCGAACTTATAACCGAGATCTTTAAGAGTGAGCTCCGTAGCCTGAAGCAAAACAAGTATGTCCGACTTATCGACATATCCAAGATGACCGAGCCGGAATATTTTGCCTTTCAGAGTGTCCTGTCCCCCTGCGATCGTAACACCGTATTTATCCCTCATTATTCCCGGGATTTTACCGCCGTCCATGCCTTCGGGGACTTTTACAGCCGTAAGGGCGTCCGAAGGGACGCAGTTACCGAAAGAACCGGCGAGAAGCTCAAGTCCTATCGACTTAACGGAACTCCTGATGATATCTGCTATATCATGGTGGCGAGAGATAATGTTGTCCAGACCCTCTTCCTTCATCATCTTCAATGCCCTGTTGAGCCCCCTGAAAAGGGATATGGCCGGGGTCCAGGCAGTCGTCAGCTTCGAAAGGCTTTTGATCTCCCTGTTAAGATCGAAGTAAAACCTCGGCATGCCAGCTTTCTCCATCTTAGCCGAGGCTTTGGGCGATACGGCAATAAATGAGAGCCCGGGGGGTATCATGAATGATTTCTGAGAGCCTGCGATGGCGACATCGACCCCCCATTCATCCATGTTGAATTCCATTGCCCCTATTGCCGTAATACCGTCGACTATCAGAATTGCGCCTGTTTTGCGGACCAGTTCCGCATACCCCCTGATATCGAAAGCGACTCCTGACGATGTCTCGCTGTATTCCGTATAAACAGCTTCGATCCCGGGGTTATTCTTCAGGGCTTCTTCCACTTTATCAACCTTGATATCGCTGCCGTAAGGAGCTTTTATCTCGATCACTTCCGCTCCGTATGCCCTTCCGATTTCGCCGAAACGTTCGCCGAATTTTCCTGCAGAAACGACAAGAATCCTGCTTGCGCGGGAGAGGAAATTTGTAACCGAAGCCTCCATCGCCCCTGTGCCGGATGAAGTAAGAGTTATTACGGGGGCCTCTGTCCTGAAAACATATTTCAGCAGTTCGAGATTTTCACCGACGATATTTGAAAATAAGGGAGTCCTGTGATGTATGAGAGGCAGCGACATTTCTGAGAGCACTTCTGCGGGAACAGGTGTCGGCCCCGGCGAATTTAGAAATTTCTTAATCAATGTCGGTTCCTTTTTTCCCTGTCGGGAACATAAATAATATTGATGATTGTTCCTGTCCTGTCGCTGTACTGGTTCAGATTGTTCGGATCAGCTTTCCATTCGTCATCAACGACGAAGCAGTAGGAATGTATGCCGGGTTTAAGCCTGACTTTGACGAAAAAATCAGCCGCCCCCGTATTGGAAAGAACCGTCAGGTAAGGATTCCAATTATTGAAATCCCCGACCAGTGAGACGCTCCTTGCCGTAGTGCTTTCATATTTGAACTGATACATATCCTTTTCAAGCCATAAAGGATAGGTGGCCCCGGGGATAAAATCCTCTTTTAAATCGAAATAGGACACGGCCTGCCCGCTGTCATCGTTGATAATATTGGTATTTCCGGGATCGTTTATCCAGACGTCGTCTACAACGAGCTTATACTTGTAAGTGCCTTTAGGCAGACGCACTCCCCAGGAATACTGCCAGAAATTGGTTTCAGTTTCCCGCATCAGGAGTTCGGGCTTCCAGTCGTTAAAATCGCCGGCGACAAGGATCATATTCGCCTTGCCTTTGTAAAAAAAGATTATAGAATCTGCAGTGACAAAAGGCGAGTTTACAAAATAATCCTCCGTATTTGTCAGCTTCTCGAATTCCGCTTCCCTGCTCAGGCGCTCATCCTGCGCAAAAACGAGGGCAGGCAAAAATATCAGCGCCAGAGGCATGAATTTGATGAATCTCATTTCTTCTCCCTGTAAGTTATGAATAATTATCGGTCTTTATAAACTTTTATCAACTCGTTATATTTACCCCTTTTAGTATAACTTGTGTGGAGCAATTCATGGGACTTGTGCCCAAGTGGTTCTATTAAAAATTCTTTATACAGGGCCTGAACGAACGGGTTTTCATGAGATTTCCTCATGGGTTTTCCATTATCTTCCCTGAATATGGCATTCAATCTCTTTTCCCTGACGCTTTCAGGGCTGCCGATAGGCCTTGGCTGGCCCCCTCCGGTAATGCATCCCCCCGGACAACCCATTATTTCTATAAACTGATAAGGGGAGGTTCCGTCTTTTATCTGGTTTAACAGGATCCTCGCCCCTGCAAGACCGCTTGTAACGGCGATTTTAACAGTTATACCGTCGAGATAATCGAATTTTTTGACAGGATTTTCGATTTTGATCTCCGCTTCCTTGATCCGCTCTACACCCTCGATAGGCGTAACGCGGAGGTTTTCAAAAGGCAGTTCCCTGCCGGTAACGACTTCATAAACGGTCCTGAGGGCGGCTTCCATTACTCCCCCGCTTACACCGAAAATATCCGCGGCCCCGGTTGAAAATCCGAGGGGATTGTTGAACACCCCTTCGGAGAGGGAATTAAAATTAATCCCGGATTCTTTTATCATCCTTGCCAGTTCCCTTGTAGTAAGGACAGCATCCACATCCTGGTAGCCGCTGGATCTCATTTCCGGCCTTGTGATCTCGAATTTTTTAGCGGTGCATGGCATTACCGATACTACGTACATATCCCGGGGATTGACTCCTGCCTTGGCTGCATAATAGGTTTTCGCAAGGGCGCCCAGCATCATGTGGGGGGATTTGCAGCTTGAAAGATGGCCGAGATATTCTGGAAATTCATGTTCCATGAATTTGATCCATCCCGGGCTGCAGCTTGTTATCATCGGTAGAACTGGTTTTGTTTTGCCCGCGGGTCCGAAAGCGGCCTCTAATCTTCCGAGCAATTCATGCCCTTCCTCTATTATTGTCAGGTCTGCCGCAAAATTGGTGTCGAAAATATCTACAAAACCGATTTCTCTTAATGCGCTGACCATTTTTCCCGTAACAAGGGTTCCGGGTTCGTATCCGAATTCTTCGCCGAGAGCGGCGCGTATTGCCGGAGCGGTCTGTACTACCATTCTTTTCGATTTATCGTAGAGGGCCTTCCAGACCGTTTCAGTCGAATCATGCTCCTTAAGCGCATCGACGGGGCATACTACAGTGCACTGGCCGCAATTCGAACAGTTTACGGAATTCAGCGGCAGTTCGGCCGCCGGAGCGATTACGGCGTTAAAGCCCCTGTGGGTGAGACCCAGGACTCCGACGCCCTGTATTTCATTGCAGACCGTTACGCATCTTCTGCATGATACGCATTTTGAAGAATTCCTGGTGATAGCAGGGCTTGATTCGTCGATAAAATCCTTGGATTTCTGGCCGTCGAAACGGGAATTTTCTATCTGGATGATCTCTCCGAGTTTTTGAAATTCGCAGTTTTGGTTTCTAATGCAGTTCAGGCAATTCTTCGGATGGTCAGAGAGCAGAAGTTCGTATATAATCCTTACGGCCTTTCTTGCCTTTTCAGAATTAGTGTACACCACCATCCCTTCTTTTACTTTTGTAATGCATGAAGCCATGAGGTTCTTCATGCCTTCAACTTCAACGACGCATATGCGGCAGGCCCCCGGGTCATGCCCCGCCTCGCTGTGGCACAGGGTGGGTATTATGATATTATTCGTCTTTGCGGCCTCGAGTATGGTTATTCCGTCGTTTACATGGATCTGCTTCCTGTTTATAGTCATATTAACCATTTTAGGCCCTCCTGTCGCAGCGCAGGCAGCGCATGGATTCTGCGATAGCATTGAGCTTGTGGAATCCTATCGCCACTTCTTCGAAATTGCCCTTGCGTTTTTCAGGATCCAGGTATTTCATGTCGAATCTTTCATGCTCGACGATTGCTTTTTCTTCCTGGGCTCTGGGGATCTCAATCGGGCCTCCCGTGTTCAGGACGCCTTTGCCGCCGAGATAAACGTCAATGGATTTTGCCGCATTTTTGCCGTCCGCTATAGCGGTAATGACAATATCCGAACCCCTGACAATATCTCCTCCGGCGAAAACGCCTTTCATGCTGGTCATCAGCGTTTGCTTGTCGATGACGAATGTCCCCCATTCGGTAATTTCAACCTCGTCCTTTTTTATGAAGGGAAGGTCTGAAGTCTGGCTGACCGCCAGTATCGCCGAGTCGCATTCGATCAAATATTCCGAACCCTGGACAGGCGAGGGTTTTCTTCTGCCGGACCTGTCGAATTCCATCAGTTCCATCCTGACACATTCAACTTTTTCAAGCCTGTCCTTCCCGATAAACCTTACGGGCGAGCTTTGTTCGATTACTATGATTCCTTCCTCGACAGCGTCCCTTACTTCGCGCCTTTCCGCCGGCATTGCTTCCATTTCACGCCTGTATATAAGGGTTACTTCCGCCGCCCCGATTCTGAGGGCGACTCTTGCTGCGTCGACTGCCGTATTGCCGCCCCCTATAACGACGACTTTTTTGCCGATCGTATTCTTTCCATGCAGGTTTACATCTTTGAGAAAATCAAGGCCATGGAAGACGCCATCGAGGTTTTCGCCCTCTACGCCTATTGTGTTTGAAAACTGGGTGCCGGCGGCTATGAAAATTGCGTCATGTTTTTTACGGAGGTTATCGAATTGCTTATCGGAACTTATATAATTGCTCAGGTGAATTTTAACGCCGGTGTGTTCGATCGCCTCGATTTCCGCCTGGAGTATTTTTTTAGGCAGCCTGTATTCGGGAATGCCGAAAGCGAGCACTCCCCCGGCTTCGGGTGCGCTTTCATACACGTCTATGTCGTAGCCAAGCCTTGCCAGGTAATACCCGCAGGTCAGGCCTGCCGGGCCTGCCCCGATAATCCCTATGCTTTTGTTCTTTTTAGGGAATACTATGTCGGAATAAGGTTCTTCGACTGAAAGGACCATATCGGCGACATATCTTTTAAGATCCATTATCGCTATGGGTTCATCCATCTGGGCGCGCCTGCAATGGCTTTCACAGGGATGAGTGCAGACTCTCCCGCAAACTGCGGGGAAGGGGTTATCCTTCCTGATGAGGTTATAGGCATCGCGAAGCCTGCCTGCGGCTAGAAGAGCAATAAAGCCCGGCACGTTAACTCCGGCAGGGCATGCGTTCTGGCAGGGCGAAAGGAAGAGATCGCTGCATACGCCGGCCCTGCAGTATTTGTTTTTAATATGTTCTTCATATTCTTCCCTGAAATATTTTATTGTGGAGAGGACAGGATTGGGGCCGGACTGGCCTAAACCGCAAACTGCGCTTATCTGGATAGTCCTCCCGAGTTCTTCGAGGAGCTCTATGTCTCCTTCCCTGCCCTGGCCTTTAGTTATCCTTTCAAGTATTTCGAGCATTCTCTTTGTCCCGATCCTGCAGGGAGTGCATTTGCTGCATGATTCATCCTGGACGAAGTCCATGAAGAACCTTGCCATATCAACCATGCAGGTATCCTCGTTCATTATGATAAGACCGCCCGAACCCATTATAGTGCCGAGCCTGGCGAGATTGTCATAATCGAGAGGGACGTTGAGATTATCGGAAGTTATGCACCCGCCCGAAGGGCCGCCTGTCTGGGCTGCCTTGAATTTCTTGTTTTTGGGTATTCCTCCTCCGATGTCAAAAACGATTTCACCGAGGGTGGCTCCTATCGGCACTTCGACAAGGCCCGTATTCAGGATATTTCCCGCGAGCGCGAAAACTTTCGTACCCTTGCTGTTCCCATGCCCGAAAGTGGAGTACCAGGCGCTTCCATTCATCAATATGCGGGGGATGTTAGCGAACGTTTCTACATTATTGATAATAGTAGGTTTTTTAAACAGGCCCTGTTCGAACGGGAATGGGGGCTTTTGATGGGGCTCTCCCCTTTTTCCTTCTATGGAGGCCATCAAAGCTGTTTCTTCTCCGCAGACGAATGAGCCTGCCCCGATCCTGATTTCAAGGTCGAAATTGAAGCCGCTTCCGAATATGTTTTTACCGATAAGTCCGGACTCTCTCGCCTGTATAATGGCCTTTTCAAGCCTTTCGACTGCAAGGGGATATTCGGCCCGGATATAAATATATCCCCGGGAGGCACCGATCGCAAAGCCGCCGATTATCATTCCTTCTATAACAGAGTGGGGATCGCCCTCTATTACGCTCCTGTCCATGAAGGCCCCGGGGTCCCCTTCATCCGCATTGCAGACAATATATTTCTGGCCGCCTTCAACTGAAGCTTTTTTCCCGGCTTCCCATTTCAGGCCGGTAGGAAATCCTCCGCCGCCCCTTCCCCTGAGGCCTGAATCCTTGATAGTTGCTATTATTTCATCCTGGGTCATTTTATTCAGGGCTTTTTCAGCCGCGAAATAGCCGTCAAGCTCAATATATTCTCCCAGGGATGAAAAATCGATTTTACCGCAGTTGGAGAGGACAATCTTTGTCTGCTTTTTGAAAAAGTCTATATCTTCAAGGTGTTGTATATACTTGCCTGTTTTTTTATCGAAATATGTTTTTTCGTTCAAGACGGTGTCCGACATGAAGTGGCTTGCTACAATCTTCGGTATTACCGACGGCTCAAGCCTTGTATAGAAAACGTTTTCAGGTTCCATGATCATTACAGGGCCGATCGCGCAGGTTCCGATACACCCGGTTAGTTTTACCAGGACGCTTTCCTGAAGGTCTTTTTCTCTCAATGATTTTTCCAGCGCATCCTTTACAGCGAGGCATTCTGAAGATACGCAGCCGGCTCCGCCGCAAAGAAGGATCGTATGCTTGAACTTTTTTGCTTCTTCCGATGTTTCTGCCTTTATTTTAAGAAGATCTTTCATTGTTTCGATCTTTTTTTTCATAAAACTCTCCTGCTACTGAAAATTAACGAGCAGCGCCTTGAGTTTATCCGGATTGACCTGTTTATACACCTTGTCGTTGATAGTGATTGCGGGGGCCAGGCCGCAGGCCCCTATGCACCTCATCACTTCGAAGGTATATTTTCCGTCTGAAGTCGTTCCGCCGGGTTCGATATCGAGAATTTCCTTTAATTTATCGATTATCTTCTTGCCTCCGCGGACGTAGCACGCTGTTCCCATGCAGACGCGGATAGTGTATTTGCCCCTTTGCTTTATTGAAAAGAAGGAATAAAAAGTAGCCACGCCGTATACTTCGGATAGGGGGATGTTAAGATTGTCGGCTATGAATTGCTGCAGTTTCACAGGCAGGTAGCCGAATATTCCCTGCGCCATATGAAGGATCTGGATAAGGCTTCCTTCCTTATTCCTGTAGAGATCGATCACTTCCTTGATTCTTGTGTACTTTTCCTCTTCTGTTTCTTTTGTGCACTCGCAGGGTTTGATACTAAGAGCCATGAAGCACCCCCGGATTTAATTTAAATACTCGCTTATCGATTTCGCGGCCATTCTGCCGGCGCCCATCGCAGTAACGACTGTCGCGGCTCCCGTCACTATGTCTCCGCCGGCAAAAACTCCTTTTATAGAGGTCCGGAATTTATCATCGACAATGATATCCCCGTTCTTTTTTAATTTCAAATCTTTAGTAGTCCTCGAGATTATCGGATTGGGCGTCGACCCGACTGCTACGATCACTTCATCGGTTTCCATCCTGAATTCAGAACCTTTTACGGGTACAGGGCTTCTCCTTCCTGACTGGTCCGGTTCGCCGAGTTCCATCCTGAGGCATACCATGCTTTTAACAAAACCGTGTTCATCACCCTCGTACATAACGGGGCTTGCAAGGGTGATAAATTGAATTCCCTCTTCCATTGCATGCCTTGATTCCTCGATCCTCGCGGGCATTTCCTTCTCGGTCCGCCTGTATATGATATAGACATTTTCTGCATCGAGCCTTTTCGCGGTCCTAGCAGCATCCATTGCCACGTTTCCCCCGCCGATTACAGCGACATTTCTGCCATGTCTGACAGGCGTGTCGTATTCTCCGGTAAGATACGCCTTCATCAGGTTTACACGCGTCAGGAACTCGTTGGCCGAATAAATTCCATTCAGGTTCTCGCCGGGGATGTTCATGAAATTCGGAAGGCCCGCGCCTGTGCCGATAAATACGGCTTCGAATCCCCTGCCGAATATATCGTTTATTGTCAGAGCCCTTCCGATAAGCACGTTAGTCATAAAATTTACGCCGAAACTCTCAAGCATATCGATTTCGCTTTTAACTATCGACTTAGGGAGCCTGAATTCAGGAATTCCATAGACAAGTACGCCGCCGGGCTTATGATAACCTTCAAAAACCGTTACCCTGTATCCCATCCGGGCCAGGTCAGCCGCGCAGGAGAGTCCTGCCGGTCCGGACCCCACAACGGCCACCATTTTCCCAGCAGGCGTAATTACGCCGGGCCTGTTACCTGTTTCCGGGGCCGTCAGCCGGTTTTCGAGGTCCCAGTCAGCCGCAAAGCGTTCAAGGCTTCCGATCGAAACAGGATCGCCTATTTTCCCCGCGGTGCAGAGGCACTGGCATTGTTCTTCCTGCGGACAGACTCTGCCGGTTATAGCCGGCAGGGCGTTGTTTTCATGAATTATATCTATAGCCTTTTTGATATCCCTGTCCCTGATCGCTTTGATAAAATCCGGAATTTCTATCGATACCGGGCATCCGGCGATGCATGGCTTGTTTTTGCATTGGATGCAGCGTTCGCTTTCCAGTACAGCTTCCTCCAGAGAATATCCAAGAGGCACTTCGTTCCAGTTGCCTGTTCTTTCCGAGGGCTTTTGTTCCCTCATAGCAATCTGTTTGTTATTGCGGGCCACCGGCGCACTCCCTGTTCCATTTTTCAAGGCAGGTTTTCTCCTCGTGTTTATAAGAATCCAGCCTCATCATCAGTTCTTTGAAATCCACAAGATGCCCGTCAAAATCCGGCCCGTCCATGCATGTGAAATTTGTTTTCCCTCCGACTGTCACCCTGCATGCGCCGCACATTCCCATGCCGCATACCATAAGGGAATTCAGGCTTACTATTGTTTTTAAATTATAATTTCTTGTAAGGTCGGCTACGGATTTCATCATTATTGCCGGGCCGATCGCTATTACCCGGTCGATCCGTTCTTCGCCTTTATTATCGAGAAGTTCCCTCAACACATCCGTTACGAAGCCCTTCCGGCCGCAGGAACCGTCGTTGGTGGAAATAAGCAGGCTGTCGGAGAACTTTTCCATTTTATCCATCCAGAACATATTATCCCTGGAACGGAAGCCGTTTATCGATATGATCCTGCTGCCGGCATTTTTTAAACTCTTTACTATGGGGTAGGCGGCTGCGATTCCCACCCCGCCTCCGACGACGGCCACATTTCCAAAATTTCCCATCTCGGAAGGGTTCCCCTGGGGGCCAAGGAGGTCCGGGATGACACCGCCCGGCTTGAGGGCCGCGAGCTGGGTTGTCGATTTTCCAAGCACCTGGAATACGATCGATATTGTCCCCTGCGCACGGTCGTAATCCGCGATAGTAAGGGGTATCCTTTCGCCTTTGCTTGAAGTCCTGATTATGATGAATTGACCGGCTTCGGCTTTGCCGGCGATGAGAGGGGCTTCGATGATTGCGTGTAATGTTCCGGGTGCAAGAGTATATATTTCCTTTATTTTAAACATATTACACTTCCATTAACCTATTATAAATTCAATCATTTTAAAAATAAAGAAAATGAGGATATTTTTATAATAAAAAGCTTTTATTCATTCATTGCCGAAATATTTTCATTGGTGTTATTTGAGATAGAATAACTAAATGTTTTCCTATGCTTTTACAGATGCTATGAAATGCATCCTGCTGGACCTGAGGATGATAAACATATCGGAAAGGAAGATCGGCCTTTATGAAATTTCTCAACATCTGTCTGTTATCGTCAGCGATTGTATTTGTTTTCGGCGCCTGCTCGGTCAATCCGTCAGGGGGAGGCGGCGGTACAGGTCCCGGCTCTCATTCTCCCGATTGGATGTGGGCTGCGATGGGGGCTGATACTGCAAGTCCTGGAAATAATGTTACCGGTTCCGGTGTATGGGGGACTCCTTCCAGTCCGCACAAGCCGCATCTCACGCGGCAGCAGTTTTGTGAGATAAGAAATTTGGAGATGATGGGGCTTGAACCCACGGCCCCCACAATGCCATTGTGGTGCTCTCCCAACTGAGCTACATCCCCGTGCAGTTATAATTATATTGACGGACACTCAAAAAAACAAATAAAATTACAGATTTTTATCCCCTTAGCGGATCAAAGCGAGCGAATACAGCCAGTTAAGAAATTGCATTCATGAGGCAGGATTATCATTTAATTGTTCTAAAGTGCTGTTGCAAAAAATATCCCCCACGAAACGGGCAGCGGTCTTGTCTCCGCCTCCCTTCCATGGGGGTGTGTCTAGGGGGTCTTTAATTTTTATAATTTAAAGGATCCGGCCCAATTATTTTAGCAAAATAGTATAAATTTATTCCCATAGAAATAAAATACACCTTGGGTCGGTATTATACCCGACCATGAGGGGGGAATGTACCCGACCCATGGGGGGCTATTTATAATTCATAACTGCCGCGCTATATGTTGCCCCGTCATCGTTTCTAAAAGCGACGTATGGAACTCCTGATGGAGATATAGCGAGACTGATAAAATCCGCTTCATCGGGAGTAAAAGCCTGGTTACCAAGGTATTTCCACGTGCCGTTCGTATAAATCATCACCGATGCGCCAAGGCTGTAAATGAAAGTGTCCTGGTAAGCTATGCAGGGGTTTCCGGATGGGGTCATTGCAAGAGAAACAAAGTAGGCTCCGCTTGCGGAAAAACCGCCGGCGCCTACATTCTGCCACATGTTGTTGGAATACATCATGACCGATGCGCCACCGTTGTAGCCCTGGTCGCTGTATGCGGTAAAAGGGACGCCGGAAGGAGAAAACGATATGGATACGTAATCCGAGGCGCCGGAAGAAAACCCGGGGGCTCCGACGGTCTGCCACTTATTATTTGAGAACATACATACGCTTGTCTTTCCACCGTTGGCGTCATCGCTGTAGGCAACGTATGGAATCCCTGAAGGTGAAAAAGCGATTGCAAGGTTTACTGCGGCTCCGCATGAAAAATCCGGATTTCCGACGCTTATCCAGTTATTATTGGAATACATCATGACAGACGCGTTCCCTCCGTTGGTATCGTCGCTGAACAGGACATATGGTATTCCCCATGGGGAAACCGCGATGGCGATATCCCCGACAGACCCTGGAGAAAATCCCGGATTCCCGAGGTTCTGCCAGCTGCCGTTGATGAAAGCCATAACCGTTGCACCGAATGAAACCGAAGCGTCGCTGTAAGCCGCATATACAGTTCCGCTGCCGGCGATAGACATGCAGGTATACCAGGCCTGGTCGCGTGAGAATCCGGGAGAACCCAGCGCCTGCCATGTCCCGTTAGTGAACTCCATAACGGTCGCTTTATAACCCAGGTTATAATCCATATAACACATGCATGGGGTGCCTTGAGCACCGAATTTGAATGATATGTAATCAGCCTCTCCTGAAGAGACGGCGGATGTCCCCACAAAATTCCAGTTTCCGGATGGTCCGGAAACAATCGGACTATTTCCGGGGCCTGAAGAATTAGAGCCGGACGGGCTGTTTGAACAAGATGTCAAAAGGGATATTAAAACCGGTATTAATAAAAATAAACGCATCCGTTTGCCTCCGGTAAAATAGAACCCGCTCCCGTCAGGAGGGAGCGGGTTTTGTTGATCCTGATATTAATGTATGATTAAATTGCTCAGTATTAAGCCTTCGCCGCTAATCCTCAGGTCCTGCAATCCCGGATTGAGCGATACTGTTATATTTGTATGCACCAATGCTTGATTTTGAGGAAGGTTCGCTAAAGTGGTAAAGGACGTATTTGCAGAATTCATTGATGAACTTATTGAACTCTGTATGTAGGTTTCATACCAGAAATCAAGGGTATGGCTGGATGCGGCTGTTCCTGGTACGCCGGGCATGACTATCGCATAATCAACCTGCTGCTGGGGGTAATCATAGCAGTCTGTAGTTAAGTATACGGGGCTGTTAGCATTTATTTGCGCCCCTTTCAAGCTGTATTTCGTGAAATCGATAGTAGTTCCGGCAGATGATATGCTCTGGATCACCGCACCGTTCAGGAATGAGAACTGCATCGATCCGAAATTAAGGCCATATCGTGTAGTCGCGACTGTGATCCTGTGGACTCCGGGAGTTAAAAGGCATGTGCTGTTAAATGTCATCCATGCCCCTGAAGTTCCGGCCACAACAACGGCGCCCTGTATAGTCCCGTCTACCAATATATAAACCTGGGTTGGAGTTTCCGGGCCATATGAGGGAGGATAGAGGGCGATCGTGCTCTCGACCCTGTAAGTAAGATTGTATACGCTGTACTGATAGGTAGATAGCGTGTTGTTAACATAGAAGTCATAAGCCAGTGAGGTATTATTTGTGCCCAGGCCGTTCTCGGAGCCGATATTCGTAAGGTAATTATGACCGTTAGTGCCGACGCAGTCCTCGGCGTTTATAAGCCCTGGGATGATATTAGTTGTAATTGAATTTGTATTGGCCGCGTCATAGAGGTTGATCATCTCGCCCGACATGTAGAGAAGCGAGAGCAGTCTCAGGGTATTGGCGAAATAATGGCCGTAAGGGGAACTGTAGGAGGTTTTGTTTGCCACGATATTGGAGTAAAAGCTGTTCGCATAGTAAATATCGCCGTAAGGGAGGGTTGAAGCGCCGATCATTGCCGTGAATACCGGAGGATTGTGATCTACTCCCTCTACTGCCCATCCGGTTGAAGGGCTGTACATTGTAATTCCCTCGTAAGAAGGTACAAGCCCTGTCCCGTTGATAAAATATCCGTCGACTATATTCTGGCCGTACTGGGCGATACCGGTTGTACCGTAAAATGGTGTTTTAAAGAAATTTGCGGCTTCGCCGGCATATGTAAATCCATTCAAATCGTTATTCCAGCTTGCAGCTGTAGCCATTCTCCAGGGTACGCGCACCGCATCGTAATAGAAGTTATAACTCTGGGCACCGAAATCGCTGCATAGTATAGTCTGGATGCATTGCCCGGTCGATGTGTCGCACCAGTCGGGGAATAATCCTGTTTTGTTGGCGGTGCCGCTTATTATAGCGAACTGCTGCCACATAGTCTGGGCGAGCGTCGACCATAATGCGTTCGGGACAACCTGGTTGAAAATCGGGTAATAAGCCGGAGTGAAATATGAAGGGTTGAATCCGGCTTTTGTTCCTTCAGGGGTGTAACCGCCCCAGGCTCCGTATGAACCGGGACCGTTATCATATACTCCGGCAGTCAGATATATATCGCCGTCCCCGTATAGCCACCCGGGTTTGAAATCATTCATGAGATATGTTACATAATTTACCGCGTCTGTATTCCAGGCAGAACCCCATTCCTTGGCAGCCATGCACAGGGATAGGGCGATATCCTCGTCAGCATCCGTTGCGGAGGTTCTTCCTCTTGAGTTGACATACGTCGGATAACCGTTGTTGACCGTGGTTACGGCAGCCCCTGCAGTGCTTGACGGCTGCTGGACGGTGCCGTCGGAATTTGTTGTCACGGCGCCGTTTGTATAAATAGCCGGATGAGGGGCTTGTCCGGCATTATTGACATAAAAGCCCCTTTCATCGATGTTGTTGCCGTACTGGTCGACCCTCCACTGCATGAGGCCCTGCGAATTGGTGTGAGCTGTCATGTAATTATAGATAGCCGTGAATGTCGCCTGGTCGTTGAAATAAACGGAAAGAAGCATTCCGTAACCTATACCTTCGGAGACGGTATCCCAGCCTGTTGTGGAATCACGGCGCACACAGGCTGCGCTTGAGCTTACATTTGATACGTAATGTGCAACCCAGTCCTGGTATTCCGCCCTGAGCTGGTCGTCATTGAGGCGTCCGGGAGCATAGGGCAGTCCGTACTTGTAAGTATTGATTACAGGGATGAAACCGTTCTGAACATGGCTCCAGTTGCCGTTGCTACCCGAGCCGCCCGGGCGGAAAAGCGCGCAGCCTGATAAAAACAAGGCTGCAAAAAAAAGAGTGGCAAGCAGGAAAATTTTACTAAAATATTTCCCGTGCGTTGATCCGGTCATATTGACCTCCCGAAATTATTTTTGATAATTAGCGGGTTAGATTATAGATCAACGGGAAAATTTGATAATATCCCTCCGGTCGGAATTATTGCCGCCTTATGGCCGGGGATATGCCGGACCATTGGTCGGGTATTATTCTTTCATCATTTTGCTCAGCAATGTAAATACAAAAGACTGGTAGCCGAAACGGTTAACCTGGTAATCCTTCATCTTGTCGAAGAATTCTTCCCTGCTCGCGACACCTATTTTGGAATAAATGCTGGTGATATGGTCTTTTACCGAACCTGTCTGAATGAAAAGCCTGTCGGCGATTTCCCTGTTTTTATAGCCCTGGATAACGAGGTCGAGGACTTCCTTCTCCCTGTTGGTAAAATGGTAATCCCGGTAAAAAGATTCTTCCAATTTAAAGGCCGAGGATATCATGAGCTTGATATCGATGGCATTCCAGCGGATGCCCTCGATTACATTGTTTATGTAAACGGGGTCTGCCTTGGAAAGGAAAGTTATTTTTGAGATGTCTTTCTTGATGAGGCGGAGGGCAATAAAATTCATACTCTGTCCGGTAATAACCTGGGATGCGTATTCTTCGACCTTGGGTCTGTCTTCATCGATAATAAAGTTCAGAAAAGACTGCCTTTTTTTCAGGGATTCTTCGTTCATTTCGAGGATTTCCATCCCTGCCCTGTTCAAAAAAACTATATTTAAATTCATATCCGTTTCGACTATTACGGTAGGAAGCAGCAGGGCCATCTCGCGGAACCTTTCCTCGCTTTTTTTAAGCTTTTCTTCCGCCTTCTGCTTTTCCTGCATTTCAAGATGGAGCTGCGCATTTGTCCTGTAAAGTTCGGATGTCCTTTGAATTACCTGTTTTTCGAGGTCCTTAGCCTGGTTCTGTATCTTCTGGAACATTAGCGTCCCTATGAGACTGTCGTTTATTTTTGCTCTTAATATTTCATAGATCTGCGCATTCCTGGGGCCGTATTCGAATATTACAAATCCTAACTGGGACTGGCCCTGGAAAAGATTTTCGGTTATCAATGTGAACGATTTTTCATAGGGGAGAATATCATCGGGGATAATATCCTGTGTTGGATAGATTCTGCCTTCCTCGGGAAGTTTTATCCTACCCTCCCTGTTGAAGGCGAAGATCAGTTTTGACGTCCTCATGGGGTTTTCAGGATCCTCATAAAGGGAAATAAAGCAGCCCCTTATCCCGAGGGCCGGAAGATTTGAAAAAAGCACGCAGAACTGATCTTCGAGGGTATACGTATTGGCGAGTTTAGCTCCTAAGTCGCTGATGTTTTCCATTTTAGTGTCAACCATGATCTTTTCTATCAGGTCTCCTCTCTGAATGATATCGCCTATCATGATCCTGGCTTCCTGGAAGAGATCTTCTGTTTCAATAAGCGTCCGTCTTTCAGGTATATATGAGATCATATGCCGCCTGAATAGTGAAAGCAGTATATGGAGAAAAGAAAATCCAAGGTCTTTTGTCGATGTCTCCCTGATGATCCTGCTCCATGTCAGAAGGAAATCGGCCGATTTTTCTCCGCCGATTACCCTGATCAGGCTGTCGAATAAAGATCTCAGCGATTCGCAGACCCAGGCCTCGTTCAGGTCCCCTATGCCGAGGTCCTTGCCTGATATTTTCGACACAAGGCTTTCACGTATTTCCTTGTAGTCCTGGGAAAAGATGTTGCCGAGAATTTCCTTATTGCCCGTATTCGATGCGGATACGCTCTCTGAAAAGCAGCCGCAGGATTCCCTTATTATCAGTTCGGTCGGGAAAAGCATATCTCCGCTGATATTTTCACCGTTCAGGCACCTTATAATAAGTTCGGCCGCATTCCTCCCAAGGTCATATACGGGCTGCCTGACTGTTGTAAGCTTGGTTTTCCGGCTTTCCTGTATATCGTCAAATCCTGTTACCGGTATTACATCGGCTGCGAACCTTCCCCTGACCTGCATTTCATCGATAATTCCAAGGGCCATATAGTCGTTTGCAGATACTATCGCGTCGAACTGGGCTTTCCTTTCATCAAGCAGGATCCTTACCGCTTCCTTGCCGGAACTGAATGCAAAATTTCCGCTTACTATAAGCTTTTCGTCAATTTCGAGGCCATGTTCCATGAGCATATCCTTGTAAGCGGCAAATCTTTTTTCAGAATCGGTGCTTCCGGAGGGCCCTGAAACATAGGCGATTTTTTTATAACCATGATATTCGATCAGGTGTTTCATAATATCCCTGATGCCCTTATCATTATCCGTCAGGATTGAAGGCTTTTGAAGAATTTTTTCCCCGACGCAGACCATCGGGAAATCGATATACCGCTTGAGGAAAGTTTCGAAGCGGTCGCGGCCCGAAAAATTGGCAAGGGAGGGAGCTAAGACAATCATGCCGTCGATTCTTTTATGATTGATGATATCGAAAAGGATGTTCCTGTTTTTTTCCCACTCATAAGGCGCGTCGAGCCTGCCTGTCGCAATGCATACAAGGTTCACTCCGAGCTTGTCGGTGATGTCTGATATGCCTGATAAAATTTCGTTATGATAAGCGGTATTCAGCCAGTCTATCAAAAGGCCGATCGTATGTTTTTTATTTTGAAACAAATCTCACCTCAAGAAAATGTGCTGAACACGATATGCATGGGTCGTAAGCCCTGACGAGCATTTCAAGAGCAAGCGTTATCTCCTCCCGGCTCCTGTCGAGGATTTCCGGTACTAATTTACGCATATCGCTTTCTATATTACCCGTATTTTGAGAAGTCGGAATAACGCAGTCAGCATTTATTATAATACCTTTTTCATCAATTTCATAATAGTGGAAAAGTGTGCCTCTCGGAACTTCGACCGCTCCGGCTCCTTTTCCTGCCCTTACATGAATGATACCGGATTCGTTGAGGCCTACAACTAATTCCTGGCTGCGGTCCGTTCCTGTATTTTTGAGACTTTCCACTATTTTTATAGAGTCTTCAAGGCATTCTACGCATTCGACAAGCTGTGCGGCTGTATTAAGATAAGGGTTGGTAATTTTTGCCTTCAGACCGAGGGTTCTTGCGGCTTCGAGGGATTTGCCTGATAGCTTGCTGCCGTTAAGGTTGTAGCGGGCAAGCGCCCCCACGAGATATGAATCCCGGGAAAGCCTGGCCCTCTTGGCGGTCGAATGATCGACTATATATTCGTTGGTTATTTTTTTGTAATCTATTTTATCCATCCTGACCCCGTCGCTCGACCCTATGTCGCCTTCGAGGAGGGGATATCCGGGGCCGTCGTTTACGAGAGCCACATATTCGGTTTCCCTCTCGAAAGATGGAAATGGAAGGCTGGAAATAAGCTCTAAAGTCGCTTCCATATCGGGCCTCATGCCGGTGAGAAGAGAAAGCATCAGGTCCAGTTCCTTTTCCCCGGGGATTTTAGTAAAACCGCCGACTATGCACGAAATCGGATGCACATGCCGCCCGACAAGGATTTCACAGATATCGTTGCAGGTTTTTTTCATCCTGAGCGCACGCCTGACAACAGAGTTGTGGGAATCGATGAGCGGAATAAAACTTTTTACTCCAAGAAGGTCCGGGGCTGCGAGGAGATAAATATGCAGTATATGGCTGTCGAGAATCTCCATATCAAGCAGGAGCTGGCGCAGGATCATTGTCTGGCTTGACGGGTTGAACCCGATGGCGTCCTCGGCAGCCTGTATCGACGCTAAGGTGTGGCCGCAGGCGCAGATCCCGCAAATGCGGGAAGTTATATGCTGAGCCTCGAAAATAGATCTTCCTATCAGCATTCCTTCGAAAAAGCGGGGGGCTTCAACGATATTGAGTTCGCACTTTTCCAGCCGGCCGTCGGCTATATCGACGACTATATTCCCGTGTCCTTCGACCCTTGTAAGGTATTCAACCTTGATTTTTATATTTTTTTCACTCATTCCGGTCATTCTCCCGGCACTTATTGTACATGTCCATCTTTTTAATAATAAGGTCAAGGGATATATCATATCCGTCAAGAACTTCCCTGAAACCGTTCTTATTGGGATTGGAGACCATCCCCCTGCAGCCGTAGCAGATGTTGCCGTTGTTTATGCACCAGGAATTGCATCCGGAGCGTGTTATCGGGCCAAGGCAGGTTGTTCCCCTGTCGTACATGCAGATATTTTCATTTAATTTACATTCCACGCACACGGCTTTATCGCTGACATGATAGGGCAGCCCGGCGAGGGCGGCTTTTAAAACCTCTATGACTTCAGGCGGATAAACCGGGCAGTTATGAATAAAATAATCCACATGGATGACCTGGTGGACGGGCATTGTCGGTATCGTATCGAATTCCGAGGCTTTATCGCCGTATACATATTTGCGTATTTCATCGAGCTTGTAGCTGTTCTTCATGCCGTTTACGCCGGCTATGGTCGCGCATGAACCGTAGGCTATAATGACCTTGGAACGCCTGCGGATCTCTTTTATCAATTCAACGGCATGATTTGTTGTTATGCTGCCCTCAATTATCGCTATATCGTAGCTCTGGTCCCATTTCTCTGACATTATCTCCCTGAATTCCACGACTTCGATCGAATCCAGGATATCTAGAAGCTTTTCCCCCATGTTGGCGATCTGCAGCTGGCAGCCTTCGCAGCATGCAAAATCGAAAAAAGCCACTTTTGGTCTTTTCATATTAAATCGCCCCTTTAATATCTTTAATCTGGTCATAGGGGAAAACAGGTCCGTCCTGGCAGCAATATATGCTGTGTATCTGGCAATGGCCGCATTTACCAAGGCCGCATTTCATATGCCTTTCAAGTGAAACAAGTATCTGGTTTTCGGGGATATTTTTCAAAACGAGTTCTTTAATTACAAACCTGTACATTACCGGGGGGCCTACTACAACGGCAAAAGTCCTGTCCGGTATCAGCGTGACTCCGGGTATCAATGATGTTATCAGGCCTACGTTTCCTGCCCATTCATCGGATCCCCTGTCGACCGAACAGTTAAAATTAACATCCATTCTCTTCGACCATTTTTCGACCTCATCGCCGAAGAGCATATTCTGTGGCGTTTTGCATCCTAATAGAATATCGACTTTACCGAAATCACGGCGGTTATCCATTACAAAATTAATGAGAGACCTGAGAGGAGCGATTCCCAGTCCGCCCGCGATCATCAGCAGGTCTTTTCCAAAAAGAGTCCTGACAGGAAACCCTTTACCGAAAGGACCGCGGATGCCAACTTCGTCGCCGGCATCGAGCCTGTGCATCGCTGTTGTAAATTTTCCGACCGCCCTCACGCAGAGTTCGAAGGATTCCCTTCTTGTCGGGGAACTCGCTATTGAAATCGGGGCTTCCCCTGCTCCGAACAAAGATGCTTCTATAAACTGGCCGGGTTCATGATCGAGGCTTTCGCCGTTGAATAAACTGACTTCGAAGAGCTTTTCCGTTTCAGTAAGTTTCCTTGATTTTATTATCTTAGCGCGTTTTATCTCGTAACTGGAATTATTGATCGTTATTTTATTCATGCCCGGCACTCCCCGGCACCTGGCCCCCTGCGGGATTATTGCACTCCTGGTACAGGACCCTGATCGTTTCCTTTAAATTTATCTTAGCCATGCATGTTCTGCTGCATCTTCCGCAGCCTGTGCAGAAGAAATGGTTGTTGCGGTCGACCGGATATTTGAATTTGCGGTTGAACCTGTGCCTTTTCCTGTCGCTTCTTTCTTTCCTGAAGCTTTCTCCTCCCGCTATTTTGGCAAAGGGTTCGCTCTGGCAGGAATCCCATATCCTTACCCGTTTTCCGGTTTTCAGGTCAAGATTGGGTATATCGTCCACATCAAAGCAGTAGCATGTGGGGCAGACATTGGTACAGTTCCCGCAGGCCAGGCACCGGTTTCCAATATCATTCCAGACTTTGGCATCGAAACCCCTCAGGAAAAGACCGGGAAGCTCATTCCTGTCTATTCCGACCTCGTTAATGAATATTTCCCTTTTTTTGGACCTCAGCGTCTCCAGTTCCTTGTGATGCCTGCCTTCCGCCTCGCCGAAGAGCCCGGACACCCCTATAAGATCTTCCCCGGCCTGGGTATGGATGTCCGCGATAAAATAATCACCCATATCTGTCAACATAATATCATATCCGCCGCTGGGCATATGAGTATCCATCATTGCGCAATTCGCAAAGGAATCGCAGTAAACGTTGCATTCTATTCCGATGATCAGAATTTCATTTCGCCTGATAAGGTAGTTAATATCCCTGGGTCTGTCGGAAAAGACAATATCGAGGCATTGAATTCCGGCTATATCGCAGGTATGGACGCCGAACAGGACCATTTTTTCGAATTCGACAACGGCCTGCATCTTCTGACCGGTAGTTGTGTCGTATTCGATGAGGGTTTCGTGCTGGGGCATGAAATATTTTTTTGGCGGGAGGATTGTTGGAATATATTTAAGGGCAATATCCCTTGAATCTTTGACTTCTTCGAAACTGTAGCTGTCGTAACCCCTTTTTACAGGAGCTACCACCTTCATATTTGAACTAAGGGCTCTTATGAAATTGTCAAGATTGCCTTTTTGAAGTATCTTGTAATCCATTTCATCATCCCTTTATAGAAATCGGAGCGGGACATTTAATTTAATTCCGTTTAAATTAAATGTAATTGCTAAATTTGTCAAGAGGATCGAAGTTTAATCACAAGTAGTCATGTAATCGCGGAGTGATTGTCTGCCGGCAACAATTGGCTTTTTAAAAAAAATTTATTAGTATATTATTAGATCCGATTGTATGTTATTAAAACGGAGGATTTATATGGATAAGGTAGTTCATTTCGAAATTCCTTTCGATAACAAGGAACGTGCGTTGAAATTCTATTCCGGGATTTTCGGGTGGAAACTTCAGGATCTTCCTGAAATGGAATATGTAATGGCATATGCCGCTAAAACGGACAAAAATAATATGGTTGAAGATAAAGGGGCCATAAACGGCGGTCTTTTTCAAAGGAACGATTCGGCAAAAGCCCCCGTTGTCGTCATTGGGGTCGATTCGATCGATGAAACCATAAAAAAAGTGATTTCAGCCGGAGGAAAGGTTGTTACTCCAAAAAGTCCGATCCCCAACGGCTCATATGCAAGGGTGTCAGACAGCGAGGGGAATGTGATCGGCCTAGCTGATATGTCGAAGTAACCGCTCGCCATCTGGAGATAATCAGTAGAGCCGGGAAACGGAATTTAAAACCCCGTTACTTCATCATTTCTTCTATCTGGTTGAGCGCCCTGACGCTGCAGAATTCCCCGCACATCGTGCAGTAATCCTTTGAGACGGCTCCGCTCGACTCCCGCCGCATTCTCGCGTTTTCTGGATCGACAGAAAGGCGGTACATTGACTCCCAATCCAGATTTTTCCTTGCGCGGGACATTTCATCGTCCATTTTTTTAAATTTATTGCCGTATTTTACCATATCGGCAGCGTGGGCGGCGATCCTGCTGGCTATGATCCCCTGTTTTACATCATCCAGGTCTGGAAGGCACAGGTGCTCGGCGGGAGTGACATAGCAAAGGAAATCGGCGCCGGCCGATGCCGCAAGCGCTCCGCCGATGGCGCCGGATATGTGATCGTATCCTGAAGCTATATCCGTAACAAGGGGGCCGAGTATATAGAAAGGGGCCCCGCTGCAAAGAGATTTCTGCAGGGAAATATTTGATACGACCTGGTCGAGAGCAACATGTCCCGGGCCTTCGATTATCACCTGGACTCCGGCTTCCCGGGCCCTGGCGGCCAGAGCTCCGAGAGTGATAAGCTCTTCTATCTGCGCCATATCCGAAGCGTCGGATGTAGCTCCGGGGCGCATCCCGTCTCCCAGGCTTAACGTCATATCATACCTGTTTGCAATTTCCAGGATCCTGTCATAGTGAGTGTAAAGCGGGTTCTCCTCTTTATTGTATTCCATCCAGACGCAGAGCATCGAGCCGCCCCTGCTGACGACATCGAGGATGCGGGTTTTCTGCTTTATATATTCCCAGGATTTAAGGGTTACGCCCGAGTGTATGGTAACGAAATCGACCCCTTCTTTTCCCTGGGATTCGAGCACGGAACAGAAATTGTCGATCGTTAATTCCTGGATTTTCTTTTTCCCTCTCGATATTTCAAAACCGGCCTGGTAAATAGGAACGGTCCCGACGGGGATAGTGGATTTTGAAAGCACCTTCTTCCTCACATCGTTAAGGATCACTCCCAGGCTTAAATCCATGACAGTGTCCGCGCCGTATTTTTCACAAACCGCCAGCTTGGCTAATTCCTGATCTACTTTCATCAATTCCGGAGATGAGCCGATATTGGCATTGACTTTGGTCCTTAAACCGGAACCAATGCCTACCGGGTTTATGTCATGACCGGAATTTTTTAAAATCACGATATGGCCGGCTGCCATCCTTTCAATTATCAAATCCTTATTGATATCTTCGGCCTCTGAAATATATTTCATTTCAGGCGTATATATACCTTTTTTAGCTGATTCTATCTGAGTCATATTTTCCTCCTGTCGGGGCATAGCAGGAAATGCGGCAGCGGTCCGTTTCCTTTTCCTATCTTGTACTTTGCAGCAAATCTTATTAGTTTATTTACATAATCGGAAGCCTTCCTGACTGAATTTATTATATCACCGCCGCGGGCCAGAAAAGCCGTCAGCGCGGAAGAAAAAGTGCAGCCTGTCCCATGGGTATTTTCCGTCATGACTCTCGGATGAACGAAATCATACCTTTTTATCGACTGTCCGTCCCTGACAAGTAGAATATCCGAGGAAATGGGACCTCCTGCATTGATATGCCCCCCTTTTATCACTATGGCTTTGAGCCTGTCGAATTTTTTCATCACTTTTTCTCCTGCCCTGACGGGGTCGTCTTCCTCATGCCGGGATAATATTAAAAGTTCATCGTAATTCGGGGTCATGATAGAGCTTTCCGAAGCTATATAATTCTCGAAAACATCCATTGAATCATTATCAAAAAGGCTCAGGCCGGATTTGGAAAATAAAACAGGGTCGCAGATCAGGAAATATCCCCTGACTGATTCTCCGGCCGCCATAGCTCCCCGGGAATTTCCAAGCATGCCGGTTTTTATGAAAGATATGTCGATATCTTCGAGAACGGCTTCTATCTGGCTCCTGATAAAGGCCGGATCAAGATTTATGATCTCTTTTACACCTGAAGTGTTCTGAACCGTCAGGCTAGTAAGCGCAGCGCATCCATAGACACCTAAGGATGTGAATGTTTTTAAATCCGCCTGAATCCCGGCACCGCCGGATGGATCCGACCCGGCGATCGAAAGGACATTTTTATTCATCATTAAAGACCTATTTGGTAAATATTATCTCCGAATCCGGGCCGACATTAAATTCCCTCGAGCCTTCGGATAAAAACGAGTTATCGCCCACCAGGGAACTGTCGAGTATCGTGTTTTCAACAATCGTCTCAAAACCGAGGATGGAGTTTGTTATCAGAGCGTTTTTTACGCAGGAATTTTCAGAAATTGAAACATAAGGCCCTATTATGGAATTTTCAATTCTTGTGTCATGGCCTATGAATACCGGGGGATTTATAATACTGCCCGGAATATTATCATTAGTTGCATGCTTGTCCAGCATCACCCTGTTTGTCTTGAGGAGGCTTTCCTTTTCACCGCAGTCATACCACTCGGGGATATTGAAGATTTTAAATTTTTCGCCGCGGTTTATCATCGTTTTCATTGCGTCGGTGAGCTGGTATTCATCCCTTGTTTTAATTTCCTCTTCGATAATGAATTTCAATGATTCAAAAAGCTTGAATGCGCTTTTAAAATAATACAATCCACCGATAGCTAAATCGCAGGCAGGATTTTCCGGCTTTTCAACCATATTTGTGACATAACCGTCTGCATCGACTGTGACGATACCGTATTTCCTGGGATCATCAGGCTTCATAATTCCTATCATGTTTTCGCTGGAACCTACCACCCCGGCCATATCGGCAGTAAAGATGATATCGCCTAACACTATCAAAACCGGTTCATCTTCGGTAAATTCGTCCTTGGCATGGTCAATTGCATGCCCCAGCCCGTTGTAATCCATCTGCCTGATAAATTTCATCGGAAAGGAGTATTTTGTATGCAGGTAAGTTTTAATCTGGTCTCCAAGGTGTCCGATTATATATATTATCTCTGTGAATTTCAGATCCAGGATCTGTTCCATTATATATCCTATTATAGGTTTACCGGCAACGCGTATAAGTGATTTCGGGATCACATGCGTTTGCGGCCTTAGCCTTGTGCCTATACCGGCAATCGGCATTATTATTTTCATCAGCTTCCTCCGTTGTTCATTATAACGAATAAACTCTGAGTTGTAAATATAGACCCACTTAATGTCCTGAGACTTGTCTCAGGGATATATCTCGTCAAGTCGCGTTCATTTGACGAATAATTATCTTCCTTTTAAAATAAATATCTTTACCCATGACCATAAGAGAGGGGATATGGAAGATAACAAAGTAATTATAATACAGGCAGATAAATCCATCCTGCTCGATACGCATCATCCTCGGTTCGAAGAGGTCAGGAAAAGACTGGTCAACTTCTCTGAATTGATTAAAACTCCCGAACATATTCATTTCTACAGGATAACACCGATTTCTCTCTGGAATTCGGCAGCTAACGGGGTTTCGCTTGAAGAGATAATGGAAACTCTCGAAATGTATAAGAAGTACGACATACCCAAGAATGTGATTGAATATACAAGAAAGCATTTTTCGATCTACGGCAAAGTAGTATTTGAAAGCGCGGCGGATTCAAAAATGGCGGTCAGGATCGAGGATGCGAAGCTGGTTGAAAAGGTGAAACCCCTCATAGAGAAGTATATACTTGAGGAAAAAGACGGGCTGGAATTTATCGTTGAAAAAAAATGGCGCGGAATTATCAAGGGCGAACTGATAAAACACCTTATACCGGTCAAAGATATAGCCGGTTTCGAGAACGGTAATAAATTAGGGATGGATTTCAGGAAAACAAGCCTCGAAGAAAAAGACTTCGCCCTGAGATATTACCAGTCCGAAGCGGTTTACAGTTTCTCGAAGTGGAGCGAAGGAAGCGGAATAATAGTTCTACCATGCGGGGCCGGGAAAACCATTGTAGGAATGGGCATAATGAGGGATATAGGAGAATATACTCTTATAATCACAACAAGCGTTGAAGCTATCAGGCAGTGGAAAAGGGAAATTCTCGATAAAACCACTCTTACTCAGGACGATGTCGGCGAATTTACGGCTCTTGTAAAGGATATCAAGCCTGTTACTATAACGACTTACAATATGCTGATCCATAAAAGCAATAAAAGCGAAGAAATGCGGAATATTAACATTTTTACGGACAAGAACTGGGGCCTGATTATTTATGACGAGGTTCATATCCTGCCGGCGCCGATTTTCCGGATGACGTCCGTGATTCAATCGAAGAGGAGGCTTGGATTAACAGCCACTCTTGTCCGCGAGGATAACCTGGAAAGCGAAGTATTTACTCTTATCGGCCCTAAAATATATGAATACCCCTGGAAAGCCCTGGAAAAAGAGGGCTGGATCGCCCAGGCGATCTGCTACGAGATCAAGGTGCCGCTAAACGAAAAAGATTACAATGAATACGTTAATTCAAACCAGAGATACAAATTCCGGATAGCCTCTGAAAATTCCCGCAAATACGGGATTATTAAAAAACTGCTCGATAAATTTAAAAACAATCATGTTCTTATTATTGGCCATTATATCACACAGCTTGAAGAAATTTCGAGGATGCTAAAAATCCCTCTTATAACGGGTGAAACTTCGAACCAGGAAAGGGAAATTATGTACAGGGATTTCAGAAAAGGAAATATAAAAGCACTGGCGATATCCAGGGTAGGCAACTTTTCAATAGATCTTCCGGTAGCCGATGTGGCGGTCCAGGTATCGGGTATTTTCGGATCCAGGCAGGAAGAAGCGCAGAGGCTCGGCCGTATTCTCCGGCCCCAGTCCGGTAAATCCTATTTTTACACACTTGTATCCAAGGATACGATCGAGGAAGAGTTCGCAAAAAAAAGGCAGCTGTTCCTGCTTGAGCAGGGATATCAATACAATATTATCAATCCGGGTGATCCTGATGAAAAAGATTACAGTCCGGGTATGAAGGTTAAAGCGGCGGTTTAAAGAGGGGGAAAAGATGTTTCAGGGCCAGACCGGGGAATTGTCGAGCGAATCTGTTGTCGACTGGTTTATAAAGGAAGAACCGCAGCTTGTGAAAAAAATATACGATTATTTTTTTCACACCGACAGTGAAGTCTCTTTCGACAGCGTGGAAAATACGAGGAAACTTGCGGAAGTTTCGAAGTATTTTGCAAATAACGCGCCGGAAATATATTCGGGGCTGAATAAGTATGAGAAGCTCCTCATTTATATCATGAAGAGCGGGTTCGGATGGATCGTATACGATAATATAGAATCCAACCTTAAAATTATATCCAAGATCTTTCATTATGATTATGAAGAACTTAACAGGGGGCTTGATTCATTGTTTAAAAAGCACCTTCTTTTTAAATTTGAAAGATTAAAAAACTACAGTTTTTTCTTCTCCCCCCCGGTCTTTTTAAGAAGCATTACTCATGAAATAATCAAAGAGGAAATTTTCGGAGAAGAAGACTGCCCTCTCGTTTCTCTGGATCTCCTGAGCCGCCAGTATATTCCTCTTATTGCCGGCCTGATTTCCTATGTAGTGACTTTTTCTCCGAGGAGTTCTGAAAATAATGAGATACATAAAATCGACCTCGCTAAAATGCTTGAATTTTTTTCGGATTTCGCTGAAAAAGAGTATCTGGAACAGCTTATAAAAAAACTTACCCGTTTCGGATTTTTCCAGAAATTCAACAACAGGATCATTATAAATAAATCACTCTTCGACGCCATAATAAACCTGTCGATCAACGAACAGCTGTTTATCATCTTCCTTTATGAATTCATGGATAAATTCGATTTCAGGAAAAGCGCTTTCATGACCCTGAAAATATTAGCCGTTCAAACATTCAGCCGGAAGGCCGGTATGCCCCTGCGCGAGCTCTTCTTCCATTACCTGAATAATGAAATTTATATTTCCCTGAAAAACGAGCCTAAAAACCTCATGTTTATGCTCAAACAGGAAGAGCTCAAGTTCATGTTTTTCGTGAAGATGCTTGAGACAGAAAGCATTGTGGAACTTCACCGGCATGTGCCAGACACCATATCCATAGCCCAGGATTATATAATTATGAATGAACCTCAGGCGTCGCTTTTAAACAACACCGATTTCTCCGGCCGTTTCCAGGATGATAAATTTATTGTTGAAACCAACTTCGAAATAATCGTAGAGCCTTTTGTCAGGCCGGATATACTTTTCCGCCTGGCGCTTATTGCCGAACCCCTGACTATCCAGACGATATCCATATTCAGGATAACAAAAGAATCCATTTACAGGTCATTCGCATACGGCATTAAAAAAGATGAAATCCTTGAATTCCTGAATACCCATTCAAGGCACCCTGTACCGGATATAGTGATCGAGGGCATTAAAAGCTTCATTAACAGCCTTTCGCTTGAAAATACGAACAATTATAAGATCATCCAGGTAAGCGCCCACTTTTCAATGAAGATAAAGGACCACTTCATGAACGAGGTTATCGAGGTGGAGCCGCATACATTCCTTGTTTTCGAGAGCGACCTGCTGAAAAGAATTGAAGAATTCTGCAAGAAAGAGCACCTTCCGATCCGATATATAAATGATTTTTTAAATGAAAAATATAATTCATCGCTCATTCAGAAGATGTTTTCTCATAATATTAAACATCTTCACACCATGAAGGATTTTTTTGATTTTTACGGCAATGAGCCTATAGGAGTTAATCTGAAGATCGATAATGGAATATAGGCCTGGTTTTTAATCCGGGGCTAAAATTTGTTATTTGAGTTAGAATTACTTATAATATAAAAAATAATTTTGTTAAAACCTTTCCCTTAGAAGGAGGAAATTTTATGAGATTGTCTGAACTGCTGAAACCTGAATTTGTTAAAATCGGTCTTAACGGCAAAACAAAAGATGAACTGCTGCAGGAAATCGCAGATTTTATTTCTGTAGCCCACACAGCAATAGATAAAAAAGACGCCTATAAGGCTATATCCGAACGTGAAAAAAAGGGTTCGACAGGGCTGGGCAACGGGCTTGCAATCCCGCATGGAAGGAGCGCAAGAGTCAACGGGATGCATCTTGTAGTTATATACGATGAAAAAGGGAAAGATTTCGAGGCTTATGATAAAAAATTGTCCCATCTTTTCTTTGCTGCCGTTACATCTGAAGATTACAGCCCCCATGAACAGCTCGAAGTCCTGAGGATTATAGCGGAAATTTATGAAAAAACAGACATCGGAATGTCTATCTCGGGCGTTAAAAATTCTATGGATGTTTACAACCTTCTTATGAAGAAGGAAGAAGAAATATCGTAGAGGCTATAATATGCCTCCTCAGAGGAAGAGAAGAAGAAAAAGCGGGAAATACGCTCCCTTGGTCTGGATACTTACCGCTGCCGTTATTGCCTTTTTTATAGGTTATTCGAATACCTTCAAGAACCTTTCCTTTTTACAGAATAATCCCCAGAGCGGCGCTTCAAGCGCATCATCCGAAGGGAATAATACATTCAACCTGACTAACCTCTTTCCACCGTCAGTTTCATCCGCCCCTGTTTCAAATGCGGTTTCGCAGGCATCAAGCTCACCAGGTCCAATCTCGAATGTTTCCCAGCAGCTTGTAAAAGTCAAGATCTATCTCGCAAGTAAAAACGATAAAGAGATCAGCCTTGTTGAAAAAACGGTCATGCTGCCTAAATCCCAGTCTTTACTCAAGGATACCCTGCAATATCTAATAAATTATAATGACCCCAAGCTTATCAATCTTGTGCCGATCAAAACGAAAATAAGAAAGATCACAATAAGAAACGGGATAGCATTGATAGATCTCAGCGATGATTTTGCATACAATTCTTACGGCGTTATAGGTTACAAGGTTCAGGTTTACCAGGTTGTTTATACGGCCGCACAGTTTAAGAAAGTGGATGCAGTGGCCTTTTATATCGACGGACGGCTTGCAGATTACCTCGGCGGGGACGGGTATCCTGTTCATAACCCGGTATATCCGTTTTCCAATCTGCCCAGGTTTCCCTTAGAATAAAACTCTTAGATTGATAGTGTTCAAACTTTTATAGTAAGAACTTTGTTTTTTATAACCTTTTCTTTATAAATCCCGGGCATGCTAACCTTTACTTTTTCAACAAGTTCTTCATCCGATATCGCGGTTATTCTGCCGTCTTCGTATTCTTTCATAACCCAGGAATATATATCCTTGACGGCCGGATTGTCCTTGTGGATCTCTTCGGATTTATCGAGGTTGAAATAGGTATTTATCCACCTGCAGACGCCAGCAGTTCCGGTCTTATCGGTTATGGTGACTTCAGGCGGCCTTCCGAGGATCCTATTTGTATCGAAGATATTATATATTTCCTCGTCTTTTAGCAGGCCGTCGGCATGAATACCGGCTTTGGTAGTGTTGAAATCCTTTCCGACAAAGGGCATATTGCTTGGAATTATCGTATTGGTGTATTTTTCAAGGTAATTCCGGATCTTTGTTATTACCGACAGGTCCATCCCGTTAGTGTTGCCGAAAAGCTGCGCATATTCGATAACCATCGCTTCGAGTGGCGTATTTCCTGTCCTCTCCCCGAAACCGAGAATTGTAGCGTTTACGGCGCAGCAGCCGTACAGCCATGCAGTAGCTGCATTCACCGTCGCTTTATAAAAATCGTTATGCCCATGCCATTCGAGCTGTTCGGCAGGCACTCCGGCGTATTCCTTGAGGGCGTATATTATACCCTGGACAGACCTCGGCAGAGAAGAGCCCGGATAATTCACCCCTAATCCCAGGGTATCGCATGCGCGGATTTTGATGGGCACTTTTGTCTCCGCTGAAAGCTTCATAAGTTCTGCGGCAAAAGGGACTACAAATCCGTAGAAATCCGCCCTTGTTATATCCTCGAAGTGGCAGCGGGGAAGTATGCCGGCGTCTAATGCGTCCTTGACGATACCCAGATACTGGTCCATGACCGCTCCGCGCGTAAGTTTCATTTTTTTAAATATGTGATAATCGGACACGGAAGTCAATATTCCTGTTTCCTTCACGCCTATTTTCTTTACAAGTTCCCAGTCGGATTTATTGGCCCTGACCCATGTGGTTATCTCGGGATATTTATAATCGAGGGCCATGCATTTTTCTAATGCTTGCCTGTCCTTCTTGCTGTAAACAAAAAATTCAGTCTGGCGGATCATCCCGTTTTCACCGCCAAGCTCGCTGAGGTATTTGAATATCTGGACGATATGGTCAACCTCGTACGGCGGGCGCGCCTGCTGTCCGTCGCGGAAAGATGTATCCGTAATCCAGACATCCTTGGGCGTCTGCATCGGGACAAATCTCTCGTTAAAGGGGACTTTGGGAATTTCAGTGTATGGGAAAATATTCCGGTAGTACTGCCCTTCGCTTACATCAGAAAGGTTGTAAATATCCGGCACTGCGCGGAGCCTTCCGGTCCTTTTTGATTTATAGAGAAGTTTTTCAAGACCAAGTTCCATATTAACCGCCTTTCGTTTTATCGGAAGAAATTATAATGCATGCAGGTAAAATTAACAAAATCTAAACCATAAAGTCAAACATGGAAATTATAATATAATCCATGTTAAAATAAACAGGCGCCCTTAATAAATTTACGGCGGTAAATTATGAACGCATTACTCTTCGGTATAGATGTCCGCTTTTAAATGGAGCTGGAATAACAATGAATGCTGTACTTTTTGATATTGATGGGACCCTGCTCACATCCCATGGGGCAGGGCGTTACGCCTTTGAAAAAGCAATCCTGAAGCTGACAGGTCTTTCCATTGACATGGAAGCGCTCGACTGGTTCGGACGGACCGATTACGATATCTGTGCTTCCGCCTTAGAAGGAGCGGGATATATGGGCCATATATCAAAGATCATGCCTGCCATTTTCAGGTCGTTTACAGGCTATTTTGACGAATATATAAGTTCCCACATGGATGTCGTGAAAACAATACAATATGTCCCCGATCTCCTTGCGTCTCTTGAAGTCCGCGGAGACATTTGCATCGGTCTGCTCACAGGAAATGTCATGGAAACCGCTTTTATTAAATTGAAAGCGGCGGGTCTCGACAAATTCTTCCCTTACGGCATCGGAGGGTTCGGAAGCGATGCCCGGAGCAGGAATTCGCTTTATAAACCAGCTATCGAAAGATTGAAAAAATATTATCTCAACCCGCCGTCAGAGGCCTTCGACAGGGTTATCATAATCGGAGACTCGCCTAAAGATATCGAATGCGCAAGGGTTAACGGTGTTTTCTCACTTGCAGTTGCCACGGGAAGAATGAACACTGAAATTCTCTCGGGCTACGGTCCCGACGCTATCATCGATAACTTTAAAAACATCGATAATATCATCGAACTCCTGGTCTAGGCCTTGACCTGCGTTGTAAGGAAAACGGGCAGCCCCATGTGTTCGATCTGGTCCTGGAGGTTTTCTATTTCATCGATGTGCCTGTCTTCATCATTCAGGATCCTCTCGAGTAATTCCCTTGTTGCATAATCGGCGGCTTCTCCGGCCTGTTTTATCGCGGCATTGTAGGCCCTGACAGCCCCGTCTTCGAGGTTATGGTCGTTGACAAGCTGTTTCGGGATTTCAGAACCTATTTTGATCTCCCTGTAGTTTGTAACTACGGGCATGCCTTCCAGAAATATTATCCTGCTAATTAGTTTTTCGGCATGTTTCATCTCGTCAATCGATCTCGTCTGAAAATGTTTCCCGAGCTTTTCATAACCCCAGTTTTCGGCTATCTCGGCATGAACCATGTACTGGTTGATAGCCGTGAGCTCGTCTGCGAGAAGCGAATTAAGCGTATCGATAAGCTCTTTGTTTCCTTTCATATCGTTTCCTCCATAGTGCCGCTTACTGCAGCGGTGATTTCAATATCGTTTAATATATTCAATTGACAAGGGTTTGGCAAGGAAATATGAGTTATTTTTGCAGCGGAAAATTTACTGTGAAAAAAGTTCCTTTATTGATAATGCTTTCGCATTTGACAGTGCCTTTCAATTTCTGGGTGATAAGATTGTTGACTATATGGAGGCCGAGTCCGGTTCCTCCCTGCCCTCTCCTGGTTGTGAAAAAAGGATCGAAAATTTTATCGATAATATCCGGGCTTATCCCTTTACCGTCATCAGAATAAATTATTACAGCATTGTTGTTCTGTTTAGCTATATCTATTACGATATTTCCTTTCTGGCCTTTATCATAGCCATGAGTGATCGAATTCATAATAAAATTTGTCAGGATCTGATAAATCGTTCCGGGATAGCTGTCAAATTCCAGATCCTGGCTGCATTTAATTTCAATATTCAGGCATGTTTTTTTTAAAGTTGGCAAGAGGCTTAATAATATCTGGTCGACATATTCCTTAACATTAAACTTGCGTTTGACTTCCGTGGATTGATCGACTGCCACTTGCTTCAGACTTCCGATCAATTCATGCGCCCTTTTGAGGTTGTTGAGTATCAATCCTGAAATTTCCTGGGCCGTTGCCATATATTTTTCAAGGTCGGATTTTTTCATATTCTTCAAGCCGTATAATTCCGAAAAGTCCTTCGTGATTTTATCGAGATGGGAAGCGGCTGTGACGCTTATACCGATGGGCGTGTTGATTTCATGGCTGAAACCGGCGACAAGGCTGCCCATTGCCGACATCTTTTCGGACTGGATGAGTTTTTTCTGGGTTTCTTTTAAAATATTCAATGTACTTGAAAGCTCATTATTGGCCTTTTCCAGATTTCTTGATCCCTTAAGGACCTTCTGCAGGAAAATAGTATTATTCAATGCTTCGTTTAAAACTCTTCTGCGCATGATGTAATAGAAATATCCCTCTATATTGATATCAAAAATTGCCATTCCAAGATGAACATTGCCGAAGAACAAAGGTTCTATGATCAAGGACGATCGCAGAGTATTATCCATATACTTGGCGGGTATAAGTGTTTCTTCCGGTTTGAAAAACTCATCGGCGGCTATGTCGATCCTTTTATTGTTTTTATATGCGAAAATCAGATGAAGATATGAGTTTGAAGTGTTATTATCGAGTTCTTCATCATAGAGGGAGAGATAAAATGTTTTGATCCAGAGGTTGGGCAGTTCCCTGATCAATATAGAGATTATTTCTTCCATGTTCGAACAGGAGACAAGTTCTCCGCCGAAAAGCCTGTGCTGTATGACCTCTCTTTCCAGCAGGGTCTTGTTGTAATTCAATCTGTTTTTCATATAATTGTATATATACCGGCTTATTACCTGTATGTTTTGATCTGCCGCCGATTTTTCAGGCTGCGTTTCAAAATAATTGATGATTAAATTCTTCCTGACAATAAAATAATTGAATAAATTATCCACCTCTATTTCCGATAAATTGCTTTTATTTATTATCATCGAGAAGTAATCGAGCAGAACATCGGGATTTTTTTCTCTTACCGAACAAACAAAATTGTCGGCCAGATCATATATTTCACTTTCGGAAAATCCTACATTCTGCCGGCTTAAACCAACGTATAAAAAATTCTTGCTCCTCATTCTGCCGGAATTATTATTTGTTATTTGAATTCCCTGGTCTGAAGTCAGGGGGTTAATAACACAGCCGCAGGATTCCCTGATGGCAAGTTCGGTTTTGATTACCGTTTCTTTAGCAGCGGATTTGTGATTGAAGATATTTCTTAAAATTTCGACAGCCTTGAATCCAAGCTGTGAAATAGGCATCTTTACCGTGGTGATAGAGGGGGAAAAAAGTTTGCTTTGAATCTGGTTATCGAACCCCACGACAGCGATGTCGTTGGGAACCGTGAGATTTTTTCTTTTAATGGCTTTAATCGCTCCGTAAGCCATATCGTCATTGATCGCGAAAATTGCTTCAATATTGCCTTTCTCAAGCAGCTTTAACGCGGCCTCATATCCCGATTTTTCGCTGAATGCTCCTGAAACGGCAATATCTTCATTAAAAGGTATCCCGTTTTCCTCTAAAGAGTCTTTATAGGCTTTAATTCTTTCCAGCACTTCCTGATTGTTGTCAGGGCCTTTGATTATAGCTATATTTTTATAACCATGGTGCTTTATCAGGTGTTCCATCATAAGTTTTACGCCGCTGTAATTGTCGGTTTTCACCGAGTAAGCGTTGTCGAGATCCTGGGCGATGCTCACCATCGGTATATTTTTATAATAATTTCTGAATTGATTCAGCTCTTCCGAAGTACAATAATTTCCGACGGGTGTGGACAGTATTATTAATCCGTCGAGAAATCTGTCATTCGCGTAGCTGTATATAAAATTTCTTGTCCTTTCGAATTTATTCGGGGATTTCAGGGCGCCCCCGACAAAACAGTAAAGGTTTATGCCGAACTTCTTTGCTCCCTCTTCAATGCCTTCAAACATCTGGAATTGAAAGGGACCGTCTATCCAATCGATAAAGAGCCCGATGTTGCGGAATGAAATATCATCCATTTAATTTCCCTGCAGCTCTAAAAACTTGTTTTTGATTTGAAGGATTTCGCTTATATTATCAAAAAACAGGTCCACTAAATCCGGATCGAAGGACTTCCCCCGTTCTTCCTTGATATATTCGAAAATTTTATTCATTTCCCATGCCTTTTTATAGGACCTGTTGCTTGAAAGCGCGTCAAAGACATCGGCCAGGCTTGTTATCCTGCCGTAAATATGAATTTGATCGCCCTTAAGGCCCTGAGGGTATCCGCTGCCGTCATACTTTTCATGGTGTTCAAGAGCGATGATACTCGCGGCTTTAAAAATAAGCTTGTTGGAGTCTTTGAATATCTGAAATCCGAGAGTCGTATGCTGTTTCATTTTCGAATATTCTTCCGGGGTATATTTTCCCGGTTTATTGAGAATTTCATCGAGAATGCCGACCTTCCCGATATCATGCATCGGGCAAGCCTGTTTGATAAGTTCAGCTATTTCATCGCCGAGTCCGTATTTAAGAGCAAGCAATTTCGAGTATTCCGCAACCCTTCTTACATGATTGCCGGTTTCATTGGAGCGCGTTTCAATCACTTCGCCGAGAGTTATCAGAAGTTCGGACTGCGTATTTACAATATCGTTATTAAGGCATATATTTTCGAACGCTGAGGATATAGTGTTGAATACCAATTTGATCAAATACAGCTGGTCTTCGTTCAATACCCCCTGGTAATCTAAGTATATTAAATACGAGTAATCCGTCATTGTTTTGAAATAATGCATGATGAAATCATCGCCGACAAGAAGATTAGGGCTTTTATTGGAAAAATTATTGATCAAATCGGCTAATTTCGGATCTATGATATCGAATAAACGGCTTCCCGTCTTATGATTGTAAACTCCGGTACCGTTGAATAAAATAAAGTCAAAATCGTTATTGATGGCTAGAAAACAATTCATATCCCTGTTAATATTCGTTTTCATCACCGCGAGTATATCGAATATAATGTGAAATATATCGCCAGTAAATTCTTCGATTTTCCTGTATAAAAACAGCTTGTTTGACATTTCTAAAAGTTTAACAAGTGATTTCCGGTTTTTTTCTATTGTCATAATATTATTATAAGATCTCAGGGAGGAAATTATAGTCGAGAAAAGCTTCTGGCTTGTCAATTCGGTTTTTTCCCTGTAATCGTTGATGTCGTAATCGATTATCACCTTTCTCTCGGGCGCCTGGCCGGGCTGGCCGGTCCTGATTACGATCCTTACAAAATTGTTCTTCAATATATTGCGGATATAATTTATCAATTTCAGGCCCGAATCGTCCTCTTCCATCACTATATCAAGAAGAATGATCGATATATCCGGGTTTTGTTCTATTAATGCCTTGGCATGCTTGCCAGTGAAAGCGTGCAGGAGCTGGATCTTTTCCCCGTTATAATTCACATCGGAAAGGGCTATCCTTGTCACATTGTGAATTTCATCGTCATCGTCGACAATAAGCACTTTCCAGCCGTATTTATCCACCTGTATCAGTGCAGGCGCATCTTCCTCCTGAAAAATGAGATCGTCTTCATTCCCATCTGATCCTTTTCCGGACATGCCAGCCCCCTGAAAAAAGTTTTAGACACGAATATATATAACATATTTGCCTTTACCGTGCAAATTTAATGGATTATTAAAAAATCAGTATTCCGGAGCGGCTATTAAAAACTCTGATCAGGAATTCATAAGCTTAATAAATTTCCTCACCCGTCTGGCGTTTGTACCCATATCTCCTCCGCCGACTCTCGAAAGGGAGCGGATATCGATCACAGAGCCGATGGAATCTTTAGTTATCCTGATGACTATGTCATCCTTGAAGCCGAACCAGAAAGTAGTGTCGAAGGCTTCGATCCTTCCCTCGCCTTTTTTCTGATCGACGATTTTCCATTTCAAAGCCTGCACGGCTCCAAGGGACTTTTCAAACGCTTCATCCGGCGTAATTTTCATGCGGAGAGTCTGAATATCCGGAAAAGCTTTTTTCTGCTTATCAGATACAACGGATCCTTCATATTCAACCGGATTAAGCGCGTTTTTGCGAAAGGGCAGGACTGACACGTACTGAGGAGGATTGACCGTATCTGTTGTGATATCATGTATCATAGGCGTGTTTCCAGCCCCTATAATCGAGAAGGCGAGGAGACCAGATGTTACCAGTCCTGAAACAAGTCCGGTCATGGAAGGAAGCAGATTTTGCGGTCCTGATGAAAGCCTTGCGATCGACATTATGACAGCCGCTAAACCAGTAAGAGATCCCAGGCCTATCAGAAGAAGTCCGATCGTGAATGGAAACAGCCCTATCCTCGTGCCGGGGCCGGAAAGCAGGACCATTATTACCGACAGAACTCCCAGGATAAAGCCGGCTTCAAGAAACGGATATTTCATATTGTTGCCTCCATAATAATCTTTAATTTAAGATAAGTAAAAGGGCGCTTCGAGGCAAGGCAAAATAATCCGCCCCGGAAACCGGGGCGGCCGTTAATTATTTTAAAACGAGGGGGCAGGTATAGGATGAGACATTAGTTAACGGGACCAGGTTTCCGTTATTCCAGTAACATGCGCAGGTAGTGCCGGAGGCGTTATTATATTGTCCGCAGGCGTAAATATTCCCGGAACTGTCAAAAGCCAGGGAGCATGTTACTTTTGAAAAGTAGACGCTGCAAATTGTTTTTTTAACGCCGTTAAGCCAGTAGCCGGCGCACTGTGTGCCCAGGCTGTTATTATAAAACGCTCCGGCGGCATATATATTACCCGAGCTGTCAACCAGGACAGGAGTGACCCAGGAATACATATCGGTGTTGTCAAGAGTGGTCAAATTGCCATTTTCCCAGTAGCATGCGCAATTGACTCCGCTGCTATTGACATATACTCCTCCGACAAAAATGTTTCCGGATCCGTCGAGAAATATCGAATTGCCGTACGAAGTGGTGTCGGTGCTGTCAAGAGTGCTTATAAACCCGTTCTTCCAGTAACTGGCGCATGTCAGGCCGCCGCTGCTGATGTATGACCCGCTGACATAAATATTCCCTGAACCGTCCTTGACAATTGAAGTGGCCCCGGAATTGATGTTAGTGAGAATCGTGATATTACCATTAATCCAGTAACATGCATTAGAGCAGGTTTTGCTGATATTGGAGCAGATGCCGCAGGTGTAAACATTTCCTGCTCCATCTATTGAAAGGCCCCATACATCGGAAATTACATTGGTCAGGGTTGTCACGGCGCCGTTTTTCCAGTAGCAGGCGCATCTTATTCCGCTATTGTTATAATATCCACCTCCGACATAGACGTTTCCCGCACCGTCTACGGCAAGGCCCCATACATCGGAAATTACATTGGTCAGGGTCGTTACAACCCCGTTCTTCCAGTAGCAGGCGTAAAAATTTCCGGTTCCGTTCTGGTATGATCCACCGACATATACATCCGGCCCGCTTACCGGACTGCCTGAACCTGAGCCAGGCGCGTTTGAACATCCTGTCATGAGTAAAACTGCAGATAAAACCCCCGCCGCCATTAGAACAGTTTGTAAAACTTTCAAACCGCTTTTCATATTTTTTTACCCTCCGAAATTTTATTGTCCATTATAATACAATTGTAATTATCTTAAAAAGGAAAATATTTTATTGTTTACAGGTTTTCAGCCGGGCATCTTTAAATTGACTTTTATACCCAATGCATTATTATTATCAGGCAGAAGGAGGGTTTATGGCGAACCAGGTTAAGATGAAAATAGAAAGCGGCGGGGAATCCGGGTTTTATAAAATCGACAATCTGTCTGTTTCGCAGCTGAAGACCATCAGGGACGCCTGTCTGGCGTATTCAAAACAGGGCTCTTCGATAGCCGGAGTAATGGCTGCCGATATCGTGGAATTCATGGATAATCTTGTCGTTTAAATTGTAAATAACTGTTCACAATTCTTTTCCCGGATGGATAATTAATTTAATATTATGTTGACAACTGCCGAAACTTTATATATACTTAATAAACTTAATACAGAGTAAAGACAGGCGGCAGTTATGAAATATCCTTTAGGCGATAAGATCAGGGAGATAAGGGAAAGAAAGGGCATAACAATGAAAGAGGTTGCCCGGCAGGCAGGTTTAAGCGAGAGCCTGATTTCCCAGATCGAAAGGAACAGGATTTCCCCGGCACTCGACACCCTCCTTTCTATTGTCGATATTTTAAATATAGACCTGGAATACCTTTTCAGCGATTATAAAAAAGAGCGGAATGTAAATATTGTCAGAGCCGGCGAGCGCAGGATAACGGCGATCGAAGGGACAAAATACGAGCAGTTATCCCATACGGCAGGGCTCGGAGAGGAACACTCCATCGAGGCCTATTACCTCGAGATAGAACCGGGCGGAGAAAAAGGCAGCCTTGAATACGGGCATATAGGGCATGAATTGGGTGTAATAATAGAAGGAACGGGGGAATTCGAGATCGGGAAAAAATCCTTCAGCCTTGGTTCCGGCGACAGCATATCGTTTTCATCAGATTCGCCGCATGTATTGAGAAATTCGGGAAAAGTAGGCCTGCGGGCTTTCTGGGTGGCAACGCCCCCCAAAATGATATTCGGGAAATAATTCGGAGGAATAATATGGGAAGAACGATAGCAGAAAAGATTTTTGATGCGCATCTTCTCGACAGGCCGTTCGAGGAAAGTTTTATACTGAAACTCGATGTTGTATTCTGTCATGAGATAACGACGCCTATTGCTATAACGGACCTTATGTCGAGGGGAAAGGATAAAGTATTCGATCCGGATAAAATCAAGGCTGTGATCGACCATGTTACGCCTGCAAAGGATTCGAAAACGGCAGAACAGGGAAAAATACTCCGGGACTGGGCGAAGAGAAACGGGATAAAGGATTTCTTCGATATCGGATCTAACGGCGTATGCCATTCACTTTTCCCTGAGAAGGGATTCGTAAGGCCGGGTTATACGGTTATCATGGGGGATTCTCATACATGCACCCATGGGGCTTTCGGGGCCTTCGCTGCAGGTGTGGGAACCACGGACCTTGAGGTTGGCATCCTGAAAGGAATATGCGCCTTCAAATACCCTAAAACGATCAAATTTGCACTGAAGGGTTGGCTGAGGGAAGGGGTTTTTGCCAAGGATGTGATTCTCTATATCATTTCGCAGGTAGGCGTCAACGGCGCAACCGACAAGGTGATGGAATTTACCGGCCCGATAGTAGACGGCATGTCGATGGAATCGAGGATGACCCTTTGCAATATGGCAATCGAGGCAGGGGGAACCAGCGGGATATGCTACCCCGATATGACGACTGTTGAATATTTATGGGAATTTATCAAAGACTCATACCCGTCTAAAGAGAAGGCTCTCGAGGAATATTCCGGATGGAAATCCGACAGCGATGCAGAATATGCGAAGGTAGTCGAGATGGATCTCAGTAATCTCGAACCTATGGTAACTTTCGGATATAAACCGGACCAGGTTAAAACAGTCAGGGAAATGGAAGGGACTCCTGTTGACCAGGTATACATAGGAAGCTGCACGAACGGCAGGCTCGAAGATCTTATCGAGGCTGCTAAAGTCCTTAAGGGAAAGAAGATATCTAAGGGAGTCAGGGGGATACTTTCTCCCGCGACCCCTAAGGTTTATACACAGGCTTTAAAGCAGGGCATTATCGAGATATTCGCGGATGCGGGTTTCTGCGTTACCAACCCGACCTGCGGCGCGTGCCTGGGGATGTCCAACGGCGTGCTTGCCAGCGGCGAAGTATGCGCTTCCACGACAAACAGGAATTTCTACGGGCGCATGGGAAAGGGCGGAATGGTCCACCTGATGAGTCCGGCGACTGCCGCTGCGACAGCGATAAAAGGGAGCATCATAAATTCTATCCTGTATAAGGGATTATAAGAGGCCAACGGGCATACCCTATCGGGCACAAGTACCCTATCGGGCACAAAGGCCAACTGGCACAAAGGAGATTTATATGAAAACATTCGGCGGAAAGGTCCTTTTTTTAAATAAAAACGATATCAACACTGATGAAATAATACCTGCAAAATACCTTACCGAGATCACTAAAGAGGCATTGATGCCCTTCTGTCTTGAAGACCTGAAACTCGAAGGTTTTGACAGGAAGCGGGATCTTCCGGGCAAAGGAGTGGTCATATCGGGTTCCAACTTCGGCTGCGGATCGTCGAGAGAGCATGCCCCATGGGCGCTTGAGGTCAACGGGATCAATGTGGTTATCGCAGAAAGTTTTGCCAGGATATTCAGGCAGAATATGTTTAATGGCGGTATGCTTGCTATAGAACTTCCGGCGCAGGAAATTAAAAAGATTTTTGAAAAATACGGCAAAAGCGGCGCTTCGGTAAAGGTAGACCTCGATAAATTTGTATTGACGGTAGAGGGGGGAGGACCGGATGAATCTTTTCCTTTCAAGATCGATCCGTTCGACGCCGAGCTCGTAAAATCCGGCGGATGGCTCGAGTATGCCGACAAAAAGTATTAGGGGCGGTTATTAGAAGTGCCCTTAACCGACAGGCAGGCCGAGAAAAAACAGGCCGCTGCAAGCTGAGAAGATAATACCCTGGTAGAATAATATCATCAGCAGAAAGTTATGTCCGCTTTCCCCGGCCTGCTGCATCGTGAAAAGATAAAATGAAATGAAAGGCGGCAGGACCGGGTAAATATATCTGAAATCGGCCAGGCATGACATGGGTATCCGGATCCTGAATAATACCATCAATATTATCGATATTAAGAATGTGGCGGACATTACATGCAGATTTTCGAATCCTTTCCTCTTGATAGCAGGGATTTTAAGAGGCATTCTGAGAAATTTCCCGGCCGTGTCCGCTGACAGGATGTAATCTCTTATATAAATAAGGAAACCGGACATCACCGTTATAATCATGGAAAGGAGAAGACAGGACATAATTTCAGCTATGATTCTATAACTGCCTTCCGAACCGGTCATCCCAGGTCGATGTGAATGGTTCCGACAGATAAGTTTTCAGGTCGAAATAAAGATAATTAATGAAACGATCACCGACGTAGAGACCGCTGTTAACCTGCGCAGGGTTGTTTAAAAAAGCGGCGAGGTACCAGTCGGGCCTTCCCTCTTTAAGCGCGTAATAATAATTTACTGAGGCATGGATCATAAAGCCGGTTAAAAATACTCCGGTTATGATCCCGATTTTTTTTATTGTTTCATGATTTCCATTCCACCCTCTTTTCCAGTGAATTTCCGATAGTAAAAACAGCCCCATGACCACGAAGAGTATTACCGCGTTCGACTTTGTCATAATTGCGAGGAATGCGAAAACAATAAAGAGGTAAAAAGCTTTTATGTCCTTGTCGAGGCAGTATTTCTGCATGAAATATATTCCCCCTGAAAAAAGGAAATATAGCAGTCCGTCATTGCCTATGCGCACTGCATGAATAAATCCCGAAGGCCAGAAAAACAGCATTATAACGCCTAGATAAAAAATAACGGGTTTTCCGAAAAGCCTTCGCAGTATCAACACCCCGAAAAAAAGGAATCCGGTAAAATAAACTAATGTCAGAGCCTGAAGCAGTTTATAGATATGATTGACGTTCAGAAGCTCTCCGATTTTATAAACGACAGCCGACGAGGCGTAATACAAAGGGGGCTGATGGTATTCCCATCCCCTGTCAGGCGCCGGGATGGACAGGTTGTTAACTATATATTCGATATAATTTATATGGCCTGTACCTCCTTCGAATATATCGTATGTTCTGACATTATAATCGGTATATCCGAAATAGTGGACATGGAGTGCGATTCCTGTGAAAACAATCCAGAGAAGGATCCTGTCTTTAATAAAATACGATAGAAAAAAATACCCTGAAAGTCCGATGAGAATCAGGATTAAAAGGCTGAAGAAAAGCGAATAAGGGTTTTGAATGCATGGAATGCTGTATATATTCAATCCGTACCTGCCCTTATTTCTGTCCGAAATGACCATTTCAAGGCTGTTTTCACCGTTTGTGAGGTAGCGGGCCAGATTTATTGTGAAGCCGTTGTTAAAATCATATCTTTCCTGCCCCGGGATTTTATCAAGCGGGACCGGTTTCCCATTGACAGCCAGGCTTAATAGATAATCGTCCGCTATAAACCTGACGTCCTTTGAACTCAGTGGCATGATTTTCACGCAGGCGGTGAACATATAAATATCCGCCAGTGGCGATGAATCGTGATTATAGGGCAATATTGACTGTATGGAATTTGTAACTGTCTGGAGGGTCCTGCCGTTCGTAGTTACAGACTTGTAAGTTAAATGTGTATTATAGGGGTTGAATTCGAAAAAAGGCTGGACCCGGTCGGAAATATAAACGAGTGCAAGGATAAATACAGCGGGCAGTATAAATTTAAATGTTTTCACAACAGATTATTCATAAAGTCATTCCGGAATGAACCGGTTACCATGGAACAGGGCCCGTATCCTCGAAAAATCCTCCGGTGGGGCCGTTCTCATCCAGCGTGGCGAGCCTGACAATAACCACCGAGGCCTGCTGGACAGTACGGGTACCCCTGAAACCGTTTAAATCCGTGGCTGTATAACCGGGCGCCGCCGAATTGATCTTGAGAGGGGTGTTTTTAAATTCCCGGGCGAACTGCACAGTCATGGCATTGACGGCTGTTTTGGAGCTGTTATAGGCGAGCGCGAGAAGACTTGCAGATTCGGGGCTGCTGTTTCGTTCAAGCGAGCCGAGGCCGCTCGAGACATTCACGATCCTTCCGCCCTCAGATTTTATAAGCAGTGGAATCATTGCTCTGGTCACAGCGAACAGACCGAAAAAGTTTGTCTCGAATGTTTCTTTTAAAACAGCTGTTTCCAGCCGGCTGGGGGATATGCCCTTTTCGAGGGAGATGCCCGCGTTATTCACCAGCACATCGAGCGAGCCGTATTCCTGTTCAATAAACGAGGCAGCTGCGTCAATCGTATCCTGTTTTGTAACATCGAGCAGTAAGAAGCGAGCGTTCAAACCTTCGGTTTTTAATACGGATTGGGCTTTCATGCCCCTCTGTCCATCCCTGGAACCGAGAAGAACTTCAAATCCATTAATCCCGAGCCGCCTTGCTGTTTCGAAGCCGATGCCTTTATTGGCTCCGGTTATCAAAGCGGTCTTTTGATGATTCATAAAAACCTCCTTGGACAAAAAATTTTATCTTTCCTGAAAATTAATGTCAAATCAACACCCTGATTGGGGCTGACGAGGTCCGGAAAGGGATGAAAGCATTTGTAATTATTCTTTTTTTAATTTAAAATGAAGAATGTTTTTTATTGGAGATAGAGGATATGAAGGATGAACTGATCAGGATCAGGGAAGAGGCGGCAAGAGAGCTGGCGGGAGCGTCTGATCCGAAGGTTATCGATGAATTAAAAATAAAATACCTGGGAAAGAAGGGTGTATTAAAGGACATTTTAGCTAAACTCGGTGATTTGAGCGTGGAAGAGAAGAAGGAATTCGGTAAAATTGCCAATGAGGTAAAAGACGAGATCAGCTGCAGATTAGATGAAGCGCAGGCAAAGGTTGAGAACAGAGAAAGGGATGAAAAACTTAAAACGGGTGTTCCCGATATCAGCCTCCCTGAAAGGGTCCCGATTCCAGGCTATTTCCATCCCCTTACTATTGTGCAGGACAAAATGGTCGGAATATTCAAGAGCATGGGCTACAGCGTTGCCGACGGCCCCGAGATGGAGGAGGAATATTACAATTTCGAGGCGCTGAACATACCCCCTCACCACCCGGCCAGGGACGATCATGACTCATTTTATTTCGGATCATCGAAGCTTTTAAGAACCCATACATCGCCTGTTCAGATAAGGACTATGAAATCGAAAAAACCCCCGATAGCGATAGTGGTTCCGGGCAGATGCTACAGGAGGGATGCAGCCGATGCGACTCATTCCCCTATATTTCACCAGATGGAGGGGCTTGTTGTCGACAAGGGCATAACCTTCGCGGACCTCAAAGGAACCCTTCTCCTGTGGTCCAGGCTTATGTTCGGAGAACATACAAATATTAGGCTCAGGCCGGATTATTTCCCATTTACAGAGCCTTCGGCCGAGCTTGCCGTTACCTGCCCTGTCTGCCATGGGAAAAAATGCGGTGTCTGCAAGCAGACAGGATGGGTTGAATTGATGGGATGCGGTCTTGTTGATCCTATCGTACTTGAAAATTGCGGCATAGACCCCGACATATATTCCGGGTTCGCTTTCGGGCTCGGTATAGAGAGAGTGGCCATGACTGTTTATGGCATAAAGGATATCCGCCAGTTTTATGAAAACGATATGCGCCTTCTTTCCCAGTTTGTGAAATAGGCATACGAGCATACCCTGGCGGGCACCTTCGCTTCGCTACGGCATAGGCCTGCGGGCATACCCGCGGGCATAAATATAGGAGGAATTATGAAAGTTACATATAACTGGCTCAAGGAATTTGTGCCTATAGATATTCCGGTCGAGGAGCTTTCACAGAGGCTTACCGGAGTAGGACCGGAAGTTACGGGTATTAAAAAGATTGGAATAAGCCCTGATAATATAAATAATATATTCCTGGCAAAGATTAGCGATATCCAGCCTCACCCTCAGTCTGGAAGCCTGAAAATAGCGACGGCCAGCGCAGGCAGGAATACTTATAACCTGATTTCAAACAGCAAGGCTCTCGAAAAAGGGGTTTACGTTGTAATCGCAGTTCCGGGAACGGTACTGCCCGGCGGAGCTGTTATACAGGAAGCGGTGATAAAGGGAGAAAAATCCGAAGGCATGATCCTTGCCAGGGAGCATCTTTGCCTGGAAGAGAAGAGCCAGGATATATGGATATTGGGCAAAGATGAAAAAAAAGCAAGATCGTTTTTTGAAATCTACACCGAGGAGGATTACCTCCTTGAGATCGAACTGACGTCAAACAGGTCGGATTGCCTCTCTGTCATCGGGATTGCCAGGGAAATAGCCGCAATGCTCGACAAGGAGCTGCATATCCCGAGCCCTTCGGCATATGAAACAACGGAAGAAATTCCGGATATTACTATTGAAGAGAAGAACCTCTGCCCGAGGTATTCCGCCAGGGTGCTGCGCGGGATCAGGGTTGACGAGTCGCCCGAATGGCTGAAAAGGAAGCTTGAACTTTGCGGGATCAGAGCTATTAATAATATTGTAGATGCCACGAATTATGTACTTCTCGAAACGGGGCATCCCATGCATGCATTCGATATTGCAAGGCTTGAAGAAGGCAGGATCGTAGTAAGAAAGGCTGAAGCCGGTGAGAAGATCAGGACCCTTGACGGATTGCCAAGGGAAATAGACGAAAGCATGCTAGTTATTGCCGACGGGAAAAAACCCGTGGCAATTGCCGGAATAATGGGGGGGGAGAACAGTCATGTAATACAGGATAGCGCTGATATCCTCCTTGAAAGCGCGTATTTCGACCCGGTTTCAATCCGCCGGACCGCCAAAAAGCTCGGCCTCAGAACCGAGGCGTCTTACCGGTTCGAAAGGACTGCGGACTGGGGCATCACTGTCAGCGCAATTGAAAGGGCGACAGAAATCATAATGATGACATGCACGCCGGCCGTATCCCGCGTCAGGGACGAATATGTGAATATTTTCAAAGATAAAATTATTAATGTAAAGGCGGATTATGTTTCTTCCAAGCTTGGTATAAAGATGCCGCTCAGGACAATAGAATCGATACTTAAAAGGCTGCGCTTCACGATTCTTGCCAAGAGGGAGGATGCTCTCGAGGTCAAGGTCCCGACATTCCGTTCGGATGTTTCAAGGGTTATCGATATCGTCGAGGAAGCGGCCAGGATTCATGGATACAACAACATTCCCCAGAATATGTTCAGGCCCCCTATAGATATCGAGGGTCTTAGGGGCAGGAAGGACGAGGAACTGTTCCTGAGGGAAAATTTAAGAGGCCAGGGCTTTACCGAAAGCTACAACTTCAGCTTCACAAATGAAAACGAAACGGCTTTTTTTAAAACAGGGGAAGAGAACCTGCTCAAACTTCAGAACCCTCTGTCGGGGGACGCCACTTTAATGAGAAATTATCTCTTTCCGGGGCTTTTAAAAACCATCGAGTATAATGCAAAGAGCGCATATATCGAAGAAGCCAGGTTTTATGAAATAGGGCGGACTTTCCACAGGAAGAAAAACAATTTTACGGAAACCAGAAAGGCCGGTTTTGTCATGTTCGGCAGCGGCTATGATTATTATTCGGTAACAGGAATTCTCGAATATCTTATTCTGAAGACGGGTGTAAAAAAAATAGATTATAAACGGATAACATTACCCTTCCTGCACCCTGTAAATTCGGCTGAAATATATGCTCTTGATAAAGCGATCGGGTTTGCAGGCGAGGTTCACCCGGATATCGCTTTAAAGCTTGACCTGAGGTTTCCCGCATATATATGTGAAATAGACACATCCCGGCTTAAAGAATTGTTAGACCTTGAGACGGATTTGAAAGACATAAGCAGATTTCCTCCGACCGGCCGGGATATTTCCATCATAGTAAATGATGATTTATTATCCCGTGGCCTGATGCTCGAGATAGAAGGCTTCCATGAGTGGATCAGGAATGTTAAGTATACGGATCTGTTCAAGGGCAAGCAGTTCGGCGAAAACAAAAAAAGCGTGACATTTTCCATCCTGTTCCAGAGCTCTGAAAAGACCCTCACGGATGATGAAGTAAACAATGTAATGACAAAGCTCATCGGCATGCTCAAGGAAAAATACGGCGCTCTAATAAGGGAATAAAAGGAGTTGTTTATGAAATACAGGAATCTTGGTAAAACGGGGTTCAAGGTTTCAGAAATATCGCTGGGAACATGGCAGTTAGGCGGAAGATGGGGAGAGCCTTTCAGCTTTGAAATCGCTGAAAAAACCGTAAATGCGGCACTCGATAACGGGATAAATTTTATCGATACTGCGGATGTATACAGCGACGGCCGGAGCGAGGCGGCAGTCGGTAAAATAGTCAGGAATAGAAAAGAAAGAGTATATATAGCCACAAAATGCGGCAGGAGGATAAACCCCCATGTAATGCAGAATTTCAAGCCGGAGATCCTTTCAAAATTCGTCGAAGACAGCCTGAAGAATATGGGGCTTGATACCATAGATTTAATTCAGCTTCACTGCCCTCCGACTGAAATATATTACAGGCCTGAATACTTTGTGATGTTTGATAAATTAAAACAATCGGGAAAGATCCTTAATCTTGGCGTAAGCATTGAAAAAGTCGAAGAAGGGCTTAAAGCGATAGAGTATCCAAATGTAACGACCGTGCAGATAATTTTCAATATGTTCAGGATCAGGCCGTCCGAATTATTTTTTAGAGAGGCCCGGAAAAAAAATGTCGGGATCCTCGCAAGGGTGCCTCTCGCCAGCGGCCTTTTATCAGGCAAATTATCCAGGGATACTATTTTCGCGCCGCAGGACCACAGGACCTTTAACAGGGAAGGTGCGGCATTTGACAGGGGCGAAACCTTTTCCGGCGTTGATTATGAAACCGGTTTGAAGGCCGTAGCGGAACTTAATAAAATATTCGGGTCCGGTATTCCGCTATCCAATTGGGCCATCAGGTGGATATTGATGTTTAAAGAGATTTCATGCGTGATACCCGGGGCTTCAAAACCTGAGCAGATACTGGAGAATATAAAGGCTGCAGATTTGAAAGTATTGCCGCAATCGAAAATGAAAGCGGTGTTAAGTGTTTATGAAAAATATATCAGGCCGTCAGTCCATCAATTGTGGTAGTTTCACAACTGATGTTCCCAATTTGCATTATCTATTGACATTTAGTATCTTTAAGTTAAAATGAGGCGAGCGTGAAATTAACAGTTTTTATTAAAAAGATATTAAGGAGAGTATAATATGAAGAACAGATTCTTGATGATTCCGGCTTTTCTTATGATATTCGGTTTATCCTCTCAGGCTATGGGGCAGGCGGAAATAGGCGCGTTTTTGAGCCCCGATGTTCCGATCGGCTCGATTCCCAAGGATTTAAAGCTTCCTGACGCTATTTTACCTTATCTCGCATCCGAGTTCAATAACACTCTGGGAAAACAGGGAAGTTTTGATATGCAGTTCAAGATCGTGTTTCTTGCGACAAGGATTACAAACATTCCCTCTGCAAAATATGATTTCCTCCAGAATGTGGTGGAAACGGATATCAAGGGCGGAAACACTTCATCCAAACTTCTGATAGTTTCACCTGACGCAAGGGTGATAGCCATAGAGGATATAGGTCTCTCTTCAAATTCTCTATATATACCGGTGCTGCTCGATGTGGTTGAAAGGGACAATGTTCTGCAGACAAGGATAGCGGCGGCTAAAATTCTTCCATCCTTAGGCAATTCGGGAATGATCGTGCCCAAGCTTGTCGATCTTCTGAAAAACCAGTACGGATCGGGACGGGGTAAATTCAGCGAGGCTGACGAGAAAAGATATAACGATGACAGGGTTGCCCAGGCTTTGATTGAAACACTCGGCGATCTCGGCGATCCCAGGGCCTTTTCCGTGCTTCTGCGGACTGTAATGAGTCCGGAAACTCACAGGGACGAAACAATAAAGGCTGCATGGGACTCGATGAAAAAACTTAAATGGTAAAAGACATGAAAATAACCCTGATATTTTTATTGTCGGTTTTGTTCTGTTCGGCTCTTTACTGCCAGGAGTCCCTGAAAGATGCAAATTCAAATATTATAAATACGCCGGTAGATTTGAGCGCGTCTTCTGAGAACCTGAAATTGGCATATGCCACGCTTGCCAGCGTTGGTAATTACGGTGAAAAGAAAAAAATTCTGAAAATTTTCAATAATAATTATGCTGACGAAAATGTCATCGATATGACCATAGATTTGCTGGATCATTATTATAACAAGGATAATTTTCTTGAAAATGACCAGGATATGTATTACGATGACGTCATAGCGGCCGAGCTGATAAAAATATTAGGAAGAAGCGGGGCAAAAAAGGGTTTTCCACCGCTTTTAAAAATAGCTTTGAATTCATCGAACCACAGGGAAGATACTGTAAAAGAGGCCTGGCAGGCCATAGAGAAGATCAAATGGTAATTTTTAAAAATATCCTGGAGGTATTATTATGAAAAGGTTTGCAATTATTATTATATCCGCATGTGCGGCCTTAGCTTTAGCTGTGTCTTGTGCCCAGACCCCTCCCTCGAAGCCTGAAGTAAAACCTGTTGTAAAACCTGCACCTTCGGTAACTGCAACGACCAACCAGATGGACGATACTTCTTTTAACAATGTAATGTCGGTCCTGAAGTCCTCCCTTGACGATGAGAAGGCCAATCCGACAGCCGGCGCTAAGCTGAAGACCGCTGAAGCGTACATATTATTGATTAAGTTTATTCATACCGACAGGGAAAAAGTCGCGAAATCCGGTATGTCGCCCGATGATATAGCTTTTCTTATAAATGACGCGAAGGACAAAGCACAGTCAAGGCTCAAAGATGTTATAACGGGTGATACCACCCCCCAGAATGTCAAGGACGAGGCAAACGTTAAAATGAAAGAGCTCAACGCCCTGTAATTTTTCATAATCCCCTTTGAGAGGCTAAAATGGTCTTTTCGGAAATGGAAGGGACGATCAAGGATATATGTTCGTCCGTAGCTAAAGGTGATGTTATATCCTCCTATTCTCACTCGCGGCCTGTTGATTTTGAAATGGACCATTTAAAATCGATCGAAGACATCAGCAGGTTCAGCATAGGTCTTCGCGTATTCGGCGGGGGGCGTGTTGGAAATTCTTTTATCAACTCTCTTGATGATAAGGATATTTTAATTAACAACGCCCTGGAAAGTTCCAGCCTGGGTGATGAAATCGATTTCGACCTGCCCGGGGCGCTTGATTTCAAGCCCATGAATACGTTTTACCCGGGGGTAAAAGATTACGACGAACATAAGGCAGTGAAAATCGGCGAGGAAATCATTAAAAGGCTCAAGAGTATTGACAGCGAAGCCAAGGTCAATGCCGGCATTTCCGCCTCTTATTCACGAAATTACCTCACGAACACGAACGGTTTCTGGGGAAGCTACGATTCGACATTTTTCAGCGTTTCAGCAGGAATGCTGCTTGTCGATGAGGCGCAAGGCGGAGGTTTGCTTTCAGTCGACGAAGGGGACGCTTCGTATAATGACGATGTCGATATAGAAAATATATGTTCCACGATCGAATGGCGATATAAAAACGCCCTGAACAAGGTCTCTATGAATACCGGTTATTTCCCCGTATTATTCAGCCCCGACGCCCTGGGACTGCTTCTCGAATCTATAGAAATAGCCGCAAATGCCAAAACGCTGTTCAAGGGCATATCGGTCCTTTCAGGCAAGACGGGGCAGATCATAGCGGATCCTTCTTTTTCAATCACCGATAATCCGCTGCTTGAGAACGGATTGGGAAGCTATCCTTTTGATGACGAAGGGGTGCTCCCCGGCGTATTGCCGATTATTGAAAACGGCGTATTCAAAAATTTTATTTACGATCTTACAACCGCAAAGAGGCTGAACGCCAGGAGCACGGGACATGGATCCAGAAGCACGGCCTCTATGCCTTCTCCTTCATTTTCGAACCTTGTTGTAGGCACAGGCAGTTCTTCTTTCGAAGAGATGATAGGCTCGATCAAATACGGCCTTTATGTTTGCGAATTTCTCGGCGGAGGCATGTCGAATATGATCGCGGGGGATTTTTCCGTCAATGTGGAATTGGGTTATCTCGTGGAGAACGGACATGTCAGCGGACGGGTTAAGGATACGATGCTTTCCGGCAATGTTTACGATCTTCTGAAAGATATCGAAGCGATTGAATCCAGGACCCATAAAAAGGGATCTCTATATGCTCCGCACATTCTTTTCAGGAAAGCATCCATAACCGGATAAAATATGAAAAAAGCTTTCCGGGTTTCATTATTCATACTGCTGATCATCCTCGAATCCTGCGCAGTCAGGACAGACCTTATTCCTGACAACTCGAAGGACCTGGTTTACTTCAAATTTTTTCTGTTCCTTAAAAACTCCTCCCATGACCTTAACGGGAGCGGCGACGCAGTAATCAGAAGGGATAAAATAATAAAATTAAAGGTCTATGATAACTTCCTGAACAGGCATATTTTTGATTTTATATCGGATGCGAGCGGCAGAAATTCTGTTATTGTCCCTGACGACAGGGTCGTATATGAAAAGTACGATAATGCTTTCCCCGTCCTGATGACTCATTATATTTATGCTTTTATGGCCCTCGATAAAATAGACAGGGCGGCAGATCCCGGAATAAAAGAAATGATCATGGAAGGCCCCTATATTAAACAAATAATATTTACTTATTTCATGCGAAACATTAAAATAGAAATAGAAAAAAGATTCGAAGACGGCAGGCCGGAAAGGATAAAATGCGAAATGGACGGGGATACTCTTATATTTGATATTACAGAGTATGGCAATTATGATTTTATGATCGATAAAGCCGGGTTTAGAGAAATCAGGGATGGCTCGGCTAGGTCTCTTTTCGAATGGCTGGGAGATTTCTATGGACAAGGATAAGTTAGACGAGATAAGGGAAAAGTTGGGTCTCAATTCTCTCGATGAAAGCATGAAGAAAGACATTTTCAATAAATTTGTAAAAGCCGGCGGAAAGGTCGTCGATACCAATAAAAAGGGTAGAAAACAGCAGGA
>Ga0181520_10000585_pt1 | contig 79688 bp, 75 predicted proteins | sample PEATcosm2014_Bin_29_FD_132451 | JGI IMG/M metagenome (GOLD analysis project Ga0181520, IMG submission 132451) | Peatland microbial communities from MTU Mesocosm Facility, Houghton, MI, USA - PEATcosm2014_Bin02_30_metaG | ecosystem: Environmental > Terrestrial > Soil > Wetlands > Peat | place... | reverse complement strand
GGGCATTGAAGCGAGAGGCGGCCTTGCCGTCCCCGGTGCGCGGTCCGGTTGAGGATTGCGCGTTGAGGCGGTTGGCGGTGATTTGTGCAGACGATGCCATGCGCTTAGGGTATCGGACGCGCATGACGTTAATAAGATAATGGGGTCTGTAAGTGGTTGAAGGCAGGGCGAAAATATTTTTCAATTCTCTGTGACCGCTCTCGGAGGGACCCGATTTTCGCTCGAAGAAAAGTCGACTCGACAGCCGACTCTGCAAGCCTGGCGGCTTGCGCCACTTGCTCAGCGGGATTCGGATGGCATGGCGTAGTATCCCTTGCGGGCTTCCACCTTCTGCGTCTTATCGATGGTGCGCACGTCCAGCTTGCGGTAACTGCCGTCCTTCTTGTCGTTGGTGGGAGTGTAGGCGATGGAATACTGGCTGCGCATCTCGTCCTGAAGTTCCTTGAAGACGTCTTCGAGCGTATGCTTGCGGTCCACCTGGTACACGTGGCCGCCGGTTTCCTCGGACATCCGCTTTAAGGCGCTATACCCCCCGCCCGTGGCGGCAAGAAAACCGTAGAACGCGGCGTCGGAATAGTCGATGCTGTAGATGACCGCGTCCGCCTTTTGCGCCCCTTCGATCGCCTCCGCGATGCTGAGTTTGCTGCCTTCATCCACGCCGTCGGTGATCACCACGATCGCCTTCCGCCCAACCTCTCCCTTTAGCTTCTCCGACGCGGCCAGGTAGACGGCATCATAGAGGACCGTGCCGCGCGGTTGGCCGACGGTCGGGACCGGCCCCGGCCCTATCCCGCCGACTCCCGAACTGACTTGCAGGCCATTCATCGCACTAGTCAAGAGCTTGGCGGAGTTGGTGTAGTCCTGCAGCAATTCGGAATCCTCGCCGAAACTGATCAGGAATGCCTCATCCTTCTTCTGTAGCACCTGCGCGAAAAACGCCGAGGCGGCGCGCCGCTCGATGTCGATCAGGTTCTCCTGGCTGCGGCTGACGTCGATCAGCAGCCCGAGGGTGATGGGGAGGTCCGTCTCCCGCGTGAAGTACTTGATCTCCTGCGGCTTTCCGTCCTCCAGAACCGTGAAGTCGAGCTTTTCGAGGTTGGCCACCAGCCCGCCGCGCTTGTCGCGCACCGATGCCAGAATGTTGACCAGATTCACGTCCACTTTGATGGGGGCTGGGAGGGAAGCCTCATCAGGTTTACCCGTTTGGGGGGTCTGCGCCATCAAAGCGGCGGCCAGCGCAAGCGCGGTCAGTATTCGCATCCCGGTACAATGGGGATGACGTCTGCGTTCACATAATCGTTTCAACGACATGAAGGAAGCCATTGAGCACCTCAAGCGAGCCGACCCGGTACTGTCCGCGATCATCGACCGCGTAGGCGAATACCGCATCGAATTCCGGAGCCCGGATTTCGAGACCCTTGTGAAATCGATCATATACCAACAGCTAAGCGGCCGGGTAGCCAGCGTGATTTTCGCCCGCCTGGCCAAAGCGGCGGGTGGGAAGATCACGCCCGCGGCGGTCCTCAAGCTGCGGCCGTCGCGCATGAGAACGCTCGGTCTTTCAGGACAGAAAACGGCCTATATCCGCGACCTGGCCCGCAATACGCGCGACGGTACGGTAGCCTTCGACCACTTGGCCGGACTCACCGACCAGCAGGTGATCGAGCAGCTCACGCAAGTCAAAGGCATTGGCCCGTGGACCGTGCACATGTTCCTGATCTTCGCCCTCAGGCGCAACGACGTGCTGCCGATTGGCGATTTGGGGATTCGCAACGCCATCCGCAAGGCGTACGGCTTGGCCGAAATGCCCCTGCCGGTGGAAGTCGAAGCCCTGGCCGAACGCTGGAGGCCGTATTGCACGGTGGCGAGCTGGTACCTTTGGCGCAGCCTGGAACCGAACGCGAATCTCTAATCGGAGACGGTAGTCCTGAAATTCACAGGTTGTAGAAAATTTCCGCTTGCATTAACGAAGTTTTATCAAACCACTGCAACCAAGTGTCTTATAATGCCTCAAGGTATATAGAGACCTCATGTTGCGGTTCGGCTGGGGCTCGGATCATAAGGAGACATCGAAAATGAAGACATTAAGAGTTACGCTTCCCGCGGCGATCCTGGCGGCCGGCTTCCTTGTGTGCTCGTCGGCTTCCTACGGCACCCCGGCGTATGCCAAGAAGGAAGCGAAGATCGTCGGTGACGGGGCGAAAGCTTGCCCCTACTGCCACACGATGCCCGCCAACAAGAAGAACCTGAACGACACGGGCAAGTGCTACGCGGCGAACGGGCACAAAGACCTGGATAAGTGCGCGGCGCCGGGGAAATAGCTGGACGGTGGCGCCGCCGGTTTCAATCCGGCGGCGCCGCTCACGACGAAAAGCGCTGCCTCCATTTGGCGAGTTCCGCCGTCAGCGGCGTGCGTATGGTCACATACTGAGGATCGGCGTAGCCGTTGGTTGCCTCGCGCGGGTCCTGCTGCAGATCGTAGAGCTCGTTGGGTCCCTTCCCTCCCTCCCGCAACACCAGCTTGTAGAGCGAATCGCGGACCAGATCCGTTTCCTGGAGATGGCTGTACACCACGTTACGCCAAGGCTGTTTGGGAGGTAGAGGCTTGCCCTCGGCCAGAGGCAGATAGCTGCGTCCGGAGAGGTTGCGATTAGGCAGAGTAGCGCCGGTGAGTTCGCATAAGGTGGGCACGAAATCGCAGGCGCTCACCGATTCGGGCCGGTCGGTTTGGGGCGGCAGGCGCACCGGCCAGCGCAGAATCATGGGGGTCAGGACGGCTTCCTCGTACATGTTGGCGGGCATCGATCCGTCGCCCGATCCCCACAAGCCGTGCCGGCCATACGACGATCCGCAGGTCGAGGTGAAAATCACCAGCGTGTTGTCAACCAGTTGCCGCTGTCTGAGGCGGGCAATCAACAAACCCACCCGGTCGTCCAGCGCCGTAATGGCGGCCGCCACTTTGCGCAGGCTGCCGAGAAGGTCGGGCAACATCTCCTTTCCGTCCCGGGCGTTGGGGGCCGGCGGCGGGGCGGGAAAACAGGATTCAAACGCCGCCTTGGCGTACAGGTCCCGATATTTTTGCGCGACTCCATCGTAGGGTGGAACCAGGTCCGTGAAACCGGCGGTCAAAAAGAACGGCCGGCTGCCGGCCTGCTCGTCGATGAACTTCAGCGTCTGCGCGGCGACGGCATCCGCAGCGCCCATATCGGCGGCCAGACAGCCATAGCCCAGGCCCCCCAGAATACTGGCGAGCGAAACCTCATCCGAGGGAATGGACTCCCCGCCACCCAGTTGCAGCGCGGTGCGGCCGGTCAACAGCGAGGCGCGGCCGGGACCAGCCGACGGAGAGGCGGCGAAATGATTGCGAAAGCGTACGCCAGTGGCCGCGATCCGATCGATATTGGGGGTGTGGACATCCTTGCTGCCATAACAGCCCAGCATCCAGGCGGGCAGACCATCGACCAGAATCAGCAGAATATTCGGCCGGTCCCCGGTGTTTTTCGGCGCGGCGAGGGCCGGCAGCGCGAGGCTGCCGAAAAAGAAGTGGCGTCGCGATAAGATCATAGCTGAAATATCAGTATAGTAGGTGGGACGGGCATTCTACGCCTCGCCCCGCACTTGTCGCGGGACACGCGCCGCATTATAGTTTGGTTGGGCGATGAATATTCCGAATACGCTGACGATTCTTCGGATCTTTTTCGTGCCGCTGCTGGTGGCGGCGCTGGTCCAGCAGAACGAATTCAACGTTCACCTGGCGGGTCTGCAGATCGCCCAGGAATGGCTGGCGCTGGCTATTTTCCTGGCCGCCGCCGGCACGGATATGCTGGATGGCTATCTGGCGCGGCGCTGGAAACAGGTCACCACCATCGGCACGCTGCTCGACCCCATCGCCGATAAACTGCTGATTTCAGCCGCGCTGGTATCCCTGGTGCAAGTGCGGGCGCTGCCCGGTTGGATGGCGATTCTGATTGTCGGCCGCGAGTTCGCGGTTTCCGGTTTGCGCAGCATCGCCGCCGCCGAAGGCTACATTATCCGCGCGAGCGATCTGGGCAAGACCAAGATGGTGGCCCAGGTGGCGGCGATTTCCTGCGTGATGCTCGGCACGCGGTACGCGGCGCTGCGCACGCCCGGAATGCTCATGATGTGGGCCGTGGTGTTCTTCGCCCTGCTTTCGGCGGTGAGCTACTTCCGCAAGTTCTGGCGCAAGGTGGACAAACGGGTCAAGCTGCGGCGGCGGCGCGAACTGCTGACGCTCGAGCGGAGGCGCCAAAGGGCGCTCATACGTCAGAGAGGGTCGATGGGCGCGGGCTTGGGAGGCGCGACGATACTGAAGCCTCCCGACGTAACCTGAACGGTCCGGATTTGCCCCTCCGGTCCAACCGGGCCCATCGGCTTCCCGTTGACCGCGATATCGATGCCGCCCGCATTGCCCAGCCGCAATTCGAGCGATCCCTTCGCCTCCACGGTGCGGGTCTCATTGGCGGCCATCGTAATGGTAAAGAGGACAGTCCCGTTGCTCGATGCGCGCACCCAAACCGATTCCTTGGCGGTCAATTGCACCTGAAGAGGCGCGCCGGGATCCACCGCGGAAGCGGCGCCCGTCGCGGAACCCGCACGTTGCAGGTTCGCGGCACCGGTGCCGGCGGCTTGGGTGGTGGACGGCGCTGCCGCCACGGGGGCCGAAGGCGCGGGCGCCGACGCAGAGACAACGGGTTGCTCAACCGCGGGCGTCTGGATCGGGGCCGGCTCGGACGGCGGAGCAGATGGCGCAGGCTGGGCCGGTTGCGCGATTGACGCGGACTGCTGCTGGGCCGTGTGCGCCGGGGGGCGCTGAGACCGCTCCCACCATACGTAAATGCCCGAGCAGGCGAGCGTCACAACCACAGCCAAGGCCAAACCCAGCACCCAGTCCGGCCAGCCAGTCCAAATGCCGTCGCTGATGCGGTCCCACGAAACCGCGGGTGGAAGGGGAAAACCGTTTACCGAGGGCTGCTTCTTCGCCTCCGCGGGAAAAGTGTCCGGCGGCGGTTCGGTGAGGCGCACGACTTCCGCGGCCAATTCCTCCTCGTCGAGACCCAGGAGGCGCGCGTATTGCCGGACGAAGCTTCGGGTGAAGACGCCGCCGGGAAGCCGGTCGAACTGCTCATTCTCGATGGCTTCCAGAAAGCGCCTGGAGAGCTTCAATTCGTCGGAGATCTGTTGGAGCTCGAGGTTGCGCTTCAGCCTCTCGCGCCGCAACGTTTCGCCAATCGCGATCATGCCGGAAGTCCCAGTCCTCTCAAGACCAATGATACACCGGCGACACAGGGGAAGGGCTTGCCGCGGCCCATCGAGGCGTCCAAGGCGGCACGGCTTACGTGTTACACTGGTTATGTGCAACGGAATTTGACTCTTACGATCGACGAAGATATCCTGCGCGCGGCGCGAAAGGCGGCGCTCGACCGGAATACATCCGTGAATCGCCTGGTCCGCGACTATCTGGCGCGATTGGCGGCTGAGAGCGACGGGAAAAATGCCGCGTGGGCACGCTTGGAGGAATTATTCCGGACAACCCCCGTCGACGTTGGGCCCATCGCGTGGACCCGCGAGGACCTGCATGAACGCTGAGAACCCGGCGGACTCATTTGTGGACACGAACATTCTGGTCTACGCCTTCGGCGCCCAGGATGAATCCCGCTCGCCGGTGGCGCGCGCGCTTCTCCGAGACCTGATGGCGGCGGGAAGGTTCCACACCAGCACCCAGGTGCTGCAGGAACTGTTCGTCGTGCTGACCCGGAAGGCTCGCAGACCTTTGAGCGCCGGGCAGGCGTTGCGCTATCTGGATGAGGTCGCCCGCTGGCCGGTAGTGGTTTTCGACTACGGCGTGGTACGGCAGGCGGCCGAGTTATCCGGAACCGCCAGCCTGTCGTTTTGGGACGCCCTTTTGGTGGTTGCCGCGGCGCGCTCCGGGTCCGCACTCCTCTACACGGAGGATCTGCAACACGGACAGAAGATCCTCGGCGTGGAAATCGTGAACCCGTTTCGGTCGCGTGGCTGTTAGCCTGAGGATATAATCGTTCTTGCCGGCTTTGGCGCGGCCAAGCCGAAGGAGTGCCTTGTCCATGGAATCTCGACGGTTTTTCATTAGTAAAGTGGCGACCAGTCTGGCGGGCGGCCTGGCGGCGTCGAACGCGCTTGGGGCTAACGACCGCATCCGGCTCGGCATCATCGGTCCGGGGGACCGTGGGAAGGAGATTCTGCGGGAAGCGGTGGGGTGCGAGAACGTCGAATGCGTGGGCGCCGCCGACATCTACACGAAGCGGCTGGAGGAAGCCAAGGCCATCGCGCCCACTGCCAAGACGTACCAGGATTACCGCGCCCTGCTGGACGATAAGAGCATCGATGCGGTGCTGATTGCCACGCCGCAGCACCTGCATTGCGAGTGTTTCGTGGCCGCGCTGGCGGCCGGCAAGCACGTGTATCAGGAAAAGACCATGGCTTTCACGGTGGAGCACGCCAAGAAGATGCGGGCCGCCTACCAGCAAGCCGGAAAGCGCACGGTGCAGATTGGCCATCAGTGGAGTTCCACGGGCCAGATTCCGGACGCGGCCAGTTTCCTGAAGCCGGAACTGATGGGCAAGATCACGGCCATTCACGCTCATATGTACCGCAACACGCCGCACGGAAAGCCGCAATGGGCGCGGCCCGTTTATCCGGACATGACGCCGGACAACATTGTCTGGAAGGCGTTTCTGGGCGAGGCGCAGCAGCGTCCCTTCGACGCCAACCGCTACATCAACTGGCGCTTCTTCTGGGATTATTCGGGCGGCAACGTTTACGAGAATATGTGCCACCAGGCGGCCTTCTGGTACAAAGTGCTGGGCCTGAAGATTCCCAAAGCCGTGACCATGACCGGCGGCCTCTACCTGTGGAAAGACGGCCGCGAAGTGCCGGATACGATGAACGTCTCCATGGAACTCCCGGAGGAGATTTTGTTCAGTTGGGACTCCGGATTCGGCAACGACAGGCTGGGCATCTCCGAAGACGTGCTGGGGACGGACGGAACCGTGACGCGCGGCCAGCAGATCCGATACACGCCGCAGAAGGTGAACCGGCCGCAGGGAAATGAGATGGCGGGCCAGACACCCTCGCCGCCGCGTGCGCACATGCAGAACTTTATGGACTGCATCCGTTCGGGCCAGGAAACCAACTGTCCGGTGGATCTGGGGTTCCGCGTGGCCATCGCTTGCCGCATGGCGGTGGAAAGCTACCGGCGCCAGCGCACCGTGCGATGGGACACCGAGAAGGAAGAGATGGTCTAGCGGCGGGAGGCGGGTTGGCAACCCGCCGCAGGTTGACAACCTGCCCCACAAGGCGGCACAGCAAGCAACCAAATGAACCCATGGACAACTAAGATCCGGGAAGGTGACGCGCGGGCGCTTGCGCGAGCGGCTACCGGGGTGGAGAACCGCGATCCGCTGGCACTCGAGGTTTTGCGGGAACTGGCGCCATTCGCCGGCAACGCGCGGATTGTCGGGATCACAGGGCCGCCGGGCGCCGGCAAGAGCACTCTGGTGGACGCGCTGGCCGCCGCGATACGGCGCGAGGGAAAAACGGTGGCGATTGTCGCCGTGGATCCGAGCAGCCGCGTCTCCGGCGGCTCGATTCTGGGGGACCGCATTCGCATGCAGCGACACCACGGCGACCCCGGCGTTTTTATCCGCTCGATGGCCACGCGCGGCGCCATGGGCGGACTGGCGCGGACCACCAAAGACCTGGCGCAATTGATGGACGCCGCCGGGAAAGACTTCGTGGTGATCGAAACGGTGGGCACGGGCCAGGATGAGGTCGAGATCGCCGGGTTGGCGCAGGTGACGGTGGTGGTGCTGGTTCCCGGCATGGGCGACGACGTACAGGCGATTAAGGCGGGGATCATGGAGATTGCCGACATTTTCGTGGTCAACAAGGCCGACCAGCCCGGCGCGGAACGCGTGGAGCGGGAACTGCGCGCCATGATGAGCTTGGAGGATAGCGGCCGGCCTGAACCGGCGATCGTGCGCACGGTGGCGAAGGAAGGCACGGGAGTGGAGGAATTGCTGGAGGCGGTGGAGCGGGCGCCGAGGGAAGGCAAAGAAGGCAGGCGGGCCCACGAAGGCGGTGGGCGCCCCGGCCCGCCCCACATTGGCATCGATCATCTGGGCATTGCGGTGAAGAGCTTACAGGAGGCGCTCGGTTTCTACGAAAGTCTCGGTTTGCAAGTGGCCAGCCGAGAAAGCGTGGCCGCGGAGAAAGTGAGCGTCGCCATGCTGCCCGCGGGCGAATCGCGGCTGGAGCTTTTGGAGCCTTCGGCGCCCGATTCCCCCATCGCGAAGTTCCTCGAAAAGCGCGGCCCCGGGCTGCACCATGTGGCGCTGCGCGTGCCGGACCTCAACGCGGCTGTGGAGCGGCTGCGCGCTTCCGGCGCCAGGCTGTTGAACGAGCCTCGCACGGGCGCCGGCGGCCATCTTTACGTATTCATCCATCCGGCCTCCACCGGCGGCGTCCTGATGGAACTCATTCAGGAGACCGAAAATTGAAACCGGAAATTGGAATCATCGGCGGCAGCGGCCTCTACTCCATGCCTGGATTCGAGGCGCAAGAGGAGAAGTACATCGATACGCCGTTCGGGCGGCCGTCGGATAATTATGTGGTCGGCATGCTGGCGGGCCGTCCGGTGGCGTTTCTGGCGCGCCATGGGCGGGGGCACCGGCATTTGCCCTCGGAGCTGAACTTCCGGGCGAACATCTTCGGCATGAAGGCGCTGGGGGTGGAGCGCATCATTTCCCTGAGCGCGGTCGGTTCGCTGAAAGAGGAGCACCGGCCGCAGGATTTCGTGGTCCCGGACCAGTTCTTCGACCGCACGCACGGCCGCATCTCGACCTTTTTCGGCGATGGCCTGGTGGCGCACATCAGCTTCGCCGACCCGGTGTGTCCGGAACTGTCCGAAGTGGTGGCGCGCGCCTGCCAGGCCGCCGGCGTCAAAGCGAAAAAGGGCGGTACGTATCTCTGCATGGAAGGGCCCGCATTTTCGACCAAGGCGGAATCCGGCGTGTACCGCTCCTGGGGCATGGACGTGATCGGCATGACCAACCTGCAGGAGGCCAAGCTGGCGCGCGAGGCTGAGATCTGCTACGTCACCATTGCGATGGTTACGGATTACGACTGCTGGCATCCCGATCACGATGCGGTTACGGTGGATCAGATTGTCGGCAACCTGGTGAAGAACGCCGAGAATGCGGCGAAGGTGGTGGCCGGGGCGGTGGCCCAAATGCCGGCGACCCGAAGTTGCAAGTGCGGCTCCGCGCTGGCGCATGCCATTCTCACCGACCGCAAGCTGGTCCCAGAAACCACGCGCGCCAAGCTGGGGATACTGATTGAAAAGTACTTCGCGTAACGTGGCAGACGAAAGCGTCTGCCCCACCATCTGCCCAAGGTTGGACACTTGAGGGATATTAAGGAGATCGCGCGGGAGACGCTTTCGCTCTGCCTGGCGGGCCGCACTCCCGTGGAGTTCCCGGCGGAGCTCGCGCGGGACGATTCGGGCGACGCGCTTTTCGGCATCCTGGTGGAGGGACTGGCCGACCGCTTCGAGCCGCGGCTGTGCGACGCTTACGCGCGCTTGTTCTCGCAGGCCGTGGCTGCCGAGGCGGATGGCCTGGACGCCGCGTCCCTGGTGGAGCGCTACGAACGGGTGAGGCGCGTTCGTCCCGTCACCGGAGATCCGCGGCGCGTGTTCGTGCTTTCGCGCGTGACCTTGGGCGCGGACGTGGCCATCACAAGCGTGCTGCTGGCGGCGGTTAAGGCACGCTTCCCGCTTGCCGAAATCGTGTTTGTGGGCCCGCGCAAGAATTACGAGCTGTTCGCGGGCGATCCGCGCATCCGTCACGCGGAAATCGGCTACGTGCGAGGCGGATTGCGCCAACGCCTGGCGGTTTGGAGCGAGCTGAAGCAATTGTTCGCGGCGCCGGACAGCGTGGTTGTCGACCCCGATTCGCGGCTGACGCAGCTCGGGCTGCTCCCGGTTTGCTCCGAAGACCGCTATTACTTCTTCGAAAGCCGCGCTTATGGGAGCGAAACCAGCCTGGCGCTGCCGGAACTGGCCGCGGCCTGGGTGGCGGAGATGTTTGGAGTTGCCGGAGCGAAGCCTTATCTGGCTTTGGAAGCCGCGCCGCGCCGAACCGGGTCGATTGCCGTAAGTCTCGGAGTGGGCGACAACCCGGCCAAGCGGCTTCCGGACCCCTTCGAAGAAGAGCTGCTCCGGCTGCTTGCGGCGACCGGCGCGCCGATCTCGATCGATAAAGGCGCCGGGGGCGAGGAAGCCAGGCGGGTGGAGCGCGCGGTGGAACGCTCCGGGGCGCGAGCCACGTATTGGGAAGGCTCGTTCGCCGGTTTCGCCGGCATCATTGCGGGCGGCAGGTTGTACGCCGGGTACGATTCGGCCGGGCAGCACGTTGCCGCCGCGGCGGGTATTCCGCTGATCGGCGTTTTCGCCGGCTTCCCCGCCCCGCGCATGTTCGAACGCTGGCGTCCGGTGGGTGACGTCTGCCACGTGATCCGCGTGGAGCAGCCGGACGTTGCTGCCACGTTGGAGCAGGTCCGCAAGAGCTTGCTCGGGATCGGATTGCATAATTAGGACAAACAGGCCTAGAATGTAGCGTCGGATTGAATGCGCCTTCTGGCGTACGGGAGGATGTGCGGTGCGCCTGCTCTCCGCAGCGATGCTCGCCCTGACCATCTCGTCTTGCGTACCTGGCCAGACCTATACGATTCAGACCTTCGCCGGCGGCGGGTTGCCGGTGAACATTCCAGCAACGTCCGCGGTCCTGCAGCAGCCGGTCTCCATTGCCGTGGACGCCGCGGGCAACTTGTTTTTCGCGGTAGCAAACCACGCGGTCCTGCGGTCGGACGCCATCACGGGCGTCTTAACCGTGGTGGCGGGAAATGGGGCGGCAGGCTTCAGCGGCGATAACGGCCCGGCCACCAGTGCCCAGTTGAACACGCCCCTAGGAGTCGCTGTGGATTCCGCCGGCAACCTCTACATCGCCGACCTGAACAACAACCGCATCCGCAAGGTTTCGAATGGGACGATCACAACCGTGGCGGGAAGCGGGGCACCCTTAGCGGGAGGCTTCAGCGGCGACAACGGCCCGGCCACCAGCGCCCGGTTGAACTTTCCCGACGGGGTCGCTGTGGATGCCGCCGGCGAACTGTTCATCGCCGACACGGCCAACAGCAGGGTCCGCAAGGTCTCGAACGGGGCGATCACGACTGTGGCGGGAAATGGGACGGCCGGCTACAGCGGCGACAACGGCCTAGCCGCCAGCGCCGAGTTGAACGCCCCCATCGCCGTCACCGTGGATGCCGCCGGAAACCTGTACATTGCGGACACCGGCAACAACCGCGTCCGCAAGGTCTCGAACGGGGTGATCGAGACCGTGGCGGGAAACGGGACGGCCGGCTACGTTGGCGACAACGGCCCACCAACCAGCGCCCAGTTGGACCTTCCGCGAGGCGTCGCCGTGGATTCCGAGGGGGATCTGTACATTGCCGACACCGGCAACAATAGCGTCCGCAAGGTTTCGAACGGTCTCGTCACGACCGTAGCGGGAAACGGGACGAGTGGCTACAGCGGCGACAACGGCCCGGCCACCAGCGCCCAGTTGAGCTACCCCGTCGCCGTTGCTGCGGATTCCGCCGGCAATCTGTACATCGCCGACGACTTTAACGGCCGCATCCGCAAGGTTTCCAATGGGCAGATCGGCACCGTGGCGGGAGACGGGACTGCCGGCTCCACTGGCGACGACGGTCCCGCCACCAGCGGCCAACTGTGGAATCCCTGGGACGCTGTCACGGATTCCGCGGGCAGCCTGTATATCGCCGACACGTATAACAACCGCATCCGCAAGGTTTCAAATGGCGTGATCACCACCGTAGCGGGAAATGGGACGCCGGGTTACGGCGGCGACAACGGCCCTGCCACTGGAGCGCAGTTGTGGGACCCCGCCGCCGTTGCGCTGGATTCCGCCGGCAACCTGTACATCGCCGACAACGCGAACAACCGCATCCGCGAGGTCTCGAACGGGGTGATCACCACTGTGGCGGGAGATGGGACGCCGGGTTACGGCGGCGATAACGGCCCCGCCACCAGCGCCCAGTTATCCCATCCGGGCGGCGTTGCCGTGGATTCCGGCGGCGACCTGTATATCGCCGACAATGGGAACAATCGCATCCGCAGGGTCTCGAACGGGCTTCTCGCCACCGTGGCGGGAAACGGGACGCAGGGTTACAGCGGCGACGGCGGTCCGGCCACCAGCGCAGAGTTGTACTACCCTAACCACATAGCCGTAGATTCCGCCGGCGACCTGTATATCGCCGACAGTGGGAACAACCGTATCCGCGAGGTCTCGAACGGCGTGATCACGACTGTGGCGGGAAATGGGACGCAGGGTTACAGCGGCGACGGCGGCCCGGCCACCAGCGCGCAGTTGGAGGATCCCGAAGGCGTCGCCGTAGATTCGGCAGGCAACCTGTACATTGCCGATACGGATAATCAGGTCATCCGTAAGGTCTCGAATGACCTGATCGCGACCGTGGCGGGAATCAGGAATCCAGGCTTCAGCGGCGACGACGGCCCGGCCATCGGCGCCGAGTTGTTCGTCCCTAGCGGCGTCGCCGTGGATGCCGCGGGCAGCGTGTACATTGCCGACACCCGGAACGGGCGCATCCGTGTTTTGGCGCCTGCGGGGGCGGCTTGTACCTACGCGCTCAGTGCCGGCGGACAGAGCTTTCCGGCCGCGGGTGGAGCCGGGTCCGTCGGCGTGGTCGCTGGGAGCGGTTGCCAATGGAGTGCTTCTAGCGCCGCGAATTGGATTACCTTCGTCGGCGGCGCATCCGGTACAGGCAACGGTTCGGTCGCTTACCAGGTGGCGGCAAACGGCAGTGGTTCGCGATCTGGCATCCTCAACGTCGCCGGCCTGCCGTTTACCGTGCAAGAGACGGCTCCATTGGTGGTCGCCACCAGCGCCACGCTGCTGTCGGGATTCACCGGTGGGGCGTATGCTCAGGATCTGTCGGCCACGGGCGGAGTTAACCCCTATACGTGGACGCTGCTCTCGGGGCCTTTGCCGGCAGGACTCGCGATATCGGGTGCGGCCATCGCGGGAACGCCCACGACTGCTGGGACGTTCCGCTTCACGCTTCAGGTGGCCGACGCCGTTGGTGACTCAGCCTCCCAGGCGTTCAGCCTGACCGTGGTGAGCGGCGGCGACAGTTCCGCCTTGTCGCGCGTGGGAGTGCTTTCCCAATTCGCGGCGGGCGGGGGCTACATCACCGCCATCTGGATTGTGAATACCTCGTCTCCGCCGGCCTCGATTCCGGTCCGGTTGATCTTCCACGCGGATGATGGGACGCTGGTCCTCAAGGATGGCAGCGGGAACGTTACGCCCACTCCTTTCACCGTCTCACAGCAAGGCGATACGCAGAGCGGGATCATAGCCACCACGCTCGACCGCGTGCTCAATCCCAATACCGGCTTGATAATCACTTGTGGATCGGGCCAGTCCGACAACGTGCAGGGATGGGTCGACGTGCTGGCGACAGCGGCGGGCGTCAGCGGCTTCGCAGTCTTCACCTACGCGGCGACAGGGATGAACCCGGCCGTCCCCGGATTCGTCACGCCTTGGGAGGGGACCGTTCCGCTCCAAAGCCAGTTGACGCCGACGACCATGGTACTTCCATTCGACAACACCAACGGCTTTAGCAACGGCGTGGCGATCGGAAACCTTACGGCCGCGCCTGCGACGATCACGGCCACGTTCTATGACATCAACGGCGGCTCAACCCTGGGTCCGCCCGAGACGCTCACGCCGCTGGCCGGCAATGGTCACACCTCCTTCATGCTGGATACGCGGTTTCCATCGACGGCGAACCAGAAAGGCACCGTTGTGTTCACCGGCACGACCTTGATGGGCCTGGGCCTGCGGGCGAGTCCCTATGACACGCTGACCTCCGTGCCTGCGATTTTGCAGTAGCGGCTATCGCTTTTCGCAAGCTGTTGCAAATATGGGGCGGGTCGCGTAGGCTGGGTGCTGATGAAGTTAGCGTATTGCCTGCTGCTCGCGGCGCCGCTGATGGCGCAACCGGCCATTCCGCGTTACGAGGTGAAGCGGGCGGCGGGCCGGATTGTCATCGACGGCAAATTGGATGACAAAGCCTGGGCGGCGGCGCCCAGCGTGGAGTTCGTTTTCCCATGGGAGTTCCAGACCGGCGCCAAACAAAAGACCACAGCCAAGCTCTTGTGGGATGACGATTATCTCTATGTGGGATACGAGTGCGAAGACACAGACATCGTGGCGCTGCGGACCGAGCGGGACGAACCGACATATCTGGACGACGCGGTCGAGTTTTTCGTCAACCCGAAACCCTCGCAGACGGACGTGTACTTCGGCATGGAAATGAACGCGCGCGGGGTCTTGTACGACTACCTGATGGTGGACTCCAAGTATGCCTTCAAGCGGTTTAATCTGCAGGGCGTGCTGCTGGCAACATCGATTCGGGGGACGCTCAATGCGCGCGGAGATCAGGATCAGGGCTGGAGCCTGGAAGTGGCCATTCCGTGGGTCAATTATGAGGAACTGGCGAAGCGGCCCACCCCCGGAACCGTCTGGACGGCGAACCTGAACCGCTGGGATGGCGTGGAGCCTAACCGGCGTCTGAGCATGTGGTCCGATCCGGTGCAAGCGCAGGCGACCCCTCACGTTCCGGCCCGCTTCGGCCAGTTGGTATTCGTGCAGGACGGGAAATGAGCGTGAAGAGGCTCCGGCGGAGGCGTTGGGACGCAAGTTGGGGGGCGTTCGTAAAGGCAGGCGGAACGCTGGTGGCTCCGGGGTTGGAGTAGAATTGGGACTATCGGCCTCTGGTGTTTTTGCGGCCCTGGAGGCACGGTATTAGGAGGGGCGATGCCGCACTGTATGACGAGGCGGACGTGGCTTGCCGGGGCCGGCGCTGTGGCCGGTTCCCTGGTACTGCCCAGACGAATGTTCAGCGCCGAGGCTCCCGCCGCCGCGGTGGCCGTGGCCAGTTGCCGGACTTATGGGCCGGAACTTGCGCCGGCGATCGAGAAGATGTTCGACCAGTTGGGGGGCCTGGGACGCATCGTCAAAGGCAAGACTGTGGCGGTGAAAGTGAACCTCACCGGCTTGCCAAGCGAGCGTCTCGGCTTCCTTCCCAACGGACTCACACATTGGACTAACCCGGCGGTGATCGAAGCGACCGTTCACTTGATGGGCAAAGCCGGAGCGAGGCGAATCCGCATTCTGGAGAGCCCCTGGAAATCGGCCGAGCCGATTGAGGAGATCATGCTTCAGGCGGACTGGGAGCCGCGCGATTTGGTGAATGCGGCGCCGCTGGTGGAGTTTGAGAACACGAACTTTCTGGGGTACGGAAAGCAGTATGTGAGGCTGGTTACCCCGCATAGCGGGCACGTTTTTCGGGCCTTCGACCTGAATCACTCGTATCAGGATTGCGATGTCTTCGTGTCTATCGCCAAGCTCAAGGAACACCGTACGGCCGGCGTGACGCTATCCATGAAGAACTGCTTTGGCATCACGCCCTGCACGATCTATGGCGATGGCGCCGGGGAGAAGGAACCTGGTTTGCTGCCGCGGGGCGGACGCGGCATTCTGCACAGCGGTTCGCGCGAGCCTTCGAGCAGCGCGCCTTCGGAGAACGATCCGAAGTCGCCGCGCGACGCGGGTTATCGGGTGCCGGCCATTGTTTCGGACCTGGTGGCGGCGCGGCCCATCCATCTGGCGATTATCGATGGCATACGCACGCAGACGGGCGGCGAGACTCCGGGCGGGCGCTCGATTCCGGTGGCGCCGGGAGTGTTGATTGCGAGCACGAATTGCGTCTGCGCGGATGCGGTGGGCATGGCGGCCATGGGCTTCGACCCGATGGCGGACCGCGGCAAGGCGCCCTTCGAACGGAGCGACAGCACACTAAGGCTGGCGGAGGAGTTGGGAGTGGGGACGCGCGATTTGAAGCGGATTGAGGTGCTGGGGACGCCTGTTGAGAAGGTGCGGTTCGATTTTAGGAATCCGGTGCGGGCGCCGGATGGGAGTTGATTGGGCGGGTTAGGGGACCGGGGCAGAAAAGTCGGCTCGACAGCCGACTCTGCAAGCCTGGCGGCTTGCGCCACGGGACGAAGAAGACCAAGAGGTCCGCCCCACGGTATCTTGGTGGGGATGGCTAATTCGCGGTTCACCTACATCATTTACATCCGCACGACAACCGAGAAACTCTGGCAGGCGCTGACCGATCCGGAATCCACAAGCCGGTACTGGTTTGGATGCCGTCAGGAGTCCGAGCGGAAGACCGGAGCATCCTGGCGACTGACGATTCCCGACGGGCGCGTTGGCGACAGCGGTGAAATTCTGGAGATGGAGGCGCCGCGCAGACTGGTGTTGTCGTGGCGCAACGAATTCAAACCCGAGCTCCGCGAAGAGGGATATTCGCGGATGACTTATACGCTGGAACAGCGGGGCACGTCGGTCAAACTCACGGTGGATCATGAGATGGACCGAGCGGACTCGAAGTTCATCGAGGCGGTGGCGGGGGGATGGCCGATGATCCTTTCGAGCCTCAAGAGTGCGCTGGAAACGGGCGAATCGCTCGAAGAGACGCGCTACTGGCCGAAGGGGATGTAGGAATATCGCCAGCCCCGCCTTTTGCTAAGCTTTTAGGTCCGTTATCGATCGGAGGATATCCATGCTCATCGTGGCCGCAATTCTGGCCATCTTCGTATATGGCATGATCGCGGCCATGCTTGGCACGATCCTGCCGGACTTCTCGCAGCGCTTTACGCTTTCGCCGAAACAGAATGGGAACATCGCGTTGGCGCAGGCTGTCGGACTGATCGCGGCGTCGATCTTTGCCGGGCCTTTGATCGATTCGCAGGGGACCAAAGCGGGCCTGATGCTGGGGCTGGGACTGGCGGCGGTGGCCTTGCTGCTGCTGCCCAAATCGACGGGCCATGGCTCGATTGTGTTTTACCTGCTGCTGCTTGGCCTGGGCGGCGGCTGCATTGTGACGGGGGCCTTCGCGCTGGCGGGCAGCCTGGGCGGAAATACCGCGCGGACCTTCAACCTGGTGAATCTGTTCTTCGGGTTGGGCGGAATGGCCACGCCGTTTATCGCGGCGAACCTTTTCAAGAAGAATGCCACCAAGTTGTGCCTCTTCGCCGGGCTATTAGCCGCCGCGACGCTTGCCTTCGACGGCGTCACGGCGATGCCGCCGGCCAAGATCGGGTTCGACTTGTCGAAGGTGGGGAGCGTGGTCGGATCCCCGGTATTTTGGCTGTTGGGCGTGATCCTGTTCCTGTACGTTGCCTGCGAAGTCGGAGTGTGGAACTGGATGGCCCGGCACCTGATTGCGCAGGGCGTGGGCGAGAGCAAGGCGTTCAACATACTCAGCCTGGGCTTTGCGCTGGGCATCACATTGGGCCGCGTGGCGGTAGTGCCGGTGCTGGGCTCGGTGTCGCCGAAGTTCGTCACGCTGGCCGCGGCCGCCGCCATGGTGATCACGCTGCTAGTGGCGCTGCGAAGCAAGGATGCGACGGTGGCCGGAATCGCGGTCTTCTGCGCGGGCCTGGCGATGGCGCCGATGTTCCCCACGGTGAACTCGATGGCCAGCGAGGCGTTTCCGGAGTTCAAAGCGACCGCCATGGGCTTGTGCCAGACGTTCGGCTGGACTGGCCTTGCGGTCAGTTCGGGGATTATCGGGGCGGTTGCCGGCGGAGATCCGAAGCGGCTGAAGAAGGCGCTGTTGATCCTGCCGCTGTTCTCCGTATTGATTGTGCTGGCGAACCTGGCGCTGCTGGGCCTGCTGAAGTAATGACCGGCCTTCGCGCGATCGCCTTTGGGGCGCATCCGGACGATTGCGAATACAAGTTCGGCGGCGCGGCGGCCAAGTTCGTCCGGGCCGGGGCGGCCGTGAAGTTCGTTTCCATGGCCAACGGGGACGCGGGCCATCAGGAGATGGACGGCGGCGCGCTGGCCAAGGTGCGGTATGCGGAGGCCCAGACGGCGGGGAAACGGCTGGGCATCGCCGAGTATGAGGTGATGGACAACCACGACGGGGAGTTGCTGGCGACGCTCGAATTGCGGCGGCAGACGATTCGCGCGATTCGCGAGTGGAACGCCGACCTGGTTTTGGCGCCGCGGCCCAACGACTACCACCCCGACCATCGTTACGCGGGCATTGTGGTGCAGGACGCCGCGTTCCTGGTGACCGTGCCGAAGATCGTGCCGGACGTTGCGCCGCTGAGACGGAACCCGATCTTTCTTTATTTCGAAGACAGCTTCCAGGACCCGGCGCCGTTCCGTCCGGATGTGGCGGTGGACATCGACGACGTTTGGGAGATGAAGGTGGGCGGTCTGGATGCGCACGCCTCGCAGTTCTACGACTGGCTGCCGTGGCTGGAAGGGAATGCGGACCAGGTTCCCAGCGATGCGGCGGCAAGAAGGCAATGGCTTTCGCGGACGCGGGCCGGGAAGATTTCGCCTGCCGTAAGGGACGCGTTGGAGCGGCGCTACGGGGCGGAGCGAGGCCGCAAGACGGAGCACGCCGAAGCCTTCCAGCTATGCGAGTTTGGGCGGCGGGCAAGCGTGGAAGAACTGAGGGAGTTGTTGCCGGGATAGGGCGCAGGGGGGCAGTGATCGCCAGCGAGCGGGTTCCCGGCCTACAATTAGGTCTGGAGACACGCACTTGAGCCGCATCATTCTCGCGATACGCTGTTTCTTCAATATGTTGTTCCAAGGGGAGCTTTCCCCACGCACGCTGATCGATCTCAAGCTGGTAAGGAAGGGACCGGTGGCCGCGCCCTCGACGGCGAAACCCGCTCCGGTGGCGCGCGTGGCGACCGCCTCGGACGGGGCGTTGCAGATCCTGGCGATTCTGCAGCGCGACTCGCGGCTGGTGGACTTTCTGATGGAGGATATCGCCTCCTATTCCGACGACCAGGTGGGCGCGGCGGTGCGCGAAATGCACGATCAGTGCCGTGACTCGATGGGGCAGTACGTCAAGCTGCAGCCGGTAATCGATGGAGTGGAAGGTACGTTCGCGAAGACGCCATCGGACGATCCGAACCTGGTGAAGTTCATCGGCAACGTGCCGGCGCGTCCGCCAGCGGGGGGGATTCTGCGGCACAAGGGATGGCGCGCGGCCAGGGTGACGCTGCCGGCGCTTTCGGCCAAGCAGGACGCGGCCATTGTGGCGCCAGCGGAGATTGAGATCGAGTAGCTTTCCCGGCCATCGCTTGCGGTTGTTGTACGATTCGCGTATTATAAGAATCGTATGATCCGTTCCTGCCGGGACAAGGAAGCGCAGCAGCTACTGGATCGAAAATTCAGCCGACGATTCCAGGCTATTGAGAAGGCGGCCCGCGTCCGGCTGGCTCTCTTGGACGCGGCAACCTCGCTGGGCGATCTGAATCTGCCGGGTCTTCGTTTGGAAACCCTTAAGGGAGATCGCAAAGGCCAACACAGCATCCGGATCAACGACCAATTCCGGATCTGTTTCGTTTGGCGGGACGGAGACGCCTTAAACGTTGAGATCGTGGATTACCACTAGGAGCATCGACATGATTGCAAAAGAGCAAAAGCGCCTGCCGCCGATCCATCCAGGGGAGGTCTTGCAGGATTTATTGCACGAAGCCGGGTTGAGCGGTAACGCTCTTGCGCTGGCTTTGCGCGTGCCGGCGAACCGGATTGGGGGCATCGTGAAGGGCCAGAGGGGCATTACGGCGGACACGGCGTTGCGCCTGGGCCGTTATTTCGGAACTTCCGCACAGATGTGGATGAACCTGCAGGCCAAGTACGATCTGGCTGCCGTGGAAGACACGATGAGGGGGCGGATCGAACGAGAGGTGCTCCCGCGGCGCGCGGCTTGATCTCCGCCGTTTGGCTACAATCAGGTGTTGTACTCCCGTTGTTGCGGGCCGGAGATTAAATCATGGCGCACGTATCGACTGATGTTCCCACCTATGACGCCCTCATGTGGCCCGCGCTAAAGGCGATGAAGGCGTTGGGCGGTTCCGCCAATCATGACGAACTGCTCGAAAAACTCATCGAGATCGAGAAGGTACCGGAATACGTCCAAGACGTGATGCACACGGAGAGCTTGACGCAGCTTAGCTACAATCTCTCGTGGGCCAAGACATATTTGGGCAAATACGGCGCGATGGAAAACCCGTCACACGGCGTGTGGGCCATCACTGCGAAAGGAAAGGCCCTCACGGCAGACGAGGTCAAGCACATACCCGCCGAAGTACGCAAGCTCTACAAGAACAAGAAGAAGCCGGAAGATCCTGAAGACGGACGATCTCTCGACGGGGAGGCCAAGAGCTGGAAGGAGCAACTGCTCGCTGCGGTGACCGGTATCAAGCCTGACGCGTTCGAGCGGCTGGCGCAGCGCGTTCTTCGCGAGTCTGGTTTTGTGAAAGTGGAAGTGACGGGCAAAGGCGGGGACGGCGGAATCGACGGAGTCGGCGTGCTGCGTCTGGCCCTCCTCTCTTTCCAGGTCTACTTCCAATGCAAGAGATACAAGGGAAGTGTCTCGCCTTCGGCGATCCGCGACTTTCGTGGTGCTATGGTGGGTCGGACGGACAAAGGCCTTTTCATCACAACTGGGACGTTTACGGCCGACGCCAAGAAAGAGGCGACCCGCGATGGCGCGCCGCCCATCGACCTCATCGACGGCGATCAGCTTTGCGAACTCTTGAAGAGCTTGAAACTGGGCGTGTCGACGAAGATGGTCGAGGACGTTGTCGTCGCGCAGGAGTGGTTCGCGGGAATCTGATCCTCCCGCACCCGGCCTGTTCGCTATCCTTAGACAATGCAGCCCCGGTATGTCATTGGCATTGACCTAGGCACCACGAATTGCGCGCTGGCTTATGCGGAGATTCGGGAGGACGCCGACCCGTTCGCGCCGGCTGGCGTTCAGTTGATGGGGATTCCGCAACTGGTCAATGCGGGCGAAGTGCGCGACGAGGATTTGCTGCCGTCGTTCCTGTATCTGCCGGGGGCAACCGATTCTCCGGCGGGATCGCTGGCGTTGCCGTGGGACGAGGCCGGCGCGTTCGTGGTGGGGCGGCTGGCGCAGAAGCGCGGGGTGGAGAACGCGGGGCGGCTGGTTTCCTCGGCCAAGTCGTGGCTGTCGCACTCCGGGGTGGACCGCACGGCCGCGCTGCTGCCGTTCCGCGCTCCCGAAGGCGTGCCGAAGATTTCGCCGGTGGAAGCCAGCCGGCGCTATCTGGAGCACTTGCGCCATGCGTGGGATTCCAAGATGCCGGATGCGCCGTTCGCTGGGCAGCAGGCGCTGGTGACCGTGCCGGCTTCCTTCGACGCCGTGGCGCGCGAACTGACCGAGGACGCCGCCAAACAGGCCGGTCTTGAGAACGTTACGCTGCTCGAAGAGCCGCAAGCCGCGTTTTACGCCTGGGTGGAGCGTCATGCCGACTGGCGTGAGCGCGTCAGCGTAGGCGATCTGATCCTGGTGGTGGATATCGGCGGCGGAACCACCGACTTCACGCTGATCGCGGTCACGGAGAGCGAGGGCGAACTGGCGCTGAGCCGCGTGGCGGTGGGCGAGCACATCCTGCTGGGCGGCGACAACATCGACCTGGCACTGGCGAGCGTGGTGGCGGAGCGACTGGCGCAGAAGGGGACGCGCATCGACAGTTTCCAGATGCAGGCGCTGTGGAACAACTGCCGGGCGGCCAAGGAGAAGCTGCTGGAACCGGGTTCGAAGGCCAAGGAACAGGCGGTGACCATCCTGGGCAAAGGGACGGGGCTGGTGGGCGGCACGATTAAGGCCTCGCTGCTGCGAGAGGATATCGACCGGACGTTGGGGGAGGGATTCCTGCCGTTGGTGGCAAGCACGGAGATGCCCTTGCGGCAGCGGCGCGCGGGTTTGCAGGAGATCGGGCTGCCGTACGCGGCCGATCCCGCGATTACCAGGCAGATGGCGCGCTTCCTGCGCCAGCAGGCGGCCACCTCCGAACAAGGCGCGGTGCGGCGCGGACGGAGCGGCCTGGCTTGTCCCACGCACGTGCTTTTCAACGGAGGCGTGCTCAACGCCGCGCTGGTGCGTGAGCGCATCACGGGCGCGCTGGACGCATGGCTGGCGGACGAGGGCATGGACCCGGTGAAGCCGCTGTCCGGTGAAGACCTGATGCACGCGGTGGCGCGCGGCGCGGCATATTATGGGTTGGCGCGGCGCGGGCGCGGCGTGCGCATCCGCGGCGGCGTGCCGCGCACGTACTACGTGGGAATTGAGAGCTCGATGCCATCGGTTCCGGGTTTCGCCGCGCCGCTGAAGGCGCTCACGGTGGTTCCGTTTGGGATGGAGGAAGGCACGGACGTGCACATCCCCGGACGCGAATTCGGACTGGTGGTGGGCGCGCCGGCGGAGTTCCGCTTCTTCACGTCCACCGTGCGCAAGGACGACCGGCCGGGCGACCTGATCGAAGATTTCGGCGACGAATTGCAGGAGCTATCGCCCATGGAAGTGAGTTTCCAGGCTGCCGAAGCCGCCGCCGGGGTGACGCCGGTTTCCTTCGAGAGCGTGGTCACGGAGACCGGCGTGCTGCAACTCTGGTGCGTGTCGCGCGACGGGCGGCGATGGAAGCTGGAGTTCCAGGTGAGGGAGCGCGTAGCATGAACCGACTGGAAGAATTGCGCCGCCGCCATGCGGCCGCCGAACAGGGCGGAGGGCCGGAGCGCCAGGACCGCCAACATCGCGAAGGCCGGCTCAACGCGCGCGAGCGCATCGAACTGCTGCTCGACGAGGATTCGTTCGAGGAGGTCGATAAACTGGTCACGCACCGGTGCCGCGATTTCGGCATGGAGGACCAGACGGTCCCGGGCGATGGCTTCGTGACCGGTTACGGGCGCATCGACGGCCGGCTGGTCTATGTGTTCGCGCAGGATTTCACCGTGCTGGGAGGCTCGCTTTCCGAGTCGAACGCGCTGAAGATCTGCAAGATCATGGACCTGGCTTTGAAAACCGGGGCGCCGGTGATCGGACTGAACGATTCGGGCGGCGCGCGCATCCAGGAAGGCGTCGTGTCGCTGGCCGGTTACGCGGACATTTTTCTGCGCAACACGCTGGCGAGCGGCGTCATTCCGCAGATCTCCGCCATCATGGGGCCTTGCGCGGGCGGGGCGGTGTATTCGCCGGCCATCACCGATTTCGTGTTCATGGTGGAAGGGACCAGCTACATGTTCGTGACGGGTCCCGACGTCATCATGACTGTAACGCACGAGGACGTCACCAAGGAAAAGCTGGGCGGGGCGATGACGCACAACGCGGTGAGCGGGGTAGGCCACTTTATGGCGGCCGGCGACGCGGAATGCCTGCGGACGATCCGCGCGCTGCTCGGGTACCTGCCGCAGAATTGCCGGGAAGACGCGCCGCGCCGCGCATGCGCCGATCCGGCCGACCGCATGGACGCGGCGCTCGATGGCATCGTGCCGGCGGAATCCAACCAGCCCTACGACATGAAGGACGTGATTCACCGCGTGGTGGACGAGGGCGAGTTTTTCGAGGTGCACGAGCACTGGGCCAGGAACATTGTGGTGGGCTTCGCGCACGTGGACGGACGTTCCATCGGCGTGGTGGCCAACCAGCCGGCGTTTCTGGCGGGCTGTCTGGATATCGATTCGTCGGTGAAGGGCGCGCGATTCGTTCGCTTTTGCGACGCCTTCAATATTCCGCTGCTGACGTTCGAGGACGTGCCGGGCTTCCTGCCGGGGACGGAGCAGGAGTTCGGCGGCATCATCCGCCAGGGCGCGAAGTTGCTTTACGCATACGCCGAGGCCACCGTGCCCAAGGTGACGGTGATCACGCGCAAGGCGTACGGCGGGGCTTATTGCGTGATGGGGTCCAAGCACCTGCGCACGGATGTAAACCTGGCCTGGCCCTCGGCGGAGATTGCCGTGATGGGGCCGGAGGGCGCGGTGAACATAGTCAACCGGCGCGAGTTGGCGGAGGGCGGCGATGCGGTGCGGCGGCAGAAGGTGGAAGAGTTTCGCGATCGCTTCGCCAACCCGTTCGTAGCCGCCGAGCGAGGCTACGTGGACGACGTCATCGAGCCGCACGAAACCCGCCCGCGGGTGATTCGCGCGCTGCGCATGCTGGAGAATAAAGTGGATACCATGCCTCGGAAGAAGCACGGGAATATTCCGCTATAGGGCAGGCTGTCAGGCGCGGGCAGGCGCGCGCGTTTGCCGGGCCTGAACCAGCCGTGACGGAACTCACGGAAGTAAGGGAAGACGCGCCGAAACTGCGGAGCCTTCTCGGGGCGAGGTACGGGTGCTCGTTACCGGGACCAGGGCTTCAAGAGGGCGGTCGCAATCGCGCTCGACGGGGCCTCGATCATGCGACTCGCACAAATTGCGCCTAGATCCATCGGCTTTTCGGTTTGGCGTGAGCGGGCCGTGGAGCGCAGTACTTGTCCATCTTGGTGCTGGGGTGGAGGACGATTCCCTGGTTAAAAAGTACCTTTTCAACCAGGGAACCGATGTCGAGCAGCGAATGAAAGGGAAGCGGATTCCCAGGCACGATGCCGTGGGACTCATTCCCCTGGATCTTCACGACGCCGCTGGTCCAAGCGTGTTTTGGAATGACTTTCCCTGGCGCCTCTGAAATGACGTTAGTCCAGAACCGAAGACTGACCTCAATCATCTTCTTGCCGTGGCGTGAAATCACTTAGACTGCGTCGTGCCTACCGGTTGCGTCAAAGATCCTCTGGACGGAGACCCGTGTCTTTGCCGATCCTGGCCAGTGCCGCTGGGCCGACCTCTTCGCTGTCGTGGAAGCAAAAGGTGAAATTCGACCAACCCTGGCGTTGCAGCTTTCGATGAGATCCAACCTGCTTCTTGAGCCTCCATCCGAGACGCAACAAGGCGGCGTACACCCTTTTGGCCTTCGTTGCGCGCCAAACGCTCATGCGGCGAAAAGCAGCTTAAGCGGCTCGGGGATGTCCTCGCCGCTCTCGATCATTTCAGCCAACACCTGCAGCGCGATTGATTTCACCTTTCGGACCGCATCTTCTTCGCTGGCGCCATAGGCCATAACGCCAGGAAGATCCGGAACCGAAGCCAGGATACGGCCATCGCCTTCACGCTCGATTTCAACGCGGATCGGTTCGATGTTCACCATGGCAACCTCCATTCTACCGGAATGGCCAACACGCCCGCAGGAATACGGGCAATGCCACCCGGAAAGGCTGCACCACGGGCTAATGCATCGTCGATGCGACGTGCCGCCGGAATCCGACCAGCCTTACGACATCAAGACGTGATTCACCGCGTGGTGGACGAAGGCGAGTTTTTCGAGGTCTCGGCCCTTAGGGCTTTGCGGACTGCGGCTGCCAGAGCTCGATCTTATTCCCATCCAGGTCATAGATCCAGGCAAAGCGGCCGTAGGATTCATCCATCCGTTTGGGGTCGATCTTCACTCCCTCTTGTTTTAAGCGGTCGAGCAACGCGTCCATATCGTCCACGATGTAGTTGACCATGAACGGTTGCGTGGCTGGGATGTAGTCAGTGGTGGAGGAAAACACAGTCCAAACTGTAACGTGTTCCTTTTGCGGGTCATCGTGGTCGCGCCACGGAAGCATCGCGCCTCCGCCTTTGTCAGCGATGCCAAGATGCTCCGAATACCAATCGCGCGTCCGATCGCGATTGGGGGATTTTAAGAAGACACCGCCGATTCCAAGGATGCGCCCGCGCTGCTCCGTTTTGGCGGGCGGGTTCGGCTTTTCAGTTTGCGGAGATTGCACGTCCTGTCCTCCTTTTAAGCAGACCGAGATGAGCAACAGCGAGCCAAGCGCCATTGTGCGCCAGGGTGTTCCTTGCATTGGTAGATTATACAGGTTTCGGGGATCAAGGGAACAGCGGGTTAAGAAGGCAGACGGGCCCACGAACGGCGTGGGCGCCCCGGTCCGCCCCACTAATGCATGGTGGAGGCGACGATCCAGGCGATGCCCAGGGTGACGGCGGCGGCCACTATGGCTGCGGCAACATTCCGTTCCTCGACGATGGCCTTGCGCACGTCGAAGGCGGCGAGTCTGGCGGCCGCGGCCAAAGCGATTGCGAACGCCAACAAACCGAGGCAGGTGAAGAGGATCGCGTTGAGGAGCGGGGAGCCGGTCATAAATGAGCCTCCAGCCAGGCGCGCCACCGGCCGAGGCCCTGTCCGCTGGTGCAGGAGACTTCGACGATCTCGATTTCCGGCTGCACGCGGCGTGCGTTTTCACAGGCCAGAGCGGCCTGGAAGGGCACGTATGGCAGCAGGTCGATCTTGTTGAGAACCATTAGATCCGCGTGGTGGAAGGTGGCCGGGTACTTGAGCGGCTTGTCTTCGCCTTCGGTAACGCTGAGGAGCACGGCGCGCGCTTCCTCGCCCAAGTCGTAGCTGGTGGGACAGACCAGGTTGCCGACGTTTTCGAGGAACAGAATCTCGAAATCTTCCACGGGCCAGCCCTCCAGGCCGCGTTCCACCATGCGGGCGTCCAGGTGACAGGCGCCGCCGGTGGTGATTTGGCGGACCGGGAAGCCGTAGCGGGCCAGACGGCGGGCGTCGTTATCGGTCTGGATGTCGCCGGTGAGGACGGCCACCCGGCGCGCCGGGTCGAAGCCTTCGAGGGTACGTTCGAGCAGCGCGGTCTTGCCCGATCCCGGCGAGCTGATCAGGTTCAGACAGAACGTGCCATTGCGGTGAAAGCGCTCGCGCAGGCCGGCCGCGATGCGGTCGTTTTCGTTCAGGACTTTTCGTTCGAGCGGGACGCGCACGCGGGATCCTCCAACTCCAGATAGGACAACTCCATTTCATCACCTCCGGCGGCCTCGGTGCGGGACGAACCGCAAGCGGCGCAAGCGGGGTTATACTCCGCCACGCGGAACTGGGCGCCGCAATCGCGGCAGCGGCGCGTCCAGGGACAGATTTCAAGATCGAACGCGATCGGTTCCAAGGGGTCGCCGACCACAAGGGTCTCCAGGCAGAAGCGCAGGGATTCCGGTTCCACACCCGAAAGTTCGCCGATCCGCAACCCGGCGCGCTCGACATGCGCACCGCCGTGGAGGGCGCTTTCGGCGCGGACGGCGTCCAGCACGGCCGCGGCAATGCTCATCTCATGCAACCCCTACTGTAAGGGTATTGCGCGGGCCGGGGCAACCGCCATTCCGCTTGGGTATCGACGGTCGAACAACAGGAACGCAGGCCAGGAGGCCCGCGACACAGGAGGCCCGCGCCACTGTTGACGCCGGCGCTGAGCGCCTATACTGGATTCATGCGAATTCCGTTCTTAGCACTGCTCCTGGCATCCACGGCGGCGCTTGCCGTGGCTGCCGACCCAGGCGCATTCAGCGGCAAGTGGCAAGTCAGCCAGAGCATTGCCGGCAACGAAAACACCCAGACCTGCACCTTCGCCCAGAACGGCAACGACCTAAGCGGGTCCTGCGGCTCCGAGCAGGGGACAATTCAGATCAGCGGGAAGGTAGACGACAAGAAAGTCACCTGGTCGTTCAAGACTGAATACAATGGTTCCCCTTTGACCGTATCCTATGCGGGAACGATCGATGCGCAGAATAAGATCACCGGAACGGTAACGGTGGAGGAGTTCTCGGTCAGCGGTGATTTTAGCGCTATCCAGGCCAAGTAGGGCGAAACCGCAGCCGGCAGGTGGAAGCGCCTGCCCCACCTTATGGGGCTTTGTCTATGGCTTCGCGGTAGAGCATGTCGCCGACCGCGCGGTGAGCGGCGGTGGAGGGGTGGCCCTCGTGGAAGAAGAAGTGCGCGTCGGGATTGGAACAGGGTTCTTTCCCCTGTGCGCCAAAGGGGCGGTCCGCGCAGTAGGTGGTTGTATCCGTGAGGCCGTATTTCGCCGGATTGGAGATGACCTCGTCGAAGAAGGCGCCCCACTGTGAATTGGCGATGCGGATGTCCGGATGCGCGGCGCGCACCTCGCCGGGAATCTTCTCCAGTTCGGGATTCAATCGCACGCCGGTTCTTGCGAACTGAGGGATCTTGGTGGGGAGAATTGCGACCATGAAGCGGCGCGCGCCGAGGCCGTAGAGCGTGTCGATCTCGGATTCGATGTTGGCGCGGGTGTAACCCTCGGGGCGGGCGCCATCGTTGAGACCGCCGGCGAAAAAGAACATCGTATTGGCCGGATCGATCTTCGGGATGGACCCGTTCTTGGAGTCCTGGACGAAATCCTCGATCTGGTTCTTCATGCCGAACGAGAGCCTCCCGCCGGTGGGAAGGGTGCGTCCGGCGCCCTCACCGGATTGGGCTCCGCTGACGGCGAAGTTCAGCCCCTTGCCCGCGCTGGCCGGATCGCCGCTATAGGTGAACGGGATGCTCAGGCGCTGGGCGAGATATACGACGGCGGTCGGGCCGTTGGCATCCACGTAGCCTGCACCGGAATCGGAGTAGCTGTCGCCGAAGACGTACAGCATGGTGTACGGATGGGCGTTGGTTGCAGGCGCAGGCGCGACCTGGGCAGCCAGAGCGCCGGCGCAGAGAAGGACTGCAACCGGATTCAAGCGATGCATCGTTCGTCTCCCGATCATTCCAACGTTAGCACGCGAAGAATGCCGGCGCGGACGCCGGCATAGCAGGCTGAAAGCTCACTCCACAAGAACAAAGTTACTTGCGGCTCACGGCGATTACGTACCAGGGGGTGACGGGCGTGCCTATGGGAAGTTCCCATCCGGCGGCGGTCTTCTTGGCCTGCAGAGGATCGCCGATGGGCTTGCCGGACCCGTCGAGCGCGACGGCGCTGACGGTTTTGGCGGCATCGATATTGCGGAGCGTGACGGAGCCGGAAACGGGCTCGATCAGGGTGGGCGAATGGCCCTGCGCGGTGGTCCTGGTGCGGGTGGGGTCCCACTTCTGGTCGGTGTTGGACATGCGGGAACCGGTGCTGAGGAGCATCTTGGCGGAGCTGGCGAGCGGCTTTCCGTCCATGGAATTCAGCATGATGGTGGCGAAATCGTTTGTGATGTCGGCACTGAGGTTCTTGAGCGTCTTGCGGTTGGCTTTGATGAAGCCGATGAGGGCCTGCGAGCGGTCGGTCTCGACGGTCACGAGGCCGGTCTTAGCGTCGGACGTATACCACTTCAGCTCGCCGGTATCGGAGGCGATGGGATTGGCGCCGGACGCGGCGTACTTGGCGGTGGGCGGACCGTCGAGCGACTTGATGCGGACTTCGTGCTCCAGGGGCAGCGCAAGGGGAAAGCCGGGCGTGAAGTAGGGCTGCTCGCTGGGCGGGGCGCCGGGGGCGGAGCGCAGTCCGCCGGGTAACAGACCGGCGTCGAGCACCTGTTCCCTGGAATAAGTGCGCTCGACGATCTGGCGGGCCGGCTTGACGTCGAATTGCAGGAACATGAGGGCTCCGGCGGCCATCTCGGTCATGCGGATGGGATCGAGCGAAATGTCCCACGCATCGCCGACGAAGGGCTTCCATGCGGGATCTTTCTTGGGCTCGAAGGTGTACATGATGACCATGTCCCAATCCTGGAAACCGGCATAGGCGGCCAGGATGGGAATGCCCTCGCTGTTGTACTCATTGGGGAACGGCTCGTTGGTTTCGCTGACGGTGTAGGGCTTGCCGGCGAAGGGCGTGCGCGATACCTGGACGATGGTGGAATGCAGTGGGTCGTTCACCTGGGGGACGTTGCCGACGCCGATGTATTGATTCCAGTAGATGTGGCCGTCGAGGATATCGAGCTTGGAGAGGCTGGTGAGCATGGCCCATGGCGGGCCGCTGTGGCCGTGGTCGGCGGTGCCGATGAGGGGTTCCTTCACGCCAAGGCCGCGCAGGTAGGTTTTCATGTCCTGGTAGAAGTTGTTTTCGAGGTCCATGAAGAAGCGGACTTCGGTTTGGTAACGGTCCTTGGGCGCGGTGGCGCGGGCATTGCCGGGGAGGCGGGGAACGGGCGCGTCGCTTTGTACGCCGGCTTCCTGACGGAGGTTCTGCAACTGGGCGGCGGTGAGGTTGGATTTCAGCCAGGCGTTGTAGATGCCGTCCAACTCGTCGGCATAGAATTTGGAGGGCGGATTGTAACCCTGGCCGATGCCGTTTTCATTGAGGATCTCGACGATGGCGATGGCCGGCTCGTTGCGGTACTCCGTTTTGGTGTACGGATTGACGTGCGTCAGGAGGTTATGAGCGTACTCTTTCTCTAGCTCGATGATGCGCTTGTCGTAGAGCGTGAGACTCTTGGCCCACGTGAGGCGGGCGGCATCCGGCACGCCGTCACCTTCCTTGTAGGCGCGGCCGACGTTGAGGTTGAGGTCCATGTAGATGCCGTTCTTCTTGAGCTCGGAGACCAGGAAGTCGAGGCGGTCGAGCTGCTGGGGATCGAAGGAACGGGTGTCGCTTTTGGAGCCGTCGGTAATGCCGGTGGGAGCCCATTTGTCGACAAAATGCAGGCGGACGATGTTGACGCCATACCGGGCGAGGGTGCGGGCGTACATGGGCGTGTCTTCCTTGGGCGGGAGCTCGATGGAGCCGGGACTCCAATCGGTGAGGTGAACGCCCCAGAAGCGGATGCGCTTGCCGTCGGGCTTGACGAAGTGGCCGTTCTGCACGCGGATGAAGCCATCCTTGCCGGCGGGAGCGTCGTGCAGGAAGGACACGTCGGCGGGGGAAGTGGTGGCGGAGCGGTGGTCCATGACGAATGGCTTGAGCAGGTTGTCGTCCCACTGGACCTGGGCGAACGCTGCGGTGCAGGCGAAGAGGGCGGCGGAGAGCAAAAGAGTTTTGGGTGCGAGACGCATCATGGGTAGATTATACAGGGAATCGGCAAAGGGGACGGCACGGGCCTGAGGGGTCTTGAACTTAGATTGTGAATGGTCCGCGCTACTTCTCCGGCCGTAGCTCAACAGGCACGCCGAACCCCTTGAGCATCTCCAAGCCCTTCTCGTCAACGAGCCGGTACCGCGGGGGCACGGCTCCGGTCCTGTTCTCCTCGACGATATCGCCCATCTCGACGAGGGGCGGCATGGACTGGAAGGCGGGGTAAAACCAACAGTGTTGGTTGGCCTGATCTTCGCGTACGGTCTTGGGATCGCCGCCGTCGTGCAAGAACTTCCCCCACTGCTGTCCCCAGAACATGGCGAAGTCGATGTACGGGCGGCCCTTAAGGGTTTCTGGGTCGATGTCCAAGCCGTTCGTCCACGGAAACGCCGATTCAAACCGAACTACGTCGCTTGCATAGTCGAAGAACTTGGGATCGGGAGGCCAACGTACAATGAGTCTTTCCTTCAACTGCGGCCCTGAGACGATAATGAACCACGGGGCGGCCGCTCGGGCCAGCGGCGGCGCAACCAGGAGCGCCGCGGACAGTACATATCCATGAACCAGTTTCATACTCCCCCCTGTATGGATTGCGTGGGATGGCGGTCTGCGGGTAGTGTATCACAGGCCAGTTCGGATCGCGTTATAGTTAGACCCTCAAGGAGGGCCCCTCATGCTGCGAACTCTGTTTGCGCCGCTCTGCCCGGTCCATTTGGGAGTGCCGAATCGAGCGGCGTTGGCGCTGGCCAAGGCGCCGGCGAGGATATCGGCGGTTGCGATTGCGAGCTGGGTCTTGCTGACACCGACTGTGGGATTTTCTCAGCCCTCAGCTACACCGGCGTTCGAGGTCGCATCGGTCAAACCACACGAATTTCCGGCAGGCGCCTTCGGCTTTGGCGCGACAACCCGTGAAAGCGCCATTAGGATCAGCGGCACCCGGATAACAACCCAGGGCACGCTCGCGGGGTTGGTGCTGGCCGCTTACAGGCTGAGAACATTCCAGATCTCAGGCGCGTCAACCCTGCCCGACAAAACGGGAGCAGACCAGATTTATGAAATAGATGCCAGGGCGCCCGGCGAGGGTGCGCCATCGATGGATCAGGTACGTCAGATGCTTCAGACTCTGTTGGCGGATCGCTTCCAGTTGAGGTTCCATCGTGAGACGAAAGACATGGCCGCGTACGATCTGGTAACCAGCAACCCACCGAAACTGAAGCAGGCCAGCCCTGAGGAAGAGACCAAGACGGACATTCTTAGCGCATCCAGCCAGTTGATGCGAATCAAGTTCACCGACGTCGCGATGGCCGAGTTTGTAATTCGAATTGCGCCACAATTTGACCGTCCCTTGCTCGACAAGACTGGCCTTGAGGGAGGCTACGATTTCACATTGGAATACTCGCCCCGCCCTCCCGATTCTGCGATGTCAGCGCGGGAAGCGACGGCGTTCAGCAGGCTAGACCCTTTAGGCGAGGGGATGTCACTGGTTGGGGCGCTCCAGCAGCAGCTGGGGTTGAGGGTAGTGCAGGCGAAGGAGCGCGCGGACGTCCTGGTAATCGACCACGCGGAAAGACCTTGGGCAAATTAGAGTTGAGGCCGGCGTGAGAGTTGGCAACGCGAGGGAGAGCGCGACCATGGGGTCGCGCGCGGACGAGAGCGACCGCCTTACGTAGTGCATCACCAGCCTCTAAGTCTTGCGCCTCCGACTCAGATCGTTCGGCTGAGTTCCCGCGGTTTCAACTGAAGGTGGCGAGGGTGGACTGGCGGGCACGGAGATGCTTGAGTTCGTGTTCGCCTAGGTTTTCGGCGCAGCCGGAGAGGATGCGCAGGCTGCGCTCGTTGAGGATGCGGCGGAACTCGGGGTCGGGCGTGGCGGCGGCGATGTCGCCGAGGGCGCGGAGGAGACGCAGGCTGACGGCCACATCGGTTTTCGAGTACATACGGATCTGCTCGAAGGCCGAGTCCAGGAGGTGCTCGAAGTGGATCCAGGCGAGGCTGGCGCGGACGATGCCGGGCGGATCGTAGAGGAGGTCGTCGGGCGGCTCGCGTGAGGCGAAGCGGATCAGAATGCGGCTCAACTGATCGACGCAGGAGATGGCGGTGGTGGGGTCGTTGACGGCGGGCGAGATGGCTTTGAGGGCGATATCGACAATTTGGAGGACCCCGAACTCGACATCCTGCTGCAAGGTTCTGGCGGGGCCGAAATCGAAGACGGCAAGCAGGGCGGCGGGGGCATCGGGGGGGAGGCGGTTGCCCTTGGACACCATCATGAGGGGGATGCCGGTGGGGACAAAGTGGCCGACGCGGCGGAGAACGCGGATGGTGACGTGGTAATGGCGGGCCAGGGCGACCAGGCGGCGGGTATCGATGAAGCGAATGTAACCGGGAACATCGGTGGAGACGGCCACCTCACTGGGGTTGGGGGTGAGCGCAGCGGCATCTTTGAGGCGGACGAGCTGGTGGGGCGCGGGCATGAGATCGTCAATGACGGCTTCGGTTTCCCCGGCGATGCGATCGACGATGTGATTGACGCTGATGGCTTGGGAGATGTGGTGAATGAAGAAGAGGAGCAAGGCGACGCAGACCAGCGCGAGCAGCATGGCGCCGAGGACGGTGGCAACGGGCGCGAAGGGGTGAGGGAGGGAACGGGCGGCCGGAAGGGCGGCCATGCAGTAGCAGAAAGCGCCGAGGAAGGCGCCGAGGGTCCATTGCGTGACGCGGTCGCGAGAGAAGCTGACGATGATGCGCGGGGAGAACTGCATGGACGCGAGGGTGAGCGTCATGAGCAGGATGGCGAAGACGATGGAGACGACGGTCATGATGGAGGCGGCGATGCCGGCCAGGATGACCTGGGCGACCTGAGGGTCGGCGTGGGAGGGGAATATGACGGTGGGAACCCAGGCGCTGACGGCGGGATAGCGTTCCTCGAGGGAGGACAGCAGCGCGCCCAGGAATCCGAGGGAGAGGGCGATGGTCAGCGGGCGGATTAAGAAGCCGCCGCGGAGGCTGTATACGGCGCGGCGGAGTAACAATGGCAGGCTTTTATGCACCGTTTTTCAAGTGTAGTGGATTGGAGGGGAAAACGGCACGGATGTGAGGATAAAGGCGAAGAACGCCGGCGCGGACGCCGGCGTGGCCGGCCAGGAGGCCCGCCCCACTTCAATCGCCGACGGCGGCGCGGGCGGCTTGGCGCTCGGTCAACTGAAGATAGCTCTGGTAGGCTTCGTTGCAGATGGCGCTCCAACTGAAGCGGCGCTCGGCGGCAAGGCGCGCGTGGCCGCCGACGCGCGCGCGGAGGGATGGGTCCTTGAGGAGGTCGCACAACGCGTCGGCGAAGGCCGCCCAATCGTCGCGGATGAGGGCTTCATGGCCGTCGCGGAGTCCCAGGCCGCCGCAGCCGGCCGTGGTGGTCACCGTGGCTTTGCCGCAGGCTATCGCTTCCAGGACCTTGATGTTGGTGCCGGCCGAGACTTCGAGCGGCGCCGCAACGGCGGAGGCTCTGGCATAGATTGGGCGTAGATCTTCGACGAAGCCGTGGACCACGATGCGGGGGTCGGTATCGAGCGGCAAGCCTTTGGGCGCCAGCTTGCGCCAGAACCATTCATGATCCGGCCCCGCGACCACGCGCGCGACGGCGTTGGGGAAGACGCTCCAGACGCGCGGCATGATCTCCGTGCGCAGTTTTTCAAAGGCGAGAACGTTGGGCAGATGGCGGAACGAGCCTACCAGGAGGATCTCTGGAGGCGTGGCGGGACTGTCCTCGGGCAGGAAGCGGAAGACATCGACTCCGTTTGGGATGGCGAAGGTGAGATCCGGCGGGCTGCCTTCGCGGATGGCGGCCGAGCGGTCCTCTTCGGACATGGTCCAGACGGCGTCGTAGGTGCGCAGCCAGCGCCGCTCGAATTCCAGCCAGCGCTCGTATTCGCGGCGGGCTTCCAGGGAACCTTGGGATTGGGCTAGCTGGCGATACAGGCTGAAGGTGAGATCGTGCTCGACGAGGATGGCCGGCGTATCCGGCGCGGCATCCCGGAACTCGGCCATGTGCGTGAACTCGACTTGCAGGAGGTCGGGCCGCCAGTCCGCGGCGAGGTCCGCGACGGCCTCGCGCAGACTTTGCGACTGGTGCTGGCGGACCTGCGCCGGCAAGCCCGCGTTGCGGGAGACGGGCTCATCCATATCCACCACGCGAACCTCTTGAAAGACTTCGCGAAGCTCGTCGTAGTGCACGGTTTGGCGGGATTCGTGGATGGCGACCAAAGCGAAATCGACGCGTCGCCCAAGCGCCTTGCACAAGTTGAACATGCGGACGGCGCCGCCGTGGGAAAGGGGATACGGCAGGAAGGGCGAGACGATGAGGACCCGCAGGCGGCCGCTGGGGCGCTCGACGAGGGACGGTCGTGGGGCGAAAGCGATGTTGCCGCGGGAGAGGCTGGGAGCGACGGGACCCAACCGGCGCAGCGCGCGGCGGGTGAGAAGGTGGAACAGGAAGGCGCGCTCCTCCATGGGGTAATCCGGCTCCTGAGAGGCGGGCTGGGGCGACCCCATGCTATAGGAGCGCCAGCCAGCGGCGGATGCTTTCCAAAAGAGGAGCAGCCAGGCGGTCCACGCGAGTTTGCATTTCGGGATGCCAAGCGCGAGCAGCTTGCCGCGATCCACCACGATGGTTTCCGAGAGCGGCGCCAGGACCTGGCTGGCCTCGCCCGGCTGCAAAGGACGGAAGGCCGCGGTGGCGAAGAGCGGGAGGCGCCACTGGCGGTGACGATCCTGCCGGGAGACGGCGAATGTGCGGCGTTCGGCGAGCAGCGGCGTCAAGTTCGCAGTGGGAACTTCAGCAGACCGGCTCCAGAGAATCCAGCGGGCGGTGCTGTCCAGGGCGAACCGCTCTAGGGCAGGACCGTTCCAGTCCGGCCCGGAGGAAACGTACGTATCCACGCCGAAACCGCTCGGCGAAACATGAGCAGGGTGCAAACGATCCACCCCGTGAAAGCGGTGGAACAGACGGCGGTCGGGATACCCGCACCATTTCAGCAGAATGGAAAACAGCCGCAAGGGCGCGATGCGGCATCCAGCCGACCTGATGCGGCATCCGACCTGCCACGCCGCAAATCTTAGGGCGCAAACAGCCAATCGCACGCGGCATCCGACCCGCCACGCGGCAAGTCTGAGGGAGCAGACGGCCGAAGAAACGGCATCGCACAGGCACTGCAGGCAGTGGCGCAGGATATTGGCTGGCGTGGCCGATAGGAAATCGCCGGTGGCGTTGGCGAAGACGGCGCGAAACGGCGGGACGAAGAGCGGCGCCAGTTTCAAAACCAGGCTGCCGGGCCTGCCGGTCCACGCGCCGGCGGTAATCGCGACCGTATGACGCCAAAGCTCCCGCTGCGCCTGCAGGAACAGCGCCACGGAGTTGCGGCGGACCACCACCCGTTCGCAGAGCGCCGCGGTTTCGGGGAGCGGGGCGGAGGTGGAGAACAGCCAGAGCGGGATGCCGGGGGCGCCGCGATGGAGGTGCAGTGCGGCGCTATGGCAGGCCGCGGGGCTGCAACCGAAGACCGCGGCGATTTTCCGGTCGCCCTTGCCTAGAAGTCTAGTGGCAAGACGTACCCAGGCCTTCAGCCAGCCGCTCTGTCTCGCGATCAACGTACCTTCTTATCCGAACAGCCAACAGCCTGAGATTGAGAGAGCGTGGCGTGGCCGAATTCCCGTTACGGTCTTGCAGAATCTACCGGCCACGAACGGACAATGGGGGAAAATCCGACAGTGGCTTTGTTGAATCCCGCAGACTCTTGTCCTGCTGTTGGTAAAGGTAACACGCGTCAAATGTGCGGTGTGTTTATTTCGATATATTTTGGAACATTTTAGGACTAGTGGGTCCAGGACTGACGGCGGTGCGGGCGTATGGCAGGCGAGATCCCCTCCACGGAGCGGAGAGCTTATATTGGCTTTATTGACACACGGCGCACTCCATGTTACATCACGCTTCGTGAGGTGGGAAGGAATGACGAAGCGGCTCGCGGTTTTCGGGACGGTGGCGATGCTTGCGATGGGCGCTGCGCCGAGCGGTCCGTGGATGGACAAGAGCCTGCCGCCGGACCGGAGGGCGGACCTGGCGATGGCGCAGATGACCCTTGACGAGAAGCTGGGCTTGGTCCACGGAGGCAGCGCGTACACGGGGCAGGCTACACCTCAACCGACGCAGTCGCTGGGCGGCGCCGGGTTTATTCCAGGCGTACCGCGGCTGGGAATTCCGGATTTCCAGATGACGGATGGGAGATCGGGCGTGGCGAACACGGGGAAGCGGGGCCGCTACGCCACGGCGCTACCTTCCTCGCTGGCGGCCGGAGCCAGTTGGGATGTGAAGCTGGCTTATGACTACGGGGCGCTGATTGGGAAAGAGACCCGCGACCTGGGCTTCAACGTGTCGCTAGGCGGCACGGCGAATCTGATTCGCGGACCGCGCAACGGGCGCAACTTCGAGTGTTGGAGCGAAGACCCCATCGCGATCGGCAAGATGCTGGGCCGCGCGCTGAAGGGCACGCAGGACCAGTTGGTGATTGGCGATATCAATCGCTATGCGGTCAACGACCAGGAGAACGGCCGGACGGTTTACAGCGCCAACATGGACAAGCGCGCGCTGAGGGAGACAGACCTGCTGGCATTCGAGATCGCCATCAAGGAATCGGATGTGGGGACGGTGATGTGCGCGTACAGCAAGCTGAACGGCGTGTACGCGTGCGAGAGCCCCTACCTGCTGACCGATGTTTTGAAGAAAGCCTGGGGATACAAGGGGTGGGTGATGTCGGACTGGGGCGCCGCGCATAGCACGGTTCCGTCGGTGTTGGCGGGGTTCGATCAGGAGATGCCCACCGGCCGGTACCTGGGCGATGCATTCAAAGCGGCGTTGGAGAAGGGCGACGCGCCGATGGCGCGCCTGGACGATATGGTCCACCGGATTTTGCGGACGGAGTTCGCTCTGGGGGTTTTCGATAATCCTCCCTCGGTTCATCCGGTCAACCCGTTCACCGGCGCGGAAGTGGCGCAACGGGTGGCCGAGCAGAGCGCGGTATTGCTCAAGAACGCCAACGGGCAATTGCCGCTGAAGGCCGGCGCGGTGAAGTCGATTGCGGTGATTGGATCACACGCGGATGTGGGGGTGATGTCGGGCGGGGGGTCGGACCAGGTAGATGCGGCGGGCGGCAATCCGGTGGCGGGCGGCGGGGCGGTATGGCAGCCATCCGCGCCATTGCGGGCGATCCGCGAAAAGGCGACCGGGGCACGGGTGACGTACGATGCGGGAACGGACCCCGCCGCGGCGGCGAAACTGGCGGCGGCGGCGGAAGTGGCGATTGTGTTCGTAAACCAGCACACGAGCGAAGGGCGCGACGTGTCGAGCCTTGAGCTGCCGGATCGCCAGGATGAGTTGGTGAGCCAGGTGGCGGCGGCGAATGCGCACACGGTGGTGGTGCTGGAAACGGGCGGTCCCGTGACCATGCCGTGGATCGACAAAGTGAGCGGGGCGCTGGAGGTTTGGTATCCGGGGATTCGCGGCGGCGAGGCGGCGGCCAACATCCTGTTTGGCTCCGTCAACCCTTCGGGCAAGCTGCCGGTGACGTTTCCGAAGAGCGAGACGGACTTGCCGCATCCGGTATTGCCGGGACCCGCCGGCCGGACGCCCGCGCCTTTCGATGTGGACTATAAGGAGGGTCTGAAGACCGGCTACAAGTGGTTCGACGCGGAGAATCAGGCGCCGCTGTTCCCGTTCGGGTTCGGGCTTTCCTACACCACGTTCGCGTATTCGCAGCTCAAGGCCGCGGCATCCGGGCAGAACGTGACGCTGACCTTTACCGTGAAGAACACCGGGAGAGTGGCCGGCGCGGAGGTGGCGCAGGTTTACGTTGGGTTGCCGGCGAACGCGGGCGAGCCGCCCAAGAGGCTTGTGGCTTGGGAAAAGGTCCCGTTGGCGGCCGGCGAGAGCAAGGTGGTGAAGGTAGAGGTGGATCCGTTGTATTTGTCGGTTTTTGATGTGGAGAGGGATGGGTGGGAAGTGTTGGCGGGGGATTATCAAATTTATGTGGGTGGGTCTTCAAGGAGCACGGAATTGGCGGGGATGGTGCGGATGGAGCGGTGAGGGTCGGCATGGATGTACCTGAAGAGAATCTGCGCGTTGGGTTGTTTGCCATTGGGCTGGAGGCGTACTGGGATCAGTTCGAGGGTCTCGAGCGGAGGCTGACGGATTATGCCGGCCGCGTGGCGGTACGGCTGAAGCGGCCGGGCGTGGATGTGGTGAATCTGGGCTTGATCGACAGCCCGGAGAAGGCCGTGGCGGCGGGACACGCATTCCGCCGGGCGGATATCGATCTGCTGTTTCTGCACGTCACCACGTACGCGCTTTCGTCGACGGTGCTGCCGGTGGTGCGGCGGGCGAAAGCGCCGGTGATCGTGCTGAATCTGTCACCGGGGGCGGCCATCGATTACGCGTCCTTCAACGCCATGACCGATCGTGGAAAGATGACCGGCGAGTGGCTGGCGTGGTGCCAGGCGTGCCCGGTTCCGGAGATTTCGAACGTGTTCCGGCGGGCGAACATCCCCTTTTTCCAGATCACCGGGATGCTGGACGGCGACCCGGCTGCGTGGAACGAAATCGACGAATGGCTGGATGCGGCGCGCGTGGCTCATGCGATGGAGCACAATCGCCTGGGGTTGATTGGCCACTACTACGGAGGGATGCTGGACGTTTATTCGGACCTGACGCTGGAGTGCGCCAGTTTCGGGGGACACATCGAGATGGTGGAGGTGGACGAGCTGGCGGCGCTCGGTGAGGAGGTTTCGCAGGCGGAGACAGAAGACCGCGTAGCTCATTTTTTCCAGGCGTTCGACGTTGAGCAGGGCTGTTCGCGCGTTGAATTGGAGCGGGCCGCCAGAACGTCGGTGGCTCTGGACCGACTGGCGCGGCGTCATGCGCTGGGGTCCATGGCCTATTACTACGAGGGATCGGGCAACGCGCGAAATGAGGACGCGATCGGGTCGATCATCCTCGGCGCCAGCCTGCTGACATCGCGCGGCATTCCGGTGGCGGGCGAGTACGAAGTGAAGAACGCGCAGGCGATGAAGATCATGGACGCGTTCGGCGCGGGAGGCTCCTTCACGGAGTATTACGCAACAGATTATGCGGACGATGTGGTGCTGATGGGCCACGACGGTCCGGGGCACATGGCGATTGCGGAAGGCAAGATCAAGGTGAGGCCGCTCAAGGTGTACCACGGCAAGGTGGGCCGGGGACTCGCGGTCGAGATGTCGGTGAAGCACGGTCCGGTGACGCTGCTCTCGGTGGTGGAAGGGGGCGGGAAGATCAAGCTGCTGACGGCGGAGGCGGATTCGGTTCCGGGGCCGATTCTGGAGATCGGCAACACGAACAGCCGGTACCGGTTCGGTATGGGGGCGCGGCGGTTTATCAACGAGTGGAATGCCCAAGGGCCGGCGCACCACTGCGCGGTTGGAGTGGGGCATATCGCCCGGAAGATCGAGAAGCTGGGCGCCCTGCTAGGCGTCGAGACGGTACAAATTCGCTGAAAGCCGCAGCCGGGCGTGCGAGACTCATAGAAGTGAGAAAGCTCTTCTTTTGGAAGTTGAAGCAGCATGAAGTCCGGCTGGGCGAGCGGACCGCGCTGATGGCCGTGCTGAACGTGACGCCCGATTCCTTTTCCGACGGCGGGAAGTATTCCGACCCCGACCGCGCCTTCGCGCATGCGCTCGAGATGGAGGAACAAGGGGCGGACATCATCGACATCGGGGCGGAATCCACGCGCCCTGCTTCGAAGCGCATTTCGGCCGCGGAGGAGCTGCGCCGGTTGATTCCGGTGCTCAAGCGCCTGAAAGACCGGCTGACGATTCCCATCTCGGTAGACACTTATAAGGCAGAGGTGGCGGAACGCGCGCTGGAGTTGGGGGCGGAGATTATCAACGACCCTTCGGGTCTCACCTTCGAGCCGCACCTGGCGCGGGTGGTTGCAAAGTACGATGCCGGCCTGGTTTTGAACCACATGCGGGGGCGACCGGAGACGTGGGCAAAGCTGGGGCCGTTGCCCGACGCGATGGCGGCCATAACGCGCGACCTGGATGCAGCCGTCGGCCGCGCGCGCCACGAAGGTGTGGACCGGGCACGCATGGCGGTCGATCCCGGACTTGGATTCGGCAAGCGCAAGGAGCAGAATTCGCTGATTCTGGGGCACCTGGCGGAGCTGGCGGGTTTGGATCTGCCCATTCTGGTGGGCCCGTCGCGCAAGGATTTCCTGGCGCACGCCACGGTGGAGGAGACCCGGTTCGCGACCGCCGCGGCGGTGGCCGCCGGCATTCTGGGCGGGGCGCATATGGTTCGCGTGCACGATGTGAAGGAGATGCGGGCGGCGGCGGACGTGGCCGACGAGATTGTGGGGAGCTAAGAGTTCACTGCCGAGGCGCAGAGACGCAGAGAAGAGAAGCCGGTATGAAACGGACAGGATGCGTCTGGGATGGGTTGCGCCGGAATAGCGGGTGGAACGCAGAAGAAGGCAGCGCAGGAGCGCCGCCCCACCGCCTCGGCGGCGTATCGGATGACCGATGTTCACACCCGCATCTCGGCTATAATGTGACGGAGGCTGTTCCGGGTTCATGGATATCAAGAAGAAGCTGCAGGACGAGATTACGGCGCTCGAATATGAGCTGCGCAATGAGCTTCCGAAGGAGATTCTGAAGGCTCGGTTGCACGGTGACCTTAGCGAGAACGCCGAGTTTCATGCCGCCAAAGAGCGGCAGGGCTTCGTCAATGCCCGCGTGAACCAATTGAAACAGCGGATGGCGGAGATGTCGATGATTGACTACTCCAAGATCCCGCACGATCGGGCAGGCCTCGGCTCGATCCTCGTCGTGCTGGATGTAAACCGCGATGAAGAGATCACCTACCGCCTGGTGACCACGGAGGAGGCCGACGCGGCGAACGGGAAAGTCTCCACCACCAGCCCGATCGGCCGGGCGCTATTGGGCAAGCAGGAAGGCGACACGGTTCGGGTACAGAGCCCCGGAGGGATCAAGGAGCTCGAAATCCGAAAACTGACGACCATCCACGATGCCATCGAATAACGTATGACTGCGAGCCGCGGGATCGGACTGTTTTTCGGCGCGATCATCGACCGGATTGTCCGCTGGCTGGCGCTGTCCAGAATCCACCCGAATGTCCTGACGTTTATCGGCCTGGTGATCAACATCGGGGCGGCGTGGCTGTTCGCCATAGGGTACTTCCGGTGGGCCGGCGTGGTGGTGATTTGCGCGGGCCTATTCGATATGGTGGACGGGCGGGTGGCGCGGGCAACCAGCCAGGTGACGCGCTTCGGCGGCTTCTTCGATTCGGTGATCGACCGCTATTCGGACCTGGGATTGTACATGGGCCTGCTGGTCTATTACGCATCGATCAACCGCTTTTTCTACATCGTTCTGACCGCCATTGTGATGACCGGCTCGGTGATGGTGAGTTACACGCGGGCGCGGGCCGAGAATACGATTCCGAAGTGCAAAGTCGGTTTCCTGGAGCGTCCGGAACGGATTGTTCTGATCATTCTCGGAGCCCTGACGGGGCGCATGGCGGCCGTGCTGTGGGTGATCGCGGTGTTATCGAATCTCACGGTGATTCACCGGATGATTTACACCTTCCAGGAATGCAAGCGCCTGGAGGACGCGCAATTGCGCAGCGTACGCGAAGCCGCCGCCAAGAGCGTGGTCTGAATGGGCGACAATGGGGCTTCGAGCGCAGACGCCGGGCGCATACGGGAACGGGTTCGCGAACTCGGCTGGTGGTATCAATGCTTCGAGCTGCCGGGCGGAGTGATGACCAGCCCGGGAGAGCCGCCGGCTTACTACCCGGAGACGCGCTGGAATCTGATAGAGCCGTACGCGCCGCCGGACCTGAGGGGAAAAACGGTTCTCGATGTCGGCGGGAACGCCGGTTATTTTTCCGTGCAGATGATGAAGCGGGGGGCGGCGCACTGCACGATTGTGGAGCCGTTCCTGGAATTCGCCGAGCAAGCCAGGTTCGTCGGTGAGCTGCACGGCTACGATTTCCGCGTGGTGACGGAGGATGTCCACACCTATTGCCTGACCACGGAAGAGCGCTTCGACTACGTTGTTTTCCTTGGCCTTTTCTATCATTTGAAGTACCCGGGCCTGGTGCTCGACCGGCTGGCGGAAATGACGCGCGAGCGGCTGTATTTCCAGGCGCACGTGATTGGGGACGACCGCAGCGGTTACGACGAGCGGCCCGACTATGCGTTTGGAACGGACGATTCGGTTTTGCGCGACCCGGCATTCCCGAAGATGGCGTTCATCGAGAAGCTTTATAACGGCGACCCGACCAACTGGTGGATTCCGAACCCCACGGCATTGGAACCACTGATTCGGAGCGCCGGAATGAAAGTAATCGCGCGGCCGCATCCGCAAGTCCTGGTGGCGGAACCGGACCGTCCCTTCGGCAAAGTCGTCTACGAAAAGCTGGTCTTCCCGCAGTATGGAAAACCGAACGGGGCCGTACACCCGGGCGCACAGCGCGTCGACCCGGAACTTTGGCGGCGTTTGTTGAGCCAATTGGACCGCCCTGGACCGGGGAAACGGTAGTGCGCTCGAAGGCCGCGCTGTGGTCCCTGACGGTCGCGCTGACCTTGGCGCTGGTTTTTGGTTTGGGCGAAGCGATTGCGCGGCTGGCGCATGAGCGCGCGTTTTCGATCGGCGCGGCGCAGTATATCGGCTGGGCCAAGCCGGACCCAGTGCTGGGATGGCGCAACAATCCAGGCGTGCATCCCGCGGATGAAGGCGCTCACGAGCCGATGACGTTCCTGGCCGACGGTTCCCGCGACACCGGAACGCCGCCCGGGCCGGGGCCGGCGGTGGTGATTGTGGGCTGTTCGTTCGCGGAGGGGTACGGCGTCAGGGACGACGAGACGTTCGCCTGGAAGCTGCAGCAGCGATTCCCGCAGTTGCGCATCCGCGACTTCGGCGTGGCGGGATATGGAACCTACCAATCGCTGGTCTTGCTGCGGGAGGTAATGGCGCGGGAGGGGATCCAGCCGGCGCTAGTGATCTATGGGTTCCTGCCGTTCCACGCCGACCGCAACGTTCTGACCTCCTTCATGCTGGAAGCGTTTCGGGCATTCGGAGGGGAGCGGTTCTCACCGCCGCATGTGGAGGTGCGGGACGGCAAGCTCGAGACGTTTCCGCCTTTCGTGGTTCCCGCGTGGCCGTTTGAGGAGCAATCGGCCCTGATCGCACTGCTGCATCGAACGGAGTTGCGGGTGCGGCTGGCGAACCGGGAAAAGCAGCGGGCGGAGGCGACGTCTCTATTGCTTGCGCAAATGAACCGGTTGGTGGAAGGAGCGCACGGCCGGCTACTGGTGGCGACGTTATGGGATGGCGGTCCCGATCCGGAAACCTATCGCCGCGTGACGGCGGATATGCGGCAGGCGGGAATCGCGCAACTGGACGTAACATACGCTGGCGCCGAGACCCGGCCGGAAAAGATCCTGGTGGGCGGCACGGGGCATCCGGGTGCGATCATCCATTCCTGGTGGGCCGATAAGCTAGGCCAGTGGATGGTGGAGCAGGGGGTTGCGAAGTAGGCGGGGGACAAGTTGCGATTATCGGCCGGCCTTCAAGGCGGCCGCCGTGGGCGAGAAGCGGACCTTGCCCCGGAGCTTGCGCAGACGGGCGAGGGTGTCGGAAGCCGCAAGCGGTTGCTGGGCGTCATCAACGGTCCGGTTAATCTCGCCGCGGGTGGCCGGTTGCGTCTTTGTTTGAGTTTACGTATGACGAGAGGAAGAGCGCGACCACGGGGTGCGCGCAGACGGGAGCGCCTGCCCCACCAAGCAGCATAGCAGCAACCGATATGGGGCGTTCGAAGAAGGCAGGCCAGGAGGCCCGCCCCACTTTACAGCAGATCCTCGCGCTTGAGTTTCTCCAGGGCTTTCACCACCTCGCCGACCCGATGAGCCTGGTCGCGGCTGACCACCAGGAGAGCGTCGGGGGTATCGACCACGATGGTGTTTGTGACGCCGAGAAGGGCTACCATTTTGCCGCCGGCGTCGACCAGGTTGCCGTGGGAATCCAGGCATACCACATGCGGCGCCACGGCATTGCGGTGAGCGTCGTGGGGCAGAAGTTCGTAGACGGCGTTCCAGCTTCCCACGTCGTTCCAGCCGAATTCGGCAGCCGGAATGCCGGCCACGTTGTCGGCTTTTTCCATCACGGCGAAATCGATGGAAATGTTTTCGCACAGCGGGAAGGAACGCTTCAGACCGGCGGCGAAGTGGGGGTCGTGGAAGGGCGGGAGCGCGGCTAGAAGGGTGGCAGTCATGGGGAGGCGCAGACGGAGCTCGTCGAGCAGAACACCCGCGCGCCAGAAGAACATGCCGGAGTTCCAGTAGAAATTGCCGGCTGCCAGATAACGCCGGGCTTTGGCCATCTCCGGCTTCTCATGGAAGCGCTTGACGGGAACCGGGCGCCGCGCGCCGGGCTCGGTCCCGCGGGGGAACTCCACATAACCGTAGCCGGTTTCCGCCCAGCGCGGGCGGATGCCCACCACCATCAGCTTGCCCGCCTCGGCGCCTTTTAGCGCGGCCCTCACTGTCGCGCGGAAGCCCGCCGGCCTGCCGATCACATGGTCGGCGGGAAAGACGCCCATCACCGCGTCCGGGTCGATGGACTGGAGGATGTGCGCGGCCAACCCGATGGCCGGGGCGGTATTGCGCTGCGCCGGCTCGGCCAGGATCTGCTCCGCGGGAACTTCCGGAAGCTGGCCGACCACGGTATCGCGCAGATAGCCGTTGGTGAGGACCCAAATCCGTTCGGGAGGAATCAGCGGCGCGAGGCGCTCCACGGTGGCCTGAATCAAGGTGCGCGAGCCGACGACGTTCAGCACCTGCTTGGCGGAGCGCTTGCGGCTTCGCGGCCAGAAGCGCGTGCCGCGCCCGCCGGCCAGAATGAGACCGTAATGATGCGAGTTCATTTTACCGGGTAGCCGTGAATCAGCCGGAACGTCCGCTTCCAACGGGTCTTGGTTGGAAAGTGCTCGAGCAAATCGACGATGTGATTGAGGGTGAGTCCGGGGCTCGATAAATCCTCCGTGGAGGCGTCATAGGACCAGTAGATAATCAGCGGCTTGCCAATAATGTTGTCCCGCGGCACGAATCCCCAGTAGCGGCTGTCGAGCGAGGAATCCCGGTTATCGCCCATGGCGAAGTAACAATTCGGGGGCACCACCACGTCGCCGCCTTCAATGTGGTTGGCCAGCATGTCGTGCGCGCCTTCGGAAACGGGCACGTTCGGGTCATTGGGGAAATTATCGCGGTAGGAATCGATGTACTCGGTCTTGTGATAGGCGTACGGCTCGCGGAGCGCCTTGCCGTTGAGGAAGAGCACCTTGTCCTGCAGGTGGAGACGGTCGCCGGGAACGCCCATGGCGCGCTTCACGAAGGTCTGCGAGATATCCACGGGGTAACGGAAGACGATGATGTCGCCGCGCTTAATCTGGTCGTAAGGCAGCAGGTAACGCGAAATGGGGCCGGCGGGCGCGTAAGAAAGCTTATCCACCAGCAGGTGATCTCCGACCAGCAGGCTATCTTCCATGGAGCCGGTAGGGATAACGAAAGCCTGCACCAGCGTCGTGGTGCCGAACAGGAGCAGGATGACGGTAACGGTCCACTCGGCCAGAAGACCGCGTTGGGGATACTGCCTGGGGGGATCGGGCGCTTCCGGGCGCTCGCCCTCGGCAACGGCCGTGATTTCCTCAGCCACTGGTACGTCGTCCTGGTCCACGACCTTCATTCTAGCGGAAAGCCTGCTATCCTGTTCTGAGATTCCGAGGTCTTCAGTTTGAGCGCTATCGCCGCCAGTCACTTACGGGAAGCCGCCGCCGCGCGCCGCCAATCCATCCTGCTGGTCTTCCTGTGCACCCTTTCGGGAGCGGCGGGGCAAATTCTGGGAAAGATCGGGATGACCCACTTCACCCCGAACCTGTTTGCGATCGTCACGAATGTTCCGCTGATCGGCGGATACTCACTTTACGGGCTGAATACGCTGTTGATGGTGCTGGCGCTGCGTAAGGGCGAGCTTTCGATGCTGTACCCGATTATCGCGCTCACTTACGTGTGGGTCACTTTGCTTTCGTACACGCTTCTGGGCGAACCGCCGAACCTGTTCAAGAACTGCGGCATCGCGATGATCGTGATCGGAGTGGCGGTATTGGGATCGGGCGGGAAGGCGAAAGTATGACGCCCCAACTGTTTCGCTCCATGCTGCTGGTGCTGGGCGCGTCCGTGATCGGCTCTTTCGGCGCCGTCTTTTTGAAGTTTGGGTCGGCCAAGATCACGCGGAACCCACTCAGTTTTCTCAATCCGCAACTCGGCGTGGGCGTCACGCTGTATCTCGGCTCCTCGGTATTCTACTTTCTGGCGATTCGCGGGGGGCAGCTTTCCATTCTGTACCCACTGGTTTCACTGGGGTACATCTGGACGCTGCTTTGGGCGCGGCTCTTCTTCAAGGAATCGCTCACGCGGCAGAAATTCGTGGGCTTGGGGCTGATTCTGATCGGCGTGGTGCTGGTGGGTATGGGTGCGAAGTAGGGGGGAGCCAGTTAGCGCTCGGCTATCTCCCGCTTCCGTACAACTTTTGACAGTACGCGCGGTACTAAATGCTGAGGTCCTGGAACTCCCGGCGCATTTCGGCCAGGGATCCCTCCGGAGATCCCGCCCGGCGTTCGTATTCCGGCATACGACGGACGGCGTACTCCCGGGCGTTGCGCACGCCGCCGAAGAACCTGTCCAGAGATCCCCACGAGCCCCTGCTTCTTCGAATGCACCGTCATCGTCCAGTTGCGCACCGCCTTGGACGAGTTGTTGACCACATCGAAACTGACCTGTTGTTTCTCGCCCTCTACGGACAGATTCCGTGCGCCTAGTGTAGTCTGGGCCCCAAGCGGTAAGACGGCAAGAACAGACCAAATCAGAGCCAGAAGTCTCATAATGAACTCACTATACACTCGGTTGTCCGCTCTGTCGATGCTTAGCGTTCGAGCGAATGATAAGCGGGTTCCCAGCGCCTGACCTGCGTCGTCTGTACTGATACGAACAATTAGTAAGACCCTTCGGCGGTTAAACGTACATGGGCGGACGGCGGGATGGGCGACTTCTAGGCTAGATTGGCAGGCATGTGTATCCGGATCTCCCTCGGCGCGTTCCTGCTGTTTGCGACTGGGCTGGCCGGCCAGCAATCTAATCCTTACCAGGGAAGCACGCCCGGCGCCGTATCGCCGGGGCCGTTGGTCTTGACGCTGCTGGATGCCATCCAGCGGGGTCTCAGATTCAACCTCGGGCTGCTCGAAAGCGACACGGCGAGCGAAACAGCCAGGGCCGCACGAATCCAAGCGTTGTCGGCCTTGCTTCCTCAAGTGACCGGGTCGTTGGCCGAGAATGACGAACAGCTCAACCTGAAGACGGTGGGACTTAGTGTCCCGCCTAACCCTTACTTGACCATCCGGCCAATCGCCGGTCCGTTTCACTTTATGGCCGCGCAGGCGAATGTTTCCGCCAAAGTTCTTGACTGGACCGCGCTCCGGAATCTCAAGTCGGCGCGGGCGAGCGAGGAAGCCAGTAACCTCTCGGTTCAGGCGTCGCGCGATCTGGTGGCGCAAGCCGTCGCCAACGCGTATCTGGGCGTCATCGCAGATGGCTCGCGAGTGGAATCGATCGAAGCACAGGTGGAAACGGACCAGGCTCTGTATCGACGAACGGCGGATCAAAGGACGGCGGGATTGGCGGCGGGCATCGACGTGCTGCGGGCGCAAGTACAGCTCAAGAGCGAGCAGCAAGCGCTCCTCGCGCAGCAGAATCAGTTCGAAAAGGATAAATTGGCGTTGGGCCGAATCATCGGCCTGGCGCCGGCCCAGGTGTTTCAGATCGCCGACACGGCGCCTTTCTCGCCGATAAGCGGGATCGCTCAGGATGAGGCGCTGCGAACCGCATTGGCCCAACGGCCTGATTACCTAAGCGCGAAACGAGCGGTGGAAGCCGCACAACAGGCGCTGGCGGCAACCCGGGCGGAATGGTATCCCACGGCCGACGTAAGCGGCTATTACGGCGACGCAGGTCCGTCGCTGGGCGACTCGCACGGCGTTTTCGTGGTGAGCGGCGCGTTGAATTTCAATATTTTTAACGGAGGCCGGATCCGCTCGGATATCGAGAAAGCCAGAGCGTCTCTCAAAGACCGCTCCGACGAACTGGCCAGCCAGGGCGCTCAGATCGAAGTGGATGTGCGCGATGCGTTTCTCGATCTGCAATCCGCCGCGGATCAGGTGGCCGTGGCGCGCGACAACCTGGGGCTGGCCAACCAGACCCTGGAGCAGGCTCGCGACCGCTTTACGTCCGGCGTGACGGACAACATCGAGGTGGTGCAGGCGCAGGGGTCGGTGGCCGTTGCCAATGACAATCTGATCTCGGCGCTGTACGCTCACAACCTCGCCAAAGTGTCGCTTGCCAAGGCAATGGGATTGACCGAGCAGGGCGTGAAGAAGTTTATCGAGGTGAAGTAAATGGCAGACCCAACTGTTTCCGAAAGAAAGGCCGAGCCGATTGCGGCCCCGCCGAAGAGGCCACTGAGGCGGCGCCGTGGCCGTCTTGCGGTGGCGCTGATCGCCGTGGTTGTGTTGGCGGCGGCCGGATACGCGTTATGGAAATACTTTGGCGAGTATGAATCCACCGATGACGCGCAGATCGACGGGCACGTAGACGCCATCAGCGCGCGAATCAGCGGTCAGTTGAACGAGGTGTTGGTGGAAGATGCGCAGATCGTCAAAGCCGGGGACCCGCTGGTTAAGATCGATCCGCGAGATTACCAGGTTGCGATGGCGAAGGCCGAAGCGGATCTGGCGGACGCCGAGGCCGCTCTCGACGGCTCGCGAACCGATGTGCCGATTGTCACAACGACCACCGCCAGCACTCTGGACGCGGCCCATTCGTCACGCGCCGATGCGGACGCCGGGTTGATCGCCTCGCAACGGCAGCTCGGCGCGGCTCAGGCTCGCCTGGAGACGGCGCAGGCCCAGGTGGCGGAAGCGCAGGCGATTTACAAGAAAGACGCGGACGATGTCGAGCGCTACCGGCAGCTCGTTGACAAGGACGAGCTCCCGCGGCAGCAATACGACACGACGGTACAGATCGCGGCAGCGGACAAGGCTACCATTGACGCTCGCACGGCGTCGGTGAACGAAGCGCGGCAAAACATTACGGCCGCCGAAGCCGCGGTCCGGCAGGCACAGGCCAAGATCGCAGAAGCCGACGCCTCGATTCAATCCGCTATGACGCGGCCGCAACAGGTTGCGCAAAGCCAGTCGCGGGAGAAATCGGCCTCGGCGAAAGTGGCGCAGGAGCGGGCGCTGCTCGACCAAGCCAAGTTGAACCTGAGCTACACGGCGATCGACGCTCCGGCTGCGGGAATCATCGGCAAGAAGACCGCCGAGATCGGTGAGAACGTGTCGCCGGGCGAAAGCCTGATGGCGCTGGTGCCGCTCGACGACATCTGGGTAACGGCGAACTTCAAAGAGACGCAATTGAAACATTTCAAGCCTGGACAGAGGGTGGTGTTTAGCGTGGATGCGTACGGTCGCGAGTATCACGGCCATGTGACAGGCATCGGAGGGGCCAGCGGGTCGCGGTTCAGCCTGCTGCCGCCAGAGAACGCGACGGGCAATTACGTCAAGGTCGTGCAGCGGATTCCCGTCCGCATCGATCTTGACCCCGGCGAAAACAAGGACCATTTGCTGCGGCCCGGAATGTCGGTCGATCCCAAAGTATACGTCAACCGATGAGGCTGAGATATGGCCGACAGTCCCGATACGACCATTTCCCCACATCCCGTGACATGGACGCCGAAGTTCAATCCCTGGCTGATCGCCATCGTGGTCGCGATGGCTGCATTCATGGAGGTGCTCGATACCAGCATCGCCAATGTGGCCCTCCCGCATATGGCCGGCAACCTGGGCGCCAGCAACGACGAGAGCACCTGGGTGCTGACGTCCTATCTGGTATCGAACGCGATCGTGCTTCCCATTAGCGGGTGGCTCGCCGGCATGTTCGGACGCAAACGTTTCTTCATGCTGTGCATCACCGGCTTTACGATGAGTTCGCTGCTTTGCGGCATCGCTCCAACGCTCAGCGTGCTGATTCTTTTCCGTGTGATGCAAGGCGCGGCCGGGGGCGGCCTGCAACCCATGGCGCAAGCCATCCTGGCCGATAGCTTCCCGCCGCAGAAACGCGGCATGGCGTTCGCGCTTTATGGAATTACGACGATTCTGGCGCCCACCATCGGACCGACGCTGGGAGGATGGATTACGGACAACTACTCGTGGCGCTGGATCTTCTACATCAATTTGCCGGTGGGGATTGTGGCCATGTTCCTGGTGTATCGCATGGTGGAAGACCCGCCTTATCTGCGGCTGGCGAGAAACGCGGGCGTGCGCCTGGATTACATGGGAATCGCGCTGCTCACGCTGGGCGTGGGAGCGTTGCAGATCGTGCTCGACAAAGGACAGGAAGACGATTGGTTCGGCTCGCATTTTATCCTCACGCTGGCCGTAGTGGCCTGCGTTTGCCTGGTGTCGCTGGTGGTGTGGGAGTGGTCTCAGAAGGCGCCGATTGTCGATGTGCGGCTGTTCCGGAGTTTCAACTTTGCCGTGGCCAACCTGATGATGTTCGTGCTGGGCGTTCTGCTGTTCAGCAGCCTGGTGATGATGCCGCAGTTTCTGCAAACCCTGATGGGCTACACGGCCCAGACCGCGGGGCTGGTGCTGTCCGCCAGCGGAGTCGTGCTCTTCTTCGAAATGCCAATTGTCGGGCAGCTTACAAGCAGGTACCCGGCCAAATATATCATTGCGTTCGGCTGGCTGGCGCTGGCCGGAGGGATGTATCTCTCCACTAAGCGGCTGGATCTGTTGATCAGCTTCCGCTCCGCGGCGTGGCTGCGAGTGATGCAAGCCTTCGGCATGGGATATCTGTTCGTTCCGATCACGCTGGCCGGATACATCGGAATTCCATCCGAGAAGAGTAACAGCGTGGCCGGCATTATCAACTTCATGCGGAATATCGGCAGCAGCGTGGGGACTTCGATGGTGACTACGTTACTCGCCAGGCGCGCGCAGTTCCACCAGTCGGTGCTCTCCTATCACGCCACGCGCTACGATCCGGCATTTCGCGATCAGGTGGCCGGACTTACACAGCAACTCGCTCACTCCGGCGCCACTGTGCCCGACGCACAGGTCCAGGCTCTGGGCCGCGTCTATCAAGGCATGCAAGCTCAGGCCGCCACGTTGTCGTACCTGGACACATTTATGGTGCTGGCCATCGGCGCCGGCATCATGTTCGTTCTGGCTTTCATTGTCCGCCGGAACGATCCAACGGCAGGCGGGGAGGTGGCAGCGGGGTAAGAGGGCATAGAATTGAAAGAGGGAGCCATGATACGGCTGGTCACAATAGAACGTGAGTACGGAAGCGGCGGCGCGGAGATCGCACAGAAGTTGGCGCTTCGCCTGGGCTGGAAGCTCTGGGATCAGGCGCTCACCGACGAGATTGCACGCGTGATGGATTGCCCCTGCCGGGCCGTTGAGGAACACGAGGAACGGCGCGATTCGCTGCACTACCGCTTGTTCAAGTCCTTCATGCGCGGCAGTTTTGAGGGCAGCTTGAACGCTCCGCGGTTGAAAATGGTGGACGCCGATTGTGTCCGGCAGGTGGTCCAAAAGGTGGTGCACGACATCGCGGCGCAGGGGAATGCGGTCATCGTGGGGCGCGGTTCGGCCTACTATCTCCACGACCGCGCCGACGCGCTGCACGTCTTCATCTACGCGCCATTCGAGGATAAGGTGAGGCGGCTCGAAGCCCGAGGGAAGAGCGAGAGCAAGGCCATTGAGCTGGCGGAGAATGTGGACCGCGAGCGCGCCGAATATATCAAGAAGTATTTCGACGTAGAGTGGCCGGCGCGGCAGTTTTTCCATTTGATGATCAACAGCACGCTTGGCGAAGAAATGGCGGTGGACACGATCATCCACTCAGTCTCGGCGCTCGATGGTGAGCGGGTGCGATAGCCGCCGCTGCGTTGCCGATGCTCCCCGCCCCAATTGGGGTATATAATTCGACCAAAGGAGAGAGCTGGATGCGAGTACTGTGCCTGATGCTTTTTCTCGCGGCGATTACCGTTGGCGCACCGGCTACGGAGGTCGCTGGGGCGTGGAAAGCCGTTTTTGTCGGCGCCCAGTCTGAAATTCCCAAGGTTCCCCGGACCATTATCTTTGACTTGAGAGTCACCGGGGGCAAACTGACCGGCGTGGCGCATATGGATAATTGGCCTGGAGATGGCCCATTGATCGACGGCGCCATTGTGGATGACCGCGTTTCATTTACCGTGTTCGGCAACAGTCCGTGGCGAGCGAGCGGTCCGATGGGCGCGGCAAGCGGGCTCCCGAAGTTGACCTTCAGCGGGACGGTCCAGGGGAGTGAGATGCGGCTAACCGTCGTATGGGACTCCGTCATGCTCTATGGCGACAGGCCCGCCCCTAAGGAATTGCACTTGAGCGGCAAGAAGGTCTCGGATCTATAGCAGCGACTCCCGAGATATTCGATTGCGCCCGCGAAGAAGGCAGACGGGCCCACGAAAACGGTGGGCGCCCCGGTCCGTCCCACTGTACAATCGTGATGACATGCGTATTCAGACGATGGTTCTGGCGGCGGTGGCGTGCGCGGGGTTGTACGGGCAGGGACAGGTCCGACTGCAGGTGGACGCCACGGACGCGCCGCGGCGGTTGTTCCACGTTCGAATGAACATCCCGGCCCAACCGGGGCCCTTGACGCTGCTTTACCCCGAGTGGATTCCGGGCGAACACGCGCCCACCGGTCCGCTGGTCAATCTGGTGGGCCTCAAGATCACGGTGGGGGACAGGCCGGTTGCGTGGCGGCGTGACGACGTGAACATGTATGCGTTTCACATGGACGTTCCGGACGGGGCTAGCGCCCTCGACGTGGCGTTCGATTTCATCTCGCCGCCGGATGAGCAGGGCTTCTCCTCCGGGGCCTCGGCCACCAGCCGGCTTGCGGTGCTCAATTGGAACCAGCTCACGCTGTACCCGCAGGGCGTACAGCCGGACGATCTGCAGGTTCAGGCTTCGCTGCGGCTGCCGGAATCGTGGACTTTCGGAACGGCGCTGCCGGTACATCCAGGCGCCGGCGCGGAGATAGACTTCGAGCCGGTTTCCCTGACCACGCTGATCGATTCGCCGCTGGCGGCGGGCCTCTTTTATAACCGCGTGGACCTCGGAACGGATCTCGGGGCGCCGCATTTCCTGGACATGGTGGGCGATAGCGCGCGCGCGATCGAGATGGGTCCCGAAGGGATCGCGGCCTACAAGCGCCTGGTGGCCGAAACCGGCGCGCTATTCGCCGTGCGCCATTACCGGGATTATCATTTTCTGCTGACTTTGAGCGACCACGTCGCGCACTTCGGTCTGGAGCACCACGAATCGAGCGACGACCGCGTGGGGGAACGAACCCTGATCGACGACGCTCCGCGCAAGCTGTCGGCGACTTTGCTATCGCACGAATTCGTGCATTCCTGGAACGGGAAGTACCGGCGCCCCGCCGGCCTGGCATCCGGGGAGCATGACGGCGGATACGACTTTCCGATGAAGGGCGACCTGCTCTGGGTCTACGAAGGGTTGACCGAGTATCTGGGCGAGATCCTGGCGCCAAGGAGTGGACTGGAGACGCCCCAGGAGTTCCTGGACTCGCTGGCCATGACGGCGGCGGCGATGGACGTGGAAAAGGGCAGAACCTGGCGCCCGCTGGCGGACACGGCGGTGGATGCGCAGGTTTTGTACGACGCCGGAAGCGACTACGAGAACTACCGGCGCAGCGTGGATTTCTATCCGGAAGGCGTGCTGATCTGGCTGGATGCCGACGTTCAGATCCGCCAGCTCAGTAAAGGCGCGAAGTCCCTGGACGATTTCTGCCGCGCGTTCTTCGGCGGCTCCGGCGGCGCCCCGGCCATGAAGACTTACACGTTTGACGATGTGGTGGCGGCGCTCAATGCGGTCCAGCCGAACGACTGGGCGGGATTCCTACGCTCGCGTCTTGACTCTACCGCGGAGCACGCGCCGCTGGGCGGAATTACGGGAGGCGGCTGGCGGCTCATTTATAACGCGATACCCTCCGGCATGTGGACGGCGGCGGCCGAAGACCGCAAGCTGACCGACTTGAGCTACTCGCTCGGGTTCAAGGTAAAGGACGACGGCGCGATCGTCGATGTGATCATGGGCGGCCCGGCCCAGAAAGCGGGCATCGCGCCATCGACGGAACTAATCGCGGTGGATAACCGGCAATTCACGCCCGCCGTTTTGCGCGCCGCCGTAGAGGCGACCGCCGCAACTTCGAAGACTCTGGAGTTGCTCGTGAAAAACGGCGAGTATTATGAAGTCCGGCGGATCGAGTACGCCGGCGGTGAGAAATTCCCATCACTGGTGCGGGACCCGGCCACTCCCGATGCCATCTCGCAGATCGTCGCGCCGGCTGCCAAAAACTAGCGGGGACCGCCGCGTTGGTCCTCCGCTTGCCCTCGCGAGCGTAACGCAATGCCGGACATACCGGCGGAATCCGGCGCGGGTAGCAGCCATGGTCATAGCGGAGCGGGCTTTAGGGGTCCGCTCCAACCCCGCGGCGCCAGACGGCTTAAGCCCGGCGGATGTGCCGGACGCTCGACAGTGTGCCGGGCGGGCGACAATGCAGCGAGGTCCCTCAATGAGGCAGAATGGAGTGGTAGCCAACAATTGAATCACATCCTGGTCCAGGCCGCGGGCCGCGCTTTTCTTTTGCGGCGGGCCGGCGGCGAGAGCCGAAATCGAACGAGGTATACGTGAAGAGTTATCTGCCTGGCTTTATCTGTGCATGTCTGGTCTGGTTTGGCTCCATCGCGCCAGCCGGCGCGCAACCGCCGGCCGCCCCTCCGGCCGCTCCCCCGGCGGCGGGCGCGCCCCAGCCTCCCAATGGCCAGACCCCGCAGAGTCAGGGCGACCAATCCCCCGAGCCGGATATCACCACTCTGGCGCCGCTGCCGGAGCTGCCCAAGATCCCGGAAGTTCAAATGCCGGGCGAGCGGGGTTTTACGGTGGGCGGAAGCCTCTGGTGGGCCAATCCGAAACCGGAGTTTGAAAAGGGATCCTTCGCCCTCGCCTATCTGGGCAACATCCGCATGGAGGGAGCGCCCAAGGTCAATCAGGACTTCGACGGGGCTTTCGCGCTCGGGCTGCACAATTCTCTGCGGATGTCCTTCTTCGAAACCAGGGCGTCCGGCAACGAATACGCTCCCACCCAGCTCGGGTTATACCAGCAGGTTTATTCTCTAGGGGATTACCTGGCGACGGACTATTTTGTGCGGAGCTTCAAGATGTCGTTCGATTACCTGACGTGGCCTTACCCAGTGAAGTCCAGCAGGTTCCGCTTGAAGACCCTATGGCAGATGCAGTACATGGTGGTCAGGACGGGTTTCGACGCGCCCGTGAAGCCAACCACGGTTACCAATACCACTTGGGCCACCACCGAAAACCATAAGTTCATTCTGCCCGAGTTCGGCATCGGTACGCAGTATTGGGTGACGCGCGGCTTCAGGGTGGAGACGCGCGGGGCCGGGATGTCGATCCCCCACCATCAAAACAGTTGGGACTTTGAAGGATCGCTAAACTTCCGGGCGGGCCCGCTGGAACTGCAGGTGGGCTACAAGGGGTATCACTTCAGGACTTCGGCGCAGCAGGATTTCTGGGTGCGTGGGACGATGGTCGGCCCGTTCGTCGGCCTCCACTGGTACTCGGATTCGATGGCGACGAAATAGGGGGCGTCTTCGCGTCGAATTTCAGCGCGGAAACCTCCTCGCCGGTGAGATTTCTCCACGTCCCGATAGGCAAATCCGCGATGCGAACCGGTCCGATGGCGGTGCGGACCAGTTTCTGGACCTTGCTGCCGACGGCTTCGATCATACGCCGGACCTGCCGGTTGCGCCCCTCCGTGATCGTCATTTCCAGGTAGGTGCGTTTGGCTCCGTCCCTCAGGCGCCGGACAACGGCCGGGCGCGTGGGTCCGTCGCTCAACTCCACGCCCTGGCGCAGGCGCTCGATTTGTTCGTCGCCAAGGAGCGTGGCAGCCTTGATTTGGTAGGTCTTGGGAACCTTGTGATGAGGATCGGCCACGGTTTCGGCGAATGCCGTGTCGTTGGTCATCAGCAGAAGGCCGCTGGTATCCAGATCGAGCCGCCCAACCGGAAACAGCCATGTCCCGGCGCCGCCGATAAGATCGTAGACCGTCGGGCGGCCTTCCGGATCTCGCGCCGTAGTCAGGTACCCCTTGGGCTTGTACAGCAGGATGTAGGTTTTGGCGGCCGCCTGGAGCGGCTTTCCGTCGAGCGTAATGCGGTCCCGTTTCAGGTCCACCCACTTGTCCGGATTCCGAACGGGTTTTCCGTTCACGCGCACGCGTCCGGCGCCAATCCAACTGCGTGCGTCGGTCCGCGAACCCAAACCGGCCTTTGAAAAGGCCCGTTCGAGGGTCTTCAGCGGACGTTTCGTCTTCAGTTTGCCTGTCTGTGGCATTGCAAACAAAGGTACCAGTACTAATGTTACAGTAAGTCAAGGAAAAACAGACGGGGACAATTTTGATTCGGGGCGCCCGCCAACTGCTGACGTTGCGAGGTTCCAACGGCCCCCGTTGCGGGACGGCGCTCGGCGAGCTCGGCCTGATTAAGGATGGATCCCTCCTGATTCGCGATGGCGAACTGGTGGAGGTAGGTCCCACCCGCCGGGTGGAGAACCTGGCTGAAGCGCGCAGAGCCACGGAAATCAATGCGGCCGGGCGCGTGGTGATGCCCGGATTCGTCGACAGCCACACCCACCTGGCATTTCCGCCCCCGGGCGAAGCGGGAATTGAAACGGAGGCGGCGGCACGGGAGATTCGCGCGACCAATGGCCAGCGCCTGGAGCGGCGCGCGCGCAACTACCTGGAAGCCATGGCGCGGCACGGAACCACCACTGTGGAAGTGAAGACCGGATGCGGCGCGGACGAGAGAGCCGAGATCAAGATTCTGCGCGTCCTTGCGGCGGTGAAACGGGTTCCGTTGGACGTGGTGGCGACCTTCCTTTTCCGGATGACGGCTAGCGGCGACGGCGGTTCGTCCGAAAACGACTGGGCATTCCGCGATCTTATGCCGAAGATCCGGCGGCGCGGCCTGGCGGCGTTTGCGGATGTTGTTTGGGAGACCGATGCGGGACGGCTGGCCGGCCTGGTCCGATACCTGGGAGTGGCGCGCGAGCTGGGCTTTCCGTGCAAGGTGCATGCCGACCAGCCCAATGCCGGAGCGGCCATCCAGGCGGCGGTGGGGGGCATGGCATTGACCATCGATCACCTGGACTGGGCCACCGCCTCCGAAGCGGGCTTGCTGGCCGGTTCCAGCACCATGGCGACATTGCTGCCTTATGGGCCGTTCCAGAGCGGCGGTCCAGGCGCCCCCGCGCGCGCGCTGATCGATTCGGGGGTACCGGTGGCGCTGGGTAGCAACTTCAACCCGCTGCTGACGCCCACGCTGAATATGCAAACCGTGGTGGCGCTGGCGTGTCTGCGAATGCGCATGACGGCGGCCGAAGCTATCTCCGCGGCCACCATTAACGGAGCTCACGCGGTGGGGCGGGCCGGCCGTACCGGTTCTCTGGAACCCGGCAAACTGGCGGACGTGCTGATCCTCGATGCGTCGGATTACCAGGAGTTGGCGCGCCGTTTCGGTACGAACCTGGTGTACCTGACCATGAAGCGCGGCGAGATCATCTATAAACAAGGCGCGGTCTCGGGCGGCTGGCCGGATTCCACAACGCTACCGGCTGTTTGAGTGGCGCCGCCGGTCTATCCCGGCGGTGATTTTCGGACCAAAGCAAGAACACCGCCGGCCGAAACCGGCGGCGGTACCTCGGAGACCCCGGCTAGCCTGGGGCTGAGACGGTCAGCGTGCGCCGGCGTTCCTGGTGATACCCGGCAAGCGTCCGGTTAGCGCTCAGGACGGTGGCCAATTCTTCGGCGATCCGCTCCAGGTCCGCCCCCCGCAGCACAAAGTACAATTCGTCTTCGCCGATCTCCGTGTACACGCGGTTCCCAATGCAACCGGAGCTGGCCACCGCGCCCTGCGCCAACGCAGCGGGGATAGCCATACAGGTAGGGCGGCCGAGCAGCGGCAGGCTGGACATGGCGCCGGCGCGCGTAGCGGCTTCGGCCAGCAGCATGATGCGTCCCGGCTTTCCGGCGGCCAGCACCACGGCAGGAGGGAGGGGCGTATCTCCGAGCGGCGCGTAGACGACTATATTAGGGGTTTCGGGCAGTTGAAATACGCCGGGAATCTCCTCCATGCGGATGTATCCGATGCCGGTCATGAGCGTGAGCGCCTGCTGCAGTTCGGGCATGCGTTCGGCCGGGAGCGAATTGTGGGTGTAGCCGCCGATCGGGCAATTCAGATGATCGGAAGCCGCGGCATAGAAAACGCGCCCGCCGGCGGCAATCCTCCAGAAGGCGCAGGCGGCAGGTTCGGAACCTTCGAACCGGGCAACGCCTTCGGGCGGCGCGGCTGCGAAGGCGATGGCCACCGGGCGCCGGTCCTCTCCAAGCGCCTCCTGGATCTTCTTTTCGATAGCTCGATAGTCTGGCATTCGATCATTATGCCCCAAACCGCGGCCAAACCTGTTACAACAGTGGAGTGACGGATATCCGGAGTTCTAACTAGGGAAAGATGGAGGTTCGACTCGCATGAGATGGTTAGGTTTTAGCATCGCCGCGCTGGCCTGCGCCGCGGCGGCCAATGCCCAGAGCGTGACTGGCCGATGGGAAGCGCGGATGTACCAGGTGGACGAAGGCCGCAAGATGGTCCTGGCGTTGACCCAGCAAGGCAGCACGGTGATCGGCTACATGTTGCAGCCAAATAATGCGGGGGTTGCGATCCTCGATGGAAAGGTTGCCGGCAATACGCTGACGTTCGCGGTCGAACGCCCGGGCCGGGGCGCTCGCGGCGCCGCCCCTTCCGCGACCCCGCCCCCTCCGCAACGCACCGAATATAGCGCTGTTTTGCAGGGCGATAAGCTGGTGATGACGATGCCCACCGGTCCCGGCGGCGGCGGCGGAATGCCTCCCGGCGGCCCCGGAAGGGGAGCGCCCGCGGCAGCCCCCGGTGGCGCGGGAACGCCCGCCGCGGCCGCTGGCAGGGGACCCGGCGGGCCCCCCGGCGGCAACAGAGCGATGATCAACCCTCTCGAGTTCACGCGCGTTTCCACCGAAGCTCAGGGGGCGCTGCCCGCGCCCGCGCCGAGAGTCACGCTGACCTCCTACACTCCGGTCCCCTATAACGGCATGGCCAAGACGCCGCCGATGGGCTGGAACAGTTGGAACAAGTTCCAGGGCGCCGTGAACGACCAAAACGTGCGCGGAATGGCGGATGCCATGGCCAGCAATGGCATGAAGGCAGCCGGGTACGTGTACATCAACATCGACGACACCTGGGAGGCCGACCGCGACGCCAAGGGCATGATCCGCAGCAATTCGAAGTTCCCGGACATGAAGGCGCTCTCGGATTACGTTCACAGCAAGGGACTGAAGCTCGGCATCTACTCAGGCCCGGGTCCGTTTACCTGCGCCGGTTATGCAGGCAGCTTCAACCATGAGGAGCAGGACGCGAAGCAGTACGCCGCCTGGGGCATCGATTACCTGAAGTACGACTGGTGCAGCGGCAGCACCGTGTACGATAACACCCCCGAACACATCTCCATGACCCAACAGGCCGCTTACGCCAAGATGGGCGCGGCGCTGTACAAGTCCGGACGCAAGATCCTCTTCAGCCTTTGCCAGTACGGCCAGAATGACGTCGGCACATGGGGCGCGAAGGTGGGAGGCAATGTCTGGCGCACCACCGGCGACATCAGCGACCGGTGGGAATCCATGGTGAACATCGGATTCGGCCAGCAGATCGGGCGCGAGAAATTCGCGGGCCCCGGTCACTGGAACGATCCGGACATGCTCGAAATCGGCAACGGCGGCATGACGACGGAAGAGTACCGGACCCACATGAGCTTGTGGTGCCTGCTCTCCGCGGCGCTGCTGGCGGGCAACGACCTGCGCGACATGAAGCCGGAGATCCTGGAGATCCTGACCAATAAAGAGGCCATCGCGGTGGATCAGGACAAGCTCGGCAAGCAAGCCGTGCGCGTGTCTCCGCCGGTACCGGCCGATGAAGCCGCCACCATCAGCGCCAAGGAAGGGCGCAGCACGACGGGCGGAGACCTCCAGGTCTTTTCGCGGCCGCTGGCCGATGGCAGCCATGCCGTGGGCCTGTTCAATCTGGGCGCTGCGACCGCCAAGGTGACGGCCAAGTGGAGCGATATCGGGATCACGGGTTCACACAAAGTGCGGGACCTTTGGGCCCACGCCGAGCGCGGCGCCTTCACGGATTCGTTCAGCGCCGACGTGCCCTCGCACGGCGTCGTCATGATCAAGATCGCCAAGTAACCCGCTCCTGCCCGGCAGGGCCGGGAGTTCCCCGCCCTGCCGGGTGGGACCGCGCACATGACCATCGATTTCGTTCGAAGCTGGTGCGGTTCTTTCCCGCACGTCGAAGAGACGGTGCAGTGGGAAGACGACCTGGTGTTTAAGGTGGGCGGCAAGATGTTCGCCGTGATGCCGCTCGAACCCGCTCCCGTCAAGCTCTCTTTCAAGTGCTCGCCGGACGACTTCGTCGAGCTGACCGAACGCCCCGGCATCATCCCCGCGCCTTACCTCGCACGGGCGCAATGGGTGGCCTTGCAAACCGAAGACGCGCTCTCCGCGGCCGAACTGAAGCGCCAATTGCGCGCGGCCTACGATCTGGTTTACGCGAAACTCCCCAAGAAAATGCGGGACGGCTGGCGCTGTTAATCGTTGGCGGTCTGGCTGCCTGCGTCCAGCACTTCCCGGACCTTGCCGGCCAGGGCTTCGGGGAGGAACGGCTTCTGGAGAAACGCGCAGGATGCCGGGAGTCCGTGATTCACCACGGCTTCCTCGGCGTGCCCGGAGATGAAGAGCACCCGCAGTCCCGGGCGAAGCGGCTCGATTTGCCGAATCAGGTCCGGCCCGCTCATCTCCGGCATCACCACGTCAACCAGCGCCAGGTGGAGGAAACCCTGGTGCGTACGGGCAAGGCGGATGGCTTCCTCGCCGCGGGCGGCCTCCAGCACGCGATAGCCGCGAGAGGTCAGAACCCCCGCGATCAGCTTGCGCACGTGCGCTTCGTCCTCCACCAACAGGATGGTCTCCGCGCCGGTGGCGCCGGCCTGCGCCACGACGCGTTGCGCCGCCTCGGTCTCCGGTTCTGAGTCCGCTACGGGAAGGTAAATCCGCGCCGTGGTCCCCTTACCCAGTTCGCTCAGCATGGCGATGGCGCCGCGGCTCTGACGAATGATGCCGTAGGCTGTCGCCAGGCCAAGGCCGGTTCCGCGGCCCGGTTCCTTGGTGGTGAAAAACGGTTCGAAAAGATGGCTTAGGGTAGCCTCGTCCATGCCGACGCCGGTATCGGTTATGGAGATGGCCAGGTGCACCCCCGGCTGCACACCCAATTGCTTGGCCGTGAAGGCTTCGCCCAGGTGCAGCGTGGCGGTTTCGATGGTCAGCTTGCCGCCGTTGGGCATGGCGTCGCGGGCGTTGACCACCAGGTTCATGATGACCTGTTCCAGTCCGCCGGCGTCCACCTCAACGCAGTCGCGCGAGGCCGCCGTGACCACCGCCAGCTCGATATCCTCGCCAATCAGCCGGTGGAGCATCCTCTCGATGCGGAGGACCAGGTCGTTGACGAGGACCTTATGGGTCGCGAGCGGTTGGCGGCGGCTGAAGGCCAGCAGTTGGTGCGTCAGTTGGCCGCCGCGTTCGGCCGCGCGCCGGATTTCTTCGATGGCAGCGCGCTGGGAGTCCTTCAATTCGCCACCGGTAAGCAAGAGCTCGCTGTATCCGGTGATGATGGTCAGCAGGTTATTGAAATCGTGCGCCACGCCCCCGGCCATGCGGCCCACCGCCTCCATCTTCTGAGCCTGCCGGAACTGCTCCTCCAACCGGGAGCGCGCACGGCGCATCTGGGAGGCGCGGAGTTCGCGTTCCACGGCTGCATTGAGCCGGGTGAGTGCGCCGCGCCTCAGGTGGTCGGCCGCTCCTGCCTTAAGCGCCGCCAGGGCGTCGGCCTCCGCAATCTCCCCGGAGACCACGATCAGCGGCAGATCGATGCCCTTCTCGACAATCGTCCGTAGAGCTTCCAGTGCCCCGAAACCGCCCACCGCAAAATCGCTGATGGCAATGTCGCAGCCCGTCGCGAGCGCCGCATCCAATTCTTCGCGCGTCGTGGCGCGCTCGAAAGCGGGATCGTAGCCGCCGCGCCTCAGCTCGGCGGCGATGGCATCCGCCCCGGTTTCACCGATAAAGAGTATCCGTAAGGAATCGGGCATGGTTGGCTTCGCGTGTTGACTAAAGCGTACAAGATGACGGCTGCCACGCGTGCGGTTCAGGCACGGCGGATGTACGATTTCATACCGCTACAGCGGCAACTGCCTGGCCAAGGCTGGGTAAACCGCCTGTACGAACGCGTCGGCAACCCGGATGCCGGTCGGGTAGTCGTTGCCGCGCACGGGGACTTGGACCTTCACCACGGCGGTGTCGCTGCGCCGGTATCGAACCGCATCGGCGACCAGCCAGAACTTGGCCGCAAACTCATTGGCGATGATGCGGTTATGGCTTTGGTACCAGTAAAGCACCACCATCGTTTCTTCTCCCCGCGCCACAACGTACTGGTTGGCGATCAATGGGGCGGAGCGGCCGGGGACGGCGATAGAAACGGTTGCCGGGGGCTCAACCGGCGCAAACCCCGCGCCCGGCAGGCAGTTCTTCGGGGAATGCGGAGTGGCCCCGGCGCGCTGCGTCTTGAAATAGCCGATGTAGAAATACACCCCTGCATTGGCCGCCGCGTTCCAGTATTCGCGGTTCAAAGCATCGTCCGCCTTCAGGACCTCCATGGTCGCCGCATTGATGGGGATGTCCTGGACCGTTTGCCATCCGGAAATCTCATTTGGGAACGCCGCTAAAGGCGCTGCCGGAAGCGTGAGCTCCGGCCGCGAAGCCAGCGCGTAGTAAGCGCCGCCTTGAACCGCAAGCAGGACGGTCAGCCACAGGGCGTACTTGCTCTTAAGAAAGCGCACGGCCCCTTCTCGATTCCAGGTAGCGCCAGCTTCGGACGAGCGCCTGGTGGAACAGGATCAGAATCGACAGGGCCACCATGAAAATCACCCAGCCGGAAGCGCTATGGAAAGCGCCTTCCGCCAGCTCCGGCTTGACCTGCGTCATGACGCCCGTCAGGGTCACGCGGCTCGCGTTGGCCACAATGGCGATCGGCACGGTCGCCAGGAACAGCACGATGCGGATGGAGCGCCTGGTTTCGAAGAAATACCCGTAGACCAGGGACAGGAAAGTCAGTGAAAGCAGGGAACGAATCCCGCTGCACGCCTCCACCACCGAGAGGCTCTGGTTCGGCAGCACCAGTACATTGCCCTCACGCAGAACCGGCACCGCGAGCAGATCGAGAGCGCGCTCGGCCAACCCGCTTGCCACAAGCTGGAGCCGGAACGTGATGCTGTTGTAGATCACGCTGGGGATCGGAATCATGAAAAAGCAGAGGAAAAGAGGGAACGCGAGTGCGCGCAGGATGCGGGTTCCGCACATCAGCCACACCGTCCCGATCAAGGTAATCACAAACGCCGTGCGCGTCAGGAACAGCTCTACCGCCAGCGTTCCGATCCAAAGCTGGCACGCGCCATAGGCGACCACCGCCAATCCCCACCAATTGGGCTCCGGCGTCATGGCCAGCAGCTCGTCCCGCCGCGTCCAGACAAGGTATCCGGCGACCAGCGGCACGAAGAAGCCGTGGCTCATATCCGGATCGGAATTCCACTGCCGCACCAATGCAAGCAGGACCGGAGCGTAGCACGCGATGGCAAGCGCGCCGAACCAGGCGACCTCGCTCCAGGCGAACCGAGGCTTGCGGGACACTTCCACTGCTGCCGTCATAACCGATAGCCAATCAATATCATAGCAGCGGGCTCGATTCTCTATTTCAGCGTCGCGAAGAACGTCTTCTTGCCCGCGCCTGCTATGCGGATGATGCTTGCCAACGTGCCTTTTGGGAGTGGCTTGGCGCCGTGGACCGGAACCACAACGGTGTTTGGATGCCGATCGCTAATCAACATGTGATGGCTGCCTTCGACCCGGTCAAGCCGAAACCCGAGCTTCCGCAACGCTCGAACGACGTCTTTGCTAAGACCGACGGATCGGAGGACATCAGCGCAGGCCAACGGCGCGCTTGAGTTCCGCCAGTCTTAACGCGCTGAGCGGGATCTTCTTTCCATTCGCTTCCATGGACCTGACGTATCCCCGGATCATCTCCGCTGTGTTGTCCAGAGCCGAGGACTCCCTGTCACCGAACGTCGACATCCCACGCAGTTCCTTCACGTAGGTTACCCAGGCTTTGGCGTCCCCGTCGTACTCCATCTTGACCTCGACTGCCTTGGTGGTTGCCAATGGGTGGCGTTCGTAGGCGAAGAGGTCCGGTGTCTTCAAGAACCTTTGCGCGGCCTTCTTTTCCGCCGCCTTGCGCGAGCGGTCGTATGCAAGGATCTTCGGAGCTTCGGCTACGGATGCGACAAATGAGCCACCCCGTTCCGGCAAAGAGAGAATCTGAAACCTCCGCCCGGTCTTGGCTTCGATCCTTGACTTGAGCGGGTAATCCGGATTCAGGTGCGGAAATGGAGCGTGATGCTGAAGCTCAGGGGCGACCGGGTTCTTCAAAAGGAGTCGCAGCATTACCTCTATCATACGCTCCGCGGCTTAGTGTATTCTGAAGTGTCAAGGGAGGCAGGCATCGTCAAATTTTGCGCGCTGGCCAGCGGCAGTTCCGGGAACGCCGCCCTGCTGGCCACCGAAAATACGCGCATCCTGCTGGACGCCGGGCTGAGCATGCGGGAACTCCGCAAGCGGCTGGCGGCCATCGGCGAGGACCTGAACTCCGTCGATGCCATCCTCATCACTCACGAGCATTCCGATCACGTGGCCGGCCTGCCCGTCCTGGCGCGAAACCGGGACATTTGGGCCACGATTTACCTGACGCGGCTGACGGCGCCGGCCATCGATTGGGGCGACCGCCCGCCGGCCCGTCTCGAGACGTTCCAGGCGGGGGCGAGTTTCCGGATCGGCGATATCGAAGTCCAGAGCTTTGGTATTCCGCACGACGCGTTGGACCCCGTGGGCTTTCATTTTGAAGCCCAGGGCATCGGCATCGGCGTGGTTACGGACCTTGGCTATATCCCGGAGTCGGTCAAGTTCCATCTGCGGCGCACGGACCTGCTGCTGCTCGAAGCCAACCACGATCTGGATATGCTGAAGGTGGGGCCTTACCCGTGGTCGGTCAAGCAGCGCGTGATGAGCCGGGTGGGACACCTTTCGAACCTGGTCATGTCGGATTATCTGCTGTGCGATCTGGATTCTTCTACAGCGCATTTGGTGATGGGGCATATCAGCCAACAGAACAATCACCCCGAAATCGTCAGGCTGGTGGCCACGCAGGCGCTGGAGCGCCGCGGCCTGGAGACGCGGCTGTCGATCGCCACGCAGCACGCGCCGACGGAAGTATTCCGGTTCTAAGTTCTTGAGAGGAGCCATGATTCCCCGATATACGCGGTCCGAAATGGGCCGGATCTGGAGCGACCAGAACAAGTTTCAGCAGTGGCTCGAAGTCGAATTGGCGGCCTCGGAGGCCCTGGCCGAGTTGGGCGTAGTCCCGGAAGAGGCCGCGCGCCTGCTTCGCGCGCACGCGGGTTTCGACGTAAGCCGCATCCTGGAAATCGAAAAGGAAGTCAGGCACGACGTCATCGCATTCACCACCGCGGTTGCCGAGACCATGGCAGCCGCCGGCCACGCGGATGCGTCGCGCTGGCTGCACTACGGGCTCACTTCCAACGATGTAGTGGATACCGCCCAGGCGCTGCTGCTGCGGCAGGCGTCGGCGATGATCCTGCGCGGCATCGAAGGGCTGCGCGCCGCTCTGAAACGCCGCGCCCTGGAGTTCCGGCGGACGGTGCAGATCGGCCGCACCCACGGCGTACACGCCGAGCCGGTCACCTTCGGGCTGAAGTTCGCCATCTGGTATGAGGAGGCGGGTCGCGACCTGGCGCGGGTGGGCGCGGCGGCGGAAGATCTGCGCGTGGGCAAAATCTCGGGCGCCGTGGGGACCTTCGCCCACACCGGGCCGGAAGTGGAGGAACGCATTTGCGCGCGGCTCGATCTGAAACCGGCGCTGGTGGCTTCCCAGGTGATCCAGCGCGACCGGCACGCGGCGTTGGTCTCGGCGCTGGCGCTGGCGACGGCGCTGTGCGAGAAGATCGCGCTCGAGGTGCGCCACCTGCAGCGGACCGAAGTGCGCGAGGCGGAGGAGTATTTTGCCCGCGGCCAGAAAGGCAGCTCGGCCATGCCGCACAAGCGCAATCCGGTGACCTCCGAGCAGATCTGCGGGCTGGCGCGGGTGGTGCGCGCCAACGTGCAGGCGTCCTTCGAAAACGTGGCCCTATGGCACGAGCGGGACATCTCGCATTCCTCGGTGGAGCGCGTGATCCTGGCGGATTCCACCACCCTGAGCGACTACCTGCTCGCCAAGACCACGCAACTGGTGGACAAACTCATGGTCTATCCGGAACGTATGCGCCGGAACCTGGAGATGACGCGCGGTCTGGTGTTCTCCGGGCAATTGTTGCAGGATCTGGCTGCCGCGGGCATGTTGCGCGAACAGGCCTACCGGGTGGTACAGACCCACGCTATGCGCGCCTGGGAGGAAGAAGGCGACTTCCGCGCGGCGGTAGCGGCAGACCCGGAGATTCGCGCGAAGCTTTCACCCAAGCAAATCGCCGAAGCGTTCTCGCTCGAGCGGCAGCTTCGCAATGTGGACAAGATCTTCGAACGGGTTTTCGGATGAAGATTCTCGACGTGGGCTGCGGGATCCGCAAGCAGCCCGGCTCTATCGGAATCGACCGGAACCCCGCCAGCCGCGCCGACGTGCTGGTGGACCTGGACCGGCTGCCCTATCCGTTCGCCGACAATTCGTTCGATCGTGTGACCGCGATCCACGTCATCGAGCACCTCAGCGACGTGATCGGCGCCATGGCGGAATTTCACCGCCTGGTGCGCGCCGGCGGCACGGTGCGCATCGAGACGCCGCATTATACCGATTTCAGCTCGTTCTGCGACCCCACCCACAAGAGCCACTTGACCAGCTTCAGCTTTCGCTACTTTGGCGAGAACCACGGCGGGTTCGGCTACTACTCGAAAGCCCGGTTTCGGGAGATCTCCGTGCGCGTCAAGCTGCTGGCGTTTTGGAGATGGCTCGGCTTCGAGTTCCTGGTGAACCGCTTTCCCCGCTTCCGGCGATTTTGGGAATACTACCTATGCTTTGTGGTGCGCGGCAAGGCCATGGAGTTTGAGTTCGAGGTGGTGAAGTAAAGTGGGGCAGGCGCTTTCGCCTGCCGCCCGGTGGTGAAGTAAACATTTCTGCGATTTTTCCACCCGTCCACGCACTATAAGTGGGGCAGGCGCTTTCGCCTGCCACCCGCTGTCTATGTTTTACCGCAGAAGATTGCCCCACTGGCATCCCGACCGGACCGAGGGGACCTTTCTGCTTATCACGCGGCGTTTGGCCGGCTCCATAGCCCGAATGCGTATTCCGCAAAGGGTGGCAGGCGGAAGCGCCTGCCCCAGCCTGTCCGCAGGACGGGCCTTTCTCGCATGGGACCGCGAAGTGGACAAAGCCGCTTTCGGTCCCGTCTGGCTGCTTGACGCGCGAATCGCGCGCGCCGTAGCCGACGCCCTCCTCTATGGCGAGACCGGGCGGTATTTCTATAAACTCCGAGCCTGGGTTATCATGCCGAATCACGTTCATGTTCTGCTGCGGCCCGAGGCCCCTCTGCCGGCGATTACGCGCTGGTTGAAAGGCTCCACGGCGCGACAGGCGAACCTGCTTCTGGGCCGGACTGGCAGTGCCTTCTGGCAGGATGAGTCCTTCGACCATCCTGTGCGGGATGAAATGGAACTGGACCATCTCGCGCATTATGTGGAACGCAACCCGGTGAACGCCGGCCTTGCAGCCCATCCGCAGGACTGGCCTTGGTCTAGCGCCTGGTTGGCAGGCGAAAGCGCCTGCCCCACTGTATGATGGGCTTGCTCTATCGCGCGGCGGATGCGCTCAGGCGGCGCGGGCTGCGCGGCAACGTGGGCCGCATCGGCGAGGACATGGCGCACCGCTACCTGCGCCGCCACGGGTGCATCGTCGTGGCCCGCAATTACCGACCGCCTTATGGCGGCGTCGAACTCGACCTGGTGGCATGGCACGGCGACACGTTGGCGTTTGTCGAGGTCAAGACGCGCACCGTCGAAGACTTTGGAACCCCGGACCGCGCCGTGGACCGGGAGAAACAGACCCATGTCGAGCGCGCCGCCCGAGATTACGCCCGCCGCGCCGGAGTGGACTGGGATAAGACGCGCTTCGATATCGTTGGCGTGATCCTCGAAAAGCCGCCGCGCATCGAGTGGATCCGTAACGCGTGGCGCAATCGTTAACGTCGGCCGGCGCCAAGTTATAATCGTCTCTTGCCCGAACTGCGTAAGGACCCCATCACGGGCCGATGGGTTATCATCGCCACCGACCGCTCGAAACGCCCAGGCGATTTTATTCGCCAAACGGTCCCCCCGGCTGCTGCCAGGGTCTGTCCATTCGATTACGGCAACGAGCGCAAGACGCCGCCCGAAATCCTGGCCTATCGTGACAGCGGCGCCCGCGACGAGCCCGGATGGCGCGTGCGCGTGGTGCCCAACAAATTCCCCGTGCTTGGTATCGAGGGCGAACTGAATCGTCAGGGCGAGGGAATGTACGACAAGATGAACGGCATCGGCGCTCACGAAGTCATCATTGAGACCCCCGACCACGCCGCCACGCTCTGCGACATGCCGGAACGGCAGATCGAAGAAGTGCTCTGGGCTTTCAAGGAGCGGGTCAACGATTTGAAGAGGGACCGCCGGTTCCGCTACATTCTGCTGTTCAAGAATTACGGAGAAGCGGCCGGCGCGAGCCTGGAGCATCCCCATTCGCAGCTCATCGCGCTGCCCGTGATCCCCAAGCGCGTGAAGGAAGAGGTGGACGGCGCCAAGCTGTTCTACGACCTCAAGGAGCGCTGCATTTTCTGCGATATCATCCGCGAGGAGAGCGCGGCGGGCGCGCGGCTGGTGACGGAAACGGACCGCTTCATCGTGCTCGAACCCTACGCGCCCCGCTTCCCCTTCGAGACATGGATTCTTCCGAAGCGGCACGAATCCCACTTCGAGGATTCCGACGCGCCCACGCTGCAGAACATGGCTTGGATCTTGCGGTCCACCTTGCGCAAAATCGACCGGGCGCTGGAGCGGCCGGCGTACAACTTCGTGGTGCACAGCGCGCCCGTCCAGGATGCTCCACTGGCGCACTACCACTGGCACCTGGAAATTATGCCGAAGCTCACGAAGGTTGCGGGCTTCGAATGGGGGACGGGCTTCTACATCAACCCGACGCCGCCCGAGGAGTCCGCCCGCTTTCTGCGCGAGGCGGGGATCGGCTAGCCGGAGGACAGGACCGCAGGACCATCGGACGGTTGCGTCCGAAGGCCGTAGTCTGGTATAAAAACTTATCGCACGAGCCTCAGGGTGGACCCTCCAGCCATGGCGGAGAAAAAGAAAAAAAACGTCAATCCGAGAGCCGCGGATAAGGAGACCCCGGCCACGGAACCGAAGACGCGCCCCGCGGCCGCCATCCAACCGTTGGACGGGCCGGGGCAGCGCGCCGCCTTTGAGGCCGCCATGAAACTGTTCCACGCGCGCAGCCTGAAAGAAGCCCGCGCCCTGTTTCTCCGCGTGACGGAGGGCCCGGAGCGGGACGTGGCGCAGCGTGCGCAACTGCACGCCGCCATGTGCGACCGGCGTCTCGAGCATCCGGCTCCCGTGGTGCGCACGGCCGAGGAGCATTACAACTACGGCGTCGCGCTGATCAACGCGCGGGACTTGAATGGAGCGCGCGAACATCTGGAGGCCGCGTTGCGGCTGGCGCCGGGTTCGGACCATATACACTACGCGCTGGGGGTGGCGCAGGCGCTGGCTGGAGACCTGGCCGGCGCGCAGGAGAATGTCGGACGCGCGATCGAATTAGAGCCGCGTAACCGCTTCATTGCCAGGCACGACGCAGACTTGGCGCCGTTGGCCGGTCAGCCGCCGTTCGACGCGCTGCTCTACCCGGAGAAGAAAGCCTGGTAGGGCGGACGCTTGGAAGATAATTCCCCATTGCGCGTGGTCGCCATCGGCGGGGGCCATGGGCTGGCATCTTTGCTCGAAGGGCTGAAGGACTATGCCCGGACGAGCGAAGGCGTTCCGGCCGCCGTAGATCTGACCGCCATTGTGACCGTGACGGACGACGGCGGCAGTTCCGGCCGCTTGCGGCGTGAGTTCGACGTGCTGCCGCCGGGGGATATCCGCAACTGCCTGGTGGCGCTGAGCGAGGATGCCGCGTTGCTCGGGCGCCTTTTCCAGTACCGGTTTCAGGCGGGCCGCGGATTGAAGGGCCACAGCTTCGGAAACCTCTTTCTAACGGCTCTGACTCAGATTATGGGCAATTTTCCGGACGCCGTGAAGGTCTCCGCGGAGGTGCTCAAAATCGCCGGGCACATCTATCCCGCCACGGCCGCCCGCGTGGCGCTTGAGGCCACGCTGGCCGATGGCTCGAAAGTCGTGGGCGAGACCCGCATCAGCCGCAGCCGCCAGCGCATCCGCCGCATTCGCCTGATTCCACGCCACGCGCCGCCGCTCGCGGCCGCTCTCGCCGCCATCCGGGAGGCGGATGTCATCACGCTTGGCCCAGGTTCGTTATTCACCAGCGTGGTACCGAACCTGCTTGTAGATGGAATCGCCGCGGCCATTCGCGGGTCCGCGGGGGTCAAGGCGTACTTCGTGAATCTGATGTGGCAGCCTGGCGAGACCACGGATTTTCGCGCCTCCGACCACATCCGTACCATCCATCAACATGCCGGCGGAAAATTCCTGGATTATGCGGCGGTGAATCTGCGCCCCATCCTCCCGGCCGTGCGGAAGCGCTACGCACGGGAGGAGGCCCTCCCCGTGGAAAACGACGTCGATACGATCTTCAAGATGGGGATCAAGATAATCGCGGGCAATCTGGCGGAGCAGACCGGCAAAGTGAGGCACGACCCAGCCGCAGCCGCCGCCATCGCGATCAAGTTGGCGCAGGAGGGACGGCGCCGCAGAAAGCTATGAATGAGATTTTGAGCTACTCCGCCACCCGTCAGGCAGCGCTCGTACGCCAGCGGCAGGTGTCCTCGCGTGAGCTGGTCTCCGCCCATCTCAAGCGGATTGCAGAGGTAGACCCACAACTCCATGCCACAGTCGAAGTCTTGACCGAACGGGCGCTCGCGGAGGCCGAAGCGGCGGACGCGGCGCTGGCTCGCGGCGAGGCGTTGGGGCCGCTTGGAGGCGTGCCGTTCAGCATTAAGGATTCCATCGAAGTGGCGGGGACCGTTTGCACGGCCGGCACGCTGGGGCGTTCAGGCGCCGCGCCGTCCACGGAGGATGCCACGCTGGTCGCCCGTTTGCGGCGCGCCGGCGGCATTCCCATCGCCAGGACGAACCTGCCAGACCTGCTGTTCGCGTTCGAAAGCGATAACCTTCTTTTCGGGCGCACCAACAATCCGTACGACGTCAACCGCACATCCGGCGGCAGCAGCGGCGGCGAAGCGGCGCTGATCGCGGCTTGCGGGTCGCCTCTCGGGCTGGGCAGCGACGCAGCCGGCAGCGTGCGCCTTCCGGCGGCGTTCTGCGGCATCGCGGCCATCAAGCCGACCTCGGGGCGCCTTCCGCGCACCGGCCACTTTCCGCCGGCGGGTGGATGGATCGAAGCGCTGTGGCAGATCGGTCCCATGGCGCGCCGCGTGGAAGATTTGGCAACCGTGATGCCGTTGCTGGCCGCTCCCGACGAATACGACCATACGGCCATCGGCATGACCGCGCCCGATCCCATCCCTGTCAGCCTGCGCGGCCTGCGCGCGGCGTTTTACACGGACAACGGGTTCGCCGCGGCCCAGCCGGAAGTGGCCGAGGTGGTTCGCGCCGCGGCCCGGTGTCTGGCGGCCGACACCGCCTGCATGGATGAGGCCCGTCCGGCTTGTCTTCCAGCAGCCTACGATTTGGAAATGAAGCTCATCGGGCCCGATGGCGGCGATTCGCTGCGCCGGTACCTGGCGGATTTGGGATCTGCCCGTGTGCACCCCCTCCTAACCGGCTGGCTGGACAAGTTGGAGCCTTACCGTACGGATCTGGCCGGCCTCGAAGGCTACTGGGCCGAATGGGACGCCTATCGCGCCGGGATGTTCGCTTTTCTGCGCCGCTATGACGTAATCGTGGCGCCGGCCTACACCCAGCCGGCGATTCCCCATGGCGCATCCGTCCGCGACGAGAATTTCCGGGGCTTCAGCCACACCATGGCGTACAACGTTGCCGGTTGGCCAGCCGCCGTAGTGCGCTGCGGCGAATCTGCCGAAGGCCTGCCGATCGCCGTTCAGGTGGCGGCGGGGCCCTGGAGAGAAGATCGCGTGCTGGCCGTGGCGTCGGCGCTGGAGCGGGCCTTTGGGGGTTGGAAAGCCGCAAAAACCCTTTGACAGGCTGCTAAGAAACGCCCTCTTCGGATGCGATTTGGGCAAATGCCCAAGTCCGAACCCGTAACGCGCTGATTCTACATGGCGCCCACTTCGATCTTGGGCAGAATGCCCAAAATCAGCTCCCCTTGCGCCCGCACGGCTTGCCGCGGAAAACTAGAGAGAGGGAACCCACGGGTATGCGCTACTGGGCCTACTTCGCGGCGAAGTTGGTTGTGGCCGCCGCCGCGCTGTGCGCTCTGCTGTGGGTGATCGCCGGCATCTGGCCCGCGGAAGCGCACCCTCCCCCGATCGCTCCCCTGCGGGATGCTCCCGGGATTCTGGTCTACAGCATCGTGCTGCTGGGCTGGTTCCTGTTGTGCGCGGGCGCACTGGCGGCGATTGTCTTCGATCAGTACCGCCGCTGCCGCGTTTGCCTGCGCAGGCTGCGCATGCCGGTCGAAACCGGTTCGTGGGGAAGCATGTTGCTCTCCGGGCGGCCACGCATCGAGTATATTTGCCCGTACGGCCACGGCACGCTGAAGGCGGACGAGTTGCAAATCTCCGGCATCCGTTTGCCGGAATGGTCCGCCCACGAGGGCAGCTTGTTGGAGGAGCTTAGCGCTTCAGACAACCAGTCCGATGAAGAATCCGGCCCCGATCACTTGGGGGCCGGTCCCCGAACCACCTGAACGAACGCCTCCGGATGAATCCACTTTTCGAAGGCGGCCCGCACCTGATCGGCCGTAAGCGCGTAATAGCGTTGCGCGGCGCGTATCGGCTCATCGAGCGGGAGACCCACCAGCGCACGTGCCACGAAGCCGCCGGCTACGGCATCTTCGCTCGATTCGCTCAATGTGATCTGGCGCAATAGGAGAGCCTTGGCTTGTTGAAGCTCGGCATCGGTGACATTGGCGGTGCGCATCGCGGCCAGATCCTGGTCCACTAGCTGCCTCGCCTTGGAGACGTTGTCCGAATCGCAGCCATAGGTAACCGAATAGGTCGCCCGCGTTTCGTTGGCGTGCAAGGCATTGTCTACGTTGTAGACGTACCCGGCTTTCTGACGGAGGTCGCGGTAAAGGCGGGTGGCGTAGAAGCCGCCGCCCAGCACGTGATCGCCAAGCTGCAGGGCGTAGTAGTCGGGATGAAAGCGATTGATGCCGACCTCCTCGGCGAGTTCCACCGAGTCCTGCACCTGGGTGGGGTCCGGCACGTTGGCGGCGGCCGGCTTGTTCGCGGGCACGGCTGGAAGCGTCACCGCGGGCTTCGCGCCCTCACCCTTCCAGGCGCCGAACCATTTCTCGATTACCGGCCGGGCCTCTTCGGGGGTGATGTCGCCAATCACAGCGATGGTAGTCATATCGGGGCGAAACACCTTGGCGTAGTAGGCCTTGATATCGGGTAGCGTCAAAGCCGTAACCGTCTGAGGCGTGGTTTGGCGAAGCTCCGGATCGTCCTTGGGCAGCAGGGCGAGGTCCAGGGCGCGACTGGCGCGATATTCCGGGCTGGCCAGCGTACCGGCTGCCACGTCCGCCGTCTGTTTGCGCACAACCTCGAAGGCATCCGCCGGGAGCGCGGGGTGCAGCTCGTTGTCGGCCAGCAATTCCACGCCTTTGGCAAAGTCCTGCTTCAGGACCTTCAAATTGAAACTGGTTCCGCCGCTCTCGGAGGCGGCGATGTCGTCCAGGGCCTTCTGAAACGCCAGCCGGTCGCGGGTTGTGGTCCCATAGGAAAACAATTCCGCGAGCACATCGTCGGAGCCTTCCTTGGCTGCCGGAGTCTGCAAATCCGCCTCATGCTTGACGGCGCCGATCACCGTGACTGTGGGACTAGCCTTCTCCGTGCGGACAATCAGACGCAGGCCGTTAGGAAGCTTCACGTCCGACGGAACGGCGGGGGCGGCGGGCACCTTCAAACTCTTTACGGAAGCTTCCGCCCAATCGGGCAGCGCAACCGGCTTGGTAGGCGCCGCCGTGGTCACCTCCGAGCCGCCGAAGCCCTTGGCCGCGACGGCTTCACCGGACGCCGATGGCTTCAGCGTCGCCACCACCGCGGTCTGGACCGTCAGATACGTCTTGGCCACACGGTTCACGTCGGCTAAGGTAACCCTCTTCATCTCCTCGACAATGTCCTGGGGAGATTGACGGCCTTCGGCGGCCAGGGCATCCGACCAGGTGGCCGCCAGCTCCGAAATCGAATTCTGTTGGAACTCGGCGCCGGCGACTTCACTCTTCTTGGCCGCTTCCACCAGGTCCGCGGGCACGCCTTTATCCGCGTAGCCCGCAATAATGGCCTTGATTTCGGCGGTAATCGGCGCTGCGTCGGCGGAGGCTGGAATCGCGGCGGCCGCAAATCCGACGCTGGCTTTCGGATACGCTTCGTCCAATCCAAAATCGGTTCCCAGCGCCTTGCCCGCCGGCACCAGGCCATAGAGGTCGGCGCGCTGACTGCTGGCTACATCGCTCAGGATGCGAGCCGCGGCAAAATCGGGACTGGACGTTCCAGGCATCCGAAAGGCCACAAACACCAACTCACAAGGCAGATTGCTGTCGAGCGTGAAGCTGTCCGCCTTGACAGGCGGCAGGTTGACCTCCGGATGGGCTGGAATCGTCTTGCGCGGGATCGTCCCGTAAAAGCTCCTCACCTTGGCAAGGGTCGCAGTGGGATCGACGTTGCCGGTAATCACCAGGATGGCGTTGTTGGGGGCGTACCAATCCTGATAGAACTTCTTCAGCATGGCGCCGGTGGTTGCATCGAAGGAAGGCCTGGTGCCCAGCGGGTCGTGCGCGTACGGCGTGCCGGCAAAAAGATCCTCATTCAGCCGCGTAATGAATTTATACGTCGGATTCGACAGGTCGCGCGACACTTCCTGCTCGATCGCTCCGCGCTCCTCCGCCCACTGCTCCTGGGAGTCCTCAACGTCTTGCATGCAGGCCGCATCCAGGCGCAGCGCGACGTCCACGTCCTGGGCGGGCACAGTGACGAAATACTGAGTGATGTTCTGCTGCGTGTCCGCGTTTTGATTGCCGCCCAGTTGCGCGTAGATTGCGGCGATCTGATCCGCGCTCAGGCCCGCGCATCCGCGAAACGCCATATGTTCCTGCGCATGCGCCATTCCCGGAAAACCCGAGGGCGTTTCGTCGCCGCCGGCCAGGTAGTTCTCTTCGACCGTGACCACGGGGGCAAGCGGGTCGCGCACAATCACCACGCGCAAACCGTTATCGAGGGTGGCGCGGACGACGGAGTCGGCCGGCCGATTCTGAGGTGCGGCCACGGTTGCCATCAGAACCACGGCGATCGTCAATAGGATTCGGCGTTGCAAGGTAAACCTCCAGCTTCCTTCACTTGACCATGATATAGACGGCTCTAACCGCCAGTTGGATCCGGTTATGTACGATTTGGCGCCAATTGGATGTTGCCGGAGATCCCGATTCAGGCGGGTCAGGCCGACCCGGTGAGCGTCCGGTACGGCCGGCCGATCTCCTGCGCGTCCACGACGGCCACGGCGGCCACGTGCACGATGTCGTTGACCTCGCTGCCGCGCTGCAGGACGTGGACGGGCTTGCTCAACCCCGTCAGCAGCGGGCCGATCAGCTCGCACCCGCCCACGCGGTGCAGGAGCTTGTAGGCGATGTTGCCGGATTCCAGATTCGGGAAAATCAGCACGTTGGCGCCGCCCTTGAGCGCGCTAAACGGGTAGGTATCTTCCAGAATCTGCGGGACCACCGCCGTATCGGCCTGCATCTCTCCATCGATGGTCAGGCCCGGCGCGCGCTGCCGCGTCAACTCCACCGCGCGACGCACTTTATCCGACAGCGGATGCCGCGTGCTGCCGAAGTTGGAGAAGGAGAGCATGGCTACCCTCGGCGACTGGTTGAAGCGTAGGGCCTTTTCGGCGGCCATGATGGCGATTTCGGCCAGCTCTTCGGAGGTCGGCTCGATGTTCACGGTGGCGTCCGCCAGGAAGTAGATGCCGCCCTTGGGCGTAATCAGGATATACACGCCCGCTACGATCCGCAGCTCGGGCCGAGGAGCAATGACTTGCAGCGCGGGCCGGATGGTGTCCGGATAGTGCGTGGTCAGCCCGCCGACCACGGCGTCGGCGTCGCCCAGCCGCACCATCATGCTGCCGAAGGTGGTGTGGTTGAGGATCAGTTGTTCGGCTTCGGTGGGGGTGATGCCTTTACGCTGGCGGATATGGTAAAACTCCTCCGTGTATTCGGACAGGCGCGGGAACTGCAGCGGGTCCACTACCTTGGCGCCGCTCAAATGCAGGTGCAGCTCCGCCGCCTTGGCTCGAATGATCTCCTCGTTGCCCAGCAGGATGGGGTGGGCGATGTTCTCGTCGATGAGAATCTGGCAGGCGCGCAGGATCTTGCCTTCCTCCCCTTCCGTGAACACCACCCGCTTGGGTGCGCGCTGCGCCTTGTGGATCATGCCGCGCATGATTTCGTGCGCTTTGCCCAGCCGCTTTTCCAGCTCCTCGCGATACTGCACAAGGTCCACGCGCTCTTGCGCCACGCCGCTGTCCATGGCGGCCCGCGCCACGGCGGCGGCGCCCCAGGTGAGCACGCGGGGATCGAAGGGCTTGGGGATGATGTACTCGCGGCCAAACTCCAACCGCTCCACGCCATAGGCGCGCAGCACGGAATCGGGCACATCCTCCTTGGCCAGAGACGCTAGCGCGCGCGTGGCGGCAAGCTTCATTTCGTCGTTGATGGTGGTAGCACGCACGTCCAGGGCGCCGCGGAAGATGAACGGAAACCCGAGAACGTTATTGACCTGGTTGGGGTAATCCGAACGGCCGGTGGCCACGATGGCGTCGGGCCGCGCGGCCTTCGCCACTTCGTACGGGATCTCGGGGTCGGGATTGGCCAAGGCGAAGATAATCGGGGTCGGGGCCATCGCCTTCACCATCTCCGCGGTGACGCAGTCTCCGCTCGACAGGCCGAAGAACACGTCGGCGCCGACGAGGGCCTCGGTCAGCGTGCGCGCGGCGGTGGGCGACGCAAACCGCGCTTTATATGGGTTCATGTGCTCCGTGCGGCCCTGGAAAATCACGCCGCTGGTGTCGCACATGACGATGTTTTCCCGGCGCACTCCCAGCTTGATGTAGTGCTCCGCGCAGGCCACCGCGCTGGCCCCGGCGCCGTTGAAGACCACTTTAACCGCAGCGATGTCCTTGGCGGCGATCTCCAACGCGTTGATCAAACCCGCGCCCGAAATGATGGCGGTACCGTGCTGATCGTCGTGGAAGACCGGAATCCGCATGGTCTTCTTTAACTCTTCCTCGATGTGGAAGCACTCCGGCGCCTTGATATCCTCCAGATTGATGCCGCCGAAAGTCGGCTCCAGTATCTGACAGGTGCGAATGATCTCCTCGGGGTCTTCAGTGGCCAGCTCGATATCGAAAACGTCGATATCGGCGAAGCGTTTGAACAGTACGCCTTTGCCTTCCATCACCGGCTTTCCCGCCAGCGCGCCGATGTTGCCGAGACCCAGCACCGCGGTCCCATTGCTGACCACCGCCACCAGGTTCCCCTTGGCGGTGTACTTGTAGGCAAGGCCGGGGTCGCGCTCGATTTCCAGGCACGGAACGGCGACTCCCGGGGTATAGGCCAGGCTCAGGTCTCTTTGGGTGTGGCAGGGCTTAGTGGGCGTGACCGACACCTTCCCCGCCGGCGGCGAGGAATGGTACTCCAGGACATCTTCCGGACGAATTCTGTTGGGCATACGGCCTCGCTTTCGCGACAATTATACCGCGATGTCTGAATCCTGAGAGCGCGCGCGAATTGGGTCGCCTAAAATGTCACCAGGAAGGGATCGGTTGGGTCAAATGAAAATGTAACCCGGAGGGGCGCGAAACATGGCACCCATGAAAGGTGGACATGAACGCGCGTAGACAGTATT